>Ga0170475_121924446_pt1 | contig 11732 bp, 13 predicted proteins | sample Soicark_Litter_5_FD_111474 | JGI IMG/M metagenome (GOLD analysis project Ga0170475, IMG submission 111474) | Avena fatua rhizosphere microbial communities from Hopland, California, USA. Combined Assembly of 48 SPs | reverse complement strand
GAATTTTATCGAACGGGGGATTACCTTGACCCGAGTTCCACCACGGCTCAATAGTGCCGTTACCGTCATTGTCACCGCCGCCCATGAGATACAACGTTTCACGGAAACCATAAACACGCAGTAAGTTATCCGAAGAACTTTCGGCTGCTGCATTATTTAAGCCATTGATCGTAGAAGGTTTACCACTATCAGAAACATCAAAGCCTTGACCAGACCCAGCATCGTAAATTGCTTGGTTATTGACGACAGTTACGCTTCGTGGTAGCCCAAGATTAGGATCAGTATTCTGCGTAAATGTTGTACCATCCCAAACATAGCAAGTACCGCTACCGTTTACGATGATGACTTGAGCACCTAATGCCCACATAATGCAACGATTAGAACCAGCCACGAAACCAAGCGCCGTATGTGTTCCATCCAATGCAACCCGATAGAATGTAGTGCCAGTTACTTTATAAAGAATACCTTGGTTAGTAATCGCTCCACGGTTTACACCACCAGACTGAGAAGCCCAGAGTTTTAAACCGTAGAACGATTGAAGAATATATGGGCTCTTTGCTTTCTGGCTACCTTGAATTTGTGGCCAGAAGTTCCGCGTAACCTGCTTAGACAGCGGACGCGATTTATGCTGATAATCACCGCCAGTGAGGTTAATAGGAACGAGCATTAGAAATCCGTTTCATCTTCTAGAGATTCGTATGAAGGTACAGCCAGCTCGGACAGCTTGGCAAAGGCAGTTCTACCGTCTGGACCAGCGTCCTGTTTGATCCTTTGGTAGCGGCTGTCAGGCACACTATATGAAGTCAGAAGTTTTTCTTCGACCATTAGTGCAAAGTAAGGTACAAACTTCGTAGGAATATCCGCAGTGGATGACCACGTAGCGATACCTTTTTCTTTAAGAAATTCGTAAACCTCATCAATTGTCGCATCGATGCGAAGTTGATCTTGGCTTTCGAGATCTTGCCCGACAGGCACGAGGGAGAGGTCTTCCCCTACCCTCTGCCGTAGTTCCGCTTTCGACGCCATTAATCTTCGCCGTGGCCAGCCAGTTTACGTTGCGTACGATCAAACGCAGACTGCGTGCGACGATCTTCTTGACGCTGTGCTTTCTCCGCACGAGCACCTTCTTCATCAATACGATGAAGTGTACGTTGATCAGCTGCACCCTGGACGAAAGTAGGGTTGCCGTAAAGCTTGGCCAGAACTTCTGGATCTGTGACTTCGGTTTCTTCGCCACGAACAAATTCTTGACGACCCATGAAGTTAATCAGGCGCGGTGAATCTGCACCAGCACCGACGTAGGTAAAGGTAGCAGCTCCTTTACTTTTTCTCGGATCAGATTTGTGATCAACCTTCACTTCAACCTTGACAGGTTCAGGTTCTTGTTGCGCAGGATTATTCTGAAGATTTTGCTCAGCCGTAATTGCTGGCGCTGTAGGTTCTGGAGTCGCATTCTCTGACGTCTGATTACGTTGCGGAGATTGCGGATTATTGTTACGTGATTGGCCCATGTTATGTAGCTCCTTTAAGTTGGTTTGAAAGAAGGACGGAGCCGTGAAGCTCCGCCCATATTAGCTTAGTCGCAGGAGAAGACAGCATCGATGGTAATATCAGCCGTCAAGTTCGTAGCCGCAGCTGCGATCGTGACATAGATATCCATCTGACCGCCCGGATCCGACGACAGACCTGCCAATTCCCACAGCATCTTGCCAGAGTTAGCAGGAGCTGCAAGAAGAGACGAACCGGCAGCGCTCGCCGCCGAAGCATCGAGACCGCTGTTCAACGCCGTCGGAGCCGCAGCCCCGAAGTTGTTGTTTACGGACGCGATACCAACGCTCAGTGTCGGAGAAGCTGCCGAGGAGAAGTCACCCCAGTAGATACGCGACAAAGCATGAAGACGCGCGGTCGAATCAAGGCGTATAAATTTATGCGTCGAGTTCTGAGCCGGTGACGCCAACGATTTTGTTGCCGTAACGATCTTCAGGTTAGGGCCATCGCCTTTACCGGGAACAGCATCAGCTGCAGCACGGCGAACGGTGGCTTTGGTAGTGTAGGTTACATCAGTCATAGTTCACCTTCCTTATTAAGCGTCAACAGCAGCCGACACGAAGTGAGTAATCATCCCGTGTTGCTTACCATTGTAGAACGCTTTTTTGATGTCGTGTTTTGCCGTGATCGCAACACCGTTCAGATGACCATAGTCGTCTTCTTTACGGCTTGAGAATTTAGCATCCTTACCACGGCCAAAGATAATAGCCTGAGCACCGCAGAAGAAGTTCATGGAAACACGCGTACCACCGTTACCGCCAGTTTTCAAGCTGTCGCCGGTTGTATTAGCGCCCCAAACACCATCCCAAAGACCGCCACCGGAAGCCTTATCAATGAATTTAGCCTGGTCAGGAACTTCCTTAACGATGACACCATCCCATACCAGATCACCACCGCTGAACAGCGGGTTGCTCTTGGCACGAGGCAGCGCTTCACGCATTGCATCACGCATGACCGAGTTAGAACGCAGATCGCGGAACGAATACGAATCAGCGAAGTAGACGAACCACGGTTCATCTTCATTCAACATAACCGGACGGATCAGCGGATCAGCGTTTTGAGCCATACGTTTCAGCAGTTCGAGGACGTCCGGCGTAAGTTTGTCGTTCGTCGTATCGACTGTACCGAGAGATGTCGTATGGTCACCCGATGTGAGGTTGCTTTGAGCGGAGCCGTAAAGAATACGATCCGTATTCGCAGCTTGCCACGTATCGAGGTTCGCAGCAGAAGCAGCGGAGGAACCCGTTGCGCCCGATGCGGCCGTACCACCATAGTTGTAGTACGTATTGCCGGCCATAATGGCACCCATAGCCTGGATGATCTGGTCACGTTTAGTTTCCATCAGCCAGTTTTGAAGCGCCGGTTTGGCTTCGGTGAAAAGATCAAACTGCGATTTTTCACGTTCTTCGTTATCGATCAACACACCATTACGCAGGTGGGTTGGCTCGAAGGTCATATCGAAGTTCGACAGCGGCTCTTCGTTACCGACGAGCGAAGTAGAACCACGAACACCACCGCTACTCAGCTTACCAACGAGCGGAACACTTTTCTTACGAATGTTCTTGTTGGTTTGGATGATAGCGTTTTCGGTCTGCCCAATGTAGGGACCGAATCGGCCTTCACGCACATAAGTGCGGTTGACCTTTTTCTGGAAATCAGTTACCTTATTTCCAGCACTGATTGTACTGCCAGCCATAGACTGTTATCCTTTCTTACGGTTGCCATCGATAACCGCATCATCGAACAAGCTATCGTCTTCGTCTGACTGCTTGCCTCTGTTTGGGTTAGCCGATGCTTTCTTGTTGAGATTCGGCACCTTGTTCGCTGCAGAAACCGTTTTCTTTTTCGCACCCTCGGTCAATCGATCGCCAACTGTCTTACCACCGTTCTTTTTAAATTCTTGGAATGCTTTCCATTCCGGAGAATCTTTAACTTTGGTAATTTCGTCGATCTCCATGGCTTTCTTAGCAAGATCGTAAGCAAGTTTAGCAGGGGTGCGGTGAGCAGCCACTGCATTCGCTAGTGCTGGATTAGCTGGGAGCATAACATCATTGAAATATTTTGCTTTCTCATCATAATCCGAATACACATCACGACACATTGCTTTCGAAATTTCAATACGGTCATGAAGCTCAGCCCCTTCCGGATCCACATTAGGATCTGGCGCGGGTTTAGCATTCTTTTGTTCGAGTTCAGCACGAAGCCGATCACGTTCTTCTGTTACGTCCTTGACTGCCGCTTTTAATCGACTTTCAGGGATCAATTTTTCTGCCTTAGTATTCTTAGGATCTTCTTCCGAGGCTGGCGTCTCCTCGTCATTTTCTTCGCCCTCGTCAGATGTATCTTCTTCCTCGTCGCCTTCCTCTTCTTCGGAATCATCTTCCGTTTCAGATTCGTCGCCGTCTTCGGCATCTTCAGTATCCTCAGATTGCTCTTCGTCTTCTGTTTCAGCCTCTTCGGTATTAGCTACACTGTCGTCAAAAAGATCTTCATCATGTTCAGACATACTCATTCTCCTATCGCCCGATAAAGCGGCGTCCTTTTGTATTCGCCCGAAACCCGGCGTCGGCTTTTGCGCGTGGTGCGCGGTACTCAACAGCGGCGGCCTGTTACTTACGCCCGGTTCTGCGGCGTCTGCGATATAATATCACAATACCGCCAGCAGAATTCCCATCGGCAGGAGTATATTGAGATGCCATATCATCTCCTGCCGTAATATTTTCTTGGAAGATAGCAACGAAGTCTTGCTTCGAAGCCATACTTTCACTTCCAATTAAACTATCGGACACGGAACAAACCATGTCGTGTTTCGTTGTTAGCGCATCAGCAGTAGCTATGCTAAATGACAACGCATTGTTATAATTCGCACCTACGCCCATATTTTCAGCCGCAGTCACTGCTTCACTTATTGCGTTTGGCATGTCGTGCTTTGAAGCTACGCTATCTGCGGCCGTCAAGCTGTAAGTCAATGATGCTGAATAACTAACTTGCGTAGACATAAGTTCTGCAGCTGTCAAACCTTCCGTGAAGGAAGATCTAAAATCTGCTTTCGATGCTACACTGTCTGCGGCTGTTAAACTTTCTGCTACCGAAGATCTAAAATTCACAGAAGATGCCATGCTATCTGCAGAAGTTAAGCTTTCAGAAAACGCGGATAAAAAGAGCACAGCAGAATCCATATTATCTGCGGCCGTCAAACCCATAGAACCAAGTGCCGTCGGCATAGATTGTACTGTTGTATTAGAATGCGCAGCTGTCAGGCTTTCTGTGATTGAACTAGCATATACTTTACCAGCAGCCATATTATCTGCGGCCGTGATACCCATACTACCTAAAGCATTAGGCATACTTTGAATAGTACCATTTGAATCACTCGCAGTTAGGCTTTCCGTAATTGATTCAGTAATGTAGCTCCAAGAACCACCATCAGTCAATGCTCCGTTAACTGTAAAATTACCGCCATTACCAAGGTTAGTTTGGAACGAAGAATATATATTATTAAGATACACACCTGGAGTAGTTCCTGTTGGTGTAGATCCATCACTTCCAAAATCAACTGGTCTTGACGAATTATAAAACTTAGCACGATTTGTAGAATTTGATAAATCTATGTAGCTAGCTTGATTGACATAAATCTGGCCAAGATTAGCGCTTATTCTATTACTAGTGCCATCGCTGGCAGCTCCAATCGCAAAGTCTGTAGTAGCATAGCCTATATTGTTATTTACGAGTATTTTACTACCAGCATTTAAAACATCTACGTTATCAATGTACAGATGCCCAACACCAGCAGCCAAATCCCACGAAGCCATTACGTGATGACGGTTACCATCCGCCGTCAAGTTACTTGTACTTTGTAAAAATAGAACTTGGGAAAGACCCGAAGTAAATCCGTATATCTCAATTTTATTTGAAGCAGCGCGGCGTAGTGTAAGCTCTGCAGAGTGAAGATAAATAATATCTTGCCTTACACCATCACCGCCATTCATTTTTATCCAAAATGAAATCGTACCTGTCTTCCCAGCCGCCGCACCGCTCAGACCAGCTGAACGTATGATAGAATCATTTGTTCCATCGAATGTGGCGTAGTTAACCTGAACGATGGGCATTGAAACACCTTATGATACACTGACCGTCGGTGTGACCGTAAGCGTATCTCCTGAAACGACTGAACGAGAGACAGAGAAATCTGACACACTATAAAGCGTACCAGACGTACCAGTGTTGACCGTTGAAAGTCCAGCACCTGCGACAGTGGCGGTTGCGTTAATAGTGAACGCTACGCCTGTTGCCGTATTAGAACCAGCCGACGTCGTACCCCATGTAATGGCCGGGCGGTTACCGGAATATGGTGTTTGTTCTGTCCAACCTGCGTGTGATGCTAGTGTGTCACCGACAGCTTTTGTACCAGCACCTGCGAGAATAATATACCACGTTGCGGTGTACGTCGAACCTTTAAAATATTTATCGAGAATATCATTCTTACCGGCCGTCGTGACAAGGTTATGTACATTCTCTTCCCATTTTAGTTGGCCGTTACAATCACGACATTCAACATGGTACGTCAGCGACGGTGCGACCATACCAAACGACAGTGCCGTTACGAGCAGTAACCTACGAAACGTAGGCGCGAGAGAAACTTTTGGCATCTGCATTACTACTTCTCCACTTCTACATTTTCAAGGTCAAATGCTACATCACGCGGAGCTACGCCACGCTTATAAAATTTGACAAGCGTCGTTTCAAGCTGTTCAACAGGGACATCAGGCAGCAGCTCAGCTACCTCAGACAACCACTTTGTGTACGGCGGAAAGTTTTCTTTATCTGCGCTATGCGGAGGCCATACCTTTTCTAATTCAGGCTCCGGCAAAACGTTATTCTCATCAGAGGCGGCAAAAGCTTGCTCTTCAGCAGCTGCATCAACAGCATTTGCGCGCGCCATAAGATCTTGTACAGCTTGATTAGGCATTTTTACCTCCGAAATTCTTTACAATACGTTGACGCTCACCAGACAATTCAATGTGAAGCTTACGCTCCGCAAGAACATCAGCTTTTACTTTAGCCAGCTCAGATTTAGCATCTTCGATTTTCGCATCAAGCTTATTCAGCTCTTCGTTAGCATCATCGATTTCTTTCTGAGCATTATCTTGCGCCTTCTTAACAACCTTAGCCGCTTCGTCTTCAGCATCTTGAAGCATAACTTTGATTTGATTTTGTGTGTCTGTCTTTTGCTTGTTGATATCCGCTAGATCATTTGACACAGCACCGACACGCTTAGACAAATCGTCATTCTGCACTTCGAGATTTTGAATACTTCTGTTCAAATCTTTTTCTTTGCGCTCAAGACCTTCGATAACTTCGATATAGTCAAGGCCCTCTTGTAGAAATCGCTTCGCTTGAAGTTCTTTCTGAATATATTGTTTGACATCCCCTAAGCTCATTCTCTATCTCCTCGCCCAACAATGCAGATTTTGACACGGGTATCACCATCACCACCATCGAGATTTGGTTTGATAGCGTAGACATTTGGCAGCATCGTCCATGGCTTGCGACGGCTAGTTTGTACGATATCAGTATCAAATGGATCGTACATAGCTTCCCAACTATCATCAGCCATATCAGGATCATTTGTACACAACATAGAAACTGAAGCACCACCTGACCACGGCGCTCCGATAATCTGGACTGATTTATCAGAAGATCGAGGCATGATAAGTGGCTGAGCAGTATCGCCAACTTCCATTTCCCAGTAGCCGACGGTATCGCCGTTACGGACTGCCTTTCCTTCATGTCGTTTAAATTGTACGGTAGACATAGCTTCTCCTTATGCTGAAACTGTACCTTTGAACGGCACCATGCCGCCTGATTGTTTTAACATGTCATTCTCAATTGTAGTCTGCTCAGCATCCGCTGTTTTACTTTGAGCGCTCGCAGCTTTATCAGCAGCGGTAGCCGCAAGTAACTTCATCTGAGGATCGTCGCCCGCAGCTTGCGCCGCTTCTTGCTTACGTGAGTTAATCTTATCAATAAGCTTCTGCTTACCTTTGATATTAGAGATCTCAAGAAGATCAACCAACTCGAAGCCACTTTGCAATCCGTAAGTAAGAATTGCTTGGAGCTGCTCTTCGGAGGCATTAATAACGTCAGCCGATTCATCGAGGATGATATCCATATCGAGCTCCGCTGGGCGGTTCTTGACATAAACTGTATCTTCGAGCGCCTGAGGATTAGTTTTCTCAAGCATAATCATTTGAGCGGAAGCACCGACACGCATTTCATGCGGCTTAGTTTCGTCGTCCATAATATCCTGAAGAGCTTCCTTCATAGATACGGGTACGTTGAATCCAACCCACTTAAGTGCCTTTTCATCATCTGTAACTCGAACCCATTTCTCTTCGTCCCAAAATTGACGAATGCGGTTCCACATCTGACGGTACACACGAAGCTTGAACGCAGAGAACTGTTCAAAAAGGGTATTGAGTTCAATGACACCAGCCTGTTGTAGTTTACCGATAGCTTTACCGCTGAGATCTCCGGTGCTACGTTCTCCCGCAAGCTGAGCATTATAGGACTGTCCGTCCATCTCTTGCTTAGATTCTTGGAGTAGTTCAAACTGGCCCTGCGCCATATCGCCGGTTGGTAGGACACCAAAGTCCTTACCGAACTCACCTTGACCGACCTCTAAGTGGCCATTAGGTTTAGCGAGTTCACGCTTAGCAGCTTTGACATCACGCACCGAACCACGATTACCGAATGTCTGACGCTGCGATAGCAAGAACAAAGCTTTAGAGCGGCGGTGATTAATCTCATCCTGCAAATCTAAGAACGATTCAAGTTCGCCACCACGTGTACCATCACGTTTAGTATACGCCGACTGCATTTCAATCGGGCACTCAGGCTGACCGTACTTATCTAGGTATGGCGATTCAAATGGTTTAACTAAGAAGCCTGAGCCAGTGAAGATTGTCATCATCCACACGCCTTTGGCTTCGAAGTAAATAGTGGCAACGAGATGGCGCTTACGTTTACCTACGCTACGGAACCACGTCGGTTTATCTTCAAACGTATCATCCGTCTCAAGTTCCATACGAGCTTCGGACAAAGCATCTGGGTCAGCGTCAGGAAACGCATCAACGATATCTTGTTGATCCATCCAGATTAGATAGCCCTTCATCTTCGCATCCGAGAAATCTGGCTTGCGGCTGTACGGGTCGTAAACCAAACGATCCCAGTCGAAATTGTCAACGAGGATCTCTACACTGCCGTCAGGCATTGTCTCTTCGATAATCTGAACACCACCGTAACCTTCGCAGAAATAGTTATCCGCTACGCTGGCGAACTTGGTATTCAATGTCGTCTGATCAGCAGCGTAACGCAGACCATCCGTAGCAGCTTCAGCCGCGCCACTATCAGCATCTGCGTTGCGTGGGAATGCTTGCGGATCACCTTTACGCATAGACATCAGACCAAGCAGACCATTGTGCTTAACTTTGATACGGTTATTCACGATCGGCGCTTGTTTACGGCGCTTCAGTTCTTGAACCTGCGCTTCTGTCCATTGATGACCGTCATAATAATCGCGGCAACGTTCTGAGATAGCACGCGCGTCGCCGGTCGTATCGATGAACTCAGTTACCATGTATTTAATATCTTCAAAGTCGAACTCTGTGTCGCCTGTAGCAGCACCTTCAACACGTGCGATGGCATCTTCGCCTTCATCTTCCTCTTTATCTTCGAAGAGTTGATCGTCAGGCTGTTCGCCAGTCTTCATCGTCATCGTACTCATCGTCGTTGGTGTTGCCATAGTCATCCTCAGGTGAATGTTCTTTTATATCGTCGTGGTATTGCGCTGGGCCAAACGTTTGATCAAGGGCGCGACCAAACAAACCACACACATCAACTTTGTCATCTCGTTTATCATCGCGACCTGTGAACTTCAGTAATTGCTCAATCAGCTCGTCGCCCCATGTACCATAGGGAATATGTACTTTGCCTTGAGACGCTAAGGCTTGGAATGCTTTCGCGTTTGCTGCCTTCGATGCTGAGGCTGCTAACCACTCAAGCTTAAACGGTGCCCGGCGTCTCTGTTGTTCTTTCAGTACGAATGGCTCCATCGCACGACGGATCACACCTTTCTCCGCTAACCAGAGCATCGGGTCGTGGTCTAAAAACAGCTGCATCATTTTGTCAATTGACTTATCAAGTGTCTCTTGACCCGAGCGCCATGCTAAGAACCACAACTCATCTTGAACGTCGTACCCGGCAATTGCTTGCTCAGTCCAGTCGCCGTTATCTGGCGTAACAGCGTAGTCACCTGCTCCATACTTCACTAGGCGCGTCGGCTCTTCGCCTAAACGGAACCTTGTACGTTCAAAGTATTCACGCAGAAAGAACGTGCCCTCTTCAGGGGATGGGTTCTGCATAACCTGCGCCATGAAGGTTGCGTAACTTGCTTTCTTCTGACTATGTAGTTCCTCAAGCGTATGCTTAAACGGCCATAGAGCTTCTTCGTTCTCAGTACCGTAATTCAAAATGCCTGGCAAATTTAGGTGGTAGAACTTCTCACCCATTCCGCCGTCAAGTACAAAGCCCGCCATGTCTTCTTCGTGAACACGCTGCATCGTTATGACGATTGGTGTCTTACGACTGTTACGGCGTGACTTAATCGTTGTGTTCAGTCGGTTGTTAACCCGGTCACGTTCATTCTCACGTTCTGCGTCATCGACTTTAATCGGATCATCGATAATAATGGCGCCATAAAATAGTCCGTCATCAGGTTGCTCTTCTGCCCCAGCGAAGAAATCATCGAACTCATCGTCCTCTTCGAAGCCAAGATCAGCGAGAGAGCCAGCTCCGAAGCCTGTGACCGGACCACCTGCGGCAGTAGCGTACATTCCGCCACCTTCCGTGGTATACCACTTCTTCTTACTATCTGCGTCAGCTTTAATCTTGACAGGCCAGAACTGTTGATACTCTGCGGACTGAACTGTCTCTTTGCATTTAGCAGAGTTATCGAGCGCTAAGTCATCCGAGTACGCAAGGTGAATGAACTTAGCTCGTGGGTTACGTGCGATACAGCGTGCCGGCCAATCAATATCGACTTCCTGCGTTTTACCGTAACGCGGCGGCATCGTGATGAGTAAGTTGTTACACTTCTCACCAGTTTCTTCGTCGTATAGTTCGCCACGCTCTAAGCGTAGAAGCGTATCATTTATCTTTTCATGGAACTGTGCTTCAACAAACTTCTCACCACGTATGCGGAAGAAGAACTTAGTGAAGGCTGTCTGGCTGGCTTCCAGCTTCAGTTTCGTTTTGACCTTGACCGATAGAGCTTTGAATGCTTCGATCTGATCCGGCGCCAAGCTGCTCAAGACCGGCAATAAGGTTGCTGAGTTCGCCGATGTTGAATTGCTCAAGTAACCTCTCCAATGTTTTGTCGTTTTCATTCACATTTAGCTCTCGAGGAACTAAGGATGCTCCGACACGAATATACGTTGATGGATCTGTAGATCGGACTGCTACGATTGCTTCAGCACCATGTTGCTCCCAATCAGTAAGGAAGTCACTCAGGAATTGCTCAGCGAACTTATTACGCGAACCAAGCTTTCGGCCACCAAGTTTATTACCAGGTTTGAATTGCGTAGCTTTAGATGCTTCTGCTTTACCACGCTTATTTGGTCCTGTTTTAATCTTGACTTTCTTCTTCGTGGATGCTGTTTGCTTCCCGATATCTTTCGGGGATTGCTTCTTTAGAGCTGCTTTAGATTTTGTCATGAGTTGATTCCGTAATCGTCTAGAGTTCCGTATGTTGGATCTTTGGCATTCAAGTAAAGGAAAACCTTACGCTTTAAGTTGACACCAATGGCAAAGATGGATATGCATGCGAATCCTCTTTCATTGAATGTTACATTGGCGGATGCGATGTTGTCGTCAAGATCTTGGTCGTCAATTCCAACCTGTCCAGATTCAACTGTCCATGTTACACTATCAATTGTGTCGTTATCTTCTGCCCATGCAGAGAAATCAATAGTGTAATTTACGACATCATTTTTGGCAGGTGTGTTGTCTCGAAAGATGTTCGGGCTGTTCTTTGCCGCGACAGCAAAATCAGTGCTCATTTAAGACCTATAAGAATTTGATGGATGATTGGACGCTGCCGCTATTCGCTTGCGATTGACGCGTGG
>Ga0170475_101301932_pt1 | contig 11734 bp, 9 predicted proteins | sample Soicark_Litter_5_FD_111474 | JGI IMG/M metagenome (GOLD analysis project Ga0170475, IMG submission 111474) | Avena fatua rhizosphere microbial communities from Hopland, California, USA. Combined Assembly of 48 SPs | reverse complement strand
GCGGGGACGTACTTGTTGTCGTAGAACGCCAGCTTCAGCGTGTAGCGATCCGGGCCGATCTGGATGCCTTCGGCGTTGATCAGCTCCAATCCGTGCTCCAGGGTCCGCTGTGTCGTGATGCCCGTGGCCGCTCCCGGGCCGGTGAGAGGGATGCTGACGCCGATCGCGATCTCCTTGTTCTCGGCGCGCGCGGGAAGGCTTGTGCCGGCTGCGATGGATGCGGTCGCCATCAGCAGGTTCCGGCGTTTGACGTGCATTTTCATTTCCCCCGTTCCGAGCACCATTTGACGCCTCGATCGCGCGTGCTCCGCAGACGGGCTGCGGCAAGTCAAGGCATGGGCAGGTGTAGTAACTCTCTCTCGACGCGCGCCGTCGATTTTTCGTAGAAGTCCTGTAGCTTTGGAGAGGCGCAAATGATCCACCACGTATCAATCCCGGCGCGCGAGCCGCGCCATGTGGCCGAGGTCCTGGCTGAACTGATGGGCGGCGGATGTCACCCGTTCGGGCCGCTCGAGGGCGGGTTCATGGCAACGAGCGGCGATGCGCATGGTACGATGATCGAAGTGTACCCGGAGCGTGCCACGCTCGACATCCCAGACAGCGACGATCAAGTCGTGTTTGGAGAGAACAAGACACCACCGGATACGTGGCCCTTTCATGTGCTCCTTTCCGTGCCGTTGGAGCCGGCAGAGATCGAGCGCATCGGTGCGCGCGAGGGCTGGCGGGCCAAGACCTTCGGCCGTGGCATGCAAGGGCAGAAGCCGTTCTTCCATGTCATCGAGTTTTGGCTGGAAAACCGCCTGATGATCGAGGTCGTCTCACCGGCGATGGCACGTGAGTATGAGAACTTCTTGAAGAACGCGCAGATGTCGGTCATGAACGATGCAGAGTCGTTGCGACTGATGCGCGCCACGCATATCAAGGAGCAAGCCTGAAGGCTCCCTCCAGCGGGCATACGCCGTGTGGGGGATACTCAAGTGCGTCACTGACCAGTACCGCAGAGTTGCCTATGTCAGTGCCGCCAGACCCGAATGACGGCACTGACATCCAGCCGCAGGCTTGAGCGCCTTCGCTAGTCAGCGGTGAAGGAATATGCGGCAATCTTATTGCCGTCGAGATCACGGGCATAGCCTGCATAGGCATTGGGCGCCCAACCACGTGGCCCGACGGCGCCTTAATCGGCGCCACCGGCTGCCAGTGCAGCCTTGTGGAAAGCCGCGACGGCTGTTCGATTAGGCGCCTGGAAGCTGACTGTGCCGCCATTGGCGAAGGTCGCGGGCTTCCCATTGGCGGGCTTCAGGACAAAGAATTCTGGAGCGGATACTCCCCAGATCGAGCCGTTGTCGCCCAGGTCCGTCAAGCGCTTATAGCCAAGCGGGGCCAATACGTTGTCGTAGAACGAGCGGGCCTTGGCGAGGTCGTTTGTGCCGACCGTAACGTGGGTGAACATAGCCATGGCGGTTCCTCCTGTTGGTTCTTACTGATAGCTGGTGCTCCGCTGAGCGGCTTGCAGTTTACTGTTTCGTTCCAAGGCTAACTTCGCAGCTAAGATCCGCTCCGTCGAGCCGGGGAAATAAGCGGAAAGGTCGATGCGAACCCCAGCGAAACGGCATTGCGCGAAGTTGATGGCTACAACCGCGGGTCTCGTCCGGTCAACGGACCGCCCGGCGTACTGTCGCGGCGACTGCGGCATCAGTCTCTGTCCCGGCGCACACATGGCTCAGAGCCGCGTCCGACCGCGGCGATCATTGCATTCAGATAAGGATGTGCCGCGGACCAGTGTCACCATCCGAACCGCTTATCGGTGAACAGACTGCCCCAGCGGCCTCCGGGAGGCGTGGGTTCGCCAATCAGCCGCAGGCACTTCCACACACAGACCGACACTGAATCGTAGATAGAGACCCCGGTTACTGCCTCCAACTCAGCCACCAGGTGCGGCCCGGGAAGTTGGTGCAACAGAGGATGACCGCGTCAGGCCGCTCCGCCGCGACGGTCCGCACCATTGCAGCGATGTCAGCGTCGGTAATCGTGCAGTAGGACAGATTATCGCTGAGCCCGGCATGCGCCTGGGCTACACAGGCATAGCCCTGAGCCTGGAAGTGCGGCGGGATTCGACTGGCGTAGGCGGGCGCGTACGGCGTCACCAGCCCGAAGCGCCGAACGCTTGTGGTCGCGAAGGCCTCCAGGATCGCCGTCGTCATCCGTTCGACTACGATGTTGCCCGAAGGCGTGATGGTGCCGATGCTCTTGTGCTGCGTCCGGTATCGCGCGCGCGGGTCGGTATCAGGCATCGTCGGGCACCATCTTGTTGCGTTCACTGTGCCAGCTTGCGATGACCGATGCACGGCCTAGGCCACCCGCCCGCCGCGCGAACTCCGATTCGGCTTTTCAGCCTGGACCTCTGCGATTGCACGGGTGTCCTCCGGCCACAGCGCCATCTCAATCGCGAGCTGCCGCCGCGCTTGACGGAGGTTAGCGGTAGAATTCGACCTTGGCTTCACGCCACCAGAGGAAATTCGCCGGCGCAGCAGAGATCGGCCCATTGATGGCAAACACTGCGATTTCGGACCGCTCCCCTACCGCGAGGGTGTCGTGCAGTACCAGCCTATTGGGCATGTTGAATCCTTGGATGGCCGCTGGACTGGGCCTGCCTGCCGCCCGCGGCAAGGTTCCGTTGACCCATACTTCGGCATAGTCATCGATGTTTACCGTAAGTACCGCCTTGGCGCCTTCCGTATCGAACCCATCGATACGCGCCGGTATTGTCAAGACCGTTCGGAACCAGAAGAAAGACACCATGCCCCCGCCGCGCCGCGCGCCAAGGTCGGTGGCGGCGATCTCCGTCCAGTCTGAATCATCGAACCCGACAAGCTCTGCATGCGGCTCTATATCGTAGGTCGTCCTGAACTCCGGCATTGCGTCCGACAGTGCCGGACATTCCACGATCTTTGCCTCCCGGCCCCTCCATCGCGCGCCAAACGTCAGCGAGCCATTGGTGGTCATCAGGTCGACCACGTGGGTCGGCGGTATCAGCGGTGCGATCGGCGGTTGTGGCATGAGCAATGGCGGCATTGCCGGCGCGGCGGAAACAGTCGGTCTGGTATATTTGGCAGTAGGCATTGCGAGTGCTCCCCCGAAGCCGCTGACTATAGGCAAACTGATGACCCGGTCACGCCCTGACGCATTCGGCGATTGAGGGGCGGATATGGCTGGAGTTCGACGTCCCTTGCCAGATGCCGACGCTGGTGGTTCGTGCTGCCGCCCCCGCGAACGGTGCCCCACAGTCCACCGGGCAAGCGTTCCGTTCCCGGTCGGACATTCAAGGTTGCGCTGTTTTGGAACGTGCACCGGGCTCACTCACGATCGCGACCTGGCGTCCTCCAGGATCATGTCGGCGGCCTTTTCGGCAATCATGATCGTTGGTGCATTGGTATTGCCGGCAGGTACAGTCGGCATGATTGCCGCATCGACCACTCGAAGTCCATCGACGCCATACACGCGAAGCCGCGGGTCCACGACTGATTCACCCTCCGGGCCCATGCGGCAGGTACCAACCGGATGCAAATTGGAATTCGCAGTTACGCGTATATTCTCCTCGAACTCAACGTCGGTATTGACCTGAGGTCCGGGCAGTAGCTCTTCCGCGACATAGGGCGCCAGAGCCGGTTGTCGGGTGAACTTGCGTGCCAGTCGCATCCCGGCAGTCAGCGCTTGTACGTCGGACTTCGTCTCCAGGAAATTGAAGCGAATGGCGGGTGGTTGCAGCGGATCAGGGCTCTTGATGCGTACGCTGCCGCGAGCATCCGGGCGAAGGTGCACCGCGCTCAGGCTGAAGCCCGGAAACGGATGTGCCACAGCACCGCGGGCATCGCGTGATGCGTAGCTCCAAGGGGTGAAGTTGAACTGCAGATCCGGGCGTTCCAGGCGCTGATCGCTGCGCGCGAAGGCGCCAGCGATAACGCCATTCGCCGCCAAAGGACCGGACCGGAACAGCAGGTACTGTGTTAGGGCGAACGCCTTGCGCGCCGAGCTATTCGCCAGTTCGTTCATCGTGATAGATTGAGTGCATCGAAACATCAGACGGACATAGAAGTGGTCTTGCAGATGCTTGCCGACTGCAGGGAGGTCACGGACTACGGATATGCCCATGCCCTGCAACAAGTCGCCGGGGCCGATGCCTGATAGCTGCAGGAGCTGCGGCGAGTTGAACACGCCGGAGCAGACGATGACTTCGACCTGGGCCCGCACAGTGCGCTCAACTCCTCCCATGACGTAAGTCAGGCCGGCAGCGCGGCCATTTTCGAACAGAATTCGCGTCGCCTGCGCATTCGGGCGCACGACCAAATTGCTGCGTCTCCGCGCTGGCTTCAGATAGGCGGTCGCGGTACTCCAGCGCCGATGCATGCCGGTCGTACTTTGGAAATATCCGGCACCTTCCTGAGCGCCGTTGTTGAAGTCGTCTTTTAGCGGCAAACCCGCTTGTGCGGCGGCCTCTACCAGACGATCCGCCAACTCGGATCTATGCGGCTGGTCGGAAACGTGCAGTGGACCACCGACGCCATGATATTCGTTGGCTCCACGCTCCTGATGCTCTGCCTTCTTGAAATACGGCAATACGCTATCCCAATCCCAACCCGTGCAGCCGCGTTGCCGCCACTCATCGTAGTCGGCAGCATTCCCGCGCATATATACCATGCCGTTGATTGAGCTGGTACCACCAAGAACTTTACCTCTCGGTTGATAGAGACGCCGCCCATCCAGGCGATCCTCCGGCTCGCTCTCATACATCCAATTCACGTGCGGATTGGCGTAGACCTGGGAGAATCCCATGGGGATATGAATCCACAGATTGCGGTCTTTGCCGCCAGCTTCTAACAACATCACGCGGTACCGTCCGGATTCACTCAGCCTGGCTGCGACAGCACAGCCCGCTGAGCCAGCGCCCGCGACAACATAGTCGAAGCTATCGACTTCCCCCCTCATCTTCTCCCCCTGGACCAGCGTTTCTGGTTTCGTCGGCATGATCTTAAAGCCCAACGTGCGGGTGTCTACATTACGCACTGCTTCCAGCCATTCAGGCAAACCAACTTCGCCGCTGGGATGAATACCATCAGTTTGGAACCCAATAGCGGGCGCCAGCCTTGGGGCGACCGGCGGTTCATCTTGATCGTCGAGACGGAAGGACATTCAAGGCTGCCGCCCGGCCACTGACCGCGCCCAGCTTGACGACGATCAGTTGGTTGCCAAAGGTGCCGATAGCGATCAAGTCAGAAGGAGATACCGATGCCGCCTTTGATTCTCTCGTCTGACTCACACGTGTTCGAACCGCCTGATCTCTGGCAGGCCCACATCGACGCTGCATTCCGGGATCGCGCGCCACGGATACAGCGGATCGACGGCGCTGACCAGATCGTGGTCGAGGCGGATCAGATCCTCTCCGGGATTGGCCTCATCTCGAACGCCGGCGCACGATTCGATGCGCCGGAGACCATCTCCGCCCAGGGACGCTTCGAAGACGTGCATCGCGGAGGATACGACCCCGATCAGCATCTCAAGGACATGGCGCTCGACGGGGTCTCTGGCGAAGTGCTTTATCCCTCGCAAGGGCTGTTTTACTTCAAGGTGGCAGATGCATCCCTGATGTCCGCCATCTTTCGTGCTTACAACGATTGGCTCGCCGAGTTCTGCCGCGCGGATCCTGCCCGACTCAAGGGGATCGCAATGATCAACCTTGACGACATTGCGGACGCGATCAGGGAACTGGAGCGCGCCGCCCGTCTTGGCTTGGCCGGGGCGATGATCACCGAGTATCCGTTCGAGGACCGGCGCTACGACCAATCCGAGTACGAACCGTTCTGGGCCGCCGCGGCGGCGCTCGACTTGCCGTTGAGCCTGCACACGGCCACGCGACGGCAGGGCAAGATCCGCGGCGTCGGCGACATGACGCTGCGCGATGCCAGCAGTCGCGCGACGAAGGTGTTCTATCCCGCGCTGTCGATGTGCGACCTTATCTTCTCCGGCGTCTTCGAACGCCACCCTCGCCTGATAGTCGCCATCGTGGAGTTCGAGTTGGCCTGGGTACCCCATGTACTTTCGACCATGGATTATACCTACCGCGAGCGCCAAGGCGAGGCGATCTACCGGTTCAAGGACGCTATGCTGCCGAGCGATTTTTCCACCGCAATGTCGTGCTGGGGTTCCAGGAGGATGCCATCGGTATTCGCCTGCGAGACATCATCGGTGTGGACAACATGATGTGGGGCTCAGACTACCCCCACAGCGAGTCGACGTTTCCGCAATCACGGAAGATCCTGGCGGAGATTTTGGCCGGGGTGCCGGATGACGAACAGGCCAAGATCGTCGGTGGCAACACGGCTCGGGTGTATAATTTCGATGCGACGAAGCTGACCGTGCCGGTTTGACCAGTCAGGCTCTCCGCACGCAATCATGGCGGAGAGGCTGTTGATCCGGCACTACTGGGCGGCAGCCGCCAATGTCCGCGCTCCGGCCGCCGGCCGATACGCCCGCAGGAAAGTGCGGATATGGCGCACCGCCGGGATCTTCGGCGGAGCGGCATCGCGCGAATGGCGGAACTCGGGCTGCTGACACCACAGATCGCCGCGATCTCCGGCCACAAGATCGATTCTGCCAGCAGATCATCGACACGTATCTGCCGCGCCGGACCGAGGTGGCATCGCCACCGTCGCCGCATGGGAAGCCGCCGAAGATGCACACGGCCAAGCTCCCACCCGCGTCGTGCGACTGGCGAACCACGCTGCACAACGCGGCCGCCGCCGCTCCAAATGATAGCCCGCGCCGCCGACGTTTTTCTGCCCCAATGGGCAAAGAGCTTGAGACTCGCAGTCTCCTGCCGCCGACGACCTGGCGCACCTGTATCCGGCGTTTTGGCAAATGGAAAATGACTGTGCCGGATTTGGAATAGAAAACTCGGAGTTTTCAATCTGTTATGGTGAGCCCGGTGGGACTCGAACCCACGACCCCAAGATTAAAAGTCTCGTGCTCTACCGCCTGAGCTACGGGCTCCCTGCTGCCTTTACAGCGCCAACCAAGCGTCAGGGTCAACCTTTGACGTCGGCCGCCACTCGCATATGCACGATCCGGTCCGGGTTCGACACAGTTCCACCCGACCCGCTGCCGCGCTTGATCTGATCCACGAGTTCCATGCCTTGCACAACCTGACCCCAGATCGTGTATTGGCCATCCAAATGCGGCGCCGGAGCGAACATGATGAAGAATTGGCTGTTGGCGCTGTTGGGATCCGAGGTGCGTGCCATCCCACAGGTGCCGCGGAGAAAGTGGCGCTTTGTGGTGAACTCCGCCGGCAGATCCGGAAGCTTGGACCCGCCGGTGCCGGTGCCCTTCGGATCGCCGCCCTGCGCCATAAAGCCCTCAATCACACGATGAAAGGGCGTGTTATCGTAAAAACCTTCGCGCGTCAGCGTCTTGATCCGTTCCACCGCCTTTGGGGCAATGTCGGGAAACATCTCGATCACCACGCGTCCCTGCTTCAAATCGATGTACAGCGTGTTCTCGGGGTCTGACTTCTGTTGGGCATTGGCGGTATCGCTCATGATGATCTTCCCTATCGATGTGGCGATCGCGGCGCCCGCGATCAGACTGCGTCGATGCATCGGCGCACTCCTCTAATAGAGGTCGGAACAGAGGTCAGCCGCGAACCCGACGCAACACGCGTTCCAATGTCAACAGCGGCACGAAGGACGAGATGTCGCCGCCCAGCACCGCAATCTCCTTCACGAGGCGCGACGCAATGAACTGATGCCGCTCGCTGGCCATCAGGAACACCGTCTCTATATCAGGTGCCATGCGGTAGTTCATACCCGCCATCTGGACTTCATAGTCGTAGTCGGAAACCGCTCGCAGACCACGCACGATCATCGACGCACCAATCTTGCGGGCGAAGTGCACCAATAGGGTATCGAACGGCATCACCTCGATGACCATGCCGTTCTGCGTGGCAATCTGCGCGATCTCGGCCTCAACAAGTTCGACGCGTTCCTCCAGCGAGAACAGCGGACCTTTACCGGTATTGACCGCCACACCGACCACCAGTTTGTCCAGCAGGCGAGCTGCACGCGCAATGACGTCCAGGTGACCATTGGTCACCGGGTCGAAGGTTCCCGGGTATAGGCCGACGCGCAGCTTTTTCACTGGCTCAGCCATCAGCTCTCTTCCTCCGGCGCGCCGTTCTCATCGCCAGCATCCTCCACCACCGGGAACACGCTGGTCACGTGTTCGCCTGCATTCACGCGGAACAGAGTCACGCCCATCGCCTGGCGCCCCGTAATCCGCACCTGATCGGCCGGTACACGTATCAGCCGCCCGGCATCCGTCACCAACATCACGTCATCGCCCTGCCGCACCGGGAACGTGGCCACCACAGCAGCACCATTACGCGGCGCCAAGGTGATATTGGCAATGCCCTGGCCTCCTCGACCGCTGACACGGTACTCGAAACTCGACGTGCGCTTACCAAAACCTATGTCGGTCACCGTCAGCAGGAATTCCTCGTTCAGCTCCAACTCGGCAAAGCGATCCGGAGTAAGTGTCACATCAGCGACGGGTTCCTCGCTCTCGGTCGCGATCTCCCCATCGTCATCGCCATTGCTGCGACGCCTCGCGTTCGCAAGCTTAAGGTAGGCTTCGCGCTCCGAGATACTCGCCTCAACGTGTCGGAGCACGGTGAGGCTGATCACTTCGTCCCTACCGAGTAGCCGAATGCCGCGGACGCCACTTGAATCACGCCCAGCGAATACGCGCACCGTATCGTCAGAAAGCTGGAAGCGAATACAGCGCCCCTTCCGCGTCGCTAACAAGACATCATCGCCATCGTGGCATGTCGCAACACCGATCAGCCGATCGCCTTCGTCCAGCTTCATCGCGATCAGCCCAACCGAACGGACGTTGCGGAAGTCCGACAGCCGATTGCGGCGCACGTTACCCTGCGCCGTGGCGAACACAAGATGCAGGCTCTCCCACAGCGTCTCATCCTGCGGCAACGGTAGCACTGTCGTAACCGTATCGGCACCGAGCTCAGGAAGGAGGTTGATCAGCGCCCTTCCCTTCCCGGCCGGCCCAGCTTCGGGCAACCGCCACACCTTCTCGCGGAACACTTTGCCGCCGAGCGAGAAGAACAGCACCCATTGATGCGTGTGCGCGTGGAAGCTGCGCGTCACGATGTCGTCGCCGCGGGTGGAGGCACCGGTGCGCCCACGCCCGCCGCGGTTCTGCGCGCGAAACGTCTCCAGCGGCGTCCGCTTGATGAAGCCGTCGCGCGTGATGGTCACCACCATCTGCCCCGGCTCGATCAGGCTTTCATCATCCTGATCGGATTCCGCCTCGATGATATCGGTCAGCCGTGCCGTAACGATAGCGGCGCGCGCCTTCAGCAACTCATCACGCATCACTTCCATTCGCCGTGGGCGTGACGCCAGGATCTCCAGCAGTTCGCGGATCTTTGCCGCGACCTCTGTCATTTCATCCTGGATTTTCTCGCGCTCCAGTCCGGTCAGCCGCTGCAGGCGAAGATCCAGGATGCCGCGCGCCTGTTCCTCGGTCAGCCGCACCGTGCCCTCGAAAGTGATCACGTTCCCTGGTTCATCGATCAGCGCGAGCAGCGCACCCACATCTCCGGCGGCCCAGTCGCGCTGCATCAGCGCCTGCCGCGCTGTGCCAACATCAGAACTCGCACGGATCAGCCGAATCACTTCGTCGATATTGGCGACGGCGATCGCCAGCCCAACCAGCAGGTGTGCCCGATCGCGTGCCTTGGCCAATTCGAAGCGCGCACGCCGCAGTATCACTTCTTCGCGGAACGCGATGAAGCACTGCAGAGCGTCTTTCAGTCCCATGAGCCGGGGGCGGCCAGCATCCAGCGCCAACATATTGATGCCGAAACCGACCTGAAGCTGGGTGAACCGGAACAACTGGTTCAGCACAACCTCGCGGGTCGCATCGCGCTTCAGTTCCACGACAATGCGCATGCCGGAGCGATCGCTCTCGTCGCGCAACTCGCTGATGCCTTCGATCTGCTTGGCGCGCACCAATTCGCCAATGCGCTCAAGCAGCGCGGACTTGTTCACCTGATACGGAATTTCGGTGAAGATGATCGCCTCGCGGTCGCGTCTGAGCTCCTCGAAATCGGCACGGGCCCGAATGGTGATCGAGCCGCGCCCGGTCTCGAAGGCGGCACGAATGCCGGAGCGGCCGACTATCAAGCCGCCCGTTGGGAAATCCGGCCCAGGCACCAGGCGCATCAACTCGTCCAGCGGCGTTTCAGGGTCAGAGATCAGCAACAGCGTGGCGTCGATGATCTCGCCCGGATTGTGCGGCGGGATGTTGGTCGCCATGCCGACAGCGATGCCGTTCCCGCCGTTGATCAACAGGTTGGGGAACCGCGCGGGAAGGACATGCGGTTCCTTCTCGCTCTCATCGTAGTTCGGCTGGAAATCGACCGTGTCCTGGTCGATGTCGTCCAACAGCAGCGAGGCAGCGCGCGCCAGCCGTACTTCGGTGTAACGCATCGCCGCCGGGTTGTCGCCATCGACCGAGCCGAAATTGCCCTGGCCATCGATCAACGGCACCCGCATCGAGAATGGCTGCGCCATGCGCACCATGGCGTCATAGATCGCCGCGTCGCCATGCGGGTGGTACTTTCCCATCACATCGCCGACCACGCGTGCGGACTTGCGATACGGCCGATCCGCCGTGTACCCGGCGTCCTGCATGCCATAGAGGATGCGCCGATGCACCGGCTTCAAACCATCGCGGGCATCGGGCAGTGCCCGCGCCACGATCACGCTCATGGCGTAATCGAGGTAGGAGCGGCGCATCTCCTCCTCGAGCGTCACAGGCTGGGTATCTTCGGGTGGACCCGGAGGCGCGTCGTCGGGACTATCGCTCAATAAAGGCTCAGTTCACTGGTTCGGCGGCACACACCAGTCAATCCGGCGCTGCATCGCATCATGCAGTGATAGATAGGCCAATTTGAGTGAAATGACGAGAGGGTGACAGGCCTAGGGCATCGCCTGCAGCCTGGCCAGAAGTTGCGGCGACGGCACACCATCGACCGGCAAACCTGACACGCTCTCGAACTGGCTGATCGCGGCGCTGGTCTGTGGCCCGGAGACGCCATCCGGCGGCGAACGCAGATAACCCAGACGATTCAACTGCGTCTGCACCGCGTAGGTCAGGTTGCCGCTAGGCGGGGGCGGTGGAGGTGGAGGTGCATTGACCATCATTGGCCCATAGCCAGGCACCATATTGCCCTTCGCGTACATGCACTGCGCAAACGCGTTGTCGTACTGTGCCTGGATACCGCCTTGCTCTCCCGAACTCATGCCCGAGCCGATACCGGCGCCGCCGAGGGCGCCGCCCGCCGCGCCGATCCCGGCACCACGACCGCCGCCGATAGCCGCTCCTAGCCCCGCACCCAGCACCGTGGTTATTGCCGCCGCCCCGACGGCGCGCGTGTTGGCATTCTGTGCCTGTCCGGAGACCGCACCCTCGGCGAACTGCTTGCAGCCCGCTTGATCGAAGGTGAACTGATCAAACGACTTCCCCGGCCCTGGCATGACCTGGACCGTTGGACCCAGCGGCGTCTGCGCACAGCCCGACACCAGGAGCCCCAGCGTGACCACGCCGGATACCCCGGCACTCGTCCAACGGCGTTGATTCACTTCACGTTTCCCCAGTG
>Ga0170475_133192215_pt1 | contig 11736 bp, 10 predicted proteins | sample Soicark_Litter_5_FD_111474 | JGI IMG/M metagenome (GOLD analysis project Ga0170475, IMG submission 111474) | Avena fatua rhizosphere microbial communities from Hopland, California, USA. Combined Assembly of 48 SPs | reverse complement strand
GCAGGCCCATCGCGGCGCTGATGCGGGAATTCAGGGCGATGGCGACTATGATGAGGTAGCCGGAAATCCAGTTGTCCTGGAAGAATATCTGCCCGATCGAGGTCCCTATCCCCTCGTACCAGGTCGCAAAGACATAGGGGACCGTATCGGAAAACTGCTCGGGCGAGACAGGCTTTGCCATCGGCCCCGCATCGATCGCGTCGAATTTCAGCACCGCGAATAGAAACAGCCATCCGACGAGAACGAAAGGCATCGTCAGAGGCGCGGTCTTGTAGGGTGCCAGAACCGCGCCCATGCTGGCAAAAGCCATGGTCGTGAAGGCGGCGGCGCAGACGAGATAGACGACCATGGCGACCGACGGGATGGCGCCCGTGCGAAAATCCTCGCTGGTGAAGGCGACGAGCGCCAGGCCGACCAGCGCGCCATTGAAGCCATATAGCCCGTCACGCATCACCGCCCTGTCGGCCTTCAGAACAAGCGCGGTCGCGGTGCTGGCGATGACGCCGAGCACGCAGATCGCGGCATAGATCCATGAGTTCCAGGCAAGTGCCACGATGATGACAAGTCCCGACAGCGGATTGTTCTGGAAGACGACCTGGCCAACGCCGCGCAACGACCAATCCACGAAGAACAAGGATGGATGATCACCGAAACGATCCAAATTCATTGATCTCTGCTCCTTGGCTCGGCCTGGAAGAGACAGCGTGCCTCGTTCCCGCGGCGTGTTGGTCCGGCCCGGGCGCGACCTCACGCCCGGGCTTTTCTGCGGCTAGAAAAGGAAATATCGCTGCGACATCGGCAACACATCCGCCGGCTCACAGGTCATCAGCTGGCCATCGACGCGGACATTATAGTTCTGCGGATCGACCTCCAGTTTCGGCGTCAGATTGTTGTGCACCATGTCCTTCTTGCGCACCGTCCGCGTGCCTTTCACGGCAGCGAGCTGCTTGGAGAGCTTCAGCTTCTCGCCGATCCCATCGTCGAGTGCCGCCTGCGAGACGAAGGTGACCCCCGTCGAGCCGAGCGCCCTGCCGAGCACACCGTACATCGGACGATAGTGCACCGGCTGCGGCGTCGAGATCGATGCGTTGGGATCGCCCATCGGAGCGATCGCGATCATGCCGCCGATGAGAACCAGTTGCGGCTTGATGCCGAAGAAGGCCGGCTTCCAGAGCACCAGATCGGCGCGCTTGCCGACCTGAATGGAGCCGATCTGGTCGGCGAACCCATGTGTCAGGGCCGGGTTGATCGTGTATTTGGCGACATAACGCTTCACGCGAAAGTTGTCGTTCCGGCCGCTATCCTCGGGCAGCGGACCGCGCTGCACCTTCATCTTGTGCGCCGTCTGCCAGCAGCGCAGCGTTGTCTCGCCGATACGGCCCATCGCCTGAGAGTCCGACGACATCATCGAGAACACACCGAGATCATGAAGAATGTCTTCGGCCGCGATCGTCTCGCGCCGAATGCGCGATTCCGCGAATGCGACGTCCTCCGGGATCTGGGGGCTGAGGTGGTGGCAGACCATCAGCATGTCGAGATGCTCGTCGACGGTGTTGATCGTATAGGGTCTCGTCGGGTTGGTGGACGATGGCAGCACATTCTCCTCGCCCGCCGCCGTGATGATATCAGGCGCGTGGCCGCCGCCGGCGCCCTCGGTGTGGAAGCTGTGGATCGTGCGTCCCTTCATGGCCGCGAAGGTGTCGCGAACGAAACCGCTTTCGTTCAGCGTATCGCTGTGCAACGCCACCTGCACGTCCATCTCGTCGGCCACCGTCAGGCAATTGTCGATCGCCGCCGGCGTCGTGCCCCAGTCCTCGTGAAGCTTCAGTCCGACCACACCGGCGCGCACCTGTTCGCGCAGCGGATCGGGCAGGCTGATATTGCCCTTTCCGAGCAACCCGACGTTGATCGGCAGCGCTTCCGCCGCTTCCAGCATGCGGTGGATCGCCCATGGGCCGGCTGTCACGGTGGTCGCAAGCGTGCCGACAGTCGGGCCGGCGCCGCCGCCGACAAGCGTCGTCGTGCCGCTCGCAAGCGCTTCATCCGCCTGCTGCGGCGCGATGAAGTGAATATGCGTGTCGATCCCGCCGGCGGTGAGGATCTTGCCCTCGCCCGCGATCACATCCGTCGCACCGCCGACCACGATGTTGACGCCCGGCTGGATATCGGGATTGCCCGATTTACCGATCCCGGAGATGCGTCCGTTCTTGATGCCGACATCGGCTTTGATGATACCCCAGTGGTCGATGATGATGACATTGGTGATGACGACGTCGGCGACCTCGGCGTAGGGGCGCTGCCCCTGCCCCATGCCGTCGCGGATCACCTTCCCGCCGCCGAAGGTCACTTCTTCGCCGTAAACCGTGCGGTCTTCCTCGATCTCGATGACGAGCTCGGTATCGGCCAACCGAAGCCTGTCGCCCTTGGTCGGGCCGTAGAGATCGGCATAGGTCTGCCTTGTGATCGTTGCCATCATAGCCTCCTACAGCTTGCCCATGACCTTGGCGTTGAACCCGTAAACCTCACGCTTGCCGTCGAGCGCCACGAGCTCCACCGTTCGTTCCTGCCCAGGCTCGAAGCGAACCGCCGTACCGGCCGGGATGTTGAGCCGAAAGCCGCGCGTGGGCTCGCGGTCGAACAGAAGCGCCTCGTTGGTCTCGTAGAAATGGTAGTGAGAACCGACCTGAATCGGTCGGTCGCCGGAGTTGGCGACATCGACCTTCAGCGTCTGTCGGCCAGCATTGATGTCGATCGAGCCACTCTCGATGAAATATTCGCCGGGGATCATGATGGCCTCCTCAGGGAATCGGGTTGTGGACGGTCACGAGCTTCGTGCCGTCGGGAAAGGTTGCTTCCACCTGGATGTCGTGGATCATCTCGGGCACGCCCTCCATGACCTCCTCGCGGGTCAGCAGCGTCGCGCCATAGGACATGAGGTCCGCCACTGTTCGCCCCTCGCGGGCACCCTCCAGAAGGGCTGCCGAGATATAGGCTATGACCTCAGGATAGTTCAGCTTCAGACCCTTCGCCCTGCGCCGTTCCGCGACCAATCCGGCCGTAAAGATCAGGAGCTTGTCTCTTTCACGGGGTAGCAGTTCCATGAGCTTGCCTCCTTGTTTTGCTGTTCACGTTGCCCAGATGCGCGGAGCGACGGCCTTCTTCATCAGGCCGCGTTCGCGAAGAATGCTCCACGCTTGCAGAAAAAGTGCCTTGCCCTCCGACATGCGGTTTCCGAGATAGCGGCAGACGATCACGCGCTCGAGCTGGCTGGCCGAGAAGACGCCGCGCGCCCTCTCGCCGAGTTCGTCACGGATATGCTGAACGGTGTTTTCCAGCGCCGGACCCGCATAGACCATCGTTCCGACAATGGGCTTTCCGGCGAAGAAGACCGGCGCGTCCAGAACATCAGGCGCGTGAGAAAACGCCATTCGCTCGAACCAGATCAGCTCATCACCGCGAAAGATTTCAACGCGCTGGGCGAGCCGTCCGGCAGCAAACCCCTCGCCGGCGGCCGGGCGGCCGAGGCTCACGAAATCCCAGCCGACATAGGCCGCGTCTTCGCCGAGCGTAACGCTTGTGCTTATCGAGGCATCCGCGCCTTCGAAAAGGATCGTCTCCTGCGGAAGGTTCTCGCAGACCGCACCGGCGCCGACATCGATCCGTATGCGCTGCGTACTCGTGCCGATTTCGCTGCGGTAAAACTTGGTCGCGCCAGGCGTCGTCAGTACGCAGCGCGCCTCGGGCGCGAGGCCGCAGGTTATGTTGAGAACATCGCCGCCTGCCACGCCGCCTGGCGGATGCAGGATGTAGACATGAGCCGAACCATCGTCCTCAGGATGAAAGGCGCGCTGCACAGCCAGCGGCCCGACATGGCGCCGGCGCATCAGGCGCGTCTTCCCGTGGGAGCTCGCAAACCACAAATCTAGCTCGGCATGCCAACCATCAGCCATCGGCGATAAACCTTCCTAAATCCGGCCTCGCGGCCCTTGCTGTCCCTCTGCTACCTCGACATTTCATCTGCTGTTCAAGCTCGGGCGTGGTCGCACAAAGCGCGTTCACGCTTGATCGCCTGGTTTCTGCTTCTCGCTTCTCTCGTGTCGCGTACCTTCCGAAAGATGGTGCGAGCTGGCAGTCAACTTCATGGCGCCTGCCAAGAGCAGCGCCGAGACCGGCAGCACGAGTGCCTCCCACTGCGGCGGCGTCTGCATTTCGCCTACCTGCGCCGCGAAGTGCACGACCAGATAGAGAATGATCATCTGAAAGAAGAGGTTCTTCAGTTCCGCGACGGTATCGATGATCATCCACTGCGGTAGTCTCGATCGCTGTTCCGGCGGGATATCGAGGGCAAAGCCAAGCGCGATGCCGCAGCCGACAACCATCAGGACGATGCCTAGGAGGATCTTGTCTGTCGCCCGCAGGACCGAGACTATGACCGACATATCCGGATTGAGCCGGGTCATCCGGAAGGTTTCCACCAGCATCAAGATCGCCTCCCAAAACATCAGGAAGGCACCGAACAGCACACCCGCGGCAGCAAGTATGAGAATGGACCGAAGGCCGCGGAACAACGAAATCAATGCACTCTTCCTCCTCGGATCAATTCGACTGCATCGGCGCCGCCCGTTTGGCCCAGTCAGCGCCTAGGAACGAAACAGCCGGCTGTACTGCGTTTCATGCCATGCGCTTGCCATCGCCATTGCCGGCGCCGCATTGCCGATCTCGTCGTCACCAGTCGTCTCCGCCGTGCGCGCCGCGCGCTCGATGACGTCAGCCGCCGCGATCAGAAGGCGCTGGCCGGCCGTATGTCCCAACGGCACCAGCCGAATGGCGGCCGATACCTGCCCTTCCACCGCACTCCACAGCAGCCCGCGAAGCGCATCCGCAGGCGCGATCTTCCAATGCGTGGCCGCGAGCGCAAAAACCGCCGGGTAGGTCAGCTTCTTGCCGCTGAAGGTCTTCGCGGCAGAGACGCCGAGATCGCAAAGAACCGTCAGCATCGACGCGCCCATCTGCTTGTCCTCCAGCTCGACCTCCTTGCTTTCGCGCGCCGCCGACAGCCATGCATCGGCTTTCAGGAAGGCTGGGCGGTCACCCACTTCGAGCGCATGCATCATGCGCAAGAACAGTGCCGCATCGCAGACGGCGTAGCTGTGTTCGATCAGCCTGAAGATCCAGTCGCGGGCTGTCGCCTCGTCGCGAACTGTCCGGTCGTGGACCGCCCATGCGAGGCCACGGGAATAGGCGAACGCGCCAACCGGCTGGCTTGGACTGACCAGTCGTAGCAACTGAAGCGGCAAACCGCTCGATGTTGGTTGGCCCAATGTTGGTTGGAACGTCACATAGATCTCCCGAAATGATCGCCCGTGGCCGGACCGAAACCGGCCCCCGGGCTTCAAATGCCCATGCCCTTCAGCTCGCCAGCAGCAGCACGCCGCCAAGCGCCGTCGCTCCGCCGGCGATCCGCAAGGCTGTCGTTCCTCGCGTCAGGCGACCGGCGGCAATACCCATTCCCATCCCCACGGCGTGCAGGAATGCTGTCGCCAGCACAAAGCCTACGCCGAAGGACAAAGCGTTCGCACCCGCCATCTCGGCGCCATGCGCATGCCCGTGAAAGAATGCGAAGCCGCCGACAATGGCCGCGACCAGCGTGGGCGACGCCGGCCGCGCAACGGCGACCAGCAGACCGATGACGACAGCCGAGGCAAGAATGACCGGCTCGACAAAAGGCAAGTGCATACCCGCAAGTGCTGCGACAAAACCGAGGATCATGACACTGACGAAGGCCGCGGGGATAGCGAGCCGCGCCCGGTTGCCGAGCATGACCGCCGCAAGACCGACCGCGACCATGGCGAGAACATGATCTGGCCCCGAAAGGGGATGCAGGAACCCGGAAACGAAAGACCCGTGATCACCAGGGCCAACATGCGCGAATGCCGGCGTGCTCGCCATAAGCACCGGCGCGAGGATCAAGAGAGGCATCTTCTTCATGGCACGAATCTCCCTAAGGTTGGTCGAATAGGAACGATTGACATCCAGTAGTTCAGGCACTCCATCGAACTGATGCTGGCACTGCGGTCGGTCTGCTCAGAACGAGCCAAACATCGACCCGAGCACGAAGACCGCGACAAGCGAGATGATGACGCCGACGATCACGGTCATCACCATGTCCAGATAGCTTCCCGAGTGCGTCTGCTTGCTGATCTGCAGGAGCAGAAGCACCGTACCGTTGTGCGGCAAGGCATCGAGCGTACCCGCGCTGATCGTCGTCAGGCGGTGCATGAGCGCCGGATCGATACCATGTTCGGCCGCAAGCTTCATATATTCGGCGCCGAGCGCGTTGAGCGCGATCGCCATGCCGCCGGAGGCCGTACCCGTTAGCGCCGCCAGCGCGTTCATCGCCACGACCAGTGACACGAGCGGGCCGCCGGGCATCTGCAAGACAGCATCTCGCACGACGTTGAAAGCCGGCATCGCCGCCACCACCGCGCCGAAGCCGACGAGGCTGGCAACGGTCATGATCGGCAAGACGGCCGAATTGGCGCCTGCATCGAGGCTTTCGCGCAATGCGCCCAACCGTCCGTAATTCAGCCCGATCACGGTGACGATCGCCGCGGCGAGCGCTATCAGAACGGCCCAGACGCCGATCGTCGAGGTGATATTGATGCCAAGTGCTGCTTCGGCGCTGGAGAAGTCGATCCGGGGCAACACCACGAGCGCCATGAGGAAGTTGACACCGATGACGACGATCAGCGGCAGCACTGCGAAGAGGAAGGATGGGCCCTGGTCGCTCTTCTTGCCGTGGGTCAGTTCGCTCGGGTCGAAATCGCCCGAGGTTGTTGCCTGTTCGCGCACCTTCTCGCTGATGACGACAGGCGTTTCGTCCTCCGTGTACCCCTCATTGGCGGCGCGCGCCCTCGCCTCGATATGGGCCAGCCACCACATCCCGAACGCGAAGGTGATGATCGAAGCGATGATGCCGAGGCCGGGCGCGGCGAAGGTCGTCGTGCCGAAATAGGGCATCGGTATCGCGTTGTTCGTCGAGGGCGTACCGGGCATCGCCGACATGGTGAAGGTGAACGCGCCTAGGCCGATCGCCGCCGGCATCAATCTTGCCGGGATGTTCGCGGCGCGGAACATTTCGCGCGCCATCGGCACGAGCACGAAGAAGGCGACGAACACGCTGACGCCGCCATAGGTGACGACGGCGGAGGCGAGCACCACGGAGAGCATGGTTCGCTTCACGCCCAGCCGCTCTGTCAGGAAACGGGCGATCGAGGTGATGGAGCCGCTGTCATCCATCATCTTGCCGAAGATGCCGCCGAGCAGGAACATCGGGAACCACTGCGTCACAAACCGCGCCGTGCCGCCCATGAACGTCGAGGTCCAGTGTGGCAACAGCGGCTGGCCTGAGGCCGCGGCAACGATGAGGGCAGCCGCAGGCGCCAGAAGCAGCACGCTCCAGCCGCGGTAGGCGAACCACATCAGCAATCCAAGTCCCAGCAGAATTCCAAACAGCCCCATGGATCCGCCTCTCAATCCAGCCAGATAAGCGGAGATGTTATGCGATCCACTGCCTTTCACCCGTCCAGGTGCAGCTATGATGCGCGTCACAACTCACGACCTTACCCGGTTTTCATGAACCACCCCTGCGGATGTGTCGACCGGTCAGGCGCGCAAAGCCATGAGGCGGAGCAAGAAATGGACACCGTGCTCACTCCTGGGATTTCTCGCTCAGCGGAGTGTCCGCTACAGTCCCACCATCCGTAGCTCCGTATCGCTGCCGCCTTGAGGCGCTGGGAACCGGCCTTTGGCCTTATACGACCTCAAGCCATTTTATCGAGGTCGGCCAGCGTGATCCCGTATTGCAGTGGCTGGCCGCTCAAGTATCGCTTTATCTCGTCGACAGCCATTTCACCCAATCGCGTCCGCTCAAGGCCGACGGCGCCTGCGATATGGGGTGTCAGAAACACGTTCGGCAGGTCGTAGAAGGCGGATGCCGGTTCAGGAATCTCGGGGTCGGTCACATCTATGACCGCATCGATCCGGCCGGTCGAAAGCGTGGCGAGAAGTGCCGCCTCGTCAATGATGGCGCCGCGTGCCGTATTGATGAGCGTCGCTCCGTCCTTCATCAGCGCCAGCCGTTGGGCGTCGATCATGTGGCGCGTCGATGGCAGCGAAGGCGCGTGCAGCGAGACGATATCGGCACTACGCATCAGCATATCAAGATCAGCCTTTTCAACGCCGATCGCCGCACACGCCGATGCGCTCAACGTCGGGTCAAAAAGGATGACCTTGAAATCGAAGGGCTTCAGCAATTCGATCACGCGCCGGCCGATACGCGACGCACCGATGATGCCGACCGTACGGCCATAGTTTCCGATCGCAAGCTTCTGCATCGGGTGGGTGCGATCGCGGTTGCGGTCCGCCACGTAAGTGTCGCGAAACCGGAAGACCTGCTTGCCGGCAAAGAGGATGGCGGCAAGCGTGAATTCGGCCACGGGGATCGCGTTCGCCTCGGCCGCGTGGCTGACGGCGATGCCTGCGCGAAATACGTCTTCGTCGATGAGGCCCTTCACCGTTCCCGCCGCGTGGGCGATGATCTTCAGTCCCCCGGCCGCCGAAAGCACATCGCGGCCGACATAGGGGGAGCCCCATCCGGTTATGAGGATTTCCGTTTCGGGCAATATGCGCCTGGCGCGCTCGTCGGCGAAGGTCTGCAGCGGCTCTCGGTCAAGCAATCGACCCAGACTTTCCAGCCGGTCGAGAAGGCGATCGGGAAGAACGTGCTCCGTGCGACCCGGGTGCATGGCAAGCGCGATACCCGGTCGGCTCATGGCATCTGCCCCGGCGCTTCGATGGCGCTGACGGTTAGGCCGTCCCTGGCTATGCGGGCCTCAAGCGCGGAGATATCAGGTGCTGCCGGAGGCCTAGCCCATGCGCCGGAAGATGCGGCCGGATCATCGAGCGCGAGCACGGCCGTGATGAGCACGGTCTCGCCGGCCGGGATTTCGCCGCGCAATTGAGGAACCAGCGTCTTGGCGACAATCAGGTTGGTATTCGGCAGAGCTTTCTGCGCCAGGCCGGCTCGCTTTACCGTAGAGCCCAGATCGACAATGCCGGAGAAGTCGGCAGCGCCGATGGCGTGGGCGCTGCCCGGCCCTGCCTCAAGCACATCCAGATCGAAGTCTCGCTTGGCAATCGCAAAGCCGCCTTCAGCGGTTTGCAGCGGGCGCGGCGAATTGATCCTGTGGACGCGGATGTGCCAGGGCGCTGCGGGGATCAGCCAGGTTTCGACGGAAACATCCTTGAAGGGCGACCATCTCGAAAAAAGCACGTCGCCGGCGAGCTTCGCCTCGGCATTGGTCTCGCGCACGCGGCAGTGCAATCCATCGTCGCTGAAGGCGAGCGCGGAATCGAACGCACCGCCGGCGAAGCTCCGTTCATCGGCTTCGACGCTGAAGCCATAGCGTGCCGAATAGGCGAACTTCGCGTATTTCTCGGACCCAAACCGCATCTGGAGATTTTCTTGTCCCGATGACAGCGCCACGACGTCGCCACCGGCACGCATCAGGACCATGCCGGGATGGCGCTGCGGCGAGACGCTTTCGCTTGGTGCAGGCGCTTTCTCCTTCGCGGTCCAGAACGGGTGGTCATCCGGGATCGCCAGCGGCAGAAAGGCCTTGAACGCCCAATAGGGCGATCCCGCCGAATTGTAGCTTTCCGACATCAGCAGGTTCGGATAGCCGAAGCCGATCGACAGGATGCCGTCGCGATTGGTCATCGGCTTGTCCTTCCACCAGCGCAGGTGCTGCAGGCAGAGGTGCTTGATCTCGCCCCAGGGCAGCGCCTCCAAATCGGCAAAGGCGAGCGCGGACCAGAAGCCGGCGCAAGCGAAGCGATAGGTCAGGCTGCGGCCGAAGGGGATGGTCGCGCCATCGGGCGCAAACCAGTTGCGGAAGTCCTTGGCGAACAGAACGGCGCGCTCGCGGTAGCGTTTCGCGTAGTCGTCATCGACAAGCTTGGAATAGATCAGCCCATAGAAATGCATGGCGAAGGGGATGTAGTGGTCGATGCGGCGCACGTTGCCGTCGCGATACCAGCCGTCACCGATGTAGAAGCCCTCAAGCTCCTCGAGATATTGCCTCGTCAGGCTGCGGTCGAAATCGGCACCGACACGATCAAGGGCGATGTCGACGAAGATTCGGAAGAACTTCCAGTTGTTATCCGCATAATCGAACTGCCGCGCATGCTTGAGATAGGCGATGACATTTGTCCGCGCCTTGTCGCTCAGAGGCTCCCAGATCTTTTCGGGGACAAGCGCCAGCGCGAAACCTAGCGCCGCGAGCTCGACCATTCGCTGGTCTCGGCCATTCACTGTGCCCCAATATTCCGGGTGTTCGGGATCCGTGCCGTTCGCAAGCCCCTCCGCAAAACGCTGCCAGTGGGCAAAGTCGCCATTTCCCGCTCCAAACGGCGCCAACCCCCAAAGAGGGCGGGCAAACCCTTCCAGGTCGGCCGCCGCGCGATCAAAATGGGCGCCGGCACCATCCAGCCGAACGCGTGCATTGCCCTTTGAGAAATAGGGGAGCAACGGATCGAAGAGGTCGAGGAGCGCGCGGCTCATATCCTCGCGCGTCTCCAGCGGATTGCCTGCTAACGGATTGGCGCTGACGGGATCATAGGTCATCTCTATCACTCATCGGTTTTCAGCATTGGCACGGTGCCCCCAATAACGGGGACGACCGCATGGCATACGTGGCGGGCCGGTGCTGTCCGATCATTGAACCTGTCGATCATCAGGCCGATGGCCTCGCGGCCGAGAGCGCCCCGATCAACACGCATGGTGGAGAGCGGCGGATTGGTCATCAAGGCGCAGGGCAGATCGTCGAAGCCGACAATCGCGAAGTCCTCAGGTACGCGAAGGCCCGCCTCGGTGACTGCCTCCAGAACACCGACGGCAATGAAGTCGTTCATGCAGAAGGCGGCAGTGAAGCCCGCGTTTTCACCCAGGATGGCGGCCATCAACTCGTGGGCTTCCCGGCTGGCACTGCCTTGAAAACTCATCGGGACCATCCTGCTCGCGGCTCCCTCCACGGATGCGATCGCCGCGTCAAAGCCCCTGACGCGTTCGCGGATGGTGTGGCGGTGCGAGCCGGTAAAGTGCAGGATTTTGCGATGTCCGGCGGCAAGCAACCTCTCGCCGGCCTGAAGGGCGCCGAAGAAGTTGGCGGGAGAGACGCCGTCAAGGCGAAGCTGCGGATCGGTGCCGTTGACGAGAACGACCGGGATCTTCTCCGCCTCTATCCACTGTCGAAGCGCAGGGTTGGGGTCGATACCGACCAGGAACAGGCCTTCCGCGTTCGTGGCCTTCATGTGGTCGCGAATGACATCAGGCATCGCGCGGTCCTCACGCACCAGCCTGACTTCGAAGGACATGCCCGCGTCCGCCGCGCCCGCCCGCAAGCCTTCGACGATCGTTTCGTAAAAGACGCTCAGCCCACCGGTCGCACCGTCGCTGGCAATCAAGGCAAGACCACCAGACATTGGCTCCGAGGAGCCTTTGGTCTGGTAACCGTGCTCGGCCGCGACCCGCAGTATGTGCTGCCGAACACTTTCGCTGATACCAGGCTCATTCGCCAGCACACGCGACACGGTCGATACGGAGACGCCGGCGGCGGCGGCAATATCGGCCTGACGCGGCAGCTTTGATTTAATCTCGCTCATAAACGCAGAGTT
>Ga0170475_120000730_pt1 | contig 11737 bp, 9 predicted proteins | sample Soicark_Litter_5_FD_111474 | JGI IMG/M metagenome (GOLD analysis project Ga0170475, IMG submission 111474) | Avena fatua rhizosphere microbial communities from Hopland, California, USA. Combined Assembly of 48 SPs | reverse complement strand
TTTGCCGTCGTTGCGCCGGTGTTTTTGCTGTTGGTATTTGGAATGATCGAGTACGGGCGGATGGTAATGGTTTACCAAGTCATCACGAATGCCTCTCGCGAGGGGGCGCGGACCGCGGTGCTGGATGGCGCCACGACCACTAGCGTGACGACAGCCGTTAATAGTTACCTGACCGCCGGGGCGGTATCAGGTGCGACGGTAACGGTTTCTCCGAATCCACCGTCTGGCGCCCAGTATGGCGACCCCGTGACGGTTACCGTCTCCATTCCTTTCAGTCAAGTGAGCTGGTTGCCGTCGCCAATGTATTTAGGAAGCCGGACATTATCGGCGGCAACGGTTATGCGCCGGGAGACCTCCAACGATTGAGCGGGGCTGAAGAGCCCATCGTCGGAGATACGACAGCAAAAGGAATCGATCGATGCGAATGAAATCACTGATTCTGATTTTCATCGCGCTGGGCTGCGGCCTGGTGGCGTCGATCGGCATCAGCCAGGTCATGAACCGCGAGGGCGGCGGCGGACTGGAGATGGACCAGATTCTCGTCGCGCTGGTGGATATCGACATTGGCACCAAGCTGGACGCCCAGAACTTCAAGCTCGAAGATTGGCCGAAGGCCAAGGTGCCTGACGGCGCGGTGCGAAAGCTGGAAGAGGTCAAGGACAAGTTTGCCAACGCGCGGTTTTTCAAGGGCGAGCCGCTGCACGTCCACAAGATCTCGGACACGCTGACCAATATTGCGAACAAAGTGCCAGCCGGCTACCGCGCCATGCCAGTCAAAGTGGAAGAAGACACGGTGATGAAGGGCATCTCGCCCGGTGACCGTGTTGATGTGATGGTGTTCCTGAAAAAGAACGGCCTGGAGATCACAGAAACGGGCGCCTTTACGATTCTCACGAACGTTCGCGTGTTTGCGGTCAACACCAACACGGAGCGGGCGTCTGAAGGCAAGAGTGAAAGCTCGAATTTCAAAACGATGTCACTGCTGGTGAAGCCTGAGCACGCCCGCGAGCTGGCCGTCGCCGCCTCGATGGGCAAGATCATGCTCACGCTTCGCCGCCCAGACGAAAAAGACGAAGTGGCCGGCGAACAGGTAACACCGATTCAGGACATTTTGTCGGGCCGCACGAAGCTAGCGACTGAGCCCGGGCCAGGATCCCAGCCACCAAACCCGAATCCGACGCAGGGATTCAAATCGTTCGTCTAAGAGCGGGTGAGCGATGGATCGGCCGAAGGTGCGCCGCTGGCCTGGAAAATGGAAGTGCTGACGCCGTCGGAGCGGAAACAGTACGAATGGGCGACCGACGCGAAGCTACTGCCGACGGGCGAGACGGTCTTATCCAGCTCATCCGGCTCAGGCTCTTCACCGCCGCCCGTGGTGGCTGCCAGCAGCAGCCCGCGCGGACCTAGTGGCGGGAGCCCCGGCCCCAAGGACAGCAAATCACCACCGCGCGGCGGCGATGGAGCGCCTCCGGTGAATAAGGACGCGAATTAGTGCAGGCTGCAGGCAAACCGCCTGGAGCAAGTGACAGAGTTCAAGGAAGCATGCTCGTAGCTGCCGCTACGGCGCTCGCGGATTGATCCACGGAACGGATCATGAAACGACCAAGCGCTCGCGGCAACAAGGAAGACACGGATGTCGAACCTATCGCACAAAACCGCTCTGGGATTGGCGGCGAGAGTGGCTTTGCCCCTCGCATGGGCCCTGGGTTGCTTCCTGGGCAGCGCGCCACTTGCTCGCGGGCAGGTCCCGCCGCCTCCAGGCGTGACGTTCAAGGTGCGAGGCTCCAACGACCGGTTGGAGATCACCGTCAACGGGAGTAAGGTCGTTGAGTTTCCGTTCGAAGTGCCCCGGATGATGGTCAATAATCCGGAAATCATTCGGGTCTCACCGATTTCGAGCAAGTCGATCCAGCTCTCGGCGTTGCGGGCCGGTGTGACGCAGCTGAACGTTTGGGACACCGAGAATAACGTCACCGCGGTGGACATTATTGTCACCGGCGATGTGGCCGAGCTGGAGATGACGCTGAAGAGCCTGTTTCCTGATGCGGCGCTTCGCCTGCGGCCGCTGAACAGCAGCCTGTATATCTCTGGCTTTGTGCCGAAAGCCGACATGGTGTCGAGCGTTTTGCGAGTCGCGCAGGATTACTTTCCGAGCGTCATTGACGACATGCGCGTGGGCGGGGTGCACAAGATCCTGCTCCATGTGAAGGTGATGGAAATCTCCCGCACCAAGCTGCGGAACATGGGTTTCGACTGGGCGCAACTTTCCAGCGGCATTGTGCAGAGCGTCAGCGGCACGCTGCCGGCCGTCGCCTCGGGAACAGCCCTCAGCCCGCTCATGCCGGCGGGCACTTCGACCTTGCGTTTTGGCGTCGCGCCGGGCAGCACCTTTGTCGGGTTCCTGGAAGCGCTGCGCGAGAATGACCTGGCTCGATTGATGGCTGAGCCGACGCTGGTAACGCTGGACGGGCGTCCAGCGACATTCAATGTTGGCGGCATCGTACCGATTCCAGTTAATCAGGCGCTCGGTGTGACGACAGTCACCTACCGCCCATTCGGCACGCAAATCGATTTCGTCCCGATCATCCTGGGTAATGGAATGGTCCGTCTGGAAGTGCGGCCGGACATCACGGAGATTGATCCGAGCTTGCGCGATCAGGTCACCGGTGTGCCTGGGTTCCGCCAGCGGAGCGCGGACACGGCCGTCGAATTGCGGGCTGGGCAGACACTGGCGATTGCGGGCCTGGTGTTTACGCGCGAGGATGCCATCAACCGCGGCATTCCTTTTCTCGCCGAACTGCCCTTTCTCGGAGTTCCGTTCCGCCGCGTGTCGAATATTCGAAACGATGTCGAGCTGCTGATTATGGTTACGCCGGAATTCTGCGAAGCGATGGATCCCAACGAGGTCCCGCCGTGTGGCCCAGGCCAGCTCACAACGACGCCAACCGATTGCGAGCTTTACGGCCGCGGTTACCTCGAAGTGCCGAAAAACTGCCCCGGCGGCAACTGCGGTCCGGGCGGCGCGATGGGGCCGGGTGGCATGATGGGTCCCGGCGGCATGGGCAACGATTCCATGTATGAGCAGCTTCCGCCGAGCCAGGGGGCGCCGGTTCCGCCTGCAACCAACGGCAACAGCACATCACAACCTGCCAAACGCGGCAACACCGTGGCGGCCAACCGCAGCGGCGCAACCGCTACAGGCACGAAGGCCACTACCGTTAGCACCAGACGGACGGGCCAGTCGCCGCAAAATGGTAACAGCCCGCAGCAACCTGCCAACGGCGCGTCCAGCAGTTCCTCAGTGGGGCCAGGCGGACTGATCGGTCCGCAGGGTTATGACGATCTAAAGTAAAGCCCCGCTTGTGCTTGCGCCCTCGCGCGGGGGGTCCCAAAGGCCCTTCGCGAGCTTCACTGGCCAAAGACCGGTTCACCCGGCTTGGCCCGCAAAAGCTGACCTAGACTTGAGGGGCGGAGGCCGCAGGGGCGGCTTTCTCCCAGAGTCTTAAAGGCTAAGACCTAAAGGCTTTAGACCTTGGACTTTAGTTCTTAGGAAGGTCCGTTAGCTGGTCATGAGCAACGTTCTTCGTCTAGCGATCGTCGATCCGAGCGACAACAGTCGCACGCAGCTCAAGAACATGCTGCTGGGGATGGACATTGTCTGGCTGGAAGCCGAATGCTCGCGGTACGAATTTTTTGCTGACGTGATCGGCCAGACGAAGCCGGACATTGGCGTCATCGCCATCGACAACAATCCCGAGAAGGGCCTGAAGCTGCTGGAACAGGTGCGGGAGATTGCCCCTGACTGCGCCTTGCTGGTGATCAGCAGCTCCACCGACGGGCAGATCATCTTGCGGGCCATGCCGGAGGAGCTAAGGAGTTCCTCACGCAGCCGGTGAAGGTGGAAGACCTGATGGGGGCGCTGGGCCGAATCAGCGCCGCGAAATTTGGGACAGGCGACTCGCGCGGTCGAACCTGCCACGTGGTTGCGGTGTGCGGCGCGACGGGAGGAGTGGGGGCGACGAGCCTGGCAGTCAACCTGGGCTGTATTTTGGCCCGCGACGAGCGCAACAGCGTCGTGCTGGTTGATCTCGACATGGCGTTGGGCGACGCGGATGTCTGCCTGGACAGCATTCCCGATTACACGCTGGTCGATGTGGCTCAGAACATCGCGCGCCTCGATTTCGCGCTACTCAAACGCTCTCTGACGAAGCATTCGTCGGGACTTTACCTGTTGCCACGGCCGGTTCAGCTTCAGGACGTCGCGCAGGTCACGCCCGACGATTTGACGCGCGTGTTGGGCCTTTTGAAAGCTTCGTTCACGCACATGATTCTGGACCTGTCGAAGAGCTTTTCGGCTCTCGACCTGGTGGCGCTGAAGAGCGCCAAGGACGTGCTGTTGGTGACTCAGCTCGACTTGCCGTGCCTGCGGAACGTGGTCCGCTTGATGATGTCGTTGTCCGACGACGAATCGATCAAAGAGAAGATTAAAATTGTCGTCAATCGCGTAGGCATTGAGACGAGCTCGATTAGCCTGAAGAAGTCGCAGGAGACGATGGGGCGCGAGATCTTCTGGCAGCTCCCCAACGACTACAAGACAATGGTGGAAGTCCGCAACAACGGTGTTCCGCTCATTGAGCAGGCGCCCAAGGCTGGCATCACGCAATCGTTGACGGCCTTGGCCGAGACTTTGACCGGCGAGAAAGCCAATGCTGCTGAAGCCGCCGCTCCCGCCACGGGCAAAGCGCCGTCCGGGCGATGGCTCAGCTTCTTAAGTGGATCGAAGGCGAAGAAATAAAGGTCACTTAGCGGTGACTTCTCGATCGCTGCTAAAGATGATCCGCTGGCCGTCGGGTGACCACTCGCCATCCGAGTTGAATCGCGTGCCCTCCTGATTGGCGAGCTTCTGGGGCGGTTGCTTCCCGTCGGCGTCGATCACGACCAGGTGTCGATTGGCTTTATCGTCCATTGTCCAGAACAGGATTTGTCGTCCATCGGGCGACCAGGCAGGCGTCCAGCCAATTCGGCCGCGATAAACAACCTGAGGCTTGCGCGATTCGTCGGTCAGCGAGGCCCTATAGAGCACGCCGTCGTAAACTCGCTCGGGATATGCGATGTAGCAGATCTCCTTGCCATCGGGGGAAGGATCGACGCCGGCTACGCTTGGATAGACGTCATGGATGATCATCCGTCGCCCGTTGCCCTCGGCGTCGATGATCTCGATGGTGCTACCATTTGCAAACTGACTGATGAATACAAGACGTTTGCCGTCGGGCGTCCACCGCGGGCGAATGCCGCTGCACAATCGCTGGCGCTCGCTTCCGTCGTCGCGCATCACCCAGACGCCCTCTTCGAGTCGATCAGGATTAGCCGGGTGAACATGGTACGCGATCCGCGTCATATCGGGCGAAAACCGCGCGCACGTGCCGTAGCCCAATTCAACCACGTTGCCGTTGAAAGGGCCGGCGATCGCGCAGGCGAAGGTTTTGCAAAGCTGATACTGGCGCGGCCTGGGCGTGCTGCTGATCAGAATCAACTTGCCGTCGCTGCCCCAATGGGGCGAGCCGTGCGAGGCTGCGTCCGGGATTTCGACCAGAAGTTTGACGTTATTGCCGTCCTTATCAGCGACGAAGATTCGGGGCTTGCCATAGTCGGAAGGATTCTGGGCGGCTGCTTTGCCTGCGGTGAATGGCAGCAGAAGAGCGAGAATGACGGCCGCAATGATTGCCTGCATGTTAGTCGGTCTTTGAATTCGAGGACTCGAGGACGCTCTTGAGAGCCTGACGGAGTGTCGCATCGAACCGTGGGCTGCCGCCGACAAAGAGCCTGGCAACTTTGCCTTCGCGGTCGATAATCACGGTCTGCGGAATTGAAGTGGCCCCATAGCGCTCGGCAATGCGACCGTCGCGGTCGAGAGCGACGGTCATTTCGAGCTTCAATCGCTCCAATGCCATCCGGATTCGCTCGGGGCTTTCTTCCAAGTTGATCGCGACCAGCTTGACGCCCTGTTCGGCGAATTCGGCCGCGACCTTTTCCACCTGCGGCATCGTTTGCAGGCAGGGGCCGCACCAGGAAGCCCAAAAATCGATCACCAGGACTTTGCCTTTGTAATCGCCGAGACGAAACTTTTTGCCATCGAGAAAATCAAGCTCGATGGGCGGCGCGGGCTTTCCGACAAGTACGGACTCCAGCCCTTCGCTCGAACCAGGATCAGCGCCCTCTTCCGGTGTGGGCAGTGGCTCGGCAGCCGGCCGCAGCTTCCACTGATGAAAGACGAGGGTCGCTGCAGATTTGTCGATGGCGGGGCCGATCAGCAACTGGTCGATGGTATCCAAGCCGACATGGCAATCGCCAAGCACTTCGCTTTGTCCGTGGAGAACCTGGCCCTCCATGCGCTGTGCGAAGTAAGTCAGCCGGCGACCATTGCGGGGCACTGCTTGGACACGGATGCCTGGCGGCGGAGGCATGGTCGGCGAATCGTCGCGCGCTGCTTCGGCATCAGCAGCCCCGGTGAGCTCATCGGGATGCAGCCAAATGACGCGGGCGACCTGGCCACGCTTGATCGTCCGAGTTTCCAGCCGTAGCTCAAGCTGCAGCTCCTGTTCGTCCATGGCGAGAAGTCGGCCGCGAAGGTAATCACCTTCGAGCGAGCGGATGAGCTGCTCGGGCGGGTTATCGCGCTGCATTCGTGGCAGCGTAAGCAGTCGATCAGCCTTGATCTTGTCGATTTTGACCGGCTGCACGTCCAATCGCAGCTCCAGGGCTTTAATCTTCGTGTGTGCTACGAAGTTGGCCGCCGTTTGTGTCGATTTGAGCCAGACGCCTTGCTCATCGATCCGCTCGACGCGGCAGGAAACCGTATCACCGCAGCGTAGGTGCAGCAGGCAATCGCCCGGCGCGGCAGGGCGAGCCGCGGGTGTATAGCGGGTACCGAGCAACGTGCGAACGCCGTTAAGGAGGCGCACGGGTTGCGCTCCCGCTTGCCGGCGGAGGCCTTCCGGCGGCGGCTTGGCTTGTTCCGGCGGCGGTTCCCGGAAGATAAGTCGGGCCGAAATGTCGGGCGCCAGCGGACTGGATGCGTCGCTATAACGCGGCTGAAAGAGGAGACTGGGCGAAAGGTCGGTGGTAGCAGCGGTGAGCCGGCCGTGCAGCGAGACGCCGTCCAGCTCCAGCCGGCCTTCGGGCGGAGCGTCGGCGGGGCTGTTCTCGCCTAACTTGGGAACCTGCTGCTGGAGTACGAACAAGGAATGCAACCGGTGAACCGGAAAAATGAGAGGCTCGCGCACCCCGGGGCAGCGCAGGGGGAGTTTTTCTTGCTCGATTGCGACAAGATCGCCGCTGAGACGCTCGCCCGTCGTCAGCAACAGGCGAACCGACCGCGGCTCCGTCGCGTCAGAGTTTGACAGAACTGCGTTCTGCAATTGTTTTTCGTCGAGACGCCGCTCCGCGCCGTCTTCGCGCAGTACAAACTGCCGTTTGGCGGCATCATAGGCAAGCAGTTCGGCGGATCGGTCCGTTCCATCCAATTGCTGCAACCATGCCTTGCCGGCGATAGGAGCTGCGGGGGTTGTTCCGCTCCAGCGGCTGATTGTTAAACGCTGCAGCGTGATATCGCCGCGGCGATTGACGAGTTGCACTCCGCCGGGAGGCACCATTGCGGCCGCGGGCAACTTGAAGAGGGTCGGCTTGCCTTTTATGGCCAGCGCCTTGGCCGAGAGCTTGTCGTCAGCAACCGTGATTTCGCCGCGTTTTTCGCCTGTGGCCGAGAGGACGATCAGCCGGCCTTGCTTCTGATCGTAAAGGACCTGAAAGTGAATCTGACCGGGACCTGCGGCCAGCTTTTGTAGCGAGCAAAAATCGGCCACGCGCTCCGATTCGCGAATGATGACGAGCTCGTCCCCCCAGGTTTCGACGCGGAAAGCCGGACGAATGGTAGGGCGGCTCTTGTCCATGCCAATGGTGAGCTCGAAATTCGGAGCAGCGCTCCACGACAATTCGACTTCATAACGCACAACTGGAGGCAAGGGAAACGTGCGACGAAGCGTCGCTTCTGGCTGATCGATGCGAAGCTGGCCGCCTTCGTTGTGGAAGGAATTGGCCGGCCCGACAGTTTCCCATCCGTCGAGGCCGCCGGGGCCGGCAAAGACCAGGTCGGTGGAGCTGGCGGCGAAAAATCGCACCAGGGAGGCACGGTCCACGTGCAGCGTGCTGAGATCACCAGTCGTGATCGTGGCTTCGTGCTCGTCGAGGGCCGCGAGTGAGCCGTACAGCGCATCGCCGCCGGCGAGCTCGAAGCAAAACGGGCCAACCAGCCGCGGATCGATGGCCCGCTTGAACTGGATCGACTGCACGGTTCCGACGGGGAATTTGAGCGCTGAACCGAAGGCACTGCACTGCCAGGCGATGGAATTCTCATCTTTCGAATCGAGCAGATGACCGACGATCGAATCGCCGTTGGCGAAATAGAGGCAATAGTCACTGTTGTGGTTTGTCGCCTGGGGCAGCTCAGCCGCGGCATGGCTCAGAGACAGAATTGCCAGAATCGCAACTGCGGCGGAAAGCTTTCGACCTTGTACCCAGCGTGCCACGACGGGCTCCTGATCAGCGTTCGTAAATCGGGAGGAAACGGTAATTGAGGGCCAGGGCTAGGAGTGACAAGCTCGTGCTGACGGTAGGTCCAAACTGGCCCTTCATGCTGCCGTCTGCGTTTTGAGCCGTCTTGAGCTGCCGCACGAGGAGAGTGTTCCATTTTTCCCAGGCCTGGACGTCGCCCTGAAAGAGGGCCTGAGCCTGGTAGTAGCGGGCGTATTCGAGCCAAGCGCCTTGATTGGCGGAATTCTCGAGCTTTTGCGTGAGGTAGCTGAGAGTCGCCTTGTACTGCGGCAGATCCTTGCGACGCGCGACGGCATAGACGAGCGTGGCGATCGAGATTCGTGCGGGCGATTCGTCAAAACCGCCGAAGCCGCCGGAATAGCCAACTTGCCCGGAGCTGGAAGTCATCTTGGTGTAATAGTTGATCGCCTTGTCGATCGATTCATCGGGGACTTCGACGCCCGCGTTGCGAGCGGCGAGCAGGCCGACGAGCACGGCGCCGCTTACGGAAGTGTCGGCGTCGGTCGAATCAGGCGAATAGCGCCATGCGCCCAGGCTGTTTTTCTTTTGCGAGGTGACGGCGGCTCGCACGGCGAGCTCCAGCGCTTGGCCGATGCTGCGTTGTTTCGATTCGCCGGACCAAAGATCGCGATCATCGACGGCGCCATAGGCTTCGGCCAGCCCGAGCATCGCGAAGCCGTGATGATACATGCTGCTGCCCAGGATGCCGGTGCTGGCGTTTTGCTGCGAGACGATGCTCTTCACGGCCCGGCGGGCGTTGCTGGCGTAGAGGCCAAAATTCGGGTCTTCGCCGGAGGCCAGCAGCACCATGAGAGCCATGCCGGTCACACCCGGTCCTTGCTCGCCTCCGCCGGTCCATTCGCCATTGGCCGATTGCTTACTGACCAGATATTGCACGCCGCGGTCATAAATCTCGCGCATGTCGCGGGGAATGGCATCGCCGGTGCGCAGCGACGGCAGTTGCCCCGAGGCGGAACGGGTGAGTGGCACGATCATGAAGAGGATTATCAACCAATGCTTCATGGTCGCACCTCCGGAGCACTCGCAGCCTCGTCGCGCGAAATATAGCCTTGCTCCGTAAGATGGCCCTGCATGGCCCGGGCTTGCGCGAATTGCTGCTGCAGCGATTGCCATTGGCGATTGTCAAAAATCGACTGCAGCTTCGCGGCAGGAAGATTCGCCAGCCGATAGTTAACCAGCATATGGTCATACTGTCCAAAGACGCGGGGCGGGGGCAGCTCCAGCAGGAGTTTCGTTAACGTCTGCCTTTGCTCGCCAGTAAGCGCGACCCACGATTCGAGCGCATTGAGGGCCACACCGATTGCCGCTTCGTAGCGAAATCGCCGCCGCTGAAGCTGGGCGGCTTCGAGCTGCTGCTCCTGCTCTTCGTTCAGCGTGTTGTGCAAGACTTTCGCCAGCACCGTATCCTGACCGGTGAGGCCGCGAGCTTGTCGACTTTGCAGGGGTTGAAGCTCTTGCCACATCTGGCCCAACTTTTCCTGATCGTGCCTGGCCGCCTCGAATTTTCGCCGCAGGATCTCGACCTGTTCCAGATATCGGTGCAGCTCGCCGCGGGCGGCGAGTGCCAGGCGCTCGCGCTGCGCTTCGGTCAATTGACAGGCACGATCGATTTCATTGAGCTGCAACTTGATTTGCGTCTCCAGCCGCTGTCGTCCGGCTTCAGCACTGGGTAGTCCCGGAAAAACCTGCTGGTCGAAATTGACATCCACTTCGTGCCGCTCCGCCGCATTCGCTGCCGCCGGCAGGACGACAATCTCGTCGTCGTCCGCTTGAAGGCTGAGCGTCAGCGGCCAGCCGAGCGAAATGCCGAGCATGGCGAGGAGCATCAGAAATGTGAGGCGCGGTTTCATTGACGATTGCTTCAGGGCAAAGGGACGGCGGCTTTGGCCGCCGCTTTGCCTTTTACGGCTTTGGTTTTTGCGGCGTTGTCTGTCTTGCCGGCCCACCAGGCGGCGTCATCGGCCTGGCGGCGACCGTTATTCTGCCAGGCGTTGAACATGATTTTTTGCAGGCCCGTCCAAACGACCCGTTGCTCCGCGGTCAAGTGCGGCACAATGTGCTGATCGGGAACCTGCGGAAGATATTGCTCGCCGAATTGATGCTGGCGCATGTTCAACCAGTATTCCCAGTCGGGCTGCCAGTTTTTGTCGAGGGTTGCGCTGATGTTCTCGCGCTGCTCGTGCGAGAGAAATAGGATGCCGTCGATCTGTGAAACGAGCGTTTGAATAGCTGCCTTTTTTGTGGCGGCGTCGCGGCTGGATGCCTCCGCCTGGAAATGATCGAGCTGCTCGGCGGTTAGCATCTGTTTGAGAGAATCGTTAATGCCGTCGCGAACGGCTTTGGTGGCGAACATCGTCATCGGCTGACGCTGTGGCTTGAGCATGGTTTTTGCGGCCTCTTTAACGGCTACGTCGGCCGCGGCCTTTACCTTGGGTCGCTGCTCGGGCTTCAGATCGCAGACCAGGCGCACGAAGTCGAGCTCGCGCCACATCGTCGGCTGCAAGAGCTGCACGTATTGCTGTGTGCGTGCGTCGTCCGCATTGGCGGCGACCGGCGGTGCAAGCACACGCTGCGCCGGGGCGGCGTCTTGCGCGTGGACCATGCAGGCTGCCAGCGCCGTTAATAGTCCCATTATGATGTGGTTGAAATGGAGCATCTGTCGGTGCGCTGGTCGCTCAGGGCCGGAGCGACCTACTTTGCGCGTTCCATTCGATTGAAATACTGATCGAGGCCGGCGCGGAATTCTTCGGGCAAGGAGGGTCCGGTAAGGCCGGTGGCATGGCCCACATCGCGCTCTTCGCGGACTTCACGCTCGTTGACGCCGGCGCCGAACAATGCCACCGCCGCATCGAGCGTTTCGCCGCCGCCACCGCCGCCCGGATTTGCACCGCCGCCGCCGCGGCCGCGGGGATTAATTCGCTTGGATTGGAGCAATAGCTCAATCGCCTCGGTCTCAGCGCCGATTGCCGCAGGACCGGTGTCGGGCCGGTCGAGAATCTGCGTCGCTTCGTCCATCACCTCTTCGACTTTGCCGAGCAGGGCAATCTCATAAGCGAATTCCTCCTTGCCATCGGGCAGCTCGCTGATTCGGACAGCGAGTGTCGAG
>Ga0170475_115687743_pt1 | contig 11738 bp, 12 predicted proteins | sample Soicark_Litter_5_FD_111474 | JGI IMG/M metagenome (GOLD analysis project Ga0170475, IMG submission 111474) | Avena fatua rhizosphere microbial communities from Hopland, California, USA. Combined Assembly of 48 SPs | reverse complement strand
GGGGTGCAACTTACGAGAACAAGATCAAGAAGGCCATCATCAAGGCGAACAACGCAATGGCTTCCGTCATGGCGAATCCCATGATGCAGTATCGGAACAATTTTTGTTCCAAGGATGGGTTTCGAGACATTCCTACGATGAAAGCACCGAAGACCGTCCCAATTCCAACTCCTGCACCCGCCAATCCGATCGTTGCGGATCCGGCTCCAACCAATTTTGCAGCTTGTAGAATCATATTCGTACGCAATGAGGGAAGATGGATCAACCCAACGGGATCTTCTTCCCTGTGTGTGTTGCGGAACCATGAATCGAACATGGATCGAGAGTGCATGAAACTCTAAAGTTGACCATTACTCCATTCCGCAGAAAACCGGGAATGATCCTTCCGATGATCGAGTTGACTCATCGGTTGGATCGTTCCCTCTTATGATCGTAAACTCCGGATGCCATGAGACGATTCCGGAGACCTGTCTCCCCTGATCCATTTGACCTGTCGTTTTTGAAGGATGTTCCGGACCGACCACGAGCCAAAGGGGATCCCCTTGGACGACCCCCTCCTCAAATCAGGACGCACGAAAAACCGGTCTGAATGCACTATACTGGCCTCCAAATGCACCACAATGACCACGAAATGCATCCCAAAACCAAGAAAACCCATGTCAAAAAAGAGTATTTTGACGTTTCGTTTGGTTTTCATTTTGAGTTGGATCCTTTTCGTCCCTTTGGTCGGTCTTCTTCACGTTCATTCGTTCGACCGATGGTTCTCTCGTAGGATCGTTTGCCTGGCCTAGCCCTGCTTGCCTTGCTTACCAATGGGCTAGGCTACTCCGGATGCTCTAGGGGGTTACCATGCCCACACTTATCCTTTCGGCTTCATGACCACAAACACCGAAGGCTTTCGAGGAGATCGTGTTGGTTTCCCCTTGGCAATTCGAGCCCAAGGCGTCACATCATGCCGTCCTCCTGACGTTCGACCTCCATGGGGATGGTCAATCGGGTTCATGGCCACTCCACGAACCGTGGGTCGGATCCCTCGTCGTCGAGACCATCCCGCCTTTCCCGCCACTTTCAACATATGATCTTCCCCCGCGACTTGACCAATGCAGGCCGTACAGAGGTCGGAGAACCATCGTTCCCCCTTCGAAGGTCTCCGAAGCTTGATTCGCGAGGTCACCGGATCCACGGCAATCCTTTCGGCAAAGGTTCCTGCCGATTTGACCCTCTGTCCTCCTCGACCAGGCACCACTTCGACATCATAGACCCGAGTTCCTCTCGGAATTTGACCTCTGGGCAATCGAGAATGCGTGTCAAAAGGGGCATGAGGGCCTGCATGGAGCACCGTACCCACGGTCATCCCCTTTCCAGCAATCACATAGGCATGATCGTGGTTGGACCAGGACTTGCTGGAGTTCGTAGCCTTCGTCGGGCTCGTGGAACTCCCGGGCTTTCGGACCCTGGCCAGAGGTGCGGATCGATTCGGATCGACCTGAATGGCCACCACTTCGGCTTGATTCCAGGTCGCCAAGACCTGCGGGGTCACCGATCGAATCAACAATCGGGATCCCCCTCCTCGATGAAAGGCACTGATGTGCCCCGTGTTATTTCGTCCCCCACTCTTTGATTTGGATACCCGTAGGGCCTTGGGGACCTCTTGTGGACCTCTTCGCTCCCCTCGTACGACCACCTTGTGTCGAACACCCGGGCTGGTAGGCCGAAATCGTTTCAATTGAACGGCAGTCATTGTGTCGGTTGCGCATCGTTTCTCTTGCAACAAGGAGACTTGAACTCCCAGCCTCAAGAGTATGAATCTTGCGCTCTAGCCAGTTGAGCCATGTTGCAGGTTCGTTTGTGTTCGATGGGTTTAGCTTCGCTTCCTTTGCATCCTTTGTTTACCCTATAGCATCGTTTTTCAAACATGTACGCCGTTTCAAACGTGTATGTCATTTCAAACGTGTACGTCATTTATGACGTCACCGGTCGTCGAATCAAATAGGCTTCGACTCGACCAATCCTTGGGACCCTGAACAAAATGAAGCCGAAGTAGTACCTCGTCGCCACTTGTCCAATTTGAACGTACGGATATTCCGCCACTTTTCCTCCAATCCATCCCAGAATCAAGCAATCGGCAATGAACAACCAGTAGAATTGTCGGAAAATCGGTCGGAAGGTCGTCGATCGAACTTCCGACGTGTTCACGTAGGGAAGCACCGCCAACCTCAAAATGGCCGCAATCATCGCGACAACCCCTCCCAACTTATGAGGAACCGATCGCAAGATCGCATAGAATGGCAAGAAATACCATTCCGGCACGATGTGCGGTGGCGTCACCATTGGATTGGCGGGCGTGTAGTTGTCCGGATGCCCCAACGCGTTCGGAATGAAGAACACGAAGAAGCAGAAGACCACCATCAACCCAATGAATCCTCTTCTGTCCTTCACATAGAAGTACGGATAGAAGGCAATTCGGTCTCCGTTGGCATCCACTCCCAAGGGATTCCCCGATCCTACGCCTTCGGCATGCAACAAGGCCAAGTGAACCAAGGCCAAGGCCGCAATCACGAACGGCAAGGTGAAGTGAAGGCTGAAGAATCGGTTCAAGGTCGCGTTATCGACCGAGAATCCTCCCCACAACCATTGCACCAAGGATTCTCCCACCCTTGGCACGGCCGAAGCGAAATTCGTAATGACCGTGGCCCCCCACAAGGACATTTGTCCGAAGGGCAGCACGTACCCCAAGAACCCGGTTCCCATCATCAAGAAGATGATCAAAACCCCACTTCCCCACAAGTGGCCTCGAGGATGGGCATACGACCCATAATAGAGCCCTCGCATCATATGCAAGTAGACCATAATGAAGAAGAAGGAAGCTCCATTCGCATGAAGGTATCGCATCAACCATCCATTGTTCACGTCTCGCATGATGTGCTCCACGCTCGAGAAAGCTCTGTCCACGTGAGGCGTGTAGTGCATCGCCAAGAAGATCCCCGTGATCAATTGGACCACCAACATCATTCCGGCCGATGAACCAAATCCCCAATAATACGAAATGTTGGATGGAGTAGGGTAATCCACCAAATGATTGTTCAAAATCGCCAACAACGGTTGCTTATTCCAACGAAATGGCATGTCGCTCTGTGTAGTCTTGTCCTTTGGGTTCGTTTGAAGGCCATCCAATGACATGGTCGACCTTTTCGGTATTCTGAGGCCTTGATGGCAAGCGTGAGGTTATTCCGGATCGGTCGTTCTTCTCACAAACCATGAATACCCTCTTCTGACCCTTCTTCTTCGAGGATCAACGATGGAGGTCCATACCCCCGCGTAGACCGTCGTGGACAGGGCCAATCCTCTCACGGTGGCCACACCCAAGATCATTCTGAGCACATATCGGTGCACTCTTCCGGTGTGGAACTCACTCACCCCCGTCGCTCGAGACCACAAGGCCAAGGATAGACCATGAGGACCCAATCTTTCGATCAATCCTCGGTCCATTCTCTTGTAGGTCGTGTGGTAGGCATGGTGCCTCGTGGGTTGCGTGATGAATTCATTGTACACCTTGTCAAAGAACCATTTTCGGTTCCTGAAGGTGTACCTCGTTCGTCCTCTCCCGGAGGTTTTCACCGTGTATCTCCATCCGGATGCATCTCGGTACCTCATGAACGCCATGATTCCTCCCGTGATCGAGAAGATCACCGGAACCCTCTTGATCCACGCGGGCAAGAATTCAGCATCGACTTGGGCTCTTCGGTCGGGATGCGTGAACAAGGCCGATCCCCAGAAGGGGGTTCCGAGTCCAATCATCCTGTCTTTCATTCTCCATCCCACGAAGATCGATCCCACCGAAAGGATCAACAAGGGCAAGGCCATCTTGATCGGGGCATCGTGGGCCCCTTCCATGACCGATCGATATCCGGCAGGCTCGGCCAAAAAGGTCAAATACAACCTTCGCATCGAGTAAAAGGCCGTGCAGAAGGCGGCAGCCGTCCCCAAGACATGTGCATAATGACCGGGAATCGTAAAGCTTCCGTAGGCCATTTCCAGGATCACGTCCTTCGAATAGAATCCCGTCAAGAAGGGGAATCCCATCAAGGCCACTGACCCAATGAACATCATCGCGTAGGTCAAGGGCAATACCCGAACCAATCCTCCCATTCGGCGCATATCTTGTTCATCGGCCATCGCGTGGATCACGGATCCGGCGCTCAAGAACAACAAGGCTTTGAACAAGGCATGGTTGGCCAAGTGGAAGACTCCGACGGAATAGGCCGAAAGTCCACAGGCGAACACCATGTACCCCAATTGAGAGCAGGTTGAGTAGGCAATGACCCGTTTTCTATCGTTTTGGACCAATCCCACCGTCCCGGCGAAGAAGGCGGTCGAGGCTCCTCTCACCGTAATCACCGCCAAGGCGGTTGGAGCATATTCCAACAGGGGCGAACATCGAGCTCTCAAGAAGACTCCGGCGGTGACCATCGTGGCCGCATGGATCAACGCGGACACCGGAGTTGGACCTTCCATGGCATCAGGAAGCCAGGTATGAAGTCCCAATTGAGCGGATTTCCCTACGGCTCCCACGAACAACAGGAGTCCCATGACCGTCAAGGCATCGAAGGATCGACCTCTAAAGTCAATCGTTCTGCCCTCTTCGGCGGCCATCGGAGCTCTGGCGAAGATCGTGGCATAATCCACGGCCCGGAAGCTGACATAGACCGCCAGAATTCCCAAGGCCAATCCGAAATCCCCGACTCGATTGACCAACATGGCTTTGATCGCGGCTTTGTTGGCTTGCAGTCGGGTAAACCAGAAGTTAATCAACAAATAGGAGCACAATCCCACTCCTTCCCATCCCACGAACATTTGGACCAAGTTGTCGGCGGTCACCAAGATCAACATGAAGAAGGTGAACAAGGACAAATAGGACATGAATCGAGGTCGATGGGGATCAGCGGACATGTATTCGATCGAGTACCTGTGGACCAAGGTCGACACCAGGGTGACGACCACCAACATGACCACGGTCAAGGCATCAAACCTGAAACCCCATCGAATGATTCTTCTTTCCGATTCCATCCAGGGTGCCAGGTCGATGTGGACCAGGTTTCCTCCTCTTCCGACCTCCACGAAGGCCACTCTGGAGAATCTTCTCGATCTGGCGGTGCATCCCGTGGTTCTTCGTACGGCTCCCTGTTCTCCGATCGCGGTTCCTCCGAATCCCGCTCTTCTCGATCCTCTCAAGGGTCTTCTGACAATGGCTCTGTACATCGCTTACGTTGTTGATGGATGGGGTTTCCATTTCCCCCTTTGTTGGATTGGAGGCCTCTCAAGGCTTCTTTCGGCCTCATCGGGCCTTTGGACCGGTTGAGCCGGGTTGACCTTTCGGGTCATTGGGCATCGTCGACGTCTTGAGGCCTCGTTGGGCCTCATCGGACCTTTGGACCTGGAGGTCCATGAGGTCCTTTCCCCTTCGTTAGGTGGATGATGGATCAAGAGAAGGTAGGATTCGAACCCACGAACCGCGAAGTTAACGGTTTTCAAGACCGCCCCATTCAACCACTCTGGCACTTCTCCAAGATCCTTTGCCCATCCTTTGACCTTTGACCTGATGGAGGATCGTCGTTAGACGCGACGAGCTTTCTTCGGTCGACATCCTCCATGGGGCACTCCAGTCACATCCGAGATGGTGGCAATGCGCAACCCTCCTTGAATGATGCCTTTGGTCACCACGGATCGTCCTCGTCCATTTCCATCCAACAGCACATGAACTCTCTTCACGGGCCTTCGTTTGGATGCAAGGGCATCTCGAGCAAGGGCCAAGGCCACTTGTTCTGCCGCATACGGGGTTCCACGCTTGGTTCCTTTGAATCCACAGGATCCTGTCGATTTGGACATTTGGCAATATCCTTCGCGTTGAGGATCCAACCATCGGAGCACCACATGGGTATTGTTTGAGGTGCACAATACCCGGAAGGTCGGTCTGGTCTCATCTTCGTTCCATGAATCCTCCGAAGAAGGTCCATCGAGCTCCATTCCCGTCTCCGAGGCCTTTGAATGGTCCATTCGAGGAGCTTTTGAGGCTTTGGACGCGCTCAAGGCACGAGATGCCCTGGAGGCATCCTCTTCTCGTTCCGTCTCATCGTCTCTCATGGCCTCCGGATGTCGAAGAAGGTCATTTCCTTCGTCCACCAGGGCGGGAGACCACCATCTTTCTTCTCCCGAGAGATCTCGATGGGTTCTGAGGACCTTTGGGGAACGGCTTGCGGTAGCGGGACGGGACATCGGAGATCGATGGATGGGAACATTCACCACCTCAACCGCTTCCTCGAATGCACTGGATCTTTGTCGCACTGGTCGTCTTCTCGATCGGTTTGACCTTTCGGTATACCGGTTTGGCATCCGTTTGGACATATTCATGATCATTTCTTGGTGATTTCGTTGTGATTCCTTTCGTTAGGCGCCTCGCGATCGATTCAATCGTTTGGCCGTTCGAGCATTCGATTTGGTTCGTTGACCTCGAACCGGCAAGCCCAATCGCATTCGGATCCCTCGCATGGTTCCTCTTCTTCGATGCCGATGGACCGCTTCATGTTCCTTTCGTCGCAAATCGGACTCCACCGGTCGATCTTCGGTCACCACTTGTTCCAATCTTCGAATTTCTTCTCGGGATCTTCGTGAGAAAGGAGCATGGGCCCTCAATCCCAATTGATGGCAGGCGTGAAGGCTTCGATGTCGACCTCTGCCATAGACCTTTTGCAATCCTTCGACGACCGAAGGATCATTCTTCCTCGGAACTCCCAAGAAATAGGTGATTCTTCCCTCGGACGCCTTGTTTACGCTTGCAAGAGGTTTCGTGGGGTTGGATGGACTCACCGAGCTGCTTGAGTTCGTGGCGTTTGCAGGACCTGCGGTTCCTTTCACTCCTAGGGTTTTCTTGATCGGTTTATCGGAAGGATGACCCGAAGATTTCCCCAATTTGTCTGTCGTCATGGTTGATGGATATCGATCGATTCGTTTGGGTTCGTTGCTTCCTCTTATGATCGTAAACTCCGGAACGGGTTTGATCATCCGTGTATGGCTTCATTTAGCCTAGGTTTTTTCCTTTCGGTTACTCTGGTATTCTCGTGATATCCTCACCAACGCCTCTCACGATTCCCTGAAAACCCCCGGAAATCGACCATTGGTCCGGGCTGCCCATCAATCAAAGGGGGTACCCTTGGACGGTCATTTCACCCTATCTGGACGCATGAAAAAACCGGCCTGAACCCACCTTGAATGGCATCCAAACCCAGTCAAAACCAAGGATTTGATGTCCAAAACCAAAGAAATCCGGTCAAGACCAAGGGTCCTTTTGACCTTCCGTTTCCATTTGTGTTTCCCATCGGGCCGTGGAGGACGTCATGAGAGGCCTCGCAAGGTCCCACCACAATAGGCATCACCCCCTTCATTCGATTGCGTTCATTGCATGGATCGCGTTCATTGCTTTACATCCTTCGACCCCTTGGTCCTCTTACGAGAATGCCCGGGCGTGTTCAATCAAGTTGGCACAGGACACATGGATGCTGTCCAAGAAGACTCCTGGTCTCACCCCCATTCTCAAGGTTCTCCCCATCAACGGTCTGAACATTCTTCTTTCCCGTCGATTCACGTCAACACTGACCCCGACATATTGGGTCTTCACGTTCCCGTAGGCCACTCGGTTGAACAACCAAAGGCTATAGGCCCCTCCCAACACCATTCCCGTAGCAGACAAGAAAGCCACCCTGGTGTTCGATTGGAAGATCCCCACGAGAATCATGAATTCACCCACGAAGGATGAAGTCCCCGGCAAGGCAATGTTGGCCATGGTGAAGAACCTGAAGATGAAGACATAGATCGGCATCGTTTGGGCCAATCCTCCGTAGTAGGACACCAGTCGGGTATGATGTCGGTCATAGATGACCCCAACGCACATGAAGAGAGCGCCGGAGACCAATCCATGGGACAACATTTGCAACAAGGCTCCTTCGACTCCTTGAGGCGTCATCGAGAACAATCCCACCAAGGTCATGTTGATATGGGCAACCGAGGCATAGGCGATGATTCGTTTCATGTCGGTTTGTCGAATGGCCGTTCTCGAGGTGTACACGATGGCCATCACGCATCTCGTATACACTCTTGGCAAGAAGTACACCGATGAACCGGGGAAGAACCCAATCAACCCCCGCATCATCCCATAGGTTCCCAACTTCAACAGGATTCCGGCTAGAATGACCGAACCCGCCGTGGGTGCTTCCACGTGGGCTTCCGGCAACCAAATGTGCACAGGCAACATCGGAACCTTGACGGCGAAGGAGGCAAAGCAGGCCAACCACAACCAATGTTGGATCCCTTGAGGGATGTGGTCCATGGTCAAGGCCAACACCGCCATGTCTCTGGTCCCCAAGCTTCGGTACAGGTAGAGGATCGCCAATAGCATCAAGACAGATCCCACCAAGGTGTACCTGAAGAAGAAGTACGCCGCTCGAATCTTTCGGACCCGAGACCCGTACAACCCAATGATCAAAAACATCGGGATCAAGACGGCTTCGAAGAAGATGTAGAAGGTCAACACATCGGTGGCCAAGAAGACCGTGTTCACACAGGCTTCCAATCTCAAGAAGAGTCCGTAATACCTCTTTTCTTGTTTCTGAATCCCGGCCATCGAGGCCAAGATGCACAAGGGCGTCAACAAGGTGTTCAACCTCACAAAGAACCTCGAGATCCCATCCACCCCCAAACTTAGGGTCAAGTTCAACGAAGGCATCCAGGCCAAGGATTCCGAGAACTGATAGGCTCCCGTACTGTGATCAAATCTGGCCCACATCCATCTGGACCTCGCGAAGGTCACTCCGGAGACCCATCTGGCCACCACCGAGGCCAGAGAGGCTTGATCGGCAGACGGACGAGTATTGGCCGTTGAGGGCAATCTTCTGACCCTGGCCGCTCCCCTCATGGGGACTCTGATTTGTCTGGACAACAGGTGTCCTCCTCTCATCGTTTCCAACATGTGCGTATATGGTGTATCCTTTGGATGATCCTTTCGATTACCCCGTCGTTCAACCCATCGACCCGGTTTGTTTCTTTGATTGGTTTGGTTCCTGGCGTAACCGACAGGAGGATCTTTGCGAGGGAACTTCGCGAGGGTGGATCACCGCATCCGCATGGGATTGGATCGTTGAACCGACCGACAGGGTCTCCCTCGTGGATCGTTGGCTTCGTCTCGCCTTGCTTATGGTGAGGCTGCTCCTTATGGGATCCTTTCCCTATCGCATTGCCCTTGACCTTGAATGGGTGAAAGAGGAGAATTGAACTCCCGGTCTTCAGTGCCACAAACTGACGTCTTAACCACTCGACTACAGTCACCGTGTTTGCATCCGGCGAGCCGGACCGCAGGGTCCTTGTCCTGGTGGGCAGGGTGACCCTGGGGGTTTGCATCATCAAACCAGGTCCACATGGTCAACCGAACCCCCGCAAAGCTTCGGTCATCGACCCATCCATACCGGATGCGAACATCGATCCTTTTGAAGAATCCTTGGTCTTGCCGATCGAGGAGGATAGACCGAACATGTGGCCACCGAGGTTCTTCGAACACAGGCCCCATGACTGCATCGCACCACTTTGACGGTTTGAGGGGCTTTCCCTGGCTTCACGAGAACCTTGGAGGCATGGGAAGCCTTGGAGGCCTTGGTCACGGCCTTCGATACCGTTGTCTTCGTTTCTGTCATGATCGTGATTATCCTCCACTTCCTTTCTTAGCATCCCGATAGACTTGGGTGGCCGTGTCTCCATAATACCAGTCGATGCCTTGAAAGAACAGAACCGGAATGCTAATGGCAATGATGGCCACCCTCATCAGCTTCAATCCGATCACTCTGGGCTCAATGCGGGTGTTCTTCCACCATCCAAGGGGCACACCGTGAGATTCCAACCATACTTCCCATTGATATTTCTCGGTGGTTCGCGGAGAGTCCTTATCGGATCGTGTCGGTGAAGTCATGGGCGTAATGAAGTCCCGTTAAGGTCGTTTGTTGCGCATGAAATGCATCACGTGCCATGCATCCGATGGACGACATTCACGGCATGCATGACATACCTGGCATGCCTGTCATGGCATGTCGGCCTAGATTAGGCTCGGTGAACTCTGGGGAACCCTCTACCGCTCAATCTGCTTTGAACGATCTCGGGTTTCGTTTCTCCGGTCCTTCGAAGGTTCATGACCAATCCCGGACGACTGCATCTCGGATTCAACCTCTCGTACCTGGGTTCCAATGCGGGAAACCCCATGGGATTCGATCTGGGAATGGTAACACCCCCGCGTCGATCGATCATCGAGGGAGATCTCCCTTCCAATCCTCGAACTTGAGGCAAGACCGTTCTTCTCCAGGTTTCCAGGAAACTCATGGCTTCTGCCCGTGATCTGGTCACGCTGCAGGCCACTCTGTCCCCTTCTCGCAGTTTCCAGGCCGCCAATGACGCTTTTGAGGGATGTCTCCGGGCCATGTGTCCCGTTCTTCTGTACAACGCGGTCATGGCCGCACTGGTGCTGTCGGCATTCATGCCCACCGATCGCAAGGACCAATGCACATGCCTTCCATCGATCTTGGGCACTTGGGTTACATGACGCAACGAAGGATACCGATTCATTCTGTCCCACATCACCACGCGATCATAATGTTCTTGTCTCATCATGGTTTGGGCGTTTGTTGATTGTACCGTTTCTTCCTCTTCGGATCGTTGGCCTAGGCACAACGAATCTAGGCTTGGCACAACGGGCTTAGCACGACGGAGCTAAGCAACTCGTCACGTCGATGATTTCACGGCTCCTTTGACCACCGTGACTCCCGCGGGACCTTGTCCGATGGCTTGCCATGCCGATCGGAAATCAAAGGCTCGATACTCTTGAGACCTTTCCACCGGTTCGCTGACCACTCGTTTGGCCGCTTCATCGTATCGAACTTCGGTATATCCCGTCAATGGGAAGTCTTTTCGCAAGGGATGCCCCTCGAATCCATAGTCGGTCAAGATTCGTCGCAAGTCGGGATGACCTTCAAATCCCACCCCAAACATGTCGAAGCACTCTCGTTCTGGCCATACCGCGGATTTGAACAAGGAGGTGATGCTGGGCACCAATCGGATTTCATCGGCCAGGACTTTGACTCGGCATCGGGTTTGATACCGTAGGCTCAATCTGTGATAGACCACGTCAAACCGAGGATCTCGCGTCGGATAATCGACGGCGGTCATGTCCACCAACACTTTGAACTGGAAGTTGGTTTGATCTCGAAGAACCCGCATTCTGGGCAACAACCTGTCCCGTGTCGTCCTGAGGGTGACCTCATCGTGCTCCATTCTGATCGTGGTCGATGGAAATGCATCCAGAAGCAGGGTCCAGGTGGCGGATCTTTGCTCGTTTCGTCGATCTCTCATCATGTTTCGTTTCATCGTTGGCCATGTCGAACCCCGAATGAGTTGTGACAGATTTGAACTGCCGACCTGTTCGGTGTAAACGAATTGCTCTACCGCTGAGCTAACAACCCGTTGGAGGCTCGTCCATGCCTTACTGTGCCCTGTTGGATGCCCTTTTGGGGGTTTGAAGGCCGGGAAGTGTGCCTAGGGACAGACTTGAACTGTCGGCGTCAGGTTCTTCAGACCTGCACTCTACCAACTGAGTTACCTAAGCCCTTTGCATGACCAAACGTCTGACCAAAGGTCAAATCGATCCTCAT
>Ga0170475_106925917_pt1 | contig 11739 bp, 7 predicted proteins | sample Soicark_Litter_5_FD_111474 | JGI IMG/M metagenome (GOLD analysis project Ga0170475, IMG submission 111474) | Avena fatua rhizosphere microbial communities from Hopland, California, USA. Combined Assembly of 48 SPs | reverse complement strand
CACAATAGAAAGCGTCGCGATCCCCCTCGGGAGGTTAGGTCATCCCAGATCGGGGTGAGCGTTCTCCCTCCGCTCGCAAGCAGCTCTCGTTGGCGTGCCCCTCGGAAAACTCATGAAGTTCGACGTTTACGACCCCCAAAACGGCCCGTTCTACGACGAAACCTTCGCAGCCAGGGGCGTGCCGCGCCCCGGGTTCGAACCGCTGGTGAGTGGCATCAATGCACTCGAGCCCGGCTCGCTGTTGATGCGGCAAGCCGCCGCTGAGCGCTCGCTGCTCAGTATGGGCATCACCTTTACCTTGTACGGCGAAGGCGGCAGCTCAGAACGCATCTTCCCGTTCGATGTCATTCCGCGTGTCGTCTCTTCCAAGGAGTGGGAACGCATCGAGCGCGGCCTGCGCCAGCGTATCGAAGCGCTCAATTTGTTCTTGTGTGACGTGTACGGCGATCAAAAAATCCTCAAGGACAAAGTCGTTCCGGAAGAGTTGATCAAGACGTGCGCAGACTTTCGGCCGCAATGCATCGGCCTAAAGCCGCCGCGGGGGATCTGGTGTCACATCGTGGGCACGGACCTCGTGCGCGATAAGAACGGCGAATTTTACGTGCTCGAAGACAACCTGCGCTGTCCATCCGGCGTCAGCTACGTGCTGGAGAATCGCCAAATTTTGAAGCGCACCTTCCCGCGCGTGCTCGAGCAAATGCCGATTCGCCCGGTTGACGATTATCCGCTGCGCCTGCTCGAGACACTGCGTTATTTGGCTTCCGATCGCCGAGACGATCCGCAGGTCGTCGTGCTCACTCCGGGGCGTTACAACAGCGCGTACTACGAGCACGCATTCTTGGCGCAGCAGATGGGCGTCGAGTTAGTCGAGCCGCAAGACCTCGTGGTCCGCGATGGTTACGTGCAGATGCGCACCACGGAGGGCTTGAAGCGGGTCGACGTCATCTATCGCCGCGTGGGCGATGACTTCTTGGATCCGCTGGTTTTTCGGCCGGACTCGTTACTCGGCATTCCGGGCGTGATTGACGTGTATTTGAACGGCCGTGTGGCGCTCGCCAACGCGCCAGGTACTGGGGTCGCCGACGACAAGGCCATCTACCGCTACGCCGAGCGGATCATCAAATATTACCTGGATGAAGACGCCATCATTCCCAACGTTCCGACCTACATCTGTAGTGACGAGAAAGACCGCAAGTACGTGCTCGAACACTTGCCCGAGCTCGTGGTCAAAGCAACCGACGGCGCGGGCGGCTACGGCATGCTGATTGGACCGCACTCGACGCCCGAAGAGCAGCTGGATTTCGTGGGGCGGATCAACAAGAACCCGCGCGGCTACATCGCTCAGCCCACGCTCTCCCTGTCTCGCGTGCCGACCATCATCGGAGACCAATTCGAGAGTCGGCACGTCGATTTGCGACCGTACGTGCTGTACGGTCAGGAGATTTACGTCCAGCCAGGCGGCCTGACGCGCGTCGCACTGAAAAAGGGCTCACTGGTCGTGAATTCGTCGCAGGGCGGCGGTAGCAAGGACACCTGGGTGCTGTCGGGTGAACCGGGACGCCAAAGCCAAAGCCAAAGCCAGGCCTGAGTTTTCTTCAGATCTCGTTTTCGATTTACGCCATGAATCGTCATTTAGACCTCTCCTGATCTCGAACTAGAACAAAACAAAGATGCTGAGCCGAGTCGCCGAAGCCATCTACTGGTCGAGCCGCTACGTCGAACGCGCTGAGAACGTCGCGCGCTTCATCGACGTGAACATGAACCTTTTGCTCGACTCACCCATCGAACAAAAGAGCGGTTGGGACAGCCTGGTCATGATCACGGGTGATCACGAGCTGTTCGAAAAACGTTTTGGAAAAGCCACGCCACAATCGGTCACTCAGTTCCTGACCTTCGATCGAGAATACCCGAATTCGATCTTTTCCAGCGTCGCCTCGGCGCGCGAGAACGCACGCACCGTGCGCGACATCATCTCGCGTGAGATGTGGCAAGAGCTGAACGAGTTCTACTTGATGGTCGGGCAAGCCGCGCGCCCGGACGTGAATCCCGAGGATTTGAACGACTTTTACGGGCGGGTGAAGCGCGCCGGCATCTACTTCGAGGGCGTCACCGACGCCACCCTGTCACGCGGAGAGGCCTGGCACTTTGCGCGGCTGGGGCGGCTGCTCGAGCGGGCCGACAAAACATCCCGCATTCTGGATGTGAAGTATTTCTTGTTGCTGCCCGTGGGCAACGGCCCAGGTACCACGGTCGATCAGCTGGGCTGGACCGCGCTCTTGAACTCGGCCAGCGCCTTGCAAATGTACCGGCAGATGTTCCACGTCACCTCACCGGCGAACGTGACCGCGTTCCTGCTTTTGAATCAGAATTTCCCGCGCGCCATCTCGTATTGCATTCGGCAAGCGCAGGAGAGCCTGCACGCCGTCATGCACTCGCCGATCGGCACCTACCGCTGCGAGGCCGAACGCCTGCTCGGTCAACTCAGGGCGCGCTTAGACTACGCCACGGTGGACGACGTCATGGCGGGCGGTCTCCACGAATACGTCGACGGTTTACAGGGGGCGATCAATGAAATTGGCACTGCGATCCACAAGCAATTTTTCGAGGTCTGAGTAAGCCGTGGCTATCCGCATCGCACTTCGACACAAGACCAGCTACGACTACGAGCGTCCGGTGACCCTGGGGCCGCAGGTGATCCGCCTGAGACCCGCGCCTCACAACCGCACGCCCATCCACAGCTATTCGCTGGATATCCAGCCGCCGAGCCATTTTCTCAACTGGCAGCAAGATCCGCAGGGCAACTACCTGGCCCGCGTCGTGTTCCCGGAGAAGACCAAGCACTTCAGCGTCACGGTCGATCTGGTCGCCGATCTCGAGTCGTACAATCCGTTCGACTTCTTCTTGGAGCCGAGCGCCGAGAGCTCTCCTTTCACCTACGAAAAAGGGCTCGAGCACGAGCTCCAGCCCTACTTTGCCAAGGTGCCCGCGGGGGAGCAGTTCGAGAAGTTGATGCAGCGCATCGACCGCACCGAACGGCGCACCGTCGACTTCTTGGTCGACGTAAACCAGGTCGTCTACGAGGCCGTCAAATACGTCATTCGAATGGAACCCGGCGTGCAAACGCCGGAAGAAACGCTCGAGCTCGGTAAGGGTTCGTGCCGTGACTCGAGCTGGTTGCTGGTGCGCGTGTTGCGGGAGCTCGGTATCGCTGCGCGCTTCGTGTCCGGGTACCTGGTGCAGCTCGTGGCCGACGAAAAGCCGGTCGTGGGTCCCACCGGTCCCACGGCGGACTTCACGGATTTGCACGCGTGGTGCGAAGCATACGTACCGGGCGCCGGCTGGGTCGGGCTCGACCCGACCTCGGGGCTCCTCACGGCCGAAGGGCACATTCCCCTCGCGGTGAGCCCGGATCCGCTGTCCGCAGCGCCGATCGAAGGCGGCGTCGAAAAGGCCGAGACGGACTTCGATTTCGAGATGTCCGTCGAGCGCGTGATCGACGTACCCCGCGTCACGAAGCCGTACTCCGACGAGCAATGGCAAGCGATCTTGGACCTGGGTGCAGAGGTCGATCTGCAACTGGAAGCGCAGGACGTGCGCTTGACCATGGGCGGTGAGCCGACGTTCGTCAGCGCCTTGGAGCCCGACGCTCCAGAGTGGAACGTCGCTGCGCTCGGCGGACAAAAGCTGCCCACGGCCGACCGCTTGCTGCGCCGGCTGCACTCGCTCTGGCAACCGGGCGCGATGCTTCATCATGGCCAAGGCAAGTGGTACCCGGGCGAGCAGCTGCCGCGTTGGGCGCTCGGTTGCTTCTTTCGCAAGGATGGCGTGGCCGTTTGGCAAGACCCAGAGCTCATCGCAAAGGAATCGGCGCCGCCGGGGCACAAGATTGAGCAGGCCGAGCGCTTCATGCAGCGCCTGATCGAAGTCTTGGATCTGAAGCGAAACGGGCTGATGCCCGCGTATGAAGACTCCTTCTATTACCTATGGCGTGAACGCCGCCTACCGGGGAACGTCGATCCTCTCGACGCCCGGCTCGCCGACCCGATCGAGCGCGACCGCATCGCGCGCGTGTTTCGGCACGATCTGGGGAGCATCGTCGGCTACGTGTTGCCGCTTTCATTCGCAAACGGCTGGGTCTCGGGCAGCTGGTTCCTCCGCGAAGAGCACTTGTTCTTGATCCCTGGGGACTCCGCGATGGGTCTGCGCTTGCCCCTGGATTCGCTGCCCTGGATGGCGCGCGGGGACAATGACGTCCAGCCACCGCTCGATCCATTCGCCGAGCGCGGCCCGTTGCCCCAAAGTTTCCGCTTCCCGCCCGTGGCACCGGAAGCGCGTCCGGCCGTGCGTCGCCCCCAGCGTCCGGGTCACCCGAATTAACCGGGAACCGCCGCCGATCCGCACCTCAAGCCGCTGCCCTTCGAGTCCGCGACCGGCATTACCCGTACCGCGCTGTGCGTCGAGCCACGCGGCGGCATCCTGCACGTTTTTATGCCGCCGCTCCCTTTGCTCGAGACGTACCTCGAGCTCGTGGCAGCGATCGAGGCGACCGCGCGCGACCTCAAGATGCCGGTTCAGATCGAAGGCTACGAGCCGCCCAATGACCCGCGGTTGGGCGTGTTCCGGCTCACTCCGGATCCGGGCGTTATCGAGGTCAACGTGCCCCCGGTCAAGAATTGGCAGGAGCTCGTCGAACAGACCGAGAGCCTGTACGGCGCCGCCCGCGAAGAGCACCTCACGGCCGAAAAGTTCGAGCTGGATGGCGCACACATTGGGTCCGGCGGCGGCAATCACATGGTGATGGGCGGCGCGACTTCAGCGGACAGCCCGTTCTTGCGCCGTCCCGATCTGTTGGCGAGCTTAGTTGCGTATTGGAACAATCATCCCTCGCTTTCGTACCTATTTTCCGGCCGTTTCATCGGCCCGACGTCGCAGGCGCCGCGCGTCGATGAAGCTCGCAATGACGCCGTGTACGAGCTCGAGGTCGCCTTTCGCGAGCTGCCGGAGGTGGGCGGTTACACCCCGCCTTGGTTGGTTGACCGCATTTTCCGTCACCTACTGACCGACGTTACGGGCAACACGCACCGCTCCGAGTTTTGCATCGACAAGCTCTACTCACCGGACGGCTCCGCCGGGCGCCTTGGTTTGCTCGAACTCCGCGCGTTCGAGATGCCGCCCCACTACCGGATGTCCAGCGCCCAGCAGCTCTTGCTGCGCTCGCTGGTGTCCGCGTTTTGGGAACGCCCGTACCGCGCGCCCCTCGTAAAGTGGGGGACGCTGCTCCATGATCGCTTCCTCCTCCCGCACTTCGTGCGTCAGGACTTCGGCGACGTCATGAAGGACCTGCGCGAGCGCGGCTACGAATTCGACGACGAGTGGTTCCGCCCGCACTATGAGTTCCGCTTTCCGTTTTACGGGCGCCTAGCCAAAGACGCGATCTTGCTCGAGCTGCGCGGCGCGCTCGAACCGTGGAACGTGCTCGGCGAGGAAAGCGGCGCAGGCGGACAGGCGCGTTACGTCGACTCTTCCCTCGAGCGTCTCCAAGTGCGAGCACTGGGTCTCACCGAGGGACGCCATCAAATTACGGTCAACGGCTACCCCTTGCCGCTACAGCCCACGGGTGTGAACGGGGAGGGGGTGTGTGGGGTGCGCTACCGGGCCTGGCAGCCGCCTTCCTGCCTGCACCCGACGATCGGCATCCACGGGCCGTTGCACATCGACATCTACGACAGCTGGAATCAGCGGGCGATTGCGGGGTGCACCTACCACGTGGTTCATCCCGGTGGTCGCGCCAACGAAGTGCGCCCGGTCAACGCCGCCGCGGCCGAAAGCCGTCGCATCGCCCGCTTCGACCACATGGGTCACGTTCCGGGCCGTTTCGCAGTGCGCCAACCGAGGCTAGATCCGCACTTTCCGTTCACTCTCGATTTGCGCCGCATGCCGTGACTTGCGTGACATCCGCCCCGAGTCTCGCGTATGACACTGCGCGGTGGCTGTCGAATCCTGGCCTTACATCGGATCACCGAACGCGCTCGAGCGACCCGTGACCGCGTTCGATGAATTCCGTGACGCTGGTGGCGCACTGCGTGCTCACCAGGGTTTACTCGAGCGCTTCTTGTCCGAGCGCTCGCCGGCGGAGCTCGATCAATTGCAGAAGTCTGTTCGGTGGCGCATCACCGAGCAAGAGGTGACATTCAACATCCTAGGCGTTCCTGAGGGGACGAACCGGCCTTGGCATCTAGACGTGCTCCCCTACTTGGTGGAGCGGAACGAGTGGCTCGCGTTGTGTCGCGGCCTACGCCAGCGCGCGCGCCTGCTGAACGAGATCATCGCGGACTGCTACGGCCCGCAGCGCCTCGTCCGTGAGGGGCTCTTGCCGGCCGAGCTCGTGCTCGGCCACCCAGATTTTCTGCGCGCGTGCCACGGCTGGGAGCCGGTCGGCCGCCATCGTCTTCACTTGTACGCCGTCGACCTGGGTCGCGACCCGAACGGCAAGTTCACGATCTATTCGGATCGCACACAGGCACCGACGGGCGCCGGCTACGCACTCGAGAACCGGCTCGTCATGGGCCGCACGTTGCCCGACCTGTTTCGCGACTATCGCGTCGAGCGCATTGCCGGCTTCTTCGCCAAAATGCGGCGCACCGTGGAAAGCCTGGCGCCAAAAACGAACGGCGTGCAGCCGCGGGTGCTGCTCTTGTCTGCTGGTGCCCGCGACGAAAGCTCGTTCGAGCACGCGTACCTCGCTCGCTACCTCGGTTACGAGCTGGTCGAGGGCAGGGACCTCACGGTCCGTGACAACGTAGTCTACCTCAAGACCCTGTCGGGTCTGCGCCGGGTGGACGTGCTGCTGCGTCGCGTGGGCGACGCTTGGTGTGACGCGCTTTCGCTGCGCGGGGGATCGACGCAAGGCGTCGCGGGGCTCGTTTCGGCGGCTCGCGCAGGCAACGTGGGCCTCGCCAATCCGCTCGGCTCCGTGATCACCGAAATGCCGGCACTGAAAGCGTACCTGCCGGGTCTGGCGCGGGCCGTGCTCGGTGAAGAGTTGATGGTCGAGTCCGTGCCGACGTTCTGGTGCGGCGACCCGCAATCTCTGTCGCTCACGCTCGGCGCCCTCGATGACCTCGTGATCAAGCCCGCCTTCGGCGACCGGCGCGGTGATCCTTTGGTGCCCTCGCAAATGGATCAGAAAGCGAAGGCCCAGCTCGTCGATCGCCTGAAAGCGCACCCGGGCGACTACGTAGCGGAGCGCTGGACAGGCCTTTCTACGGTACCCGTGTGGGAATCCGGAGCGGTGGTCCAAGGCGGCTTGGCCTGGCGCGCGTTCTTGTGCCGTGACGGTGAAGACTACGACGTCATGCCGGGCGGGCTCGCGCGCATCAATGAGTCCCCCGACGGTTTGTTCTTGGCGATTCGCAGTAGTGCCGTGAGCAAAGACGTGTGGGTGCCGTCCGCGGCGGGCAGCGCCGAGCCGATGTTGCCCTCCATGCCGGATCGGCGCGTGGACTTGAAACGCGGCGGCTTGGATCTGCCGAGCCGTCTGCTGGACGATATTTACTGGCTCGGTCGTTACGTCGAGCGCTGTGATTGCACGGCGCGGTTGACGCGCGCCGGGATCGAGCGTGCCACGCTCGAGGCCGCGCCGGACGCGCCCCTCGCGCTCGGCGCCATTTTGGACGCACTGCAGCGTTCAGGCGTGGCTCCCGCGGTGGCCGACGTCAAGCTCGACGAAGCGAGCCCCGACGCGGCCGCGACGGTGCCCGAAAAAATCCTCCTCGGCGTATTGTTCGATGCCGATTCTCCCAACAATTTGCGAGGCATCCTGCGTCGGGTGCACGAGCTCACGTTGGGCGTGCGCAGTCGCCTTTCTCGTGACGCTTGGCATGTCTTGCGCCGCCTCTCCAACTCGCTGGAGCAGCACCCGAACGGCGCCCACGAAAAGCTCGGCAACGCCGTCGACGTGCTCGACCAGATCCTGATCACGCTCGCGGCCGTGAGCGGCACCACGTTGGACAACATGGTGCGCAGCCATGCCTGGGCATTTCTCGACATGGGGCGTCGCGTCGAACGCGGCGCGCTCTCGCTCGTGCAATTGCAGGCCCTGCTTCCCGCCGGCGCGTCGCGCGTGCACATGGAGGCGCTGCTCGAGGTCGCCGACAGTCTGCTCACCTACCGCGCACGGTATTTGAGCACCCTTCAGGTTGCTCCGGTGGTGGATTTGTTGCTCACCGACACCAGCAATCCGCGCTCGGTCGCCTTTCAGGTCGAGGCCTTGATGGAGCATTTCAAGCGCCTACAAGTCCACAGTGACGTCACGCGAACGCGCGCCGAGCGGCGCTTGATCGCTCTGCAAAGCACGCTGCTCACCGCGGACATCGAGCAGGCCTGCGCCGGAGACGGCTCGGGCCTTCGGCAGTTGCTCGAGGAATCGACGACATTGCTCTGGCAATTCTCCGACGAGGTGGGTCACACCTTCTTTTCGCACTTGGCATCCTCGCGCGCGGTTTCACCGCCGGTCTGGATCAACGAGGATCTGGAGGCCAAATGAGGATGTTCAGCGTCAGTCACTCGACTCGCTACGAGTACGAGAGCCCGGTGGTTCACGCGCATCACATTGCGCACCTTGCGCCGCGCCCGCTACAGTTCCAACGCGTCTCGGGCTACTCCTTGGAGGTCTCGCCGGAGCCCGCGAGCCTCTATGAAGAGCATGATTATTTCGGCAATCGCGCGCACTTCATCGAGATCCTGAGCGAGCACGAAGCGCTCGTCGTCACCGCCAAGACGTACATCGGGCTGCGCGAGCGGGATGCACCGGAGGGCTTGGCCGCGCGGGTCAGCTGGGAAGAATCCGCCGAGCGGCTCGCCGCCGACCGTGGTTTGGTGGAAGTGAGCGAATACCGCTTCGATTCGCCGCTCGTGCGTGCCCACTCGTTGTTGGCAGCGTACGCCGCACCCTCGTTTACGCCGAAGCGGCCCCTGGTCGAGGCGGTGCTGGCCTTCAATCGCCAAATTTTCGAGGAATTCACCTACGATCCACGCGCGACGGACCTGAGTACGCCGCTCGCACAAGTGCTCCGGGACAAGCGCGGCGTGTGTCAGGATTTCGCGCACGTCGCTGTGGGTGCGCTGCGCTCGCTCGGCCTCGCCGCTCGCTACGTCTCCGGTTATTTGGAGACCGATCCTCCCCTCGATCGACCCCGCCTGGTCGGGGCGGATGCCTCCCACGCGTGGGCTTCGGTCTACATCCCCGGGTTCGGCTGGTTCGACTTCGATCCCACCAATGCCGTGGTGCCCGCCACGCGCCACGTCACCGTCGGCTGGGGTCGTGATTTTAGCGACGTGAGCCCGCTCAAGGGGGTCGTCTTGGGCGGCGGCGCGCATAGCATCGAAGTCGCGGTGGACGTCGAAGCGCTCGGTTGAGCGCCGACCCGGCGCTTCGCTCGTCCGTCTACGTGCAGCGACAGCGCGCCATTCGGCGCAGGCTCGGTTCGTGGGCGCGGGGTCCTCGCTCGCGCCCCGCGCCAATGACTTTTGGCTCCGTGTGGCTGCGGGCTACTTCACGAATTTGGACAGCAAGCGGATGTAGTTTGCTTGGTAGCCGTCGCTATTTTCGGTCACCGACCAAGAGTCGATGGGCCAGCTGGTGTTGAAGTCTTTGTAGGACTTTTGCGGCGGTTGCCCAGTCGGCGGCGATAGCGGCTCGGAAGTGCAGCTGAAGCCTGCTCCGCAGCCGGCGGCGCAGCAGGCATCGACGGCGTAGCTCGGATTGGGGCCGCCCGTGAGGAACCCGGGCGGGGGACCGTACTTCGAGACGCCGACCTTTTCCCAAAGGGTGCTGCCATGCGCGTACCAGGTGTGAAAAAACGTGGTCACGCCGGTTATCGCGCCATAGCCGAACATGTTCGACAGGTACACGAACCCGAGCGGGTTGACGCCGTGCACGTAGTGAACATACCGCTCGGCGGCCAGGCGTGCGTCGCCGTCCTTGCTCGGATCCACGCCGTACGTAACGGAGTCGAAAAATATCGAGCCTTGGATCGATTTGACGCTATTGCTGCCCCAGGTGTAGTCCTTCAAATACGCGCCATACGGGTCCAGCTTATTGCTGTGGGCAGCCAAATTATCGCCGCCGCCGAGCCCGGTTCCGTACGCCTTCAGGATGTCCGCTTTCACGGCCGCCGTCGCGCTGGGCAAGGATGTGTAATACAGCAGCGCCAACTGGGCCGCAGCCTCCCAGGGCGTGACCGTGCTCCCTTGCACGAGCTTCGAAGCCTTGTAGTTGGCATCGAAGAAGGCTTGGTATTGCGCCTCTTGCGTGACCTGGAACAGGTACGCTGAGGCTTCCAGCTTCATCATTGCTCGCCCGTAGTCGTCCGTCTCTTGCTGACCGGATCCCAGGTTGCTGGAGCCGGATGCTGTGTCGTTATTTTTGAACACCACGCTCGGGTTGGCGTCGGCCCAAGCCCAAGCTTTGGTGGCGCGGCCTTTCAGATCGCTCGCGTAAGTCGTCAGTGCAGCATTGCCGAGTGAGCCGAGCACGGTCGCCCCGAGCGCATAAGCGGCGGCCGTGCTGAGCGTTGCCGATGTACTCGCGGGCCCGTAATAGCTCGGATCTTTGGCGGCCGAGGGCGGGCTGCCGCCCCCTTCACCGACAATGCTGAGCACCGACCCGTCGGCATTTTGCAAACGCCCGAGGTAGTCCAATCCCCACTTGGCTTCGTCGAGCACGTCGGGGATGCCATTGCCCGATTCCGGGATCTCGTAGTCGTCACTCCAGGCCGCCTTATTCTCCAGGTAGGCGTGCAAGAGCGAGACAACGTATGCCGCGGTCCAGTTGGTGTACTTGTTGAAGTCGCCCGCGTCGAACCAGCCGCCCCACAGGTCCTTCTCCGTGGAAGCGTCCGTCTTCGCGGAAAACAGGCGAGCGTTGTGATCCTGACCCGGCCCCACATGGTCGGCGACGTCAGCCCACGCCTCCCCGACCCATTTGGCGTCCTTCGCTTGCCCGACCCGTTGATAGAAGAAGGTCCGCACGGCGCGTTTGAGGATCTCGCGATACACGGTGTCCGAAATATTGAACAGGTCGGAGCGCGCGCCATTGTCAGCGTCGAGCACGTAGTAGGTGCCCGGCACCTTCACTGAAGAAAAGTCAAAGGACCATGCTTTGTCGCCGGAAGAGGGATCGGTCATGCCCCCGTTCCAAGCGACGGGCGCGGCGCTCAAAACGCTCTCACCCGTACGTGCCTCGATCAGCGCGTAGCTCTTGCCTGGCGCGAAAGCGTCGGCTGCGTCGTAGCCCATCTGTGGATCGCGTAGCACGGCGATCTTTTCCGCCTCGGGGCGATAGCCGAACTGATCGACCACGATGAACTTGCTGAGCGGCGCTTGCGGCAGCGGCGCTGCTCCACTGGCGCCGCCTGTGCCTGTCCCAGCTTGACCGAGGGTGCCGCCCGCCCCGGCATTGCTTCCGCTCGCAGCTCCCTGGCCCGCGGTTGCTCCGGCGCCCGCGGTTGCCCCGGCGCCCGCCGTTGCTCCGGCGCCCGCGTTGCCGGCGGCACCCGGGGTCTTGCTCGATCCGCAAGAGAGTGTCGCTGTGACCGTGGCGAGAGCGATAGCGAACGGGAAGTGGGGAACGCGTCGAATCAAAGGGCCTCCAGGTGCGCCCTCGGCGCGGCAAGAGGCTCAACGTGACGCTTTTGTGCCGCTTCGTCCGTGAAAATCGGCAAGGGCTCGGAAAAAATT
>Ga0170475_102495396_pt1 | contig 11743 bp, 10 predicted proteins | sample Soicark_Litter_5_FD_111474 | JGI IMG/M metagenome (GOLD analysis project Ga0170475, IMG submission 111474) | Avena fatua rhizosphere microbial communities from Hopland, California, USA. Combined Assembly of 48 SPs | reverse complement strand
GCTTCATTCTCATCGCCAAGGGGGCTCAGCACATTTTTCTGTGGACGGAATTCGCCGCCTCCGCGGTGCAAGTCGGCCTGGCATGGTTGCTCGTGAATCGTTTCGGCGCCGTCGGAGCGGGGGAAGCGTTCTTTGGTTTGTATGTGTGGCACAGTCTGCTCATCTATTTGATTGTTCGGCGGCTCACAGGTTTCCGGTGGTCTCCGGAGAACCGTCGCCTCGGGCTACAGTTCCTTCCCGTCACAGCCCTTGTGTTTACTGGCTTCTACTTTCTGCCGTTCGCGTGGGCGGCCGGGTTCGGAATCGTTGTCACCGTACTAGTGGGGCTGTATTCGGGGCGGATGCTCCTTAAGCTGCTGCCGCCTGCAACCATTCCTGCCATCGTGCGTGTCTGGCTGGCGCGATTAGGGCTGGCAAGGCCCGATTCGGTCTAGCGACGACATTATTTATCGCCCAGTGCGCCTAATGGTTTCCGAACGAGAGCCTTTTGTCTGCCTCCGGGTAGACATTTCCGCCTGACAAAATGTCTGGCGTTTCGCGTCGCTTGTTAAGATATTGAATTGAAACAATTTACAGCATTTGAACGGTCGCCCATTGGCTGGCGACCTGCTTGCTCCAAAAAGCCACGGGTGTAGTCGGAAGGCTTCAACGGACCAAATTCAATGATTGCGTCGAGTGTCACGCTGGAAGATGGCGTCCTTATACATCACCCCGATTTGGTGAACCTCTATGGATGTCGCATCGGCACCGGTTCGCGCATTGGCACGTTCGTCGAGATTCAACGGAATGCCGTGATCGGCAGGCACTGCAAGGTTTCGAGCCATAGCTTCATTTGCGAAGGCGTCACGATTGAAGATGGCGTGTTCATCGGCCATGGAGTGATGTTCACCAACGATCTCCATCCTCGCGCCGTGAACCCCGACGGCAGTCTTCAGACCGACGCCGATTGGGCGGTCGTGCCGACGCTGGTGAAGAAGCGCGCGTCGATCGGGAGCGGGGCCACGATTCTGGCGGGAATCACGATTGGGGAAGGTGCATTGGTTGGCGCGGGCGCTGTGGTGACCCGCGACGTTGCAGATTTTGCGGTCGTTGCAGGGGTGCCGGCGAAGGTTCGCGGCCGGACGAAGGGCGCGCCGCTAAAGGCATGAGCATTCAACAGTTCAGGAGCAGGACATGATTGGTATTGCGGTCGTAGGGTATGGCTATTGGGGTCCGAACCTCGTGAGAAACTTCTGGGATACACCGGGAGCACGGCTTGTCTCGGTCTGCGATCTTCGGAAGGAACGCCTCGCGGGGGTGCAGAGCCGCTACCCTGCCGTTGAGGTCACCGATAACTTCAGCGAGGTTTTGAACGATCCGCGTGTCGACGCGATTGCGATTGCGACGCCTGTCTCAAGCCATTTCGAGCTCGCGATGCGTGCGCTGCAGGCAGGCAAGCACGTGTTCGTCGAGAAGCCGATCACGCCGACCGCGGAAGAGGCACAGAGGCTCGTGGACGAAGCCCGTGAGCGCGGCCTCGTGCTCGCGGTCGATCACACATTCGTCCACACGAGCGCCGTCCGCAAGATGCGCGAGATCGTCGACACCACGCTCGGCGAGGTCTACTACTACGATTCCGTCCGTGTGAACCTGGGTCTTTTTCAGCACGACGTCAGCGTCATCTGGGATCTCGCGGTGCACGACCTGTCGATCATGGACTACGTGCTCCCACTGAAGCCGGTCGCCGTGTCCGCCACTGGCGTCAGTCACGTCGCCGGCGAACCCGAGAACATCGCGTATCTCAACCTGTTCTACGAGAACAACATGATTGCCCACGTGCACGTGAACTGGCTCGCGCCGGTGAAGGTGCGGAGGACGCTCGTCGGTGGCAGCCGCAAGATGATCGTCTACGACGATCTCGAACCGAGTGAGAAGATCAAAGTTTACGACAAGGGCATCACCCTCAATGGCGATCCCGTCAAGAACGGGGAAAAGATCTACCAGATGCGTGTTGGCTATCGGACCGGCGACATGTGGGCGCCGGCGCTGGATGTGAATGAGGCGCTCGGGGTGGAGCTGCGTGAGTTCGTGTCCTGCATCGAGCAGCAGAAGACGCCAATTGCAGATGGCTACGCCGGGCTGCGCGTCGTTCAGATTCTCGAAGCGGCGACCGAATCCCTGGCGCAGCGTGGCCGCGTCATCGATCTGGAACCCGTCATCTGCGCGGCATGACCTCTTGCATGTCGCGGGTAATCCGGCGATCGGCCGAGGGAGTCCGTTTAGGAACTTACGTTTTGGAACTTACGCTATGACCATTTCGAGTCCGTCAATCGACCAAGCTCTCAGCAACGGTTTGCATTCGTACGCCTATAACTGGCCGTCTGTTCCGCTGTCAGAATCGGCCGATTGGACTCGCTCGACTGACGGCGAATCGTGGCTCCGTCCGATGCCAGAGCGGTTGGAGGATTTGGCGAAGGACAGCCGCTGGCCGGCGTTCTTCCCCTCACCCATTTCCATCGTCACGGCAACTGACGGGGAAAGAGTCGGACTCGAAAAAGTGGTGGGGGCCTCGATCGTCAATCGGTTCCCATATGTCATCGCTCTCAGTTTCTGCCGGCAGCGGCTGTCAGAACGGCACTATGTCCGCGCGGAATTCACCGAAATTCTCGAAAAGGGGGGAGTCGCCACGGTACAGTTCCTCCCTCCAGGCGATAGTCTCGATCGCGTGATGCGGGTGATCCAATCTGTGTCCGACGACGAGACCGGCGCGCGTGTCGCGACGACTGGACTGGCGACGCGGCCGGCGGACAGCAATCCGGCGCCGGTGTTCAACGACGCGTTTCTCGTCTACGAAGCGCGGCTCGTTCGGCCTGGCCGGGATTTCTCAGGACAACCGATTTTTGAACGCCCTTGGGTGGACGTCGGCAGCCATCGCGTCTACTTTTTGGAAATCAACGCGATCCAATTGCGCGATGACATCGCCGAGGGTCGGACCCAAATTCGGTGGCGCAGCTTGCCGGAGTGGACTCCGGATCGCCAGTCGTACGTCTCGAGCGCGGCCATCGACCGACTCGGGCGAGATGGACGATATGCCAAGGGTTACACGCCGAATTACCGGTTCCGGGCGGCCGGAACGATTGTGTTCGAGGCCGACACGCGCAAGCACGGCATGTCGATTAAACATCTGGCCGCGCTGCCGGAGGATCAGGTCGAGGTCGACAACGATCGGGCGCGATGGCCGTGTTTCTTTCCGTCGTCGGTCGGCATGATCACCAGCTGGGACGAATCGGGGACGCCGAACCTGATGCCATGCGGTTCCACGACCATCGTCAGCCGGCATCCGCTGGTGGTGACACCGTGTGTGTCGTACGCAGCCATCAACGACCGATACGCCCCACGCCAGTCGCTCGCCAGCATCCGGTTGCGCGGCAGATTTGGATGCGGCGTTCCGTATGTCAGCAACGAGATGGTCTCCGCTATCCGGTACGCCGGAAATGTGTCGCTCGCGAACGACGCTGACAAGCTCGCAAACGCCGGCCTGAAGGTGCTCGACGGTGAGTGGGCGCCCATTCTCGCCTCGATGCCGATTCACTTCGATTGCGAGGTAATTGACGAAGTCAGACTCGGCACGCACATCATGTTTCTTGGGGAAGTCAAACGGATTCGGGTCCGCGATGACGTGACGCCGAGCAATCCCTTGAACTGGTGTCCGTGGGCCGACGTCGTGGCCGCGACTCCGTAGGCGGAGTGCACAATGGAAGGGCCTCCGAATCCGCCGGCCTCCGTCGTCAAGGCGTTTCACGGATCGCAAAAGGCAATACAGGATCCGGCCAGCGAGATTGGTCTCGCTGAGAGTCTGCGCGCGAAATTCGACAAAACGCAGTTGTCCGATCTGTTTGCGCGGTTTGCGACGTCTGCCGGCGAGTTTGATCAGATGATGCGCCGCGTGATTTGGCGGGCGTTGGCGCTGAAGGCAGGGCACGGCCTCAAGATTGGGGTGGGCGTCGCCTTCACGCACCTGGAGCGGTGTGAATTTGGCGACGGCGTGTTCATCGGTTCACAATCGTTCATCCAGGCGTCGCATGTCGCGACGTGCAGCATCGGCAGTCATGTCTGGATTGGGCCGCAAAGCTACTTTGATGCCCGGAACATCGTGCTCGAAGACTACGTGGGATGGGGTCCGGGGGCAAAGGCTCTGACGTCCGCCCATGCCGGACTGCCGATTGAACGGCGGATCATTCAGACCGACTTGGTGGTCAAGCCCATTCGCATTTGCTACGGCGCGGATATCGGCACCAACGCCACGATCCTTCCGGGCGTTACCGTCGGTCACGACGCGATCATCGGCGCGGGCGCGGTGGTCACGCGCGATGTTCCACCGTTCGCCATTGTCGCGGGCGTTCCGGCCCGCTTCGTTCGCTGGAGAGAGGGCGCGGCCGAAGGCTCTCCGGACGCATTATCCGAAGAACAACTATGACGACGAGGTCAATCGAACCAGTACCGATCGCGAAGCCGATCCTCGACGAACGGGAAGTCGAGGCCGTTCGCCGTGTGATTTTGTCCGGTTGGGTCACACAGGGGCCGGAGGTCGCGGCGTTCGAACGCGACTTTGCCGCGTATGTCCGTGCGCCGCACGCATGCGCGGTTTCGAACTGCACGACGGCGCTGCACCTGGCGCTCCTCGCTGTCGGCGTGGGTGCCGGGGACGAAGTGATCACTGTCAGCCACTCATTCATCGCGACTGCAAACGCCGTGCGATATTGCGGTGCCATCCCGGTGTTCATCGATATCGAGGCGGCCACGTATACGATGGATCCCGCCCTCATTGAGGCCGCGATCACTCCCTGCACCAAAGCGATTCTGTGCGTTCATCAATTGGGGATGCCGTGCGATCTGGCGAGAATTCTCGAGATCGGACGACGCCGCGGCATTCCAGTGATCGAGGATGCGGCGTGCGCCATCGGCAGCGAGATCCTGTGGAACGGCCGATGGGAGAAAATCGGCCAACCGCACGGCGATATCGCGTGCTTCTCGTTCCATCCACGCAAGGTGATTACCACCGGCGACGGTGGCATGATCACCACCGCCAACGCTGAATTCGATCGCAAGTTCCGGCTGTGGCGGCAGCACTCGATGAGCGTGCCGGATACGGTGCGTCATGGCGCCCGTGAAGTCATCTTCGAGAGCTATCCCGAAGTCGGCTTCAACTTCCGGATGACGGACATGCAGGCAGCAGTGGGGCGAATTCAGCTTACCCGCCTCAACGATATCCTCGCCGAGCGCCGGCGAACGGCGGCCCATTACGCATCGCGGCTGTCACGGATTGAAGGCGTCACCCCTCCGTCCGAACCGTCGTGGGCCCGAACCAATTGGCAGAGCTATTGTGTCGAGCTGCCGGCGGCATGCGATCAACGATCGGTGATGCAGCGGATGCTCGACGACGGGGTGTCGACGAGACGGGGCGTCATGAATTCGCATCTCGAGGCACCTTACCGCGCGGCCGCGGCACAAACGAATCTACCGGTGAGTGAACGCGCGCAGATTCGCGGAGTCATTCTGCCGCTCTCGCCAGGGATGACAATCGAGCAGGTGGACGAAATCTGCGATCGGTTTGCTGCGGCAGTCAGGTGAGCGGGCGACGGACTCAAGATCGAAACTCGAAACTCGAAACTCTCCAATGAATATTTGTTGCATTGGCGCCGGCTACGTCGGCGGCCCGACAATGGCGATGATTGCGGCACAGTGCCCCGACGTCCGCGTCGTCGTGGTCGACATCGACGAGGGGCGGATTGCGGCGTGGAATTCGGAACAGCTGCCGGTGTACGAACCGGGGTTGTATCAGATCGTGAAGGCTGCCCGAGGTCGTAATCTCTTTTTCTCCACCGATATCGACCAGGCGATTCGTCAGTCGGACATCATCTTCGTCAGCGTCAACACGCCGACCAAAACGTATGGCGTCGGCGCCGGGTGCGCTGCGGATCTCACCTACGTCGAGTTGTGCGCCCGGCGCATCGCGGCCGTCGCCACCGGTCCGAAGATCGTGGTTGAAAAGTCGACGCTTCCTGTACGAACCGCCGAGTCTCTGAAGCGTGTGCTTCACGCAAACGCGTGCGGTCATAACTTCGAGATTCTGTCGAACCCGGAGTTCCTGGCCGAGGGGACCGCGATCGCCGATCTGACAACGCCGGACCGCGTCTTGATTGGCGGCGATGACACGCCCTCTGGCCAACTGGCGATACAACAACTGGTCGACATTTACGCCAACTGGGTGCCGCGCGCGCGCATCATCACGACGAACCTGTGGTCCAGCGAATTGTCGAAGCTGGTCTCGAACGCTCTGCTCGCACAGCGCATCTCGTCAATCAACGCCGTTTCGGCATTGTGCGAGGCCACCGGTGCCGATGTTGACGAGGTCGCGTTCGCGGCGGGGAAGGACAGCCGGATCGGCCCGAAGTACTTGAAGGCGTCAGTGGGATTCGGCGGATCGTGCTTTCAGAAAGACCTGCTGAACCTGGTCTATCTATGCCGGCACTACGGCTTGAACGAGGTCGCCGAATACTGGCACCAAGTGCTGACCATCAACGCTTGGCAGAAGACGCGGTTCGTCGAGCGGATGATCGCCACGATGTTCAATACGATATCGGGCAAGCGCATCGCTGTGCTCGGGTTCGCGTTCAAAAAGGACACCAACGACACGCGCGAATCTCCGGCCATCGATGTATGCCGTGCGCTTCTGACCGAAAGAGCAAACCTGACGATCTACGATCCGCGGGTTCCGGCGCAAACCATCCTGACCAAACTCGAGACCGCGACCGGATTGACGCGCCAGGAGCTGCAGGAGCGAGTCACGTGTCTCAGCGATCCGTACAGCGCCTGCGAGGGCAGTCACGCGGTCGCGGTGCTGACCGAATGGGACGAGTTCCGGGAATTGGACTACGCGCGAATCTATCGTTCGATGATGAAGCCGGCATGCGCATTCGATGGCCGTAACATCCTGCCGCACGACAAGATGCGCGACATCGGCTTTGACCTGCACGCAATCGGCAAGCCGTCGCGGCTGGGGCACGATGGCGAATCGATGTCGGTGCCAGGGGTTCGAGCGGAAGACGGCGTCGTCCTTCAGTAACCGGAGTGGACAAGACGAATCTTCGTCGTGGTTCGGCGCATCGAAGGCGCCTTAGATTGGATACCGAGATGAATTACAAGCGCGCATTGGTCACCGGTGGAGCGGGCCTGATTGGATCGCATATTACCGACCAGCTGATCGCCCAAGGCATCGACGAAGTGATCGTGCTCGATAATTTCACACGCGGGCGCCGCGAGAACCTCGCAGCAGCTTTGGCGTCTGGCAAAGTCACGGTCGTCGAAGGCGACATTCGCGATCTAGACGTCGTTCGCCGGGCAATGGATGGTATAGACGTCGTCTTTCATCAGGCGGCTATCCGGATCACCCATTGTGCAGAAAACCCTCGCTTGGCGCACGACGTGCTGGGGACCGGCACCTTCAATGTTGCTGACGCGGCGGTCGCGGCCAAGGTCAAGAAGGTTGTGTACGCCTCTTCCGCATCGATGTACGGCCAGGCCGAGGTGTTCCCAACCACCGAAACCCACCATGGATACGGAAACCGTACGATCTACGGGGCGACAAAAACCTATGGTGAAGGACTCCTTCGCAGCTTCAATGAAATGTACGGACTGAATTACGTCGCGTTGCGTTACTTCAATGTCTACGGACCGCGGATGGACGCTTTCGGTGTCTATACGGAGGTGATGATTCGGTGGATGGAACGGCTCGCCAAAGGTCAGCCGTGTCTGATATTCGGCGACGGCGGCCAAACAATGGACTTCGTGTTCGTCACCGATATCGCCCGGGCGAATCTGCTCGCGGCCGAGTCATCACTGACCGACGACGTATTGAATGTCGCTAGTGGTACGGAAACAAGTTTGACGCAACTCGCGCAGGCGCTGGGGCGGGTGATGGGAGTCGATCTGCCGCCCGAGTACGGACCCGAGCGGAAAGCAACGCCTGTCGCGCGCCGGCTGGCGGATGTGTCACGCGCCGAAAGGCTCATTGGTTTCCGTACGACAGTCTCAATCGAGCAGGGTCTTCGGCAGCTGGTTGATTGGTGGTCCCGCGAGACGAATACTTCGCTGACAGTCACCTCGTGAAAAGCAGGCAGTACCGGAGGCCTGATAGAATATCGGAGTATTGCCGCGACGAGATCGATCGAGTGCTCGGGACGCTGCTCGCTCCGGCACTCTGAATCGCGATGTTAAAAGGCATTATTTTAGCAGGCGGCTCCGGCACGCGGCTTCATCCGCTGACCAGAGCGATCAGCAAACAACTGATCCCAATCTACAACAAGCCCCTAATTTATTATCCGCTGTCATCGCTGATGCTGGCCGGCATTCGCGACATCCTTGTCATCACGACGCCGCACGAGCAGGATGGATTTCGCCGCTTACTCGACGACGGTCATGACCTCGGCCTCAGCATCACATATGCGGTTCAGCCGGCACCTGAGGGACTCGCGCAAGCATTTATCATCGGTCGGGCGTTTATAGGGTCCGATCGCGTCGCCTTGGCCTTGGGCGACAATATCTTTTATGGTGCGCACTTATCGGATTACCTACGTGCCGCTGGTGCTCGTCCGCAGGGTGCCACGGTCTTTGGGTATCAGGTGCGAGATCCCGAGCGCTACGGCGTAGTCGAATTCGGAAAGGACGGTCGCGCAATCGGACTCGAGGAGAAGCCGGCGCATCCGAATTCCTCGTTTGCCGTCACCGGGCTCTACTTCTTCGACAACCATGTTGTCGAGATCGCTGCTGGACTTCGGCCGTCCGCCCGGGGAGAGCTGGAGATTACTGACGTCAATCGCGCATATCTGGAGCGCGGCCAGCTGCACGTGGAGCGCCTTCCGCGCGGTATCGCCTGGCTGGATACCGGCACGCACGAGTCTCTGGTGCAGGCGACCAATTTCGTCCAGGCCGTCGAGGAACGTCAGGGCTTGATGATCGGATGTCCGGAGGAGGTTGCATACCGGCAGCGGTTTATCGGCGCATCTGATCTCGAACGGCTTTCGCGAACGATGAAAGGCAGCTCTTACGGTCAGTATCTACTCCGATTGCTGGACGACGAACGCTAGTCACACACATGCCTTTCACATTCACGGCTGGCGGTCTTCCAGGGGTCGTTATCATTGAACCGAAGGTGTTCGGCGATTACCGCGGCTTCTTCATGGAAACTTATAAGAAATCCGATTTTGTCGCCGCGGGACTTGATGTGGAATTTGTCCAAGAGAATCACTCGAGATCGGTCAAAGGCACACTTCGTGGATTGCATCTGCAGCGACCACCGAAGGCGCAGGCAAAGCTCGTGCGTGCGATTGAAGGAGAGGTGTTCGATGTCGCCGCTGACATACGGCGAGACTCGCCGACATTCGGGCGGTGGATGAGCGTGATTCTGTCGGCGGAGAATCGACGTTCACTGTTCATCCCAGCGGGATACGCTCACGGGTTCTGCGTCACTAGTCCCGAGGCGCAAGTAGTGTACAAGACAACCGCTGAATACGACCCCGAACTCGAATTGGGTGTTCGCTGGGACGATCCTCGCCTTGCGATCTCCTGGCCCGTCACTCGCCCCACCTTGTCCGATCGCGATCGTCGCTGGCCACATCTAGATGAGAGCTGATCGTTTCGGAAGTAGAGCAGAGCGGCAGCACCGCACGAAGCTTACAGGCAGAAGCTATATCACCGAATTCCAGCTGAAATCAGAAGGCGCCGATGCGTTTATGGGCTCGAGGCGGACTCGTAACTCTGTTGTTGGTAACCGCATGTGGCGACCGCCAGTCATACGCGCTCAGAGGTCAGATCGTTGCTGTTGATCGTGTTCGTCAGGAGGTGACGCTGCGGCACGAGGCCGTTGCGGGCTTCATGGACGGCATGACCATGCCATTCAAGGTTCATGACAAAGCTTTACTGTTAAACCGCACGGCGGGAGACCTCATCGATGCCACTCTTGTCGTATCGAAGACTGACTCGTATTTGTCCGCGATTGTGGTAACTGGTCACAGTCCAGTCCCCGAGAGCATCCCGGACGAGCAACGTTCGGGTACTCTGCAGCCAGGCAGTATCGTTCACGACGCACAGTTCGTCGATCAAACTGGCGCCTCGCGCACACTCCACGATTGGAATGGGAAGAGTATCGCGCTGACTTTCATTTACACGCGCTGTCCGCTTCCTGATTTTTGCCCGCGCATGAACCGGAACTTTAGCGCGGTTCAGTCAAACGTTCTTGCTAATCCGAAGCTTAAAAATGAAGTTCGGCTCGTCTCAGTCAGCCTTGATCCCGATTTCGATACACCCTCCGTGCTCACGGCGCACGCGCGCCGAGCCGGAGCGGACGCATCGCTTTGGACCTTTCTCACGGGTGACCGAACCGCAATTGATCAGTTCGCCGCGCAGTTTGGCGTCTACGTCGTGCGTGATGAGAAGACAGCGAACATCGCGCACAACCTCCGCACAGCGATAATCGGTCCGGACGGGCGCCTTCGTAAGGTGTTTAATGGCAGCGAATGGTCGTCGGCTGATCTGTTGGCGGAATTGCTGCAACGGTAGTGCGAACGCGAGGGGCTGCACCATCCCGCGACGCAGCCTCACGTTCGCTACCCCCTCCTCACGGTCTGATGCGAGTGGTCATATCGGTCTGGATTTCTGCACCTGAAAGTGCGCGATTGTAGATTCGTACTTCGTCAATAGCTCCGTTGAAGTACTCGCCCCAAACTGTGTTCCCTCCAATGCGAAGGGCACCGGTGGAAACCGCGGTGTTGCCGGTCTGGGCACGCGTCGCCGCCAAAATCCCATTGACGTATAACCGCATGTTCGAGCCATCGTAGGTGAGTGCGAGGTGCGTCCAGCTGTTCAGTGGCAGCACAGTTCCCCCTACTACGATCCTGTCGTTCGATATCCACAAGTAACCGGCAGGCGGACGCCCCGCTCCATCAGATGCATACAGTGCGTAGGCAAGATCGTTGGAGCGTTCCTTGAGGATCACAGTCCTCCAATCGTTAGGCGCCACCGTTGGTCTGACCCAAGCCTCGAGCGTCATGCGAGAAGTGAGATCCAACGAGTTTGAATCCGGGACAGTCACGAATGCATTCGTCCCGTTGAAATTCAGTCCGCTCCCAAACTGTCCGGTCGTCCACGTCGTGCCGGATGTTGTCCCGGCGTTTCCGTTTCCAGACGAATCTGCGACGGTGGTTCCACCGTTTTCATCGAACGACAGCGCCATAACCAACCCTGACGCTGCGGGACCGTTGGAGACCACGAGATTGACGCCGCTGCCGAGTCCAACCGGGGTATTTGCTGCGGGATTCTGACTGATTACCGATCCGCTCGGCACGGTCGAACTCGATTGTGTCGTCACGGTGCCGAGCACCAGACCCGCGCTAGTAATGGCGGTGGTGGCGGCCACCTGCGTGAGCCCGACGACGTTCGGCACGCTGACCTGCGCGGGCCCACTCGACACGACCAGGTTGACGCTGCTGCCCCCGGCGACCTGGGTATTGGCTGTGGGAGTCTGACTGATTACCGATCCGCTCGGCACGGTCGAACTCGGTTGTGTCGTCACGGTGCCGAGCACCAGACCCGCGTTAGTAATGGCGGTGGTGGCGGCCACCTGCGTGAGCCCGACGACGTTCGGCACGCTCACCTGCGCGGGCCCACTCGACACGACCAGGTTGACGCTGCTGCCCCCGGCGACCTG
>Ga0170475_107547312_pt1 | contig 11753 bp, 6 predicted proteins | sample Soicark_Litter_5_FD_111474 | JGI IMG/M metagenome (GOLD analysis project Ga0170475, IMG submission 111474) | Avena fatua rhizosphere microbial communities from Hopland, California, USA. Combined Assembly of 48 SPs | reverse complement strand
GACGACATGGACGCGGTTCTGCGCGCTTGGCTTTATCAGGTTAAGGGCAGGGGTAGTTGACATAAGTCGTTGATTGGCTACAAATTGGGTAGTTCGTGAAAAATATCACAAGGTCGGCGTTGCGAAGGGGAATTCGCTGTATCTCTTTGGCGGGAAACAGTTTCTGATTCGCGGATCCGACTCACGAGCAGCATAATATATGGCGAAGAAACTGTCGGTCGAGGAAATCCTGGCGGCCGCTCGCGCGGAAAAGGCCAAAGGGGGAGCTTCGCCACCGGCGCCTGCATCCAATTCCGCCCACGAGGAGCCAGCCGCGGCGGCTGCCGGGTCTGCCGCAGCTGAAGCGCCGGCGGCAGCTGCTGCAAGTGACCCCGCGAAAAAAGTCGCACCGGGCGGCAAAGGCATGAGCATGGCCGATATTCTGGCCGCCGCTCGAGCCAAGCCTGGAGCCGGCGCGCCAGCCGCCAAGCCCGCCGCTGCTAAGCCGGCCGCAGCAAAACCTGCTGTGGAAAAAGCTGCGCCGAAAGCTGGCGCTGGGAAGCCGGCGGCCAAGGAAGCCGGGGTTGCCGTCGCGAAAGACACCGCGAGCATTCTCGCCGCGGCGCGCAAAGGCACGAAGCCGGGGCCGATGACGAAAGCGGAAGCTGCGACGAAAGCGGTTGCGGCTCCGGCCGCGAAAAAGCGAATCGAAGTGCCGCCGATGCCGGCCAAGCCCGATTATGCGCGGCCAAAAGCGGCCGTCGCGGACAACGGCAGCACGCGGCGGGGATTTTTTGCTGCGGCAGCCGGCGTTCTGTTCGGTTCGTCCCTGGCGATCGGTTTCACGTCGCTGGCGGTGACGCACCTGATGTGGCTGCTCGGCTTTGCTCGCTTCATGTTTCCGAACATTCTGATCGAGCCGCCGACCCGATTCAAAGTGGGCTTTCCTGACGGTCTATCGCCTGGCCAAGTTGAAACGAAATTCATTCCGCAGTTCGGTGTGTGGGTTGTGCGCTATGAATTCGACGGGCAGCCGATGATTTATGCGATCAAGTCGGTCTGCACGCATTTGGGCTGCACGCCCAACTGGCTCGAAGCCGAGCAGAAATTCAAATGCCCGTGCCACGGCAGTGGTTTTTACAAGGATGGGATCAACTTCGAAGGCCCCGCGCCGCGTCCGCTCGAGCGCTACGCGATCAGCCTGTCTGAAGATGGGCAGTTGCTGGTGGATAAGAGCCGGACGTTTCAGCAGGAACTTGGCCAGTGGAAGGATCCGGCTCCTTACGTGACGGTCTAGTCATTCGTCATTTGTCATTTGCTTTCACAGAAAACACTTTAATAGATAAGCCCGATGCCACCGCTTGGCGAAATCATCCGCGAGTCGCAAATCTGGAAGAGCATCATCCGGCATCCTGCGCCGGTAGACCGCCGCAACCGCGTGGTGGTGATGCTGACGAATTTCTTTCTGCACTTGCACCCGGTTTCGATCAAGAAACAAGGCATCGCACTGAGTTTTACGTGGTGCATGGGCGGCGTGACGTTTTTCCTGTTTCTGGTGGAAACGATCACCGGCGTACTGCTGATGTTTTATTACCGTCCGACGCTGGAATGGGCGTATGCGGACATTACGGCGCTGCGCGACGTGACGAGCCTGGGGATCATGCGGGAAATCCACCGGTGGGGCGCGCACGCGATGGTCATCACGGTCTGGCTGCACATGTACCGCGTGTTTTTGACCGGGAGCTATAAGCCGCCCCGCGAGTTCAACTGGGTGATTGGCGTCATTCTGCTGCTGTTAACGCTGCTGTTGTCGTTCACCGGCTATTTGCTGCCGTGGGATCAGCTGGCGATCTGGGCGATCACGGTGGGCTCGAACATGGCCCGGGCGACGCCGTTTTTGGGCTACGAAGGCCCTGGCAATCAACTGCTGACGATCAACGGCATCGACATGATCACGAACGCTTCGGACGCGCGGTTTGGCCTCCTGGGCGCGCGGTTCGTCGGTGAAGAAACGCTCAATCGATTTTACGTTTTGCATTGCGTCGCGATTCCGCTCGCGGCGGCAATGCTGATGGCCATCCATTTTTGGCGCGTCCGCAAGGACGGCGGGATTAGCGGACCCCTGTAAGGAAATGACCAATGACTTAATGACCAATGACCAACGCTGCGAGGCCAGTCTTATTGGTCATTGGTGCTTGGTTATTGGTTATTGAACTTTGGAGCGGTTCGGCCGCTCGATATAGGTAATCATGCACGGCCACGTATCCTACGAAGAGTTTTTGCACGGCATCGCTGGATTTTTGGGATCGTATTATATTTTTCTGGCGGCGATGAACGGCGTGGCAGCCTTCATGCTTTGGCAAAAACCGGAGCAGAAAGCGCTCTTTCGACTTCCCGGCGTGCCTTTTCCCATCACCGCCTCGTTTGTTTGGCTGCTGGTCGCGTTTCTTTTCTTGCTGATCGCGCCGTTGGCTTACAGCGGCGACCCGGAGGTGATGCAATACATCACCGTTCCGGCGGCGGCGAGGGCCTTCATCAATCGTTTGATGAACCCCACGATTTACATCGGGGGGACGTTCGTCATTTTGCTGTTTTTCTTTCTTACGCGGCGGTTTTTCTCTCAACCCTCGGTCGCCTGGGGGCTGCTCAACTTGTCGCTGCTGCTGATGGGCATGTCGATTCCCGATCAGAACTTCGCGGGCATTGTCACCAAGCCCGACAACGTGCCGATCGTGGCCATGATCTTTCTCCTGGGCTTCTTCACCTGGCTCTCGGCTTATAAGGCCGTCATCAACGACGAGCGGATGAAGCAGGGTCTGGAACCTGTCGAAAAGCTGGATAACGAAAAAGTGCTGGTCTGGCCGGACCTGGTCTACACGGAACTGATTTGCATGATCGCGCTCACGGCCGTGCTCATCTTCTGGGCGATCGCGTTGCAAGCGCCGCTGGAAGAACCGGCCAGCGCCGTGAAGACGCCGAATCCTTCGAAGGCCCCGTGGTATTTTCTGGGCCTGCAAGAAATGCTGGTTTATTTCGACCCCTGGATGGCCGGCGTGGTGCTGCCGAGCCTGGTGATCGCGGGCCTGATGGCGATCCCGTATATCGATTTCAACAAGCAGGGCAACGGTTATTTCACCATTGAGCAGCGCAAATTTGCTTACGTCATGTTTCAGTTCGGCTTTCTCGTGTTGTGGGTGACGCTGATCGTGATGGGCACATTTCTCCGCGGTCCGAACTGGAACTTTTTCGGGCCGTATGAGACTTGGGACGCGCATAAAGTGGAGGCACTCAACAACCGCGACTTGTCCGAGTTTTTCTGGGTCGATCTGATGCGGTCGAGCCGGCCCAGAGCGCCGGAAGGCTCGGGCGAAGGCGCAAAAATCGCCTACAACCTGTTGAAAGAAGCGCCTGGAATCCTGCTGACGATCGGCTACTTCACGATGTTGCCTCCGCTGTTGGTTGTCGTGAGCCGGTTTTTCCAGCACTTGTTCATCCGGATGGGCTTTTTGCGGTACATGGTGATGACGAATTTGCTTTTGTTCATGGCTTTGTTGCCGATCAAGATGCTTCTGCGGTGGACGGTGAACTTGAAGTATTTCATTTCGCTGCCGGAATACATGCTCAATTTGTGACGATGGTTCCCATGCAAATGCCACACGAAGTTCGAACGACGTCCAAGGAACTGTCCTTGGTCATTGATGCTTGGTTCTGGGTCATTCGCTAGGAAAACTTGCCGCCACCGAGCGGAGATTCATAGATGCCAGCTACGGAAACAACTTGGCGCAATACAGGTCGGCTGCACCAGATTTTTGCCATCACCGGCGTGCTGCTGACGATCGGCACCGTCTGGATGTTCTGGAAAGATCACGCGCGGAGCTGGAAGCGCTATCAAGTTCAAGTCAACAACGTCGATATCAAAATCAATGAACTACGGCAGCAGCAATACGAGACGACCGACGCGGTGACCGAGCATGAAAAGCGGGCTTCGCAACTGGCTGAGGCCAAGGCCCGCCCGATCGACGGCGCACTGCTCGACAAGTTCAAGAACGATGCCGGGGAGCTCGACGAGACGCTGAAGCGCTGGAAAGAGGCGGGGCATCCCTATAGTCTCGTGACAGTCGATCAAGAACGGATCAACCAAGAAGACAAGAAGCTCGGCGAGCTTGCGCAAAAGGCCGCCGCGGAGCGGCAAAAAGCCGCCGAAGCGGACAAAGCCGCTCAACAGGCACTCACCGAACTGCAGGCCAAGCCCGCCGACGAAGAGAAGAAAAAAGCTTTCTCAGAGGCGGAGAAGAAAGCTCGCCAGGCTGATCAAGCCGCCGTCGAAGCTGAAAAGAACGCTGCTAGCGCCCGTGAAAAGCTCGTCGGCGAGCTGCAACGGATCGTCAACGATGCCAGGATCCGCGAAGACAAGGCCTTGGGCATCCGCAAGTTCAAAAATGGCGAAATCGATGCCGCCAAGGCGGAGGTGGATATTGCCATCCGCGATCAATTGCCGGCCGAAGAGCTGAGAAGACGCGAGGACAAAGTCAATACACTTTTGGGCGACATGGCTCGTCCTAGCGAGGACGCCGAACATGGCAAGGACACCTACGCCGCGCTCAACGAGATTTATCAAACGATCAGCCTGATTCGTAAAAATCTGGAAAAGACGCTGAAGCAAATCACGGCCGAAACGGACGCCGCGCAAAAGGCCTATGGCGAAAGCATCGCCGATCTGGAGCGTCTGAAAAAGCAGGAAAAGGATCGGGAAGAAAAATTCGTCACCTGGTACGACTACTACCCGTTCGTATTGGGCAAACGGATTCTGACGCTGCCGATTCTCGATGCTTTCGGTTCGCCCCGCAAAATTGAAAATTTGTGGAGCGAGGGGCTGACGCAGAACTATAACTTCAGCTATGTCCGGCGGTTCGATCGCTGTACGACTTGCCATCAGTCGCTAGCGAAAACGCTGCCAGGCACGTCGACGACGCCAGCCTTCGTCCACGATGAGCTGCTTGATTTCGTTGTGGTCCCGCCGGCCAAGGACGCGCCGCCCAAACCGCGGCTGGATGAAAAGGGAGACCCGCTACCGCTGACGCTGGAAGATTGGCTGGGCGTCAAGCTGGCCCACGAAGGCTTGCTGAATGTTGACGATGTGACCGTCGCCCTGGTCCTGCCGAATACGCCCGCCGCCAAGGCCCGCATTAGTGATCCGACGGTCCCGGCCGAGCAGGCGACGGGCCTGGAATTTCGCCAGCAAGTGGCACAGCTCGTTTCGTCACCCGGCCAAAGTGAAAATCTTTATCCGAAATTGCCGGGCCTCATGCTGGGCGACGTGATCACCGAAATCAACGGCGACCCGCTGCCGACAAGTGGTTCCAACCGCGGTCCGTCAAAGATCGCCCGGTGGCTGCAAGATCTCGCTGAGGGCGGACAGCCGATTCATTTGAAAATTCGCCGTGGCATGCCCAATCCGTTCATTTCGCATCCGCGGCTGGACCTCTATCTCAGCGATTCCAGTCCGCACAAGATGCAAACGTTTGCCTGCACCATCTGCCATGACGGCCAGGGCAGTGCGACGGCGTTTGAATGGGCCTCGCACACGCCGAGCACAACGCGCGAAATGGAGCGCTGGCACAAAGAGTACGGCTGGTTCGATAATCCGCACTGGATTTATCCGATGTATGCCCGCAGGTTCGCCGAAGCCGCCTGCCTCAAATGCCATCACGACGTGGTGGAGCTTGAGCCGAGCGACAAATACGTTGACGCACCGGCGGCGAAAGTGACGCAAGGCTATCACTTGATTCGCAAATATGGTTGCTACGGTTGCCACGAAGTGAACGGCTTCGATGGCCCGACGCGGCGGGTAGGTCCCGATCTGCGCTCCGAGCCCAACTACTTTGCCGTGGCGCAGCAGATTGAGGCGGAATTGAATGCCGCAGGAAAGAACCAAGGTAATCAGGGCCAAGTTAATCAGGGCCAAAGTAATCAGAACCAAGGCAACCAGGAACGGCTCGATTTCTGGAAGAAGGAGCTGGCTTCGCTGACGGCGCCAGTGGTCAATCACCCCGAGGAAGCTCAGTCTCGACTCAAGCTCAAATCCACGATCGAAGAAGGCGTAGCGGCAGCGGGAAGTGACGGGACTTTGCTCGACAAGTCACTCGCCTATCTGGCGAACATGCTCAAGGATGTCGAATCGCCCGGCGGGCTGCGTCGCCCCGGTCCGAGTCTGCGTTTCATCGGCCAAAAGGCTGATCCTGTTTTCCTGTTCGATTGGATCGCGGACCCGCAGCACTTCCGGCCGACAACGCGGATGCCGCGGTTCTTCGGCCTGTGGGATCATTTGAAGGATGGCGCCGGTCACATGATCGACGAGAAGGCGCCGAAGCTCGAGCCGATCGAGATTCGAGGCGTGCTGGCCTATTTTGGCTCGTATCAGAACGCGCAACAGATTGAGCTCGAGCAGCGACCCAGCGGCATGGGCAACTGGAGTGATGAAGAGCGGATGGTGCGCGGCAAGACGTTGTTCCAGACGCGGGGCTGTCTGGCTTGCCACAACCATAAGGATTTTCCGGAAGTGCAAAAGTACCGCAATCCGGAAGAGATCGTGCAAGGTCCCGATTTGTCGGGCGTCGGAACCAAATTCGCCAAGGACCGCTATCCCGCCGGCCCGGATTGGCTCTATAGCTGGATCAAGAATCCAACCAAGTATCACGCCCGCACCGTGATGCCGAATCTGTTTCTCGTGCCCGACAAGGATTTGGGCGCCGATCCCAATAGCGCGGCCGACGACAAGTGGTTTGACCCGGCTGACGATATCGTGACCTATCTGCTGTCATCGAAGAATGATTGGCAGCCGATGCAATCGGCCGTCGATGCGCAGCGGCCGCTGGCGGAGGATGATCCGGCTTTGAAGGCCCTGATTCTGGAATACCTCAACGAGGCGTTCTATAAGGATGTGGCCGACGACTACTATCTGCGCGGGATTCCACCACATTTGGAGAATGAGCTGAAAGGCGCGGAGAAGGACCTGATCGTCCAGCCCGGCGGGCAGCTCACGAATGCCCAGCGCCTGAAGTACATCGGTCGCAAGACGATCGCCAAGTACGGATGCTTCGGATGCCACGACATTCCCGGGTTTGAAGACGCCAAGCCGATCGGCACTGGTCTGGCTGACTGGGGCCGCAAAGACCCGGCGAAGCTCGCTTTCGAGCACATCACGCATTACATCGAGCATGGTCATGGCGCTGGGGGTCATGGCGCTGGGGGTCATGGCGCTGGGGGTCATGGCGCGAGCCATGGTCCGGGCCAGGAAGCCAAGAGCACGACATCGTCCGAAGCGCTGTATGCCGAGTCGACGGCCAAGAGCAAGGAAGCCAATCCCAAAGCAGCCGAAAACGTGCCGCAACCGGCTCCTGCTTCCGCTGCATCCAAGGCGCTGGAAGCGAAAGACGATCATGCCAGCCAGTCTGAAGCCGAAAAGGAAGAATTTCGAAGTTTTTATACTCACGCTTTGGAATCGGGAAACCGGATTGGCTTCATCTATCAGAAGCTGAAAGAGCCACGCAGCTACGACTATGACAAGACGGAAAACAAGCGGTACAACGAGCGGCTGCGGATGCCGCAGTTCCCGTTCACCGCGCAAGAGCGCGAAGCGGTGATCACGTTCGTGATTGGCCTGGTGGCCGATCCGCCGACGCCGAAGTACATCTACCGCGCTCGCGATCGGCAGGCAGCGCTTGCGGCCGGCCGGGCAGTACTCGAAAAATACAACTGCGGCGGCTGCCACGTTCTGGGTCTGGAGAAATGGCAGATCAGCTATTCGGCCGGCGAAATGGGGGAGCGACCCGATCCGCCCGTCTATCCGTTCTTAAAGAAGCATTTCGGGCCACAAGAATTGGCGAATGCGGCCAAAACCGACAAACGCGGCGAGCTTCATTCGACGCTCTTTGGTCTGCCGCCCGCTGAAAAAGACGACGGGCTGCCCGTGGTTGTTGATCTCGACGGCTCGAAGCTCGACAACGATTCTCCGTATGCCGAACGAGAACTCAAATTCGGACTGGAGCTGTTTCAGCCGACGATTGTCGACGGGAGCGCTTATCACACTGGTCAGCAGCCGGTGTTTGCGACGAATGCCCAGTTGGACGCCCGCTATCCGACTTGGGGCGGCGTGCTGACGAAGTATCTGCTTCCGGTGGTGACGGCATTGGAGAAGAAATCCAATCCGAACGCATCGGGCGCGGAGTCTTATGGGTGGGTTCCTCCGCCGCTAATCGGCGAAGGGAACAAGGTTCAGACGGCCTGGCTGCACGACTTTTTGCTCGATCCGTATCCGATTCGTCCTGCCGTATTTTTGCGAATGCCGCGATTCAACATGTCGAGTCAGGAAGCGACGGCTTTGGCGAATTACTTTGCCGCCGTGGACAGCGCGGAGTTTCCCTATGCCTATGCTGCGAATCGCGATCGGTCGCGGCTGGCGGAGTTGGAAGCGGAGTATGTGAAGTCGGGGGACAGGGCAGGAGCTGGGAGAACAGCGGACAGGGGGCAGGTCAGCAAAACGGCGGCTCCGCCCGACATGCAACGACTGGATGACGCGATGAAGATTGTCGTCAACGGCAACTTCTGCGTGAAGTGTCACCTGGTTGGCGATTTTACGCCGGCTGGAAGCGTGCGGGCCCAAGCACCTCAATTGGCTGACGTCTATCGCCGGCTGCGGCCTGAATACGTTCGTGACTGGATTGCCAACCCCAAGATGATCCTGCCCTACACGGCGATGCCAGTGAACATTCCATACCAGGAGCCGCCGGCCGTTCTGGCCGAGCTTTATCACGGCACGAATGTGGAGCAAATACAGGGTCTGACGGATTTGCTCATGAATTATGACCAATACGCCCGGCAGAGCACGAAAATTGCAGATCGTGTGCAGCCGGCGCCGCCGGCACCCGCGGGTGCCGGCAGCGGATCGAACTAAACGCACAACGTAACGGGAGACTCAACATGCGTCAGGCACTATTGTTCGCGGTTGCTGTAGCGGCTTCGGCCACGATCGCTTCCGCCCAAGAATGGGGCGACCTGGAAGGCACTTTCATTTTCAAAGGGACTCCGCCGTCGCCGGCGAAGATCTCGCCGAACAAGGACCAGGAAGTCTGCGGCAAGCATCCGCTCGTCGAAGAGGCGCTCGTTGTCAACACGGAAAACAAGGGCATCCAAAACGTCGTCGTCTATCTCAACGACACGGCCAAACCGAAGATTCATCCCGATTACGAGAAGGATGCCAAGGGCGAGATCGCGATCGACAATGAGAATTGCCGATTCTCGCCACACGTTCAGGGCGTTCGCGTTGGCCAAACACTTGTTATCGGCAACAAAGACCCGGTCGGCCACAACACGAAGGCCGATTTCTTCACCAACACGCCCTTCAACGACCTCATCCCGGCCGGTGGCTCTGTGAAAAAGAGTTTTACCAAGGCGGAAGGCCAGCCGAGTACCGTCTCGTGCAGCATTCACCCATGGATGAATGCTTACCTGCTCATCCGCGAAGACCCGTACTTTGCCATCAGCGACAAGGACGGAAAGTTCACGATCAAAAATGTTCCGACGGGCGAACACACTTTCATCGTCTGGAGCAACAAGTATATCTCCAACGTCTCGGTCGACGGCAAGGCGACAACTTGGGCCCGCGGTCGCGTGAAGATGAACATTAAGGCCGGCAAAAACGCGCTGGGCAAAGTAGAAGTCACGCCGTGATGATCAATGACCAATGACTAAGGATAGGAGTCCGATGAACGCTGGTTTTTTGCGGGTGGCTGGTTTGTTGACCGCGACGATGTTCGTGACGGGGTGCGCGCGGCAGTTGCCCCCGGCGGAGCGAGTGAACGACGAGAACGTCAAGATTTTAAAGACGTCGTTCGGAGGCACAAATGCCGCGGCTGTAATAGAGACGGTTGCTGCCGAACCTGCCGGATGGGCGACACTGAAGGGGAGCTTCAAGTTGGAAGGCACGCCACCGGCGCGTCAGCCACTGGGCGTGAGCAAAGACCATGAAGTCTGCGCTCCTGGCGGCAAGCAAGTTCTTAGCGAAGAGCTGGTTGTCGATTCAGCCACCAACGGCATCAAGGACGTTGTCATCTATCTGGCGTCACCGGGAAAATTCCCCGTCGGTGACCCTAAGTGGGAGCACTCGGATTACGCCGCTAAGGCCACCGCCACGCTGGATTACGACCAGAAGAACTGCGTCTTCTTGACGCATATGTTCGCGATGCGGTCGAAGCAAAAAGCGAAGGTGATGAACAGCGACCCCGTGGGTCATAACACGAATATTCAAGGCACCGGCAAATCCGCTCAGATCAACGCCACTATTCCCTCCGGTTCTTCGACGACCTACGAGCCCGGCGGAGAAGCGCCTGAGCCGTTCAGCGTCTCTTGTGCAATCCATCCTTGGATGTCGGCCCGGATGATCGTTCGCGACAGTCCCTATTTCGCGGTCAGCAAGCCCGATGGCTCGTTCGAGATTGCCAACGTGCCCGCCGGCGTTCCGCTCGAATTCCGCGTCTGGCAAGAGAAGGGAAAATTCCTGCAAGAGGTGAAGGTCGATGGCAAAGCCGAGAAGTGGAACAAGGGGCGGATGAAGATCACGCTGCAGCCGGGAGAACAGAAGGAATTGAACGTGGTCGTCGATGCGGCGGCGTTCAAATAAAGTCGCATCGAATAGGCAAGTACGAAATCCGAAGCACGAAATTCGAAATAAACTCCAATGTCCGAAATTCGAAATATTAAACGGCAATCTGAAAAGCCTGAACACGCGAACTGTTTTTTTCAGTCGTGCTTTGAATTCGTTTCGTGCTTCCTGCTTCGTGCTTCGTGCTTAGCCGCAATAGCGGCTGTCGCCGGTTGCGGCGCTCCTGTTGCTGAGTTCAGGCGATATGAGACGTTTGCGCACAAAGTGGCTGAATCTGCGGGCCTGGAAAAGGGCTTTACCCGCGATCAACTGCAGGGACTGGATGAAACGATGCAGGCGCTATTCGGTACGCCGGATGATCCAGCATTTCCGGCCGTGGAAGGAATTGAAACCGGTAAGATCGTCAGCCTATCTCGTGTGAAGCTGGCCGCCGGACCGGTATGGAGCGACGAACGGGGCGCGTCGCAGGGCTTATACCGCGAGCACTGTGCCCATTGCCATGGAATTAGCGGCGACGGCGTCGGCCCGACGGCCGTGTTTTTGAATCCTTATCCGCGCGACTATCGCAAAGGGCAGTTCAAATTCAAATCGACGCCCGTTGGCCAGAAGCCAACCCACGCGGACCTCAAGAAGATTGTTCTCGAAGGCGTCCCGGGCACCGCGATGCCGTCGTTCAAGCTGCTGCCGGACGTCGAAGTCGAGGCGCTGGTGGATTACGTCAAATATCTGGCCATTCGCGGCGAAGTGGAGCGCGGCCTGTTGGATGCGACCACCAATCTGGAAGACAACGCCCGGCTCGTCAATGTGCTCAACAAGTCGGCCGATGAAAAAGCCAAAGCCGCCCAGCAAGAGCAAGTTGCAGCCGTGAAAGAAGTCGTGAAAGGGGTCCTGGAGAAATGGGACGGCGCGGCCGGCGCGGTAACTTCCATTCCGCAGCGGCCTGAAATGAGCAAAGAGCAACTCGCTGCTTCGGTCAAACACGGACGCGAGTTGTTTTACGGCACGATCGCCAACTGCGTGAAGTGCCACGGCGATTCGGCCCTCGGCGACGGTCAGTTGACCGACTACGACGAGTGGGCCAAGGAGTTCATCAACGACGGCAAGAATAAGAAGG
>Ga0170475_124137696_pt1 | contig 11760 bp, 12 predicted proteins | sample Soicark_Litter_5_FD_111474 | JGI IMG/M metagenome (GOLD analysis project Ga0170475, IMG submission 111474) | Avena fatua rhizosphere microbial communities from Hopland, California, USA. Combined Assembly of 48 SPs | reverse complement strand
TCGCACCAGTCGTCGGACCGGGTGTGACCGGCCACCAGGTCTATGTACCGGCCGGCGATTGGTATGACTGGCATACCGGCGAGCTCGTTGGAGGCAGGAGATTCCTGGCGGTACCAACTCCGCTGGACCGGATTCCGATCTATGCGCGTGGCGGTGCAGTCATTCCTATGTGGGCCGAGGCGCCGGTCTCAACCAGCGACTTTCATCCCGACGTCGTCGAATTGCATGTATTCGTGCCCGCATCTGACGGCGTGCATTACTCGATGCTGCAGGAGGACGACGGACTCAGCTTCGCCGCCTTGCGAGGGGCTCGTTACCGGACCAGGTTCACCGTTGAACGAGCTGGCCCTGAAGTGACGGTCAAGGCTGAGGTCAGCGGTGACGGCTATCCCGAATTTCGGCGTGAGCGTTTCGTTCTGGTGCTCCATGGTGCCGCCTCCGAGACCGGACACCTGGATGACGTCATGATCCCTGGCGCGAATGGCCGGTTTGAGATAGCGAACCGCGGTACCAGTTTCAGGTTTGCCTGCACCGTCCCAGGGTGAGCTTCGTCCTACGAGTCCTTGTCTGCTTTCGAATCTTGTTAGCGAAGCGGCATTCAGGGTACGTTCAGCAAAATCCTGCTCTGAGTGTTGCCGGCGGATGGGGCTGCGGGAATGCTCCGGGTGCTCGTTCGCACACATTGAGGTGATCAGCATGACGGTATCGTCCAATCCCTTTACTCGCCGCAGGTTCCTAGCGGGTGCCGCGGGAACCGCCGCACTCCTCGCCCTTCCTGGTTGCGGTGGGGAATCCCAAACGCCCACGGGTAACCAAGGAGGCGGAGGAGGAGGCGATCCATGGAAGCAGTTCAGCGGGACGACGATCAACATGATCTCGGAGAACACTCCACCAACCGCTGCAATCGCCGCTAACCCAGGACCCTTCGAGCAGCTGACAGGGATCAAGATCAATATCCAGCAGATGGAACTAGACAAGGTCGTGGAGAAGGTCAAACTCGACTTCTCCTCTGGCACAGCCCAAAACCATGTGATCTACGCCGATCCGTACCAGATCTTGGCGCCGCTGGTTGACGGCCTGGCAGACCTCAAGCCATTGATCGAAAACAAGGATTATCCGCCTGTCGAGAAGGGCATCGAGGACTTCATCCCCACCCAGATGGACGCGTTAGGCAAGTACCTTGACGCCGACAAGATTTATGCGCTTCCCTACGATGCCCCGACGATGATCTTGCACTACCGCAAGGACTTGTTCGAAAAGTACGGGAGCAAGATGGAATCCGACCTGGGATTTGACCCCATGCCGTCCGAGGCCCTGACGTGGGACCAGTACTACCAGATGGCCGAGTGGTTCAACAGCAACGCCAAGAGTGATGTCAAGTACGGCACCGGCCATCAGGCGAAGCAGCACGACTCCCTACAAGCCGACTTCTCAAATGTTCTGTGGGCGTACGGAGGAGATTACTTCCAAAAGGGCCAGGAGCTGGGTGGGATCAGCTCTGAGGATCCGGGCCCAGTGACGGTTGGCTCCGACGCGGGCGTCCAAGCAGCTACTTTTTACAAGAAATTGATCAAGATCGCCCATCCCTCCTCAACTACCTGGGACTGGACCGGCCTGGCTGATGCGTTCTTGGCCGGCCAGATCGCCATGTGCCCGAACTGGCACGAATTCGCCGCCGGGGAGGAAAAGCAATTTCCGGGCAAGGTCGGCTACGCCCTCCTGCCGAAGGGTCCGGCTCGACGTGCTCACAACTTCGGCGGCACCGGCATCGGCATCAATGGGAACGCCAAAGACGCCGAGCTCGGCGCCGCTTGGCTCTTCGTCAATTGGGCCACATCTCCAGCTACTCAGCTGATGACGCTTGGTTCGAAGGTCGGCGGCGGCACACCTACCCGCACTTCCGTCTACCAGTTACCAGAAGTGCAGGCTGAGATCACAAAGAGCCCGTCGAAGTACCCGAACATCCGCACAGCCCCCACCGTCCTGAAGGCTTGGGAGAAGGAAAACATCGGCCTCCGGCCCAAGGTGCCGCAGTGGGTTCAGCTCAATACCATCATCTTCACCGAGCTGTCCAAGATGTTGACTCAGAACGGAGAGCCAGCCGCCACCATGGCCTCGATGCAGGACCAGATGCAGAAGGCTATGCAATGAGCTTTGCGGTAGCGACCAGGGAGGCGGTCGCTTCTGCGGTCGAGGAAAAGGTCAAGCCTCCCAAGGAACCACGCGGGTTCAAGACCTTCGAGTTTGCCCTGATGGCGCCGACGCTGGTGGTGCTGGCTCTGTTGTCTCTCGTGCCATTCTTCATGCTCATTGCCATGAGCTTCTCGCAAGTCAAGACACTCGGCGGTATTCGGCTGCAGTTCGTGGGCTTGAAGAATTGGATCGACGTCTTCACCAATCCGGACTTCTGGTCCTCGTGGGGATTGTCACTGATCTATTTCACCTCAATCATCGTGCTGGAGATGGTGCTCGGTTTTGTCTTCGCCGTCGTCTTGAACAACTTGATCTTGGCTCGGTCGTTCCTCTTGTCGGTTGTGTTGCTGCCTATGTTCCTGGCACCTGTGATGGTCGGTCTCTTATCCCGATTCCTGTTGGACTCCACGATTGGTTTGTATGCGAAGATGATGCAATCAGTCGGCGTCCAAACAGATCTGTTCGCCAATCCCACTACTGCGATGCCTACAGTGATCTTGATCGATGTCTGGGAGTGGACGCCCCTGGTGGCACTGATCATGCTCGCTGGCCTTACCTCAGTCCCGCCGTCGACCCTCGAGGCCGCTGCCGTCGACGGCGCCGGTTTCTTTCGCAGCCTGTTCAACATCGTCATCCCACAGATGAAAGCGGTCATTCTCGTTGCTCTGTTGGTGCGGTCAATGGATGGCATCCGATATTTCGATGTGATCACCGCGACCACGAACGGCGGACCCGCCGACGCAACAAAGATCATTCCGATCCGGCTTTACGAGATGGCGTTCCGCTTCAAAACCAGATTGGGCGCGCCGCGGTTGTGGGGCTCACCATGCTGATCTTCTCGATTGCGCTGGCAAACGTCTTCGTCAGGGTCTTCGGTGACCGGGAAGTCGCTCGGGCAAACGTGGCGGGAGGTGAGCACTGATGACAGGCCGCCGGAAGCCTTGGCAACGGGTGGTCTTCGCTGTTTTGGGCATTGTCATCGGACTCTGGTCTGCCATTCCCATCGCATGGATGTTGATCACCTCGCTGAAACCCCAGGAAGCAATCCGCACCAGCAGAGTAGTGCTGTTCTTCGCACCGACCCTGGAGAACTACCGGAATCTATTCTTTGGCGGTAATCGAGCCGGGACATTTCTAGTCAACAGCCTCCTGGTGACGATCATCTCAACCGCCATTGCGCTGGCATTGGGCTCCATAGCTGGATATGGCATGGCGCATTGGCGGTCTCGACACAAGAGGGACGTATCGTTCTGGATCCTCTCCACCAGGATGGCTCCGATTGCCGCAGTGATCGTGCCGCTGTTCGTGAAGTTCCGCCTTGCTGGGCTTGTGAACACCGTTCCCGGCCTGATCCTGGCCTGCCTCACCTTCAATCTGCCCTTCGCCATCTGGCTGATGAATGCGTTCTTCCACCAGGTTCCTCGATCCATAGAGGAAGCGGCCATGGTTGACGGTTGCAGCAAGATGCGGGCGTTCTGGAATGTTGCCGTGCCGGTGACTAGACCCGGTTTGATCACTACCGCCGTGTTGTGCATGGTGTTCGCGTGGAACGATTACGCATTCGCGTCCTCGCTTGGCGGCCCGCAAACCTCGACACTGCCAATGGCGGCCGGGGCGCTGGTGACACAGAGCGGGATCGATTGGGGCCTGCTCTGTGCGTTGGGCATCGTAATCGCCACTCCGATGCTCATCGCCGGCTTGGCCGTACGACGTCATCTTGTGACCGGACTCTCCTTGGGAGCTGTGACAGGGGAGTAAGCACACAACGTGCTGGGGTACTGGCCAAGCGGATCCAACGACAACGAAGGGATCGACATGGGCGTCTTGGACGCGTTCAGCCTCGAAGGCCGGACTGCGCTCGTCACTGGAGGGAACCGCGGCATCGGCTTTGCGCTCACCCAGGGCCTAGCCGAGGCCGGTGCCCGGGTTGGCTTTGTATCGCGCGACGAGGAACAAAACCGGAAGGCTCACCAGAATATGGCCGATCTCGGGCTTGAAACGGTCCCTCTGCGGGGCGACATCACAACCGAGGCCGCCGAGGTCGTCGAGCGGGCCATCAATTTGCTCGGCGGTATCGACATTGTTGTCAACAATGCCGGCATCTGCTTTCACCGCCCGGCATTGGAAGTACCCGACGAAGAGTGGGACACCGTCTTCAACGTTAATGTGAGGGCGTTGTGGCAAATCTCCAAGGCGGCCGGCGCGTACCAGAAGGCGCACGGTGGCGGCACCATCATCAACATCGGCTCGATTTCGGCCATGATCGTTAACCGGCCGCAGTGGCAGCCGGCCTACAACGCCTCGAAGGCCGCCGTGCACCAGCTGACCAAGTCACTCGCCGGGGAGTGGGCGCCGTACAACATTCGGGTTAACGCACTGGCACCGGGCTACATCAAGACCGAGATGGCCGAGGTCGACAAGCCGGAGTTCAAGGCGCGATGGATCGACGACGCGCCTCAGCAGCGCTACGCGTTGCCTGAAGAACTGGCTCCTACAGTCGTCTATCTAGCCTCAGATGCGGCGTCGTTCATGACCGGAAATGTGCTAGTCGTAGATGGCGGTTATACGGTCTTCTGACCGTTGTGTGCTACCGGATGGTGTAGCCGCCGTCAATGAGCAGGTCCACACCGTTTATCATCTTTGCGGCATCACTGGCCAAGAAGACTGCAGCGGCCGCGATCTCCTCAGGAAGAGCGAACCTCTGCGTAGGAATTTGCGCTTTGAGTGCCTCGCCTTCTGCGTTGTCCCAGAACTCGCTGCCGAGGGGCGTCAGCACCACAGTCGGGCTGATGGTGTTGGCCGTGATCCCTCGGCCTCCCCATTCCAAAGCCAGCACCTTAGTGAGCCCGACGAGTCCGGACTTTGACGCGCCATATGCGACATGGCCGGGCAGGGCGACTGTCCCCGCCTGCGAGGCCAGACTGATCACTGTGCCGCCGCCCTGAGCCAGCATGACTCGACCCGCGTGCTGACTGACGAGGAAGGCCCCGCGCAGGTTGACGGCCATCGTGAGATCCCAGTTATCAAGCGTTAGCTGTTCCGCAGCCCCGACAATGCCAATGCCGGCGCTGTTGACAAGCACATCAATCCGGTCAAACTGCTCCGCGACCACGTTGATCGCATCAGCGACCGATTGTTCGCTGGTCACGTCACAGGTGAAAGCTGCGACTGCGCTGCCCTCGCTCACCTTGCGCTGAGCGGCGTCCACCGCTTTGTCGAGGATTACGACGGTGGCGCCCTTGGCGGCATACGCGTCCACGATCGCCTCACCAATTCCGGAGGCGCCGCCGGTTACGACAGCGACCTTGCCAGAAAGAGAGAAGTCATAGCCGACTTCAGAGGCCATGTCTGAACCTTTTTCGGTGGGGCAATGTCGGGCTCAATCTAACGTCTTGCCAGATCTGTTGTGCGCGCCCACGCCCTATGAAGAGCGCATCCACGAGGTGGCATCGAGATGCTGCAGAAGATCATGTGCGGCCAGCTCGACCTCTTTGTGCCGCCATTCCGATGCGCGGTAAACGCATGCGATCAGCGCCGTACGGTGCACGCGTCGTAAGTCGCCGAAGACAAATGCATAGCGGGCCTTGGTCTCCTCGGCCACACCCTCGGTGAGTCCCAGATGCCAGGCGGCGTACTCCTCCCAAGAATGCCGTTCCAGAAAGGCGTTTTGGGCATCGGCGCGTGGCTGCACCTCGCCCCAGTCGCTGTCCAGCACATATTGCCTGGCGTCTATCAGCCGACGGCAGTTTTGTACTGCAGCTTCGTTCAACGCATATTTCGCCATGTCCTGCCGCCTTACACCCTAGAGCGCCGAGATGAGGGTTTCCTGGGCGAAGCCCAGCCAGTCGTACACGCTCACCATGAAGCTGCGGGGGTCCTCGTCGGGAAGCGCCGCCAGCTCATCGGCAGCGGCCGCATCATTGATGCCAAGACGGGTCGCCACAGCAAGCCTCACGCTGGTCAAGGTCCGCAGCCAACTCTCAATCTCCTCGTTCGGGATCTTCAGATCTCGAGCGCCCAGCTCCGTTGTGGCAAGCCGGTTGAGGACCACGCGCGCTTCAGCGACCTTCGTCGCCTTCAAGTTGCGTTCGGTAAACCGCCGGAAATCTCCTGCGGCCGCAGCGTCATGAGGATAGGCATCCGGGAACAGCCGCTTGAGCACAGGATCCTCCAACGGTCCAGGCTCGTCGGGCTCACCTTCAAGATCTTTGACGATCTCCTCGAACGGATCATTAGCAACGGATCGGTCCGCGAAGCCCTCGGGCTCACCGTCGGAGACCAGCTCGATCAGCTGCATGATCAAGGAAGCCAGCAGTTCCACCTCGTATGCGCTGAGCTGAGTGACGATCATCCCACGCCGTTTATGAAACTTCTTCACTTGTCTGACTTGTCGAGAGTCGCCCATAGCCCGTACTCATGCATGGCGGTGACATCCCGCTCCATCGCCTCACGGCTACCGCTGGAAACAATCGCCTTGCCCGTAGTGTGCACCTGCAACATCAACTTCTCTGCCTTGGACTTGGTGTAGTGGAAGTAGGTCACGAACACGTGCGTTACATACGACATCAGATTGACCGGGTCGTCCCACACGATGGTGACCCATGGCGTTTGCGCGAGAACTTCGTCGACTGGACGCTCGGCGATTGCGGTGCCACCTGCTGGCGTCACGCTCTCGGAGTCCGAATCAGGCATAGGAACCATTGTTGCAACGTCGCAGGGAGTTCGGGCAGAGCGCTCCGACGAGTGGATCTTGGCTGAGAAATGACGCGGTCGGCGCTATATGCCCGCACAAGAGGTCTCTACGGATAGCCGAGAGCCACGCCCCGTGACTAGGCTGACGCCGTGACCGCGACGGATCCGGCGCCCGACGTCGCGGCGGCTTGGGGACCCAGTGAGGTTCCGACCACCGCGCTGCTGACCGATATGTACGAGCTGACGATGGTTCGTGCTGCGCTGGAAGCCGGCACTGCGAACCGACGCTGCGTCTTCGAACTCTTCGCTCGCCGCCTTCCAGCCGGCCGCCGTTACGGAGTCGTTGCCGGCGTGGGTAGAGCGCTACGCGCGTTGCGACACTTTCGTTTCGACGAGGAGTCGCTGGCTTTTCTCCGAGATCGCGAGGTAGTTGATCAAGCCATGGCCGACTGGCTGGCAGACTTCCGTTTCTCTGGTGACATCTGGGGCTATCCGGAGGGCGAGATCTACTTCCCCGGTTCGCCGATCGTGATCGTGGAAAGCACCTTCGGCGAGGCCGTGATCTTGGAAACCTTGCTGCTGAGCATCTACAACCACGATTCAGCCGTTGCCTCAGCCGCGTCTCGAATGACCGCAATGGCGCGCGATCGGCCCTGTATCGAAATGGGTTCGCGTCGGACACATGAGCTAGCGGCGGTCGCCGCTGCTCGGGCCGCCTACATTGCAGGCTTTTCCTCGACGTCGAACCTGGAGGCCGGGCGCCGTTACGGGGTCCCGGCGCGAGGCACAGCCGCCCATGCCTTTACCTTGCTGCACACCAGTGAGCGCGAGGCCTTCGCGGCCCAGATCGCGGCGTTGGGCGAGGGAACGACCTTGTTGGTGGATACCTACGACGTCTTCGAGGCCGTCAAGACTGGAGTAGAGCTCACCGAGGGCCGGTTAGGCGCTGTCAGGCTTGACTCTGGAGATCTGGGCCTGCTGGCCGCTCAAGTGCGGGAGTTGCTGGACTCCCTTGGTGCGACCCGTACCAAGATCATCGTCACTAGCGATCTTGATGAGTACACGCTTGCGGCGTTGTCGGGTGCACCGGTCGATGGCTACGGGATTGGCACGGCTCTGGTCACCGGCAGTGGCCACCCCACCTGCGAGTTCGTCTACAAGTTGGTGGCTCGGGCCGAATCCGAGGACGTGAACGCACAATTGCTGGCCGTTGCCAAGAAAAGCGTGAACAAGATCTCGATTGGTGGCCGGAAGTACGCCCTGCGGCGACTCTCAGAGGACGGTGTCGCGGTCGCCGAAATCGTGGGAATCGGCGTTGCGCCAAGCGGCGACTCCAACGACCGTCCGCTGCTGGTCCAGCTGGTTGACGGAGGCAAGATCATCGGTGATGAACCGCTGGAAGCCATGCGTGAGCGCCATCTACGCTCACGCGCCGAGCTGCCCCTTGAAGCGCTCAAGATGTCTCGCGGTGAGCCAGTCATCGACACGCTTTTCCCCGGCAGCGCTGGAGATGTACGAAATCCTTACCGGACCGAGCCCAGCGACGACTTGCGCGCAGCGGCCAGCGTAGGAGATGTAATCGCTGGGCCAGCCAGGGAGTTGTGATCATGAAACGTGCCTTGATCATTGCCGATCCGCAGCGAGATTTCTGCGAGGGTGGCTCGTTGGGAGTGACCGGAGGAGCCGCCGCTGTGAGCCGTATTGACAGTTTGCTCAAGAGTGATCATGGCTATGACTACGTGATAGCGACTCGTGATCATCACATCGACCCCGGCTTGCACTTTGCCGATGAGCCGGACTTCGTGGATACCTGGCCGCCGCATTGTGTTGTTGGCTCGCCGGGTTCGGAGTTTCACGACAATCTCACCTTCCGTGACTTCTCGGCCGTCTTCTACAAGGGCCAGTACGCTCCGGCCTACTCCGCCTTCGAGGGAGTCACAACCGACGGCGAAAAGCTGTCCAGGTGGCTGCGGGATCGCGCAGTCGATCAGGTGGATGTCTGTGGCATTGCGACCGACTACTGCGTACGCGCCACCGCCGTGGACGCCGTCCGCGAGGGTTTCGATACGGCCGTCTTAATCGATTTGACCGCAGCCGTGGCTCCAAACCGTGTCCCCGAGATCACCGAAGAGTTGGCGGCTTTGGGTGTTGTCATCAAAAATTCGGCGGGTGGACTCAGCCAAGCGAGCTGAAGAGCGATCGACTGTTCCCGGCTCGTGTGCTGGCGGATCAAAGACCTACTCAGCCGGCAGGAGCTTCAGCACGGTCGATGGAGCAACGGTCACAAACGCCTCCCGGCAGATGGCGTTGAGCTCGCCTTCGTCGATTCCTGGCAGCTGAACACCGAGCCAACCGCGATGACCGACGTACGGCGGTCTGAAGAAGCGCTCCGGATCGGTCTCGACCATCTCCGCCTGAACTCCGTCGGGTGCGGCGCACCAGATCGCGAGCCGTCCGTCGTCGTGATGATCGTTGAGAAACATCACGAAGCACTTCTTGTCACCGATGAAGAACGCGGGCCCACCATGACTCGGACGTTCAGAGGTCTCCGGCAATGCCAGGCACGCGCCGCGCACCTTGCCGAGCGCCTCATCGACCTGATGCTGCGGAAACCGGCTCATAGTGATTGATTGTGGTCCCCAAACCGGTGCGAGGAGGAGGCTGCGTAGCCTGCTGGCCATGGAGCTGTTCGACAGCCTCTTGGACGATGAGACCCTACTACGCCGACAAGACCTCTCGGTTGCGGCGACGGTGGCTGACCATCTGGCGCTGCGCAAAACATCTGGAAGCCTGCTCGCAACCTTGGTGGCCCCGGATCGGCAGCTCGCCGAACTCGCTCGCCACATTCCGGCTGATCTCAGTGTCCCGGTGAGTGTGATCATCAGCGCTGGTGCCGGGGGCCTGCTGGGGTTGGCACGACGCGACCTTCCGGGCATCGAGATCGTGTCGGCTGAGCCGACGCTCAGAGACTTTGATGATCTTGCCGGCAACGCCGCCCGAATAGTGTCGGCCGCACCGGAACTCGGCAGCGACATCGCGATCTTCGTGGAGCTGCCGTACGCGCCGGGCTGGGAGGCTGCTGTGGAATTGGTTGAGGGCGCGGGTCTGTGCGGAAAGATTGCTGCCGACGAGGCCGAGCCCCGACGAACTGCCGAACAGCTGTCGGTGCTGATCGAGGCGGACCTGCCATTCAAGATCAGCAGCCGATCCCAGAGCGGCTGGTCGGTGCTGCTGACGGCGGTCGCCGTCCTCGTCGACGGCGCAAGCATCGAAGATGCCGCGGACCTCATGCAACACCGCCCCAGCGATCAGATCGGCGCACTGGCAGCAGCCTGGGAGCCAACCATGCAGACCCGTATCCGCCGTCGGTTACGCCGCATCGGCCTGGATCAGGTGCGCGATGTGATCAACGACTACGTCGCCGGGCAATCAAGAGACAGCTAGCGCCTGCCAGGGCGAGCACTGCTCCGAGAACCGGAAGCTGAGGGGCAACTCCTCCAGTCGTCGATAACGCAACGTCGACCGTCGCCTTGTTCTCATCAGGCGTGCCGCGATATTTCGAACGAGTGGTCAGGCCGGCGTCAACGCTGGTGTCAGCCGGGTTCTCAGTCCCCAGTGCGAAAGTCGCAGTCATTCCGGATGGATCGACGTCGGAGTCGACCGCGGCATTCTCGCCGGCATCGCGGCAGGTGAACACCAGCCCGTCGGGCACCTTGCTGAACTTGATCTTGTAGTTTCCGGCGGGCAACTTGTCGAATGTATAGCGACCGGTCTCTGAGGTCACGGTTGTGGCGATGAGGTTCGAGTCGCCACCCAAGAGTTCGACAGTCACTCCGGGCACTCCGGACTCACCCGCGCCGAGCACCCCGTCGCCGTTGTCGTCGCGCCAGACTGTGTCGCCTACTGAGTATGTGCCGACCAGGCCAGCACTTAACGTCTGATTCTCAAAGTCGGTGGAACCGGCATTCGCATCGCTGACAGGTGCCAGGTTCGGCGCTCCCTGGGTGAGCTTGAACAGCGGAGTCGATCCGGTGAGGGGATCAGGGTCGGAATCCAAAGCTGGGTCGGCACCGGCCGCCTGTTCGGTGAAGGCCCGATGGGGCGGCAGATCTTTGAACTGGAGGCGATAGCGGCCACCTCGCAGATTGGAGAATTCGTACCGGCCACTGCCATCGGTAGTCGTGGTGGCCACGACATTGCCGGCTTCAGTGAGCAATAAGACCGTCGCTGATCCTGCTGGTTCATCAAGCTGCTGAATGCCGTCGCTGTTCAGGTCCAGCCACACCCGATTCGCTATCGCGTACCGCAGCGGCGTAATGCCGGCATCAATGGTGGGATTGATGTAATCCGCCGCCACCTGATCGGCTGCTGTGGTGGGTCGTACATTTGGCTCGCCCACGCCCAAGGTGAACGGTGGCGTGACGCCGGAATAGTCCGCATCGGAGTCCGTCGCTCGCTGGTCTCCGACAGCGGTCGGAGTCAACCGAAACTCCCGGGGAACGCCTGCAAAGCGCACCGAGTAGGTTCCGGCTGGCAGATTGTCAAAGATGTAACGCCCCGAGGGCCCGCTCACCATCGAGGACACCACCTCACCGTCAGCATTGAGCAGTTGAACGCTTATCTGCGCCGCAGGTGATTCGCCGGAATCTTGTACGCCGGACCGGTTGTCGTCGCGCCAGACCGTGTCACCAACGGCGAACAGCGCGAGATCAGGCCTATCGAACCCGCGTGATACGCCGCTAGCTTGTGGCGCTGCGGGCTGGGTAGGGGCCGGCTGGGGAGGAACGGGATGGGCAGGGTCGGCAGCTGCCGATTGAGTCAGCGCCACTCCATCGACCAAAGTGATACCGACAAATGTGATACCGACAAATGTGA
>Ga0170475_120495919_pt1 | contig 11763 bp, 16 predicted proteins | sample Soicark_Litter_5_FD_111474 | JGI IMG/M metagenome (GOLD analysis project Ga0170475, IMG submission 111474) | Avena fatua rhizosphere microbial communities from Hopland, California, USA. Combined Assembly of 48 SPs | reverse complement strand
CTGGTGAGCGAAAGAGAAATGCGCGCCCGCTCCGGTTCGACACTCTCTTGCGACGCGCCCTATAATCGATTCAATCGAGGAGACAACTCTAATGCCACTGACCGTTCACCGCCTGTCCGCCGCCTGCGGTGCAGAGGTGCTCGGCGTTGATTTCACCCGTCCCGTCACGGCCGACGACGTGACACATATCCATGAGGCGCTAGCTGAGAACTGCGTGCTGGTTTTTCGCGACGCCGACATCACGCCGACGCAGCACATTGCCTTCAGCAAACATTTTGGGCCGCTGGAAGCACATGTCGTAGCGGATTTCGGCCTGCCGGGTCATCCCGAGATCTTTGTGGTCTCGAACGTCAAAGAAGACGGCAAACTGAAGGGCGCCGTCTACGCCGGTCAATACTGGCATTCGGATCTGTCGTATATCCAAAAGCCCTCCATGGGGTCATTGCTGCTCTGCCATGAGATGCCGGACGTCGGCGGCGACACGATGTGGGCGAATCTTTATCTCGCTTATGACACGCTATCCGACACTTTGAAGAAATTTCTGGGCAGTCTGAAGGCGGTCCACGACTACAGTCACGCCTACGACACTTACTTCGCTCATCTCAAGGAACGCCCGCCGCTGACAGCGGAGCAACGCTCGCGGACGCCGCCCGTCGAGCATCCCCTTGTGCGCACTCATCCCGTAACCGGCCGCAAAGCGCTTTACGTGAATCCCGGCTTTACGACCGGTATCGTCGATATGCCGCGCGAAGAAAGCCAGCCGATACTGGATTTTTTGTTCCGTCATTCAACGCGGCCTGAATTTATCTATCGGCACAAATGGAAAGTGCATGACCTCGTATTCTGGGACAACCGTTGCGCCATGCACTACGCGCTCGCAGATTATGATTTTTCGGTGCGCAGGCATATGCATCGCACGACGATCGCCGGTGACGCACCGTACTGACCGTGGCGCGACGGTTGCACGTGTCGCATGATTGCGTGAAGCGATAGTCAGCTTCCATCTTCGCTGTGTAATTCCGGAAAGAAGACGTCGCGCCAACTGGCCGGTTTTATTTTGAGCGCGTCCGTCTTATGCATGAAGTCCGCGAACTTCATGAATCCCTGCGGCGCCACGGTGAAGATAAACTGCGGGTCGCTGATGATCTTGTGCACTGCCTCGGGAGAAAGTTTCGATTTCTCTTCCTCGACATAAAGCTTGGCCGCTGCCGCTTTATCGCCATTGATAATTGTCATCGCCTCGCGCAAGGCGCCGACCACCGCTGCATATACCCGCGGATTTTCTACGCGAAATTTTGCTGCCGCATACAGGGAATTCAGCGTCGCGGGACCACCCAGGACGTCATATGAGTTGAGAATGCGGCGAACGCGCGTGTCCTGCAGTTCCTGTTCCTGAAACGGGGAATTGGTGAAGTGGGCGGTTATCTCCGTGCCGCCGGACAGGAGCGCGGCTGCCGCCTGCGGATGGCTCATGCTCACCGTCAGAGCGTCAAGCGAACTGTAAGCGGAGTCGCCGAACAGGCGTGCCGCCGCCATTTGCAGCACCACGGCCTGAATTGAGACTTTGACCGCCGGCAGGGCAATCTTGTCCTTGGGCGAAAAATCGGCAACCGTCTTGATTGCAGGATTGATTGTGTTGAGATAGAGCGGCAGGCTGCCAAGAGCGGCAACGCCGCGCACATCGATCGTGCCGCGCGTGCGTCCCCAGATCTGGAGGACGGGACCGACGCCGCCTGATGCAAAATCCAGCGTGCCCGCGATCAGCGCTGTATTCATATCCGCGCCGCTCGAGAATGTGGTCCATGTGACTTTGATCGCGCCTTGACCAGCACTTTGCGCATGCTTTTCGATCAGGCCCAGCTTCTTGATCACCATCAGCGGCAAGTACGCGACGCCAAACTGCTGGGCGATCCGGACTTCTTTAACTTCCGCTCTCGCGGCAGCACAACAAAGAGCCGCGACTAACGCACATACCAACGTCCGAATGAGCGGCCGTTCGCGACTCATGAATACATCGTTACAGCCGTCGGTGGCATCGATGACAGCCGCCGCGCTCACTGCGCAAGCGCTATTTGACGAGCTGCAGTTTCCGCTTCGCACCGGGCGCTGGCGCCGGTGACTCGGCCTGCCCAGAAGCGGAAGCCCCAGTGGCGGACTCCGAAGAGGAAGACTCCGCCTGAAAAAAAAGACCCTGGCTATTTTCGCGCGCGAAAATTCCGAGCACCGCCGGTATCGGTACGGAGCATTCGCGCGATACCCCGCCAAAGCGCGCCGCAAACTGAATAGCGTCGTCGCCGATCGTGAGCCGGTGCGCAGCATCGGCACTTATGTTGAGCACGATTTCGCCGTCCTTGACGTAGTCGGGAGGGACGCGTGTCTGCGCGTCTACCTTCACGGAAAGATACGGCGTGAGGTTGCTGTCGCTGCACCATTCCTAGATGGCGCGAATCAGATACGGCTTGGTGGAGCGTTCTTTTGCCATGTTTACTTGCGCATCACTTTTTCCGACGCCGTCAGCGAGTCGATAAAGGCCGGCCGGCTGAAAAGCCTTTCCGCGTATTTCATTACCGGCGCAGCCTGCTTGGGCAGCTGAATATCATAATAGTCCAAACGCCAGAGGAGCGGCACGATCGCAACGTCCAGCATTGAAAATTCGTCGCCCAGCATATATTTCTGCTTGGCGAATACCGGTGCTATCTGCGCAAGATTATCGCGAATCGCGGCGCGCGCCTTGTCGGCGATGCGCTGATTACCCTTCTCGAGCGTCTCCACGTGCGTGAACATCTCATGCTCGAAGCGGAAAAGAAACAGCCTCGCACGGGCACGCATGACCGGATCGGCCGGCATCAACTGCGGATGCGGAAAGCGGTCGTCGATGTATTCATTGATGATGTTGGACTCATACAACATGAGATCGCGCTCGACTAGGACCGGAACCTGGTTGTACGGATTCATCACCGCAAGATCCTCAGGCTTATTGTGCAGATCGACATCGACGATCTGAAAATCCATGCCTTTTTCATACAGGACATTGCGGCAGCGTTGGCTGAATGGACAGGTAGTGCCTGAGTAGAGTGTCATCATAATAGGGCACCGTTTTAGTGAACGTCCTTCCAGTAAGCCCGTTTCAGGGCGAATACGAAAACAAACAGCAGGCCGAGCACGAGCAGCGTGTAAATGCCGATCTGCCGGCGTTCGAGACGCGATGGCTCCGCCATGTAGTTCATGTAATTCACGAGATCGGCAACCGCGTTCTCGTACTCGACCTGCGACAATGTGCCCGCCGCCGTACCCGTAGCGGGCTTGATCGACTTGACGACGTAGCGCGTGACTGCTTTGCCGTCCTTCACTTCGCGCGCTTCCTCGAGATCTGAGACCGTTTTTGCGGCAATCAACGCTGCTTTCGCTGCGTGCTCTGAGTCGAACACTTGTTCTTCGAGTTGTTGCTGGCCGTTCAACTGCCACAGCGCGTGCGGCATGCCGACGTTCGCAAACACGAGATTGTTCCAGCCGGTGGGCCGCGACGAATCGCGATAGAACGCGCGCAGATACGTATAGATCCAGTCCGCACCACTCCCCGCCGCCGAACTGCGCGAACGGGCGGTGACGGTGAGATCCGGCGGCGCAACGCCAAACCATTCCTTCGCGTCTTTTTTGTCCATCGACGTCTGCATCAACTCGCCGACTTTTACGCCCGTGAAAATCAGGTTGTCCGTAATTTGTTGTTCGGTGAGTCCAAGATCCCGCAGGCGGTTGTAGCGCATGTATCCGGCGCTGTGGCAATTGAGACAGTAGTTCACGAACAGCTTGGCGCCGTTCTGCAGCGACGCAATATCGTGCGAATTGATGGGCGCCGTCTGCAGCCGAGGTCCTTCGGCGGCCGACGCTAAAACCGGCGCAAACAACATGGCGCAAACCGCCAGGCGGGCGAGGCTATTCAGCGTCCGGCTCCTCATGTCAGCCTCGCTGGCTCGGGCTGCCACCGGTCTCTACGCGAATACCAGGGCATCAGGAAAAAAAACAGGAAATAAAGCGCCGTGCATATACGAGCAACGACTGTCGCGCGATCAGCGTTGGCAAGCCATGGACCGAACTGGCCCCAGACGTTGGTGGGCTCAGTGCCAAGGTAGCCGAGAATCAAAAATACGATCACGAATACCGCGAGCGCACTCTTGAACAGCGGTCCTTTGTAGCGGATCGACTTCACCGGGCTGCGATCGAGCCATGGCAGTAGGAACAGAATCATCGTCGCTAAGCCCATAGCGAGAACGCCGGGAAATTGCGAATTAAACAGCGGCGGTATCGCGCGCAATATCGAGTAGTAGGGCGTGAAGTACCACACCGGCGCGATGTGCGGCGGCGTCTTCAGCGGATCGGCAGGAATGAAGTTGTTGTATTCCAGAAAATAGCCGCCCATCTCCGGCAGAAAGAACATAATTGCCGAGAAGACGATCAGGAACACCACGACGCCCAGCGCATCCTTGACCGTGTAGTACGGATGGGAATAGATCCCGTCGAGCGGTAAGCCGGTTTGCGGATCCTTAGGCTGCTTCTTGATCTCGACGCCGTCCGGATTGCTCGATCCCACTTCGTGCAACGCCATCAGGTGCGCCGCCACGAGACCGAGCAACACCAGCGGAATCGCGATCACATGGAAAGCGAAAAAGCGATTGAGGGTCGCATCTGAAACCACATAATCGCCGCGTATCCAGATCGACAAATCTTCGCCGATGAACGGAATCGAGCTGAAGAGATTGACGATAACTTGCGCGCCCCAGTACGACATCTGCCCCCACGGCAGGAGATAACCAAAAAACGCCTCAGCCATCAAAGAAAGATAGATCAGCATGCCGAAAATCCACAGGAGTTCGCGCGGTTTGCGGTACGAGCCATAGAGGAGCCCGCGGAACATGTGCAGATAGACGCAGATGAAAAAGGCGGAAGCGCCCGTTGAATGCATGTAGCGGATGATCCATCCGCCCCATACATCGCGCATGATATATTCAACAGAAGCGAACGCCTGCGCTGCGTCCGGCTTATAGTTCATCGTCAGAAATATGCCCGTCACGATCTGCAGCACGAGCACAAAGGCGGAAAGCGAGCCGAAGTAGTACCAGAAGTTGAAGTTCTTGGGCGCGACGTACTTGCCCCATTGCTCCTCCCACAAGCTGATGAGCGGGAAGCGTGCGTCGATCCACGTCAGCACGCCGTTCAGCGGACCGGCGCCGGTTATGGGGCGTTTGTCGAGAGCGGCCATCGTTACGCTCCCTTCGTGTCTTCGCCGATGACGATTTTAGTGTCGCCAACGAACTTGTATTTCGGCACTTCGAGATTTTTAGGCGCAGGTGACCCGGCAAAAACGCGGCCGGCGAAATCGAATTTGGAGCCGTGGCATGGGCAAAAGAATCCGCCGTTCCAGTCCTGACCCATGTCACCCTTCGCTTCGACCGATTTAAATTGCGGAGAACAGCCAGGTGCGTGCACACGCCCTCAAGCACGGCGATCTCCGGCTTTATCGAACGGAATTCGTTTTTCGCGTAGGCGGGCTGTTGCGGCACTTCGGAGTTCGGATCCGAAACTTTCCCGTCACTTTTCTTGATACCTTCCAGCATCTCCTTCGTGCGCTTCACGATCCATACCGGCCTGCCCCGCCATTCGACGATCTGCATTTCGCCGGGCCCGAGCTTGCTGATGTCCGCTTCGACGGGCGCTCCTGCGGCCTTCGCGCGTTCGGAGGGAAACATGCTGCCGACGAAGGGAACCGCTGCGGCGACCCCGGCTACACCGCCCAAGACGCCGGTTGCAACCAGCAAGCCGCGCTTACTCTTATCCACTTCGTGCTCAGACATCCGATTCCCCGCTGGCGATTGACAAAAAATCGCTATTTTAGCGAAGTCCGCGTAAAAACTTAAGCGAAACGTTAAATTCCCGTGCTGCGTCAGGTAATTGCAACGCCAATTCGCGTCTGCCCACGTAGAAATTCAAACGGGATTCGGAATATCCACGAACTCGTGGCGCAACCCGAAACGCCCGGCAAGGTGTTCGCCAAGTGCGCGCACACCGTAGCGTTCAGTCGCATGATGACCTGCAGCAAGGTAGACGACGCCACTTTCGCGTGCGGCATGCACCGTTTGCTCTGAAATCTCACCCGAGATATACGCGTCTACGCCCAATGCGATCGCGTCCTCAAAAAAACTTTGCGCCGCACCTGTACACCATGCCACTCGCCGCACAGTCTTGTTCTGTTCACCAATTACGGTGGGCGCACGCTGCAAGCGCTCCGCGATGCGCTCAGCAAGCGCCGCAACACTCAAGGCCGGCTGCACATCGCCATACAGTGCAATGTCCTGGGGTCCGAATTGTCCGTTCACTGTGAAGCCAAGTGCGCGTGCGAGTTGAATGTTGTTGCCGATTTCAGCGTGCGCATCGAGCGGCAGGTGAAATGCGAACAGGTTGAGATTTTTTTCAATGAGATATGCAAGGCGCTTACGACGCATGCCCGTAACGCGCGCATCTTCGCCACGCCAGAAATAGCCATGATGAACGATCAGCGCATCGGCGCCACACGCGTCGGCGGCGCGAAGCAAATCCAGCGACGCGGTGACTCCGGTTACAATAGAGCCAATCTCGGCCCGCCCTTCCACCTGTAACCCGTTTGGGCAATAATCCTGAAATCGGGCGACCTCAAGAAATCGGTTGAGATAGGCGTCCAACTCCGCGCGTTGCATGCTTCAACCTCTCAATGGCAGCGCGCATTCTAACCTGACGGTTCACCGGCTTTCCATGCGCAGACTCTGGCTCGTCTTTGCCCAAACGACCACAATTTGCCTCGGCATCCTGTTCGTGGTTTCGACGCTGCGGCCTGATCTTCTCGCATGGCGCACGTCAGCGAGCGTCGACGTCGTGACTACCCGCGAGACTGTCGCGGAGGGGCCGCGTCATATCGCCTCGTACAGCGACGCTGCAAAGCGGGCGATGCCGACAGTCGTAAATATCTACACCAGCAAGGAAAGTAAAACACCTCGGCATCCGTTTATGGATGACCCTGTATTCCGCTATTTCTTTGGCGAGCAGCCGGATGCACAGTCCCGGCGCAGTTCGAGCCTCGGCTCCGGCGTAGTCGTCAGCGATAAAGGATACATACTCACCAATCATCATGTAGTCGAGGCCGCGGATGAAATTGAAATCGCGTTTGCCGATAGCCGGCGAACCAAGGCGCGGCTGGTCGGCAGCGATCCCGAGACAGATATCGCGGTCCTGAAAGTGGACGCTGCGAAGCTACCCGCTATTACATTTGCAAAGTCTGAACAGGCGAGCGTGGGCGATGTGGTACTTGCGATCGGCAACCCGTTCGGCGTTGGCCAAACGGTGACGTATGGAATCATCAGCGCGCTCGGACGCAATCATCTCGGCATCAATACGTTCGAAAACTTCATCCAGACCGATGCCGCGATCAATCCCGGCAACTCGGGCGGCGCGCTGGTCGATGTAAACGGCAATCTGCTCGGTATCAACACCGCCATCTACACGCGCAGCGGCGGCTCGCAGGGCATCGGCTTTGCGATTCCTTCGAGCATCGCCAAGCAGGTCATGGAACAGATCATCGAGAGTGGATCGGTGACGCGCGGCTGGGTCGGCATTGGCGTGCAGGACATTACGCCGGAACTCGCGCAGTCGCTCAAGCTGGAAAGCGTCGACGGCGCTCTGATTACGGAAGTCGTAAACGGAAGTCCTGCGCAAAAAGCCGGGATAAAACTCGGCGATGTGCTGGTCGGCGTCGAGCGCCGGCCGGTTACCGATTACGCGAGCACGCTCGCGCTGATATCGGAGTTAAAGCCGGGCAACATGGCAACGCTGAAGGTCATGCGCGAGAAAAACGAGATGGAGTTTCAGGTTGCCGTCGCGCGACGTCCGAAACCGCGCCGCGTCGACGGTTAGCGTTCCAGTCAATCCGGTTTTTGATCTGCTTCGATGCGCGGCGTCGCATCGGCAACGCTTGTCTCTTCGGCGTTTCGCTTACTGACCATCGCCGCCACGATAATGCCTGCTTCATATAACAGCCAGAGCGGCACTGCAAGCAGCAATTGTGAAATCACATCCGGCGGCGTGAAGACGGCGCCGATCACGAATGCGCCGACGATCACATAAGGCCGGATTTCTCTGAGCTTCTCGACGCTGACAACGTTCATCCGCACCAGCAGCACGACGGCGATGGGCACTTCAAATGTAACGCCGAACGCAACGAAGGTGGTTAGCGCGAAGCTCAAGTACTTGTCGATATCCGTCATCCACGCAACGCCTTCCGGCGCGATGGACGCCATGAATTTGAAGACGATCGGAAATACGACAAAGTAAGCGAAGCCCATGCCCGCAATGAATAAGACGGTGCTCGTAAAAATAAGCGGCAGCACGAGGCGCTTTTCATGCGCATATAAGCCCGGTGCAACAAACGCCCATATCTGATACAGCACATAGGGCAGCGCGATGACGAATGCAACCAGCAGCGCGACTTTCACGGGAACCAGGAATACGCCGACCACATCCGTGGCGATCATCTGGCCGCCCTGCGGCAACACTGCAAGCAGAGGCTGGGCCATCAACGTATACAAGTCCTTGGCCCACGGAAACAAACACAGGAACACGACGAGGACGGCAATGATTGCGCGCAGCAGGCGGTCGCGCAGCTCCACCAGGTGGGAGATGAAAGTGTCCTGCGAATTCATCCGCGAGACTGCTTTCCCGGTCGCAGTACGGTCATGAAGACGGCTTGCCCGCTCGCGAATTATCGAGCCCCAGCTCGAGCTGTGAGGTAGTCGACGCCGCAGATTCTGCGGCCGGTATTGCCGCCGGCGAAGTGGCGCTGCTATTGCCCTCTGGCGCCGGCTTCATCGCGTCCGCGGCTGAGTTGGCGATGCTGTTTAGCTCCGTTTCCGTCGCGTTGATTTCCTTCTTGACGGAGTGCTCGATGTCGCGCGCCGCCTCTTGCACGGTCGCTTGCAGTTTGCGCAGTTCGTCGAGCTCCATCTCGCGCGAGATATCGGCTTTGACGTCATTGACGTAGCGCTGCATGCGGCCGAACAGATGTCCGAGCGTGCGCGCGACTTTTGGCAGGCGCTCCGGGCCGATCACGATAAGCGCGACGACTGCGATGACGACTATTTCGGAAAAGCCAACGTCGAACATGACATCAAAGGCGGATGAAGTAGGCGTGCGGATGGTTCGGCCGGCCACCCGCCCGGCGGTGTACAGTCAAACGATGCCGATCAAATCTTCGACTGCGTTTTTTCTTTCACTTCACCTTCGATCGTCTGCCCGGCGGCCGGATGGATCTCGGCCGTTGCATGTGTCTTGTCGTCTTCCGTTTTCATGCCGTCTTTGAAACCCTTCACCGCACTACCCAGATCAGTGCCGAGATTGCGCAGCTTCTTGGTGCCGAAGATCAGCACGACGACTACGAGTACGATCAACCAGTGCCAGATGCTTAATGAGGCCATGTTATCTACTCCTGTAACCAGAGATGGTCCGCGCTCCGGCGCGAACATCGGGGAATGCATGACGGCCCAGCGGGCCGTTTACTTCCGTGCCGCTTTCTCGTCGATACCTGACACGCCTTCGCGCCGGCTCAACTCGGCAAGCACGTCGTCGGCGCTCAATCCATGCCATGCCAGCAGAACGAGGCAGTGAAACCACAGGTCCGCGGTTTCGCGCACGACATGCAGTTTATCACCGTCCTTCGACGCAAGCAGAGTTTCGGCCGCCTCCTCGGCTACTTTCTTGAGCACCTGATCCTGGCCTTTGGCGAAAAGCCCCGCAACGTAAGAAGTCGCGGGATCTCCACCTTTGCGCGCAGCAATGGTGCCGGATAAGCGAGTCAGGATCGTGTCCGTCATTTCGCGTAGATCTCTTTTGGATCCCTAATTATCGGATCGGTTGCAACCCACTCACCGTCAACCAGTTGCTGAAAAAAACAACTCTCCCGACCGGTATGACATGCAATGCCTCCCGTCTGCTCTACTTCAATCAGAATTACGTCCTCGTCACAGTCCATCCGGATGCTGCGCACTTTCTGCACATGACCGGATTCCTCGCCTTTGTGCCACAACCTTCTACGTGAGCGTGACCAATAATGGACCTCGCCGGTCTCGGCCGTCTTTTTAAGCGCCTCGCGATTCATCCAGGCGAGCGTCAGAACCCGGCCGCCCGTCGCTTCCTGGGCGATCGCCGGGACGAGTCCATCGTGAGTCCAGTTCACCTTATTAAGCCAATTTTCCGACATGCCATCCGCCTGCTGTGCCGTGCGTGAACCGCCCGTGCATATTCTTATCTTACCCTGTTGGTTCCGTTTGAAGCTCAGACCCGCACTTCGATTCCGCTCGACCGCATTAGATCCTTGGCCTGTGTGACGGAGAATTCGCCATAGTGAAAAATGCTCGCCGCGAGCACGGCATCCGCGTGGCCCTGCACGATGCCGGCGACCAGGTGCTCGAGATTGCCAACGCCGCCACTCGCAATCACAGGAATCTCGAGCGCATCGCTGAAGGCGCGCGTTAGCTCGAGATCGAATCCCTCGCGTGTCCCGTCGCGATCCATACTCGTCAATAGAATTTCACCGGCGCCGAGCGCTTGCACCTTGCGGCCCCATTCGAGAGCATCGACACCTGTCGGCTGGCGGCCGCCGTGCGTATAAACTTCCCATCGCAATGGTTGACTACCCGGCACCCGCTTCGCGTCTACGGCAACCACAATGCACTGCGAGCCGTAACGACTTGTTGCGTCGGCGACCAACTGCGGATTTTGCACCGCCGCGGTGTTGATGCTCACTTTGTCAGCGCCTGCATTCAGCAAACGCCTGACGTCGCTCACTGACCGCACTCCGCCGCCGACAGTAAGCGGAATAAAAACCTGCGCGGCTACTGCTTCTATCATCGGCAAGAGCAGGCCGCGCCCATCGCTGGACGCCGTGATATCAAGAAATGTGAGTTCGTCTGCGCCCTGTTCGTCATAGCGCGCCGCAACTTGCACCGGATCACCCGCGTCGCGCAGCCCGGCGAAATTGATGCCTTTGACGACGCGTCCCGCGTTGACGTCAAGACACGGGATGATGCGCTTGGCGAGCATCAACGTGCGATAGCAGCGTGAACGGAGGCCCGCACATTTGCGAGCCTTGTTCTAACGCCGGATCGTCACTCCTTTACGGGGCAAAGTTTGTCGGCGAGTTTTTGTGCGGCAGCGAAGTCGAGCGTGCCCTGATACACCGCGCGGCCAGTGATTGCGCCGGTGATGCCTTCGACTTCGACTTTGCACAACGCTTCGACGTCGTCGAGATTGGCAACGCCGCCACTGGCAATCACGGGCACTGATAGCTGGCGCGCGAGGCCGACGGTCGCCTCGATATTCACGCCCGTCAGCATGCCGTCGCGTCCGATGTCCGTATAAATGATCGCTTCACTTCCATAGTCTTCGAATTTTTTTGCGAGGTCCACGACGTCATGGCCAGTCATTTTCGACCAGCCATCGACTGCGACTTTTCCACCCTTGGCGTCGAGCGCCACCATTACGTGACCGGTAAAAGCCGTGCACGCGTCGTGCAGGAAGCCGGGGGTTTTGACTGCGGCGGTGCCAATGATCACATAGCTGATCCCGCTGTCGATGTAACGCTCTATCGTATCGAGATCACGAATGCCGCCGCCCAGCTGAATCGGAATACGATCCGCGACCGCCTGGACAATCGATCTTATCGCCGCCTCGTTTTTCGGCTTGCCT
>Ga0170475_103245249_pt1 | contig 11765 bp, 3 predicted proteins | sample Soicark_Litter_5_FD_111474 | JGI IMG/M metagenome (GOLD analysis project Ga0170475, IMG submission 111474) | Avena fatua rhizosphere microbial communities from Hopland, California, USA. Combined Assembly of 48 SPs | reverse complement strand
GGTCGATGAACGCAGTCACGTTATAAGTGCCGGGGGGGAGGCCGTTGACCGCCCATGGCCTGACGCCAGGGTTATGGAAAAGTTCGATGCGCCGGTAATGGAAACATATCCACTGGTCGGCGTGGCGCCGGTAGAGCGCCTGACCGTTCCGCTCGCCGATCCCGTATTCGAAAATACTACGTTCTGCGTGGCACTGGACTGGCCAGATCCGAACAGGCCGTTCACCGTCGGCGAGGATGCGCTGGTAACAGGGTGGACGCCGACCAACGTGAACGGGGCCACCGGAATGGGCGCCGACGAGCCGCTGTCGTTGAGGGTCCCCGTATAGGCAAACTGGCCGGAGCTATTGCTTGTCGCAAAAAGGGTCCGTTGGTAATAGGGAACGGAGCTCTTGAATCGCACTTGCGAGCTGGGGATGACCGTCGTGCCGTCGGCCGCGAGCACGTTGCCGGTTACAACCCCGAGCAAGGACGGAAGCGGCGTTATGGCGCTCACGCCGCCGCTGGGCATCGTGAAGTTTCGAATGGCCGCCATTTCCGTCGCCGTCATGCCGGCGAGGGACTCCGGTGGAAGTTGGACCAGGCGTTCGGCCGTAGCCTGGGCCGCGGCGCGAGAGGTCTGTTGAGAGCCAAAATGGAGATACGCCACTTGGCCTCCGGCCGGAATGGTGATGGCCGGCCACTTTACTTCAAAAGTGCTCCGATAGCTGACCGTATTCACGGATAGCGACGAAGCGCGTGCCGGAGCTGAGGGCCCGTCGAAGGCGTACGCCGTGGCAGCCGTATAGCTTCCCTGAAGGAATGGATCGTAATCGTATGGATCGTCGAGAACAACCCACCGGTCGGGATTGCTTGCATCCGAGACGTCCAGGACGGAATCGCCGCTGGAGGTCCTGATCACCTGTAGCGTGTTGTAGTTCGTGTACTCATTACTAAGTACGCTGGGACTCACGGTTATAGCGGCACTGGTCGGGTTCGACAGAATTTCCATGTACCGGATGAAATATCCGTCTTTCGGGACGTATGCCTTCCTGGCTACGTCGAGCCCGCCGATGTTCTGTCGCACCGTAATCTGCCGCTGGCCATTGTCGACGGTTCCGACGGAGCCGCCGGTGAACGATGTGGTGGTCCCGTCGATTGTCAGGTTGAGGTGGAAGGCGCCGAAATTCGCGCTGCCGTCTCCGTAATACGTATAGGCTGTGCCGTAGCCGACTGCGCCGTTCCCTTGAATATCATAGGTGAAGTTATTGGCGTCGTACCGCGTGGATGGCAGGTTGATGGCGTTGTTGGCCAGTTGGACGTTCACGTTGACCGTCTGGCCGTCGGAGCCGAGAGATCCAGTCGCCTCGCCGAGGAGTTGCCGGGCAGTGTCAGATGCGCTGATGTTGAAGCTTCCCAAGGGAATATTCCGGAAGGTGAAGTTGCCGGTCCCGTCGGTGGTCGAACTGAAGCTCCCGCCGATGGTGGGATTGGCGCTACGAAGGCTGACGGGAAGATTGATTCCACCGCTGTTGTCCGGATTCAGCACCTTGCCGGTAACCGTGCCCACGCCGATGAAACTGACATTCTTTACTAAGGAATCGCCGTTGATCGAGAGCACAATGCCGGTGATCCGGTTGCGAAGGCGGTTGGAGCTGTCGTAGGCATCCAGCGTGTTGCTGCCGAGCGCAACCGCGTCGAACCGGTAGCTGCCGTCAGCGCTGGTATTGACCGACCTGTTGCCCGCGGAACCGTAAAGGTTGACCACCGTCCCAGACACCGGCGTGGTTCCGTCCGGTAGAAAGACGCGTCCGAGAACCGTGCCTGACGGTTGCAATTGGACCGTCGTGTTGGAATTCCCGGCAGCCACAACGCTCCCGGTGGCGGAGCCTCCCAACCCAGTGTTCGGGTCGTTAGCATATGCCGTATAACTACCCGCCAGCACTTTCGCGAACGTGATGCTCCCATCGGAGGCGGACGTGTTGCCGCTATAGCTCCCACCAAATTGCGTGTTGCCGCTCAGGACTACGTGCGCGTTCGGAACTGCAACGCCGCCGGCGGTCTGCACGGTGACTTTTACCGAGCCGAGACCATTCATGACGACGTTGATGGTGCGCACATCGCCGTTGTTGTTGATCTGATTCGAAGCCCGGCCGCGATCCCCGTCCGTATCGCTCACGTCTACCGTGAAACTTCCAATGGGAACCAGGTCGAAGGAGTAGCGGCCCTGGGAGTCCGTCGTAGTAGAGGAGGTGTTGTAGTAGTAGTAATTCGAGATATTGACAGTGGCGCCCACCACGGGTGTCGTGCCATTAGAGCGGAAGACAGTGCCCGTGACGGTGCCCGAGTTCAGACACTGGACGTTGACCGTGATCGTCTGGCCCGAAAGACCGAGGCTGCCGGTAGCGCGGCCCCGTAAATTGCTGGCGGAATGGAACGCAGTGACAACAACATTACCCGGTGTCACCTGGTTGAAGGTATACTTCCCGTCTGCGCCTGTGGTGGCGGTGCGGGTGCCGGCACTATATGTCAGCGTAACCTGTGCGCCTGACAGCACTTGATTGGACTGATTGGTAATCGTTCCGGTGACCGTGCCGCCGAGAGTCAGAATCAGGTTTTGGGTCGCAGTGCCGCCCTGGATAACCGTAACCGGGGCGCTGGCCGCCGTATTCGTCGCGCTGTCGAAGCTCTCGAGCGTAGACGCGCCGGCGGGCACCGTTGTGAAGGTGAAGCGTCCACCTGTGTCCGTGTTCGTGGAGCGGGTGGCAGTGCCGGTGCGCAGAGTGACCCCGATGTTAACTACCGCGGTGACGCCATCGGAACGGAAGACCTTGCCGGTTACCGTGCCGGCGCCTTGTAACGTGATCGTCAAGGCAGCGGTCTGGCCCACCGTTATGTTCACGGATGCAACACCTGTCAAGCCGCTGCCTTGGACCGCCGCAGCCGTGGCGGTGGCAGTGTAGGCGCCCGCCGGCAGGCCCGTATACTTGAACGACCCGTCGAGCCCGATCCCCATGTCGAGCGTCAAACCGTTGCCGGCTACCCGGACGTTGCCGCTGCTGACGACGAAACCGTCAGCGGTGCGCACGGTGCCCGTAAGCATACCGGTATTCGTAAACACTACGCCGTCGGCGGATGTCGTCTGGCCGGCAGGGAAAGTGCGTGAAGCAGTGGGGGACTGCACCCGCGTCTGAGGATGAGTGCCGAACAGCGTGAAGGGAAAGATCGGGATCGGCAGCGACGCGCCGTCGCCATTCAGACGGGAATTGAAGACAAACTGACCATTGCCGTCGGCATATGCGTACCAGGTGCGCTGGAATAACGGGTGCGTGCTCTGGAACGTGATGGTCGCGCCGGGGACGGGCGTCAGGCCATCGGACGCGGTAACCGTAGAGTTGATGGCGCCGGCGAGAGACGGCAGGGCGGCTACACTGCTATTGCCCCCGAGCGGAACGGCAAAATTCCGAATACTCGAGATATCGGCCGCGCTTAACCCGGCAAGCGCTTCGGGCGGAAGCTGTAGCAAGCGCGTCGCGGACTGCTGCGCCGCCGACCGGCTGGTCTCCTGGCTGACGAAGTGCATGATGGCGACCGTCTGACCGGCGCCGACAGTCACATTTCGCCACTCGAATCCGAGCGTCCCGTAATTACTATTGAAGTTGTTGGTGAAATTCGCGGCCGCCGTTTGGAGCGATGCGCCCGAGCCGTCGAAAACATGGGCGACGTTCGGGAGGTTGCCTGCGAGGAAAGGATCCACGTCCTCGTCGTCATCCAATGTGACCCACCTGTCCCGCGTGGCCGAACCCGAGATATCGAGCTGGTCGTCGCCGCTGGATGTCAGTGTGATCCGAGGCTCGCGCGTGTACTGGAACCCATTCTGCGTCTTCGTAATAAAGCGGTAGTAGCTGGTCAGACGGACTCCCACGGTAATCGGGGAGCCGGTGGGATTCGAAAGGACCTCCACGTACCGCGCGAAATAGCCCTGCGCCGGTATGTATATCCGGCGGGTGACGTTTAAACCCGCGAGGTTGCTCTGCTGGATCGAGATCTGGCGACCGTTGTTGTCGTAAGTGGCGAGCGTCGCGCCGGTAAACCGATTGGGAGTGCTGCCGGCGATAATGTCCAATAAAAGTGCGCCCTGATGCGAAGACGAATCGCCGCTGAAGACGCCGGTGTTGCCATTCTGAATGCCGCCATGCTCACGCAAATCGTACGACATATTGTTGACGTCGTACAATGTCCGGCTGACCGGAATCAGGGAAGCCGACAGAGTAATGGTGATGGCCAGAGCCTGCCCGTTGCTGGTAAGAGCGCCGGATCCGACGCCGTAAAACTGCTGGCCGTTGCTTTGCGCCGATGCCGTCGCGTTGAATGAACCAACGGGCACTTGCTGGAATACGAATTTGCCCTGGAAGTCCGTCGTGCCCACCAATGTATTGAAATTGCCTGAGACAAGACTGAGCGAAACAGTAATTCCCGGAGCTGCAGCGCTGTTGGGATTCAGGACCGTTACATTGACTGTCCCGATCGCGTTCAGCGTCAGATTACGCGTTGCGATGTCGCCCTGCAGATTGATTTGGGCGGTGGTCGACGCGCGCACATTTCCAACACCATCGATGGCCTGCAGCGTGTATGAGCCGGCCGGGATGTTATCGAACTGGTAAGCGCCGGTAGAAGGGGCGCTGAGAACTGTGTGAGACACCGGACCGGAAATACGGATCTGTGTATTGGAAACCGGGGTTACCCCGTCATTGGCGAAGAGTTGACCTTTGACCGTTCCCGCGGCCTGCAACTGCACGGTAATGTTCGCAGTTCCGCCCGAAGCGACGTTACCGGAACCGCTCCCGGATAGACTGGTAGCGAAGTCGCTGGCGAATGCCGCGAAGGCGCCGCTCAGGATACCCGAAAACGTCACTGTTCCGTTCGAGCCGGTGCTCTGTGTCTGCTGCGCTCCGTTGACGTTGCTGGTGAGGATCACCTGCGCGTTGCTGATGGTCCGCGCCGCGCCATCTCGAACCGTGACGGTAACCTGGCCCTGTCCCAGTAAGTTGACGTTGGCCGCCCTGGTCTGGTCTTGCGCAGCCAGCGACACCGCTGCGCTGGTTCCTTGATCTCCCGTGGGGAGGTCGATCGCCGACGCGGTATAGCTTCCGAGCGGCACGAAATCGAAATGGAAGGCGCCGCTCCCGTCGGCGACCGTCCGGAGTCCGAGGCGGCTAAGGGTCACCTGGGCGCCGGAAACGGTCGTAGTCCCATTGCTTCGGAACACGGTTCCCGTAATCGAGCCGGCGGCCGACAGCATGATATCCGCGGCGACGGTCTGGCCTTCGGACGCCAATGAGCCCTGAGCTGAACCACCGAGCTTTGTAATTTGCGAACGGGCCGTCACGGTAAACGGTCCGATGAAAACGTCTTCGACTGTGTACTTGCCGTCGGACCCGCTCACAACGGACTTGTTGCCGCCGAAGACGCTGCCGCTGGTGAGGTCCACATCGGCATTGCTCACCGGCACGCCTGCGCCATCCTTCACAGTGCCCGTGACCTTGCCGCGTCCCAAAAACGTGATATCCGTGACGGCCGTCTGCCCCGTGAGGGTCTCGCTACCCATCGAGCGTCCATGGTTGCCGTTTCCATCGGTCGCGTCGACTGTAAAACTGCCCAGAGGGACGAAGTCGAAGACATATTGCCCGGTCGCGTCGCTGGTGGTGTTGGCATAGAGTGATCCGGAGATCGCCACCGTTGCGTTCTTTACAGGACTCACGCCATCGCGCGCGAAGACGGTTCCCACGATTCGGCCGGTGGGGCGCAGGATGACGTTGATGGCGGCGGATCCATTGGTGGCCAGCGCACCCGTGGCGCGGCCTCGTAAGCCCGTGTTCGGGTCCATCGCAGTTACTACCACGGCCCCTGCCGTCAGGTTCCCGACGCGATAAAAGCCGGTAATGTCGGAAGAGGTGCTGCGAGTTCCGCCTGGAGACGTTACGGTGACAGTGGCGTTCGCCGCTATCGCTCCGCTTACTGTAGTGAGGACGCCGGTCACGGATCCACTGTCGGCCAACAGTTGAATGGTCCCGAGGTCGGTAGTTCCGTTGACGACCGGTGGCGTAGCAAGCGATGAGCCGATGAAGAGTTGGCCCGCAACTATGGTTTGGACTACGGCCACGAGATTCCCGACGCCGGCCGGGACCTGCGTTATCGAAAAACCGCCCGTCGAATCGGTCCGTGTGGAGAACTGCCCTAACACCACAGCGGACGCATTCCCCACCGGCTTGCCCTGTGAATCGACCACGCGTCCCGCGACGGTGGTAGTCGTATCGGCCACCAGCGGGTTCGTCCCGAGACGTACTTCCACGCCGTCCGGAATTCCGTCGCCGTCCGTATCGGCGCGCAAGGGATCGGTTCTGAGCAGTACTTCCTGCCCATCGGACAACCCATCGCCATCGGTGTCCGGGTTGAGCGGATTGGTGCCAAGTGTGACTTCTCTGCCGTCGGTCAACCCGTCTCCGTCTGTATCGGCCAGGCGCGGATTGGTGCCCAGCCGAAACTCCTGAAGGTTCGTGAGGCCGTCGTTGTCGAGATCGAGTCCTGCATCGCTCGGATCGTTGGGGTTCAGGCCGTTGGCGATCTCCCACTCGTCGGGGATTCCGTCGCCATCCGTGTCGTTCGGGATATTCACGGTGACCGAAAGAGTGCCGATCGCGCCTTCGTTGCGCGCGGCCAGGATCGCCGTTCCGCGGCCGACCGCGGTAATCAGGCCATCGCTGTTGACCGAAACAATAGCGGCATTGCTGGTACTATAAGTGGTTCCCTTCTCACGCCCGGAAAGATTAGTCGTCTCGCCGTTCGCCAAAAGGCCCACGACCTGAAGGCGCGCCGTCAGGCACTTGGTCGTAAAAACCGTGACGGGAGAAAAGAGGTTGATTCCCGTGGGAATGGGGATCGCCTTGGACGACGTGGTAATCCGTGGGATCGAAATGGTATCGGACGACGCAGCCAGATCGATGAAGTCGCTGTGGCCGTACGTATTGGTGCCGTCGGCCTCTCTGCATACAATGTGAACACGGTACAAGCCCGGATCGACGGGAATATTGGCAATGGAAAAGCGGCCATTCTCGTCGACCTGAATGGTCCGGTTCTGAATACTCGCGGTGCAATTGCTGCCGAGTTCTCCGGCCCGCCCCGCAGGGTTGAACAAAAGGACGGCGCCCATCGCCGCCAAGCCCCACGTCATCATCTGGGATGCTGCCATTGCGAAGTTTCTCGGGCTGTTTATACGCATCACCGCACTACCTCTTCGGCTTCGGTCTTGCCGCTCGTGAAGTTACGGAAAACCGGATCGTTTTGTAAGTCCAGGGTCGCGAGCCATGTGCCGTTCCCTACGTGGAAAGCGATTGGCGGCGGGGTTTCTTTCCGCAGATCCGCCGCCTTCTTTGGGGGCGCGGCCTGTTTCGGAGCGGCGGGATTATTCGCCGTGAACTCCTCCCGGCTAGGTCGCTCAATCAATTCATAGGCCAAAATGATGTAGCCGCCGGTCTGCACCCACGTGACAATCGATGGCTCAAGGGTGGAGAAGCGCTTGAATCCGGGGAGCAGGGCTTTCTTTGCGTCGTCCATGCTTCCGTACCGCGCCAGGATCGCGGATTGCGCCGGGGCATCCCAACAGGCGAACCACCAATCGAAGTTTCCTGCCGCCTGTGCCGACAACATGGATATCAATGTCTGTTCCGCGGAAGCGGTGAACTCCGGCTGTTTGTCCAAGAGGGGCGGCCGCGGCGGCGGATCGTATTGCCGCACTTGGAAGGCGTACTTCGCCTGCACCGTGAAGGTCTTCGTCTGTGGAGGCGTCAGCTTCAGCAGCGGACTGGAATTCTGCGCGGCCAGCGCGGCCGACAACAACGAACCGGCCAGCACGCTCCGGAATGCGGGTAGAAGCGCCATTTAGCGAACCTCGACTTCCTTGCTGTTCAGACCGGTAACCCAGGGCGCTAGCACCGGGAGAGGATCGCGGGCCAGATCCTGCGATGCATACCAGCGACCGTTTTCCTTCTTGTAGACGATCGGAAACTCCAACCCATTCCCTCTGTCGGCTCCGGTGCCCGGGTCGACCATGTTATAAGTCAGAATGACGTAACCCCTTGTCTCGATCCGATGAAGCAGACGGAAGCGATTTTTCGTGTACAGCGAACGCCACTGCTCGATCCAGTAGTTTTTGTCCTTTCCCGGCTGATGAAGGATGATCTGACGGGACGCGGTATCCCAACACTCGAGCCACCAGTCGTAGTCCAGAGTCGCCAGGGCGCTCGCCCGGGCGCGCATTGTGCCTTCGGGCGTGCTGTAATCCGCTTGGTTCTTGGGCGCGGGCTGAATGAGGTAAGGGGGGTCGAAGCGCTGTTCCACGTATACGTACCGGGTGGTATTGGTGAACCGCTTGACTTCCGGAGAGGACGCCGGATATTCGGGCGCCATATAGGAGCCGTTGACTAACGGGGCGGCCTTGCCGGCAGCCGGCTTTGCAGTGGCTTGCGGACGCTCCGATTGACCGAGTGCGCTCTGCGGCAGCGTTGCCACGAATACGGCGGCAGCCGCCAATCCGGCCGCACACACGCGCAATGTAACTCGAGTGGTCCTGGTCATTGCAGTGACGTCGTGGAATCGAAGATGGGCTGCGGATCGAAGAGAACGATGGGCGGTGCAGACAGCGTAAATTCGAAGAACGTTCCTTCGCCAATCTGGAGGGTCGGTGTGATCTTCACGCCGTCCCACTGGATATTGACGGCCGACTGGTCGCACCCGATGCGCACTGCGACTGTAGCGCCCGTCGTAGCGGCGCCCTCAATCAACACCAACGCGCAGGGCCGGTCGTGAGACGGACCGCAAGTCGGCTCCGAGATGGGGTTTGCGGCAGCGGCAAATAGCGATAGCGTAGCCGTGGGCTGCGCCTGAACAGAACCGGACCAGCAGGTATCGTCTTGACATTCGCGTTTCGTTCGTCCAACGTTAGCGGCGAAAGAAACCACGAAGCGCACGCTGATTCCGTACGCCACTCCGATTGTTTTTCCGAAGGCGGTTACTTCGTAATTGCCGGAGTACGGGGGAAAGTTCAGCACCAGACGGTCGGTATCCCACCTTTCGACTTTGAGGGTCGCGGAAAACTTCGATTCCTCCAGACCGTCGATCCTCTTCTCCTCGCAGCAGACCAGCTTGCTTTCGTAATTGGCGCTGATCGATAGCTCCGGCGGGATATTCGGTATTCTCATGATCTGCGCCATCTTCTTGACTCCTGCCCAGGCTTCCTTAATCCAATCGAGCTTAAGCTCGACTTGCGGACCCGGCGTTTCCGGTTTCGTATCGCCGACGCAATTCGAAAGTGCCGTGCATTTGTCGTTATCGGTGCAGAACTTGCCATCATCGCAGGCGTTCCCGATCGATCGCACCCCGCCTACGCAAACGCCGGCCGTGCATTTACCGCCGGTTCGGCAACTCGTTGACACGCCCGGCGAGTCTCCGCAACGGCCGCCTTCATTGGTGGGCTGCGGAACGCATTGACAGGGAGGATTCTGGAGGACGCTGGTCGAGCACGTATCGCCCCCGCCACAGCTCAACAAACAACGCTTCGGCGGAGGAGGAGGCGCAACGCTGCCCCATCCGGCCTTGGTAATTCCGAATCCGGGATCGCTTACAATCACCGACCCATCCGCGCTAACCCGGGCGGTGCCCACCGAAACCCATTGTTCCAGGTCGTGATCGAACTGAAACGCTTCGACCACTTGGCCCGGGGCGAGTCCTTCTGTATTCGGCAGCTGCACCCGGATCGGCGGATCGAACTTCGTCCCCGCGGGCTGGAGCGTCCACACCACTTTGGGTGTGGTCCCGTTCGGCGGCGCCATTGGCACTTTATCTGCCAGCACCTGCGAAAGACTGAGCCGTCCTGTGTGGGAGCCGTCCCGGAAGGTCGCGGAGTTTGCCGCAACCGTGAAGGCCACGCCCGGAACGCCTTTCATCACCAGGGTCACATCTTGCGAACCGCCGACAATCTGCGAGTTTTCGCTGTCCAATATCGGCATGTAAATCGGCATGCCGACGGTGTTGTCCTTCCCCGCTACCGTCATCAACTGGAACGCGAGGAACGGGAAAAGCTCGGGACGCGTGGAGGTGGAACCGTCTACCAGCAGCACGATCGTTCCCACCGGAGCGCTGTTCAACGTGAACCGGCCTTGCGCGTCGGAATACTGCGAGAGGTCTGTGCCAACGATCTTTGCCAGCGCGTGCGGTATCGGGTTGTTCTGGTTATCGAGGACGACACCGCTCACTTTCGTTTCGGCCGCCGCGCCTTCCACGCGGCCGGTGACGGTCAGAATCACGGGAGGAAACAGTGTTCCCTGCAGCGTTGCCGAGAATCGGTTGTTATTTACGCCTTCCTGCGCGCCGAGAACCGGCACAGCGGACGCTTTACCGTCGGTGTCCGTAACTCGGGTAAGTGTTGAGGATCCGCCCTCGAATGTGCCCCCGCCGCTTTCCACCGCGAAGACCACGTTACGGTTCTTGACTGGGTTGCCGCCGACGTCCGTCACGATTACGATAAACGGCATTCCGAGTGTTCTGCCGGCGATCCCTTCCAGGTTCTCGCCCATTACACCGGCGCCGGTAATCTGCGTTGGAGCGCCAACCGTCGACGTGGCCCCGAACGTCTGCCCGATGAATCCAGCGCTGTTCGCCGAAACCTGGTTGATACCCGCGCCTACGCGCGATCCCAGCGTGAAATCGACACCCGCCCGCCCCTTATCGTCCGTCAACGTGGTCACCGAACCGCCCGAAGCAGTGAGGGACGAGACTACACCGTCACCTTTCTCGACCTTGAAGGTGACCGCTCGGCTGGGAACCGGATTTCCCGTCGCGTCCACCAATTGAACGGTCAGCGGTTGCTCGAGCTTGGTCAAAATCGGCGCTGTTTGACCGTCGCCGCTAATGATGTTAATCACTTGCTGGCCGACGGCGTCCTGCAACTTGACGGTGATCTGGGCCTGGGCCGTATTGCCGGCTTTGTCGATGGCGACCGCGGTCACCACGTTGGGCCCGGGAGTAAGGTTGAACCCCTTGAACTCAAAGCTGCGATTCGAGACCGTAGCGGTCTGGCCGTTTAACGTGACTGTTACCTGCTCGGGATTGACTGTCCCCGTCACGATGTCATTGACCATTCCGGCAACTGTTACGGTAGAAGTGGTCAGTAGGGCGCCGTTCGCCGGCGAGTTGATGCTGACGATCGGAGGCGTCGTATCGAGAGTCACCGAGACACTCGCGCTGGAACTCGAACCGTTTGCATTCGATGCGGTCGCGGTGATTACGTTATTGCCCTCGCGCATGGGCACGTTTCCCGCTGTAAAATTGTTCCCCGACCGGGTGGCGGTCACGTGTACGCTGCTGCCGTTCTTATCCAGCGCGGAAATCACCACTGGCGAGGTGCTATCGCTTACCGTGCCCGTTACGGTTGTCTTGTCGGCTCCGAATAAAGTCGACGGGAGCGGCGCCGTAATGCTGATTGTGGGCGCGACGGAGGTAATGGTGAAAGCGTCTGCGAGAGAGACCACCTCGGTTGCAGTGGTTACTTTTACCGTCCGCAACCCGACTACTGCGTTATTGAGAATGTTGATCTGGACCAATAGTGCGGCAGGGCTCTGCACCGTGATCGTGCCGGTCGATATGCCTGCCCCAAAGGTGACGGCTGTCGTGCCCTGCACAAAGTGAGTGTCTTTGCCGGTTATACCGATTGTGTAGCCTTGACCCACCACG
>Ga0170475_118368559_pt1 | contig 11770 bp, 9 predicted proteins | sample Soicark_Litter_5_FD_111474 | JGI IMG/M metagenome (GOLD analysis project Ga0170475, IMG submission 111474) | Avena fatua rhizosphere microbial communities from Hopland, California, USA. Combined Assembly of 48 SPs | reverse complement strand
TTTTTCTTTATTTTTTCCATACGACGTGCGGGCGCGCGGCCCGCGGAGGGTGGACATCATGTCGGTGAGCTCCCTGAGAGGACGGCGGGGCTCGGGCCAATCCCGAGTTACCCGATCAGAACGATCGGCATACTAGGGGAAACCGACCCGCCCGTGTCCAGCCCTGCCCACGAAATCCACCCGACGACGCCGAACCGTGGCAATCCGTCCTGCTGATCCGGCAAGATGCCCCGGGTGACCACCGCGCCGGCCCTGACGACCGTCGCCCCGCCGTCGAGACCGGCGGCACCCGCCCGCCGTGGTGACATCCAGGGGATGCGGGCGCTCGCCATCATCGCCGTGGTGCTCTACCACGCCGGGGTCCCCGGGCTGACGGGTGGGTTCGTCGGCGTCGACCTGTTCTTCGTCGTCTCCGGGTTCCTCATCACCGGCCTGCTGCTGCGTGAGGTCGCCGGTCGCGGCCAGGTTGACCTGTCGCGGTTCTGGGCCCGCCGGGTGCGCCGTCTGCTGCCCGCGTCCACGCTCGCCCTGCTGGCCACCGGCATCGGGATCGTGACGCTCCTCCCGCTGCTCGAGCGCAGCGCTGCGCTGGTGGACCTGCAGTGGGCGACGCTGTTCTCGGCGAACTGGCGGTTCGCGCTGCAGGAGACCGACTACCTCGCCGGCGGACGCGCCACGAGCCCCGTCCTGCACTTCTGGTCGCTGGGCGTCGAGGAGCAGTTCTACGTCGTCTGGCCCTTGCTGATCGCCCTCGTCGTGGTCGCGGTCCGTGCCCTGCACCGTCGCACCGGGGCCACCCCGTCCGGCGTGCCGACGCGCACCCTGACCGTCGTCATCGCGGCCGTGGCGGTCGCGTCGTTCGTCGAGTGCGTGCGCCTGACCACCACCAACCAGCCGTTCGCGTTCTTCGGCACCCCTGCGCGAGCGTGGCAGCTCGCCGCGGGCGCGCTGCTCGCGCTAGGTGCGCGGCAGGTGGGCAAGCTGCCCGCGGCGGTACGTCAGGCACTGGCCGTGGCAGGGCTCATCGGCCTGGGAGTCGCGGTGGCGGCGCTCTCCGAGGGCGGACGCGGCGGCCTCGCCTACCCCGGCTGGGCCTCGCTGCTGCCGACCCTCTCGGCGGTCGCGCTGCTGGCCGCGGGGACCGGGGGCGACACGCTCGTCGGCCGAGCCCTGTCGGTCCAACCGCTGCAGTGGATCGGCGACGTCTCGTACTCCTGGTACCTCTGGCACTGGCCGTTCCTGGTGATCGGCGGAGCCGCGCTCGGCGGCGCGGGCCCGCGGGGCCGGATCGCGCTCGCGCTCGCGTCGCTCGTCGTCGCCGCTGTCGCCTACCGGTTCGTCGAGAATCCTCTGCGCAGCGCACCCCGGCTGGCTCGCTCGAACCGTCTGTCGATGGCGTTCGGTGCCGTCATGGTCCTCGTCACCCTCGGGGCCACCCAGCTGCTGGCGGCCCGCACGCAGGACACGGTCGAGAAGGGCATCCCGATCACCGTGCCCGGCCCCGACGGCGAGCTGGTGGAGCGCGTGCTGCGGCCCGACCCCGCCGTCGCCGCCCAGGACTACCGGGCGATGACACCTCTCGGATGCGCGCTCTCGTACGAGGACACGGTCCCCAACGAGTGCCTGTTCGGCGACCCGGAGGGCGGCCGCTCCGCCGTCCTCCTGGGCGACTCGCACTCCTCGGTGATGCTCCCCGGCCTCGACCTGGCGGGGCAGGCCCAGGGCTGGCGCGTCAACCTCTGGGGGAAGAACGCGTGCCCGATCGCGGACGTGACCAAGTGGGACGACCAGCGCAAGGCGGTCTTCACGGAGTGCGACGAGTACCGCACCGCGGTGCTGGAGCGCACGATCGCGGCTCAGCCGGACGTCGTCTTCCTTGTCTCGGCGTACAACTCGACCACCACGCTCATCGACCGCACCGGCGGTGCGGAGATCACCGGTGCGGCGATGCACGCCGAGATGACCGCGGGGCTGCGCTCGGTCGCGCAGCGGCTGACGGCCGCGGGGATCCACGTCGTCCTGATCGACGAACCGCCCCAGGCACCCTTCGACCCGCCGGACTGCCTCGTGGAGCAGGGCTCCGCGGAGGCCTGCGCCTTCCCTGCACCCGAGGGCTGGCGGATGTCCCCCGAGTCCGACGCGGCTGACGGGCTCGCCGACGTCGAGGTGCTCGACCTCTCGACCGCCACGTGCCCCGGCGAGACGTGCCACGTGGTCGCGGAGGACATGGTCGTGTACCGCGACCAGTCGCACCTGACCAAGACGTACGTCGAGTCGCTGACCCCTTCCTTCGAGGCGCTGCTCGCGCGTCTGGGCTGAGCCCAGCGCGGCGCCAGGCGGGGTCGGGAATACCCACCGGGGGTATGTTGCTGAGGTCGGCGACACCACCGGGAGGACCCGTGCACGGCTACACGAGCGACAAGGACGACTACCTCAAGCGCCTGCGCCGCATCGAGGGGCAGGTGCGGGGCATCGCCCGCATGGTCGACGAGGACACCTACTGCATCGACGTCCTCACCCAGATCGCGGCGGTCACGAAGGCGCTGCAGGCCGTGAGCATCGGCCTGGTCGAGGACCACCTGGGCCACTGCGTCGTCGACGCGGCCCGCCGCTCGCCCGAGGAGGGCGACGCCAAGGTCCGCGAGGCAGCCGACGCGATCGCCCGCCTGGTCCGCAGCTGATCCACCCACCCACCGAGGAGACACCCATGAGCCAGACCACAACCTTCGGCGTCGACGGCATGACGTGCGGCAACTGCGTCAAGCACGTCACCAGCGAGCTCGAGGCGCTGCCGGGCGTCACCGACGTGCAGGTCGACCTCGTCGTCGGCGGCTCGTCACGCGTGACCGTCACGTCGCAGGACCCGCTGTCCGACGAGGCCGTCGCCGGCGCCGTCGACGAGGCGGGCTACGCGGTCACGCCGCGCCGCTCGCTCCTGTAACCGCTCCTCCCACCCGCTCCCCCACCCGCGCCGCACCGGCCAAGGAGGCCCGCAGCATGAGCACCGACCAGCGCACCCCGCTCGTCGTCGACCTCGCGGTCGAGGGCATGACGTGCGCGTCATGCGTCGCCCGCGTGGAGAAGCGCCTGCAGCGCCTGCCCGGGGCGACAGCCACCGTCAACCTGCCGCTCGAGTCCGCGCACGTCGAGTCGACCGACCCGTCGGTGACGCCCGCGGACCTCGTCGCCGCGATCGAGGCCGCGGGCTACTCGGCCCGCCTCCCACAGGTCGCACCCGCGGCCGCGCACGACGAGCACGCGACGGCGCACCACGACGGGCACCCGGCGGCCGACGACGTCGAGCACGCGCTGAGCGGGCACTCGATGGCCGAGGGGCACCACATGGACCCCGACGAGGACACGTCGGCGCCCGTCGACGCGCGCGGGTCGGACCTGCGCCGCCGCCTGCGGGTCGCCGCGGTCCTCACCGTTCCGGTGGTGGTCCTCTCGATGGTCCCGGCGACGCAGTTCCGCGGCTGGCAGTGGCTGGTCACGGCGCTCGCGCTGCCGGTCGCGACGTGGGCGGCGTGGCCGTTCCACCGCGCGGCCGTGCGGGCCGCCCGGCACGGCGCGTCCACCATGGACACGCTCGTGAGCATCGGGATCGTCGCCGCGACCGGGTGGTCGCTGTGGGCCCTGCTGCTGGGCGGTGCGGGCGAGCCGGGCATGACGATGACCCCCACCCTGTGGCCGCGTGACGCGCACATGGGCGCGATGCCGGAGCTCTACTTCGAGGTCGCCGCCGTCGTGACCACGTTCCTGCTGGCCGGGCGCTACGCCGAGCACCGCTCGCGCCGACGCGCGGGCGACGCGCTGCGCGCCCTGCTCGACCTCGGCGCCAAGGACGTCGCGCTGCTGGTCACGGGCCCGGGCGGGGTGCGGACCGAGGAGCGCGTCCCGGTGGACCGGCTGCGCGTCGACGACGAGTTCGTGGTGCGCCCCGGGGAGAAGGTCGCGACCGACGGCGTGGTCGTCTCCGGCACGTCGGCGCTCGACACGTCGCTGCTCACGGGTGAGCCCGTGCCGGTCGAGGTGGGTCCGGGCGACGAGGTCACCGGCGCCACCATCAACGCCTCGGGCTCGCTCGTGGTCCGCGCGACGCGCGTGGGCGCGGACACCCGCCTGGCGCAGATCGGCCGGCTCGTGGCGCGCGCGCAGACCGGCAAGGCGCCCGTGCAGCGCCTCGCCGACCGGATCTCCGCGGTGTTCGTGCCGGTGGTGCTCGTGCTCGCGGTCGGCACGCTCGCGGTGTGGCTCGCGACCGGCGCAGGCGCGCAGGCGGCGTTCACCGCCGCGGTCGCGGTGCTGATCATCGCGTGCCCGTGCGCGCTCGGGCTGGCCACGCCCACCGCGCTGCTGGTCGGCACGGGCCGCGGCGCGCAGCTCGGCATCCTCATCAAGGGACCGGAGATCCTCGAGCGCACGCGCGTGGTGGACACCGTGGTGCTCGACAAGACGGGCACCGTCACGCAGGGCCGCATGGCCCTGACCGACGTGCTGCTGCCCGCCGGCACACCGGACAGCGCGGCCGCCCGCGCCGAGGCGCTGCGGCTGGCCGCAGCCGTCGAGGCACGCTCCGAGCACCCGATCGCCCAGGCCGTCGTCGCCGCGTGGGCGCAGGAGGCGGGCCCCGGGCCCGAGGAGCCCGCGGCCGGGCAGGACGGCGTGCAGATCGGCTGGGACGAGGTCTACGACTTCGCGGCGACCCCCGGCCGCGGCGTGCTCGGCGTGGTGCGCACCGCGCACGCGGGAGTCGGGATGGGCCACCGCGTGCTCGTCGGACGCCCGTCGTGGCTCGCGGAGCACGGCGTCCAGACCGTCGCGCTGCACACCGCGTTCACCGAGGCCGAGCAGGCGGGTGCCACGGCCGTCATGGTCGCGTGGGGCGGCACCGCACGCGCGGTGCTCGTGGTCCGTGACCCCCTGAAGCCGACGTCGCGCGCGGCCGTCGACGAGCTGCGCGCCCTGGGCCTGCGCCCGCTGCTCCTCACGGGCGACAACGAGGGCGCCGCACGGGCGGTCGCCCGCGAGGTCGGCATCGAGGAGGTCGTCGCGCAGGTCCTGCCCGAGGACAAGCTCGCGTGGGTGGAGCGGCTGCAGCGCGACGGCCGGCGCGTGGCGATGGTCGGCGACGGCGTCAACGACGCGGCCGCGCTCGCAGCGGCCGACCTGGGCCTGGCCATGGGCACGGGCACCGACGTCGCGATCGAGGCGGCCGACATCACGCTGGTGCGCGGAGACCTGCGTGCCGCCGCACAGGCCATCGCGCTGTCCCGCCGGACGCTGCGGATCATCCGGCAGAACCTGTTCTGGGCGTTCGCGTACAACGTGGCGGCCATCCCGCTCGCGGCGCTCGGACTGCTCAACCCGATGATCGCCGGCGCGGCCATGGCGCTGTCGTCCGTGCTCGTCGTGAGCAACTCGTTGCGCCTGCGCCGGTTCGCCCGCTGACCGCGCCGACGACGGGCCGCCGCGCCGCCGGGATCACCGGAAGCGGCGGCCCTCGTCGGCCCGGTACGCCAGCACCGCGAGCGTCGCGAACAGCGCGGTCCATCCCAGCAGCACGGGCAGCGCGAGCGCGTACGCCTCGGTGCCCGTGGTCATCTGCACCACCAGGTCGCGCACCGCGCGCGACGGCAGGCCCTGCGACAGCACGTCCAGCCAGCGCGGGAACGCCTCGGGCGGCATGAACAGGCCACCCGCGAACGCGAGCGGGAACAGCACGGCCTGAACCACGGGGATGGCCGCCTTGGACGTGAGCCGGTACCCGATCGCCAGGCCCAGCAGCAGGAACGGCACCGCGGCGGCCACCACGAGCACCAGCGACCACAGCGCCTGCGTGGGCGTGAGGCGCGCCGCGGTGAGGAGCCAGCCGACCAGCACCACGGGCACGAGGGCCAGGTAGCACCACAGCAGCCCGTTGAGCACACGGCCGGTCAGCCGCGGGCCCGGACCCGCGGGCAGCGTGCGCAGGTACGGGTCGAACGGCCGCTGCCGGTCCTCGGACACGCCCGCACCGAACGAGAACAGGCACGTGGACATGACCGCGAACGTGCCGAGCTGGGCCACCGCGGCCGTCGCCGCCACGGGGTCGGAGGCGACCTGCGGCAACGGGACGACGAAGAACAGCAGCGCGAGCGCCGGGAACAGCAGGTTGCCGATCACCGCGATGGGGATGCGCACCGTCTCGACGAAGCCCAGCCGTCCGTGCAGCCACGCGAGCCGCCAGAACGGCTGCGGGCGGGCCGCGCCGTCATCCTGCACGACGGCGTCGCCGGTCGCGGTCATCGTCCCGCCCCCGCCGGGGATCCGGCATGGTCGTCGGCGAGCTCGTCGGCGCCCGCGGTCAGCGTCAGGAACGCCTCCTCGAGCGAGGCGCCGCGCACCTCCAGGTCCCGGAAGGGCACCTGCTGCGCGACGAGCGTGCGCACCACCTGGTCCGCGTCGGCCGCGAGCAGCGTGAGCCGCTCGTCGTCGCCGTGCGGCTGCGACTGCACGCCCTCGACGCCCGGGACCGCCTCGACCACGCCGCGCGCCGAGGGCGGGACCGTGAGCAGGATCCGTCGCCGGGAGACGAGGGCGAGCACCGCCCCGAGGTCCCCGTCGCCGAGCACGCGGCCCTGCCCGACGACCACGACGCGCTGCGCGAGCTCCTCGATCTCCTGCAGGTAGTGGCTGGTCAGCAGCACGGTCGCACCGTCGGCGTGGTAGTCGCGCATCGCCTGCCAGAGCACGTGCCGCGCCTCGACGTCCAGCCCCGTGGTCGGCTCGTCGAGCAGCACCAGGCGCGGCCGCCCGACGAGCGCGAGCGCGACCGCGAGCCGACGCTTCTGGCCGCCCGACAGGCCGCCCGTCTGCCGGCGCGCCAGGTCGGTGAGCCCGAACCGCGTCAGCACCTCCTCGAGCGGCATGGGGTCGCGGTAGTGCCCCGCGACCAGCTGGACCACCTCGGCGACGCGCAGCGTGTCCGGCAGGCCCGTCTCCTGCGGGGTCGTGCCCAGGCCCAGCCGCGAGGACGCCGAGCGCGGGTCGCCGCCGAACAGCCGGACCGTGCCCGCGTCGGGCTTGCGGAGCCCGCTGACCAGGCTGAGCAACGTCGTCTTGCCCGCGCCGTTGGGCCCGAGCAGGCCCACCAGCTCGCCGGGTCGCACCGTGAGCGACACGTCGTCTAGCGCGACCACCGCTCCGAACCGGCGCGTGACACCGGTCAGCTCGACCACCGGCTCGTCCGTCGTCCTGCTCACCATGCGCGGCCCCCTCGGCACCGGCGTCCGGGCTGCTCCGCCCGACCGTCCACGGTGGAGTCTGCCCAGGCCCGCGGTCCGGGGCAACGACCGCACGGCATACGGACCTACAGTTCGTCGCATGACCGGCGAGGCCATCGCGCAGACCACGGCTCCCCCGCCGTCGGAGCGCGCCGTGCGCCGCCGGCTCACGGTCGAGATCTGGATCGTGCTAGGCCTGTCGCTCGGGCGCTCGGGCGTGTACGCGATCGTGAACATGCTGGACCGGCTCACCGCGGGCCCGGCGCTCGCGGACCAGTCGACCACCATCAACCAGACGCTCAACGCGCGGCCGTGGCTCGACGTGATCTACCAGGTCCTCGCGATCGGCTTCGCGCTGGTCCCCGTGGCGCTCGCGCTGTACCTGCTGTCCGCGGACGGCCGCTCGGCGGTCCGCCGGATCGGGCTGACGTTCGCGCGCCCGTGGCGTGACCTGGGCATCGGGGTGGGTCTGGCCGCGGCGATCGGCGTGCCGGGGCTGGGCCTGTACGCGATCGGCCGGGTGCTGGGCATCACCGTCCAGGTGCAGCCGACGACGATCGACGACCACTGGTGGACCATCCCGCTCCTGATCGTCCTGGCGCTCAAGAACGCGCTGCTCGAGGAGGTCGTCGCGGTCGGCTACCTGATGGAGCGCCTGCGCACGCTGCGCTGGTCGACGCCCGCGATCATCGCCGCGAGCGCGCTGCTGCGCGGCTCCTACCACCTGTACCAGGGCTGGGGCGCGTTCGTCGGCAACGTCGTGATGGGCGTCGTGTTCGCCTGGTACTACCGCCGCACGCGGCGCGTGATGCCGCTCGTGGTGGCGCACACCGTCATGGACATCACCGTGTTCGTCGGCTACGCCCTGATCCCCCAGGGGTGGCTGGCCGCCGTCGGCCTCGACTGACAGCCGGACGGGGCACCCCGGCGCGTCGCGCTGCCTAGACTCGCCCCTATGTCTGTGCGCCGGCCGAAGGTTGCCGCGTCGGCCGACCCCACCACCGCGGGTGCCGACGTCCCGCGCGCCGACCTCGAGACCGCACAGAGCATGCTGGCCGGCGTCCTGACGGGCGGTCCGGCCCCCGAGCAGACCCGGCCGGACGCCGAGGCGGAGGCCGCGCGCATCGTGGTCGACGACGCGCCCGCGGTCCGCGTGCACCACCCGAGCGACGTGATCGCCGCGAGCATCGCCGGTCTCGGCATCGCGCTCGTCATGGTCCTCGCCACGTACGCGCAGCACACCACCACGGGCGTCGCGGAGGACGTGCAGGGCTTCGCCACGCTGCTGCGCCGCATCCTGTTCGTGCCCGTGCAGGTCCTCGAGGGGTTCGTGACCCTCGTCGTCCCCATCGCGGTGGGCATGGAGCTCGCGTTCCGCCGGCTCGGGCGCCAGCTCATCGAGGCGCTCGCCGCCGCGGTGCTCGCCGTCGGGCTGACGGCCACCACGGTGCTGCTGGTCGAGCGGCTCGGGTCCGACGAGCTGGTCCGCGGGCTCTCGGTCCTCGAGCGCGGGGCCTGGACCCTCACCGTGCCGGGCTACGTCGCGATGCTCGCGGGCCTCCTCACGGTCAGCGGGCCGCGGTCCCGGCGACGCACGGTCGCGTGGGGCTGGAACCTGCTGTGGGTCGCGATCGCGGTCCTGCTGGTCACCGCGCAGGTCTCGCTGCCCGGCCTCGCGGTCGCGCTGCTGCTGGGTCGGGTGGCCGGCCTGGTGGTGCGGTACGGCTCGGGTGTGCGCAGCGAGCGCGCGTACGGCGAGAGCCTCGTCGCGGGGGTCCGCCGTGCGGGGTTCGAACCGGTGCGGCTGCGCCGCATCGACGCGTCCGACGACCTGCTGGGCGACGAGACCGCGCACGACGCGGCCGCGCGCGCGCTGGTCCGCTCCACCGGCTACCGCACCTACGAGCTGACCACCGACGCCGACGAGCGCCTCGACCTGGTCGTCGTCGACGGCGACCGGCAGGTGGCCGGAATGGTCTCGCGCGTGTGGCGCTCGTTGCGCCTGCGCGGGCTCGAGGGGCGCTCGGTCCAGTCGCTGCGCCAGACCACGGAGCGCACCGCGCTGCTGTCCTACGCCGCGCGCGCGGCGGGCGTGCGCACCCCCGAGCTGCTGCGCGTCGCTGAGGCGCGCGACTCGATGCTCCTGGTCCAGGCGCAGCCGGGGCGCGCCGTGCCGCTCACCGACCTGCCGGACGACCTCCTGACCGACGAGCTGCTCACGGAGGTCTGGGCGCAGCTGCGCACCGCGCACGACGCGGGCATGGCGCACCGCGCCATCACGTCGGACGTCGTGCTGGTCGACGACGTCGTCGGACGGCCCATGGTGTGGCTCGTCGGCTGGGAGACCGGCTACGTGGCCGCCGCCGACCTGGCGCGGCGCATGGACCTCACGCAGCTGCTGGCGATGCTCGCGCTGCGCGTGGGCGTCGACCGCGCCATGCAGTCGGCCATCCGCGCACTGACCGACGACGACATCGCGGCGATCGGCCCGCTCCTGCAGGGCATCACGCTGCCCGAGCTGACCCGCAGCCAGCTGCGCGGTCAGCGCGGCGTGCTCGACGCGCTGCGCGCCGCGATCGTCGCGCGCCTGCCCGAGGCGGACGTCGAGCCCCAGCAGCTGGTGCGGTTCGGTGCGCGCACGGTGCTGACGATCATCGTGCCGATCGTCGCGATCCTGTTCGTCGTCACGCGCGTCAACATCGACGAGATCACCGACGCGCTGCGCGCGTCCGACTGGCGCTGGACCGCGCTCGCGTTCGTGCTCGGCCTGCTGCCCGTGGTCGGCGCGAGCATGACGCTCATCGCGTTCTCGCCCGCACGCCTGCCCGTGTGGCGCACGCACGTGGTGCAGGCCGCCGCGAGCTTCGTCGCGCTCGCCGCTCCCGCGGGGATCGGTCCGGCCGCGCTGAACCTGCGCATGCTCACGCGCCGCGGGGTCAGCACGTCGCTCGCGGCCGCGACGGTCGCGATGGTCCAGGTCAGCCAGCTCGTCGTGACGCTCGCGCTGCTCGTGGTGCTGTCCGTGACGTCAGGCGGCAGCGAGTCGCAGCTGCCCATCTCCCCGACCGTGCTGATCGCGGTCGCGATCATGGCCGCGCTGGTCGGCGCCGCGCTGCTGGTGCCGTGGGTGCGGCAGTGGGCGCTGGCCAAGATCGTCCCCACGCTGCGCCAGATCTGGCCCCGCCTGATCGACGTGCTCGGCCGCCCGTGGCGCCTGGCCGTCGCGGTGACCGGCAACCTGGTGATGACGCTCGGCTTCGTGCTCGCGTTCGACGCGTGCCTCGCGGCGTTCGGCCAGGAGGCCAGCCTGATCCAGGTGGCGATCGTCTACCTCGCCGGGAACACCGCCGGTGCGCTCGTGCCGACCCCCGGCGGCATGGGTGCGATCGAGGTCGCGCTGGCCGCGTCGCTCGCCACCGTCACGGGCATCAACCCCGGTATCGCGACCTCGGTCGCGGTGCTGTTCCGGCTGGTCACGTTCTGGATCCGGATCCCCCTGGGCTGGGTGGCCATGCGGTACCTGCAGCGCACGGGCGAGCTCTGAGGCCGCTGACGTCCGCACGCGTCGCCTGCGCACCCGGTCGGACCCGTCCGCTCGAGGTCGGGTCCGGATCCTGGTCTGCGAACGACGAACGCCGATGCGGTGTCCGCATCGGCGTTCGGGTGGCACCGGGGTGCCGGGTCGTGTGGCCGTCAGGCCGCCGCGGGCTCGCGCTGCGAGGGGAAGCGGTCCAGGACGCTCCGGCTCGCGGTCAGCACGGCCCACGCCTGAGCGCGGGCGAGCGGCGACGATGCGGGGCTGAGGGAGGGGGACTGAGACGGCTCGAGGGGGAACCCGGTCTGGTCCATGAAACTTCCTGTCTCTTCGGTAGCCCGGCTGACCGTCGTGGGTCCCGTGGCTTTGCGTCCCCTCCTCGCGGAGGGTTTGCCGTTTCGCTGACAGGTCTGACAGTAGACCACCGCACTTTCCTGGGCCAAGGGCGCGAAACCCCCCAAATACTCCAGGACAGCGTTTTCACCCGTTCGGCCCAGTGTCCGTTACGTCCGGGCGGGACGAACGTCCTACGGTCGGTCGGTCCGTCCGCCGCGTGCGCGACCGGACGGGTGTCACCGCAGGTCACAGGCGTCGTTTCACCGCTCGACGTGGTACCGCCACGACCGCCTCGGCGCCCAGCCGAGCAGGCGGCGGGCCTTGTCGATGCCCAGCAGCGTCTCGTGGCCCTCGAGCGGCCGGCGCACCGGCACGTCCGGCAGGTAGGTGGCCGCGAGCTCCGCGCTGGGGGTCTCGAGGACCGTGTCCGGGGACGCGATGACGAACGCCTCGAAGCCGCGCAGGTCGCTCTCGAGCGCGAGGCGGACCGCCTCGGCACCGTCCACCGCGTCGATGTAGCTCCACAGGTTCCAGTCGCGGTCCTCGGGCCGGAAGGAGGCGAACTGCGCGTAGTCCTCCTCGACCATGACGTTGGAGAACCGCAGGGCCAGGATCTTGAGCTCGGGGTCCCAGC
>Ga0170475_112577054_pt1 | contig 11771 bp, 13 predicted proteins | sample Soicark_Litter_5_FD_111474 | JGI IMG/M metagenome (GOLD analysis project Ga0170475, IMG submission 111474) | Avena fatua rhizosphere microbial communities from Hopland, California, USA. Combined Assembly of 48 SPs | reverse complement strand
GAGGCTCCCTCGCGGCGGCCTCGTTAGAGGCCTCGTAGAGGTTCTTGCACCCTTCGGGTGTTCTCGCCCCCGCATGGGGGCGAGGGCGGGGGGCCATGGGGGCTCGGAATAGATAAGCGATAACTCTTTGATTTTGCACTACCCTCAAGCGCACGGCTTTGCCCCCCAAGGGGGCGAGAACCTCTACGAGGCCGGGCGAATGCCAGGATTTCAGTCTTCAACCTTTTTCAACGGCCTGTTGGTCCGACAGGCTGCTGGGCATGCGCTTAGCCCGCCTTCACATTCATAGTGATCCGTGCACTGAAAACCTTGGTGCCCGCTGTATCGAACACCTCCACCGGCACGACGATATCGCCCTCTTGCTGCCAATCCACGGTGGCGCCATCGGCGACGGCGCGCAGATCGGTTTTGGCCTTGGCCAGGTATTCGACCGTCATGCCCTTGGGTATCCAGCGTGCGCCTGTTGGTATCGATACGTCGGTCATGGTGCCGGCGACCAGCTCGGCGGCGTTGCACATGGCGATGGCGTGCACGGTGCCGAGGTGGTTGGTGATTTCCTTGCGAAACGGCACGGTGATTTCTGCACGGCCCGGCTTCAAGTCCACGAAGCTGGGGGTGATGGTGGAGAAATAGGGGGCCATCTGGCAAACCATCTTGCTGAAGGCTTCGGTGCCGGCGGCATTGAAAAACGCTAGGGCTTGGCTCATGTGTCTTGCTCCGGTATATGTGCTTGTTGAGGTGGCTGGGCTCGCCGCTTTAAGATCTTCCGGCAAGTGTGTAGAATACTATTCTAGAATATTATTCTGGTGCAAGCGGGAGCACATTCGCAATGACATTACCACCACACCCGGAACCGGGCCGGCCGGATCGCAAGCAGGAAATCCTGCAGGCGGCGCTGCTGTGCTTTCTGAAGCGCGGCGTAGAGGCGACCAGCATTGATGACATACGCCTGCAGTGCAATGCCAGCGTCGGCAGCATCTATCATCACTTCGGCAATAAGGAGGGCATTGCGGCGGCACTGTTTCTCAAGGCCACCGGCGATCATTCCCGGCGGCTGCTGGCCAATCTGGCGGCTGCTGCGTCGGCGGAGGCGGGCATACGCAGCATCGTCGGCAATTACATAGACTGGGTCAGCGAGCACCCCGATCTTGCGCGCTTCCTGTTCCTGGCGCGCACCGCCCTCGCGCGCAACGAGCATGGCGAGCGGCTGGATGAAGCACGTCAGGATCACTTTGCGGAGATATTTCGCTGGTTTGATGCTTGCCTCTTGCGGGGCGAGCTACGCGTGCTGCCGAGGGAGGTGTACCCGGCCTTGCTATTGGGGCCTACGCACGATTATTGCCGGGCCTGGCTGGCGGGGCGGGTCAAGACGCCGCCACAGGCTCACCGCGCAATATTTGAAGAGGAGGCGTGGCGGGCGGTGCAGGCTCGGTGAAGCACACGGTAAAGCGCCAAGCCTGCCGAAGCTCACTTCTTCGGCCGAAACGCCTTGACCACGCTTTCATTCGTTTCTATTCGCGCTGCGCCAATCAAATCCAGGCAATAGGGAACGGCGGCGAATATCCCCGGCACCTTTACCTTGCCGTCGGCATCGCGCAAACCTTCCAGCGTTTCCCGTATCGATTTGGGTTGGCCGGGCAGGTTGAGGATCAGTGCCTTGCCGCGCAGCACGCCTACTTGCCGCGACAGGATGGCGGTCGGCACGAAGTTCAGGCTGATCTGGCGCATCTGCTCGCCGAAGCCGGGCATTTCGCGGTGGGCGACGGCCAGCGTCGCGTCAGGCGTCACGTCGCGCGGGGCAGGGCCGGTGCCGCCGGTGGTGAGCACCAGGCCGCAGCCTGTTTCATCAACCAGTTGCATCAGCGTCGCTTCAATGGTGGCCTGATCATCGGCTATCAGGCGTTCGACAACGTTAAACGGCGTGGTAATCGCGCCGGCCAGCCATTCCTTGAGCGTTGGCAGGCCCTTGTCTTCATACACGCCTTGCGAGGCGCGATCGCTGACCGATACCAGGCCTATGGTCAGGGTTTCACTCATCGTCCTCTTGCTCCTCGTCCTCAATATCGGCGTGTCCTGCGTCTTCTTCATCCATGGTCGCGAACGAAGGCTCGGGATAGAGGTCTTTCAGGAACTGAAAAAGCGCACGGTAGTGTTTGGGCGGCTTGGTTGAGGTACGCTCGGCGCGGGTGTTGCGTATCAGTTGCCGCAGTTCCGGGATGTCGATATCCGGGTGCTCTGCGAGCAGTTTGGTAAAAGCGTCGTCGCTGGCCAGCAGATCCTCGCGCGTACGCTCCAGTTGGTGCAGCCAGGCCGTGTGGCGCTGGTTATCGCCCTTCAGGCTTTCCATATAGGCCTGGATAGGTGCGGCATCCACTTCGCGCATCAGCCGACCAATGTATTGGCGCTGGCGCTTGATGGCGCCGTTGGCGGTGATCTTCTTGGCGTCGAGTATGGCTTTGAGCAGTTCGTCGGGCAGGTCCAGTTTGATCAGGGCTTCTTTGCCGAGATCTATCAGGGCGACGCCGAGATCCTGCAACGCGGTCATGTCGCGCTTTTTCTGGCTTTTGCTGGGGCCGTCGTATTCGTCAGCAAGCGATTCGTCGTCTGGCTGGGGAGTTGCCTTGCTTGGGCGGGCCATATTCACTCTGGCAGTATCGGGTTGTCGGCCTAATATGATACCGGAAGGGCGGTGTGGGCTGACAGACAGTTATTGAAACTGTGGAGGGTGAAATCGTACAAAGGCTTATAGTTTTTGCGCTCACCCGGTAAAGCCGATGCTCGCAGGCATTTGAGAGTCAAAAAATTATCGCTGATCTATCCCACTTTTCCGCCCTCGTCCCCAACCCAGGGGCGAGGACGCCCGGAGGGCGCAAGAACCTCTACGGGGCCTTTAACGAGACCGCCGCGAGAGAGCACCCTGGTGGACGCGGGAACCCTTGCAGGGCCGCGCTTTGCTCTATGTCGCGACTTTTTTCATCATCTGGCCAAGGAAGGGGAAATGCCCGGCGCTACATGCGATGCAGCGTCCCTTATTGTTAGGTAAACTGAATGTTACGCCCGCCGGGAAGCCGGCAATGTTGAATGCTTATGTTTTGCCAATGGCGCTACACCCTAAAAAGGAATAGTTGTGAGTCAACCCGAAACCGGTTTTTCCTACGATCAAGGCCAGTTGAGCCAGATCGCCGCCGATGCGCTGGCCGCCGCGAAAGCCGGCGGTGCCACGGCATGTGATGTCGATATTTCGGAAGGCATCGGCCAAAACGTCACGGTACGTCTCGGTGAAGTGGAAACCATAGAGTACAACCGTGACAAAGGTGTGTCGCTGACCGTGTATGTGGGGCAGCGCAAGGGCCATGCCAGCACCTCTGATTTCTCGCCGGCCGCCATCGCACAGACGGTAGGTGCGGCGCTGGCCATCGCCCGCTACACGGCGGAAGACGCGGCGGCGGGTCTTGCCGATGCGGACCGGCTGGCCACCGCTTTCCCGGACCTGGATCTCTACCATCCGTGGGCGCTGGATGTCGAGCAGGCCATCGCCATCGCCAAGGCCTGCGAGGATAGGGCGCGCGGCGTAGACGCACGTATCAGCAATTCGGATGGCGCCACCGTCTCCAGCCAGACCGGTCACTCCATCTTCGCCAGCTCTCACGGTTTCCTCGGTTATCAAAAAAGCTCGCGCCATTCCGTTTCCTGCGCGGTGATCGCCCAGCAGGGCGAGGCGATGCAGCGCGACTATTGGTATACCTCGGCACGCGCCGCTGCAGACCTGGCCGACACGGAGGCGGTAGGCCGCATAGCGGGCGAACGCGCCCTGGCGCGCCTCGGGGCACGGCGCATCAAGACCGGGGATTATGCAGTGCTGTTCGATCCGGGGCTGGCTGCCGGGCTGATCGGGCATCTGGTGCAGGCGGTATCCGGCGGCAGCCTGTATCGCAAATCCTCATTCCTGATGGACTCGCTGGGCAAAGCCGTGATGGCGCCACTCGTCAATATCGTGGAAGACCCCTTTCTGCCCCGCGGCTTTGCCAGCGGCGCCTATGATGCAGAAGGCGTGGCGACGGTCAGGCGGGATTTGGTGAGCGGCGGCGTGCTCAATGGCTATTTCCTGGGCAGCTATTCCGCACGCAAGCTGGGCATGGCCTCAACCGGCAATGCCGGTGGTAGCCACAATCTGCTGGTGACGCCGACGGCGGGTGATTTAAGCGACATGCTGGGCCGCCTTGGCACTGGCCTGTACGTCACGGAGCTGCTGGGACATGGCATCAACCCGGTAACAGGTGATTACTCACGCGGCGCGGCTGGTTTCTGGGTCGAGAATGGCGTCATCGTGCACCCTGTTGAAGAAATTACCATTGCCGGCAATCTAAAAGAGATGTTTATGCGCATCGTGGCGATAGGTTCGGATATCGAAACACGCGGCAGCAAGCAGGTGGGTTCGATATTGATTGAGCAGATGACGGTCGCTGGAGAGTAAATTATTCCCATTGGCCTGCAGAGTGTGTTGCTATCGGGCAACGCGCTCTGCAGGTCGGGATTGTCACTATAGGGTGCGCTTACGCTGTCTGATTTAGATTGTTGGTTGCTGCATTGCAACATTTTCCAGGCAGCGGCATTGCAAATCCATCAATTTCGCTTACACTGAGCTTGCGCATTCATCAGCGCACTGTGAATTACTATCGGGAACACTATTACAAAGGAGACGACTGCAGCGCCCGATCAGGCTTTTTGAGAAAGGAGCGCCACCATGTCCAGCTTGTCTGCCATATCCGTTATCTCCCTGCAGGCGCGAGATCGCCCGCTTATCCTGCAACACCTGCTTGGTCTCGACGACGATGATCGGGTGCAACGCTTCATCCAGTACGCTAACGACCACATCATCTCCAGCTATGTACAGCGCCTTGACTTCGTGCGTGACATGCACTTCGGCGTCTACTCTGCCGACCAATCCCGCCTGATCGGCCTGACTCACCTCGCCATCGATCCGAAACGCCGCTGTGCGGAAATCGGCGTAAGTGTCGAGCGCGACATGCGACGCCGCGGTCTCGCCAGCCAGATGCTGACGCGCGCTATTCTGCGTGCTCGTAATCTTGGGGTGACGGAGGTGGTGATGTACTTCATGCCCTATAACACTGGCCTTATCGAGCTTGCCAAGCGCCACGGCATGAGCTTGACCGTGGGCCGTGGCGAAGGCATCGCCCGCCTCAGGCAGCCTGCGCCGGGTGCGGACAGCCTGACTGAGGAATTGCTGGCGCAATGGACGGCCGCCAGCGAGCATAGCGTACAGCAGCTATCTATGAGTGCGCTGGCGGCCAGCCTGTCTCTACAGCGGGCCATGGTCGAATGGTGCCGGGCTTAATGTCGTTTGATCATTTACATACGGCCATACGGCGCAATGCGCTGCGCTTATTGACGCCCTACGAATCTTTCAAAGCAAAATTAAGCTAACTTGCCTGCCATGCTTAGCTCAGCCGCAACTTGCCGGTGAGCAGCACAGGCCCGGTAGGTGCGCCGCTGGGTGAGCCGCCGCGTGGCTCGAGACTCACTGCCAGCAATTGGCTGCCATGCAGCGTATCAAGATGCTTGATATCCAGTTGCACGACACGCTCCGCGGTGTGGTTAAGCACGCCCAGGGACTGCGGCTTGCCGTCTTTAAGCGCCCATAACTCATAGTCATGGTCACTGGGCGCATTGAACTGGCCGACACTGGTCAGGTGCAATTGCGCGCGCTGGGCGTCGAAATGCGCAAGCAGCACTGGCTCCGTCTGGCTGTTGTTGAGCACTGCAACGAGTTGCAGTGCCGCAGCCGGATTAGGTGCAGTCTTATCCAGCACAATGCCCACCGTCAGCAATAAAACCGCCGCCAAGGCAAAACCGCTGGTGTAACGCCAGAAGTTCAAACTCTGCCACCAGCCTTGCGCGCTGCGCACCGGCGGCTGGGCGATGCCTAGACGCGCGCTGATGTTGCGCCAGACGCGTTCTGGCGGCTTGACGGGCGTCAGGCTGAAGGCCAGCGGGTCGAGGTTTTTCTGCCAGCGATTCACTTGCGTGCGTACCATGCTGTGCTCCTTCATCAGGCGCTCGAAGCGGCGCCGTGCCTGGCCGTGCAAAGTGCCCAGCACATATTCTGCAGCCAGCCTGTCCATCAGTTCCGGGCGTAGATAATTCATGATGACAAGCAGCCTTTCAGTTGCATCAACGCGCGTCTTACCCAAGTCTTTACGGTACCGAGCGGCAGAGAAAGTTCTTGCGCCATTTCGCTGTGCGACAGCCCCTGGTAGTAGGCGAGCAGGATCAATTCCCGGGAGCGTTCTTCCAGCGCCTCCATGCATCGCCGCAGGGACTGTGCTTCAGACGCCTGCAAAAGCTGCTGCAAGGGACCAGCCCGTTCGTCGGCGTGCTTTTCGAGGATGCCTTCTTCATCGTCGCCAACACTGTCTTCATGCGCAGGGCGCCGCAACCAGTCCAGGCAACGATTGCGCACGATCTGCGTCAACCAGGTCAGCGGCGCACTTTTCTCGCGCATATAGGAATCCGCGTGATGCCAGACCCGGACATAGCATTCCTGCAAAATTTCTTCGGCCCAGTCGGCACGCTTCACCATACGCAAGGCGACGGCGAAGAGTCGCGGCGAGCTGTGTTGATAAAGCGTTTCGAAAGCCTTCATGTCGCCCAGTGCGACACGTGAGAGCAAAGCTGCCAACGGATCTTCGTCCACTTGCTGTCCCTGAAATAACGGCCGTTCAGATACGGCGCTACCGGATGTAGCGTCGTCCCCCCAACGAACCTGATGTTGTTCATGCAGCATATTATTGCGTATTCGCGACCGGAAACGGGAGACAAGGTTGATCGGCAGGCACTGCGCGTCGGATTTCAGCCGCTTCAGCCCCCAGAATAGGCAGATGTGAGCCGCTAAACCTAAGTGCCTTTCCTACATTCATTAGTTATTGATAATACGTATGAGCTTGCCGCGTGGATGCAAATCACGCAAGAATATTTGACCACTGGGCACTTTAAATAGTATAGCGCTTGTAATTTACGAACGTTCGTACTATAAAGATCGGGCGCTTTTGCAAATTTTTGCGGGAACCGGCATGGATACATCTCTTGCACTCACACCGGAAATATTTAATAAAATAGGCGCTGACAAGCTGCCTGGCCATATGGGCATAGTCGTTGTCGGGATGGGCGAGGGCCGCTTGCTGGCTGCCTTCGAGGTGCAGAAGCATCATCTGGCGCCGAATGGCTACCTGCATGCGGGCAGTGTAGTGAGCCTTGCCGATACGGCTACCGGCTACGCCTGTGCGGCACACTTGCCGGAAGGGGCAACTGGTTTTACCACCATTGAATTAAAATCAAACTTCCTCGGAACTGCCTTGCAAGGCAGCGTGCAGTGTCTCGCAACGGCTGTTCACCTTGGAAAGACCACGCAGATTTGGGATGGTGTAGTCAGCCATCGGGAAAGTGGGAAAATCATCGCCATGTTTCGCTGCACACAGATGATCCTGTTCCCAAAGCGATAGCTTCAAGCGCTTGATTGGTAACTATTTTTTTGATTGCCGGGGAAACCGGGCCAGCGCAGGGGCTTACTCGGGTTAAACTAAAGGTGCATACCATTTGGTTTGCTCCCTCACTAAGATGATTGACTGCCATGTCCAGACCAATAGCCATGACCAAGGGTGAGAGCACCCGTGAAATGATACTTACCGCAGGCGTTGCCCTGGCGCGTGAGATTGGTGTTTCCAGCCTGACCATCGGCACACTGTCCGACAAGGTAGGCATGTCAAAAAGCGGCTTGTTCGCCCATTTTGGTTCCAAGGAAGAGCTGCAGCTTGCCGTGCTGAAGTCGGCGCAGGATAGGTTCAGTGCCGAAGTCTTGCTGCCGGCCTACAAAGAGGCGCGTGGTTTGGCCCGCTTGCGCGCCGTATTCTCGCGCTGGCTGGTATGGAGCGGCGGCGTTTGCACCAAGTCTTATGGGGGGTGCCTGATACTCGCTGCCAATCATGAATATGACGACCGGCCAGGGCCGGTGCGCGATCTCCTCGCCATCATGCAGCGCACGCTGATCAGCAATCTGTCCAAATCCGTACAGTTCGCCATCGATAGTGGCGAATTGCCGGAAGACACCAATCCCCTGCAATTTGCTTTCGAGCTGTTCGGGCTGGTGCTGTCCGCGCAACTGCATACGCGCCTGCTGCATGATCAGACCACGCTGCAGTATGCATCGATAGGCTTTGAGCGGCTGATCGCCGCGCCGCCGCTATTCCTGCAAAAACCTGCAGTGCCGACACCGGCAGTGCTGGAACCGGAATTTTGCTGATGTGTCTGTGTTGACGTTTCGGCGTTGACGTTTTGTTTGGCCCGCCAACGGGGGCATCAGAACAAAACGTCAACCCACCTGCCTTATATGGGCAATGCTGCATGCCTGCGCGTACTCACGGTACTCACATGGTTGCGGCGTGGCGCATGTATAGAATGGTGGTCGCCGTCTAGGCGCCGGTAAAGCAGGCGCTCATACTCGTCTTTCACTACTGCGTAGCATTCGCAGACAAGATCTTCCAGACCCTCTCTATCCAATACCGTAATATGGCCACGGCGATATTGGATAAGCCCCTCACTCTGCAATTTGCAAGCGGCTTCCGTCACGCCTTCACGGCGCACGCCCAGATTATTGGCGATCAATTCCTGCGTCATAACCAGTTCATTGCCCTCTATGCGATCCAGGCTATTCAGCAGCCAGCGGCAGAGCTGTTGAACCAGGCTATGGCTGCGGTTGCAAACGGCGTTCTGCGCGGTCTGCGTCATCCGCGCCTGTGCGTAGCGCAGCAGCAGGGATTCCAACTCGCCGTGACGTGACAATTCCCGGCGCAGATTGCAGGCCTTGATGCGATAGGCGGTCCCCGCGCATTGTACGACGGCCCGGTTCACGGTGGTGTTGCCGCCCAGCAGCAGCGGAATGCCGACAGCACCTTCGTGGCCTACCATGGCGACTTGCGAGCTGGTGCCGTTTTCCAGGTCGTACAGCAAAGTGACGATGCAACTGGTCGGAAAGAGCAGGTAGTTGATGTGGCCGCCGGACTCGAACAGCACGGTGCCGACATCCAGGGTAACCTCTTCCAGGACGGGCAACAGGCGCGCGTAATCCGCAACGGGCAGCGCTGACAGAAGAATATTTTGTGTGGGAGTAGGGGATGGCAACATGGCGATGACCTCCTAGTTTTACAGATGTATTCCCAGATCCACCGAACTTGATGACGGCCAGGATCTCCAAGGGCCACATGCAAACTGTGCATGCCGCGTTGGTTGTCATTAAGGCAAATCAGGGGCTATATCGCCATACCTCTATGGGGGTATCCCGTCAGCATAGTGGGAGATTTGTAATGCTCAGCTCCGATTCCTATCGGCGACACCGGAAGGCAGGTAAGATTTTTTTCCGGTAAGTGATTGACTTGTATTGTTAATTTTTGATTTTCTCTAATTTTTCGGGCAGGCGCGGGAACTCGCGCCTGCAAATGTAAATATTCCGCTTTCAAGGAAAATGCCGCAGGCCGGTGCTGATTACAGGCGCATTTATTCGCCGCCCAGCCGTTGTTCGACAGCCCATACTGCCAGTTCAACCCGTGAACGGAATTGCAGCTTTTGCAGCAAATGCTTGACGTGAACCTTGACGGTGCCCTCGGCAATGGCAAGATCGCGGGCGATCATCTTGTTGCTGCCGCCGCAGGCAATGCTGCGCAATATCTCGATCTCGCGACTGGTCAGCATGTCCAGATTGCGGGTATCGGCGGCGTCTTCGTTATGCAGCGCCTCAACCAGTAGCGCCTTCAGGCGCGCCGAGACCACCATTTCGCCGCTCCAGCCCTGGCGTATGGCTTCAAGCAACTCATCCGGCTCCATGTCTTTCAGGATGTAGCCGTCGGCGCCGGCGCGGATGGCGCTGAACAGGTCGCGGGGATCGTCCGACATGGTAAGCATCAGCACCCGTGCCTCGACGCCGGCACGCCGCAGCTCGCCCAGCGTGGCGATACCGTCTTTCAGCTTCATCTGTAGATCCAGCAATACCAGATCCGGCACCAGTTGCAGCGCCAGCGCGACGCCTTCATCGCCGCTGGATGCTTCGCCCACCAGTTGTAAATCTGGCGCCATTTCCAGAAGCTGGGCGACGCCGCGCCGGAACAGCGGGTGATCATCTATTACGAGTATGGTGTTGCCGGGTCTGACTTCCACCATAGGGAGGCTCCTGTTGGCGATGGGTATTTCTGCTTTGCGTGTTGTAAGCTGCTGGCAGCCTGTCGGACTTTCGCTTCGACCTCCTAAGTCCGACAGACTACTAGCAGCCTGTCGGACTTAGGGGTAATCGGCTGCAAAATCCGCTAGTCGGTCCATATCCCACCGCTTTTTTGGGTAATGGAACAACCATTACCCTGCAAAAGCGGTGAAATCTGGCCTCTCCTATCGGACTTTTCGCTTCGATTCCCTAAGTCCGACAGACTGCTAGCTACGTTCACTATCCGGTGCGCGGAAGTTGCTCAAAAGTTGGCGCAACTGGCGATGGGCGTCGTCCAGGCCGCTGCGCAATTCCGTAACCACTGTATCCAGCTTCTCTCTTTGCCCCGGCGCCTGCTCCGTGTCCGCGCTGGCTTTGGCGAGGCGCGCCATCTGTATGCGTGCGTACCAGAGCGATTGTGCGAGGGAATCGTGCAGCTCCCTGGCGATACTGGCGCGTTCCTCCAACGCGGCGATGCGTCGGGTTTCCGCCTGGCGCTGTGCCGCGAGCAGTGCCGTGCCGAAGTGATAGGCAACCGTGTCCAGCAACTGCTGCTCCCACGCCTCTATCTGGCGTCCGGGGCGAAGGCGTATGCGCAACGTACCCAGAATCTGCGCCTGATCACGTAACGGTATCTCCAGCACCTCTCCTACGCTGGTAGACGCGCTGCCGGCCTGCGCTACGCCCTGGCTGCTGTCTATGCCGTGGATACTTGCCTGCTGGAAATCGATCACCTGCCGTACATCCGCCAGCGTGTCTTCCAGCAATTGCACCGACAGGGGCGAGGCGGCGAGGGCGCCTGTCACCCGGTACAGCATATGCAGCGAGCGATTGCTGCGCTCCAGGTCCTGGGTCTTGGCAAGCAGTGCCTCGTCGGCGCGCTGCTTGGCAAGCCTGCAACTGGATTGGAGAACGGCCACCCTTATTGCATCGGCCAGGCCACGCGCGTCCTGTGCTGACTTGGCTCGATAATCTGCGGCACCCTGTTTCATGGCAAGTACGGCAGCGTGCACAGAGGCGCTCGCATCAATCAGGATGACCGGCGGCGCCGCCACTGTATATTTTTTCAGCAGAGCCAACACCTGCAAGCCGTCCAGGCCCGGTGTATGGCAATCGCTCAGTACGAGGTCAGGCTGCTGCTCAGCCAAGCTGGCGGTAAATTCGCTTGGCGATGAGGCCAATGCAAACGTAAACGCAGGGTTTTCCTCGCCGAGAGCCGTGCACAGTCGCGCCTGCTCCTGTTGGTCGGTATCTAGGTAGAGAATTTGCATGGCGGGCAGTCTTTGGCACTCAGCAGGTTGAAAATACCGTATGTCCAGCAGCGTGTCGGACGTATGAGAAATCGGTTTTCCAGTTTCGCCGCCCGTGCCGATTACTAGTAGTCAGTCACGTTGAATCGGATGGATGATGTTGCGGCGATCAGGGTCGAGAGCAAGGCGGCAAAGTGAAGGCAGGGTGGTTCTCCTGCCGAACTTTGCCAACGCAGCTATCGGCCTTGAGCGCCCGG
>Ga0170475_100926341_pt1 | contig 11773 bp, 6 predicted proteins | sample Soicark_Litter_5_FD_111474 | JGI IMG/M metagenome (GOLD analysis project Ga0170475, IMG submission 111474) | Avena fatua rhizosphere microbial communities from Hopland, California, USA. Combined Assembly of 48 SPs | reverse complement strand
TGGCCGGATCGGTGGGCGTATCTACACTCATCGGTTCGGTCCGGAGGCCGAGGCGCCGTTTGCCGACCTGGGGGCGATGCGGATTCCCCGGAGTCACCGGCACACCATGCGATACGTCCACTGTCTGGGCCTGGGTGAAGACCTGCGTCCCTTTCACAGCCTGCTGGCGGAGCCGAACGCCTTCGTCGGCACCGCAAAGGGCTACCTGCGGCTGCACGAAGCCGCGCGGTCCCACGTCGAGGTGTTGCGGCAACTCCCGGCGCATCGTGAGCGTCGCGCGGAAGTACTGCTGTTCGGCTCCTGGTTGACCATCATCGTCGACGCGATCGCGCCACCCACGCTCCGGCGGTCCCTGCGTCAGCAGCTCGACGGCAATCTTCTCGACGTGGTCGGCGAGGTGGACCTGGTCCCGTTCGTCGATCACCGTCGCGCACGGCTCGACCTGCACGGACTGTTCTCGGCGCATCCGCTGCTGCGAAACGCGTGCTCCGGATCGCTACGGAGCTTTCTCGACGACATTCTCGCCGAGACGAGCACCGACCTCGTCCGGCTGCGCGGCGGCATGGACCGGCTGGTGCGCCGGTTGGCGCGGCGTCTCCGATCGCCGATCCGCTGTGGCCAGGCGGTCGTCGGCCTGGACGTCACGCCGGCCGAGGTGACCCTGCGGGTTCGGGAAAACGGCCGGATCACCACCCGTCGATGCCCGTTCGCGGTGTGTACGGTCCCGTTCTCCATCCTGCACCGGATGGAAACGACCGGCCTCAGCGCGGACAAGCTGGACATCGTCCGCAGTACGCGGTACGTGCCGGCGACCAAGGTGGCGTTCCACTGCCAGGAAGCGTTCTGGGAGAAGGACGGCATCCACGGCGGCGCCTCCTCCAGCGGCGGCCGGGTCCGGCAGACGTACTATCCGCCGGTCGACGGCGATCCTGCCCTCGGCGCGGTACTACTGGCCAGCTACAGCATCGGCGCCGACGCCGACCTGCTGGGGCGGCTTCCGGCCGCGGCGCGGTACGCGGCCGTCCTCGCTGACCTCGGCACCATGCATCCGCAGCTGTTGGAGCCCGGCATGGTTCGCAACGCCATCAGCGTCGCCTGGGGGCAGCAGGCCTGGGGCGGTGGCGGCTGCTCAGTCCGGTGGGGCAAGAGCGCCGAGGCCGCTGAGTGGGACCGGTTGCGGGCCACCCGGCCTGAGCATGGGTTGTTCTTCGCCGGCGAGCACTGTTCCGCCGCGCCGGCCTGGATCGACGGCGCAATCGAGTCGGCCACCGCCGCGGCGGCCCAGATCGCGGAGCGGCTGTGCCTGACCGTCCCGCTGCCCGAGGACCGCACCGCGACGGAGGCGGCGCGATGAGTGTCTTCGATCTGCCCCGGGTGCACTTCGCCGGAGTCGCGACCACGAAGCTGCCGACCGGTCCACGGTCGGGCCTGGTGGACCTGGCTACCAACCGGGCGCTGACCGAGGAGGGGCCGTACCCGGCCGCCGGCCGCCCGGCCGACTATCACGCCTACCTCGAACGGTGGGGACCCCGGTACGACGCGTCCGGCCGCCCGGACGACAACGGCCTGTTCACCGCGGGCAAGGGCTGGAACTTCAACGGCAACGGGCACTTCTGGATCGACGCCCGGGTGACCTGCGTCGAGGCCGTCGACGGTGTCGATCGGACCGATTCCCTGGTCGGCCGGGCCGTCGACCTGTGGGGACACTACAACGAATACCTCGGGACCACGGCCAACCGGGCCCGCATCTTCGATCTCGACCCCACCTCGAACTGGACCACGGCGGTCATGGTGGGCCAGGTCGGCATCGGCCGCGACGGTCGATCCCACGACACCGGGTACATGGTTGTCGGCGACGTCGCCGGTATCCAACCGCCGCGCTGGCAGAATGCCGATTTCATCGGCGATGTCGGCGCGCACTGGGGTGCGTCGCGACTGCGCCGATCCACGGTGTACCAGTTCGTCGTCCGGCGCGGCGACGACCTGCACTGGCTCGACGTCACGGCCTCGCCGGCGGCCCGGTCGTTGCGCGAAACCGTGGACTCGCCGGCGTTCGGCGGCCTCGTCGTCCAGTTCGCACTGGCGAACATGGCCGTGCCCGAGGCGCCGGACGCGCCGAACCGCTGCGCGGTCTGGGGGACCATTGCCGGCTGGCGGCCGGACGAGTTGTGCAGTTATCCGGCCGGTCGGCTGCTCACCCGGCGTGGCGCCGGCCACGACGACCGGCGCATGCTGCACAACCTCGCCGTGTCGGTGCGGCCGGAGCGGGTGTGCCTCAACATGATCACCGCCGTGCCACGGCTCGACCAGGGGACGGCGGCCGGGCCGGGCCCGTTGCCGGCGCTCGGCACCCGGGCGGATCTGGGCGATCTGGAGCTGCGAACCGCCGCGACCGACACCCTGGTTGCCCGGATTCCCCGTGCCGGCTACCGGTCCGACACGTTCGACCAGACATCCGGCGTGGTGACCGTGCCGGCCTTGGCGAACGGGCCGGCGGTTCGGGACGAGGCGCTGCGGCTGGTCGGGCATCCCGCGGGTCGGCGCACCGTTCTGCTCGCCGAGGAAGAGGTCAATCTCCAGGTCGACGACGCCATCGTCGTCCTGGACCATCCCAAGCCGGTGCCGGACCAGGACGATCGCGTGGAGGTGGCGATCCGGTCATTCGTCCGCGGAGGCCCCGGCCCCGTGCCCGAGATCCACGTACACCAGTACGGCAATCCCCGGTCGCGTCGGCTGGACCCGGACGGTGCTCGGGACATCGTCCGGCTGCGTGCCGGCCGGGTGGACACCGGGACCGACCTCGCCGCGTCCTGCGTGACCGCCACCGACGCGCACGGCCGGGGGTGGTTCACCGTGCAGGGCAGCCGCGGCGGCGCGACCCGCCTTCTGTTGAGCGCCCGGGCCGACGAGCGACCCGGCGAAGCCGGCGCCGACCGGGACCTGGCGGCCGCCTACGACAACGACGACGCGTACGGATTCTGGCCGGCGGTCGGCGTTGTCGACGTTCGGGTGCTGCCCGACGACTGGCATCTCGACCGGCTACCCACCGAGGCCGTCACCTTCGACCTGCTCTACCGCGAGGTGTTCGCCTACTACGAACTGCTCTATTCCTTCATGCGCTCGGAGGTGTTCAGCCTCGCCGATTCCGGCAAGGTGCAAACCTACGCCCGGCTGATCTGGCAGATGTGCGATCCGGCGAACCGGGGGCGTACGTACTTCATGCCCTCCACCCGGGACCTGTCCACGCCCAAGGCCCGGCTCCTGCTCAAGTACCTGCGCAATCAGCAGGCCGGGCCGAAGGTACCGGTGACCGGCACCGCGAGTGACGGCCGCGGCCGGGCGATCACCACCCGCGGGCAACTGCTCGACGCCCTGCACCAGGCCGCCACGGTCGAGTTGGCGGTCATGCTCCAGTACCTGTACGCGATGTACTCGATCCCGGCCTGGGGAGCCGCCGACCAGTACGTGCGTTCCGGTCGGTGGACGCCCGAGCAGCGCACGCTGGCGTGCGGCGACGGCGGACGCACGCGGGCCGGCGGCATGCGGGGCGCGCTGTTCACCGTCGCCCGCGAGGAGATGATCCACTTTCTGGTGGTCAACAACGTGATCACCGCGATGGGGGAGGCGTTCTTCGTTCCCAAGATCGACTTTGGGACCCTCAACACGACGCTGCCGGTGTCGATGGACTTTGCGCTCGAGCCGTTCGGACTGGGCAGCGTGCAACGGTTCATCGCCCTCGAACGGCCCCACCCGGTGACCGAAAGGCTGGTCGCGCCGGCGTCGGAGGAGTGCGGGACCGAGCACGGGTACGCCTCGATCAGCGAACTCTACGGAGCCATCCGGGAGGGACTGCAACGCGTACCCGATCTGTTCATGGTCGCCCCGGGTCGAGGCGGTGGCGAACACCATCTCTTCCTACGCGAGTCGATCAATGCCGAGCACCCCGACTACCAGCTCGAGGTCGACGACCTGGCGAGCGCCCTGTTCGCCATCGACGTGGTCACCGAGCAGGGTGAGGGTGGGCGGTTGCCGTCGGTCACGGCGGCCGGGGACTCGCACTACGCGACGTTCCTCGGTATCGCCGAGACCCTGATGGCCCGGCGCTCGACCGGCCCGGCCGTTCCGGGTGAGGTGTGGTCGCCCGCCTACCCGGTGCTGCGCAACCCGACCCTGACCGCGGGCAATCCGAACACCGTGCTCGTGACGGATCCGGACACCCGAACGGTGCTGCAGCTGTTCAACCGCGCGTACTTTCTGATGACCCAACTGATGGTGCAGCATTTCGGCGCGCACCCGGACGCGAGCCTGCGCCGCTCCCGGCTGATGAACGCCGCCATCGACGTGATGACGGGGATGATGGCGCCGCTCGCCGAGACCCTCGTGACCCTGCCGTCGGGACGGCCCGGGCGGACCGCGGGCCCGTCCTTCGAGCTGCCGGCCGCCCCCACCTTCATCGGTCGCGAGGACGTGGCGTTCCGGTCGATGGCCCTGCGCTTCGCGCACCTCGCCGACGCCGCCCGCACCTGCGGTCCGGTTCCGGACCGGATCGGGGAGATGTTCGCGTACTTCGCCGACGCCTTCGGTGCGGAGCCGTCATGACCTCGGTCGCCGTACCACGCCCGATCGAGCCCTTCACTCCCGCCGGTGTCGTCCCGATCGCCGACCCGTACCCGGTCTACCGGCGCTACCGGGAGGCCGATCCGGTGCACCGGGTCGCCTCCGCCGCACCCGGCGGTTCCGACACCTGGTACCTGTTCGGCCACCGGGAGGTTTCTCAGGTACTCACCCGGCCCAGCTTCGTGCGTCGGCTGCCCGGCGGCCCTCCGCCGGCACCGATTCCGGAGGACTGCCCCGCCCTCTCCCGTACGGTCTCCCAGTGGCTCGTCTTTCTCGATCCGCCACGGCACACCCGACTGCGATCGCTGGTCGCCGACCGGTTCACCCCGGCGATGGTCGCCGACCTGCGTCCGCGGATCACCCGACTCACCGCCGAGCTGACCGAGGAGCTGCGGCAGCGGACCGCCGTCGACCTGGTCGGTGACTTCGCGGCACCACTGCCCATCCTCGTCATCGGCGAAATGCTGGGCCTTGCCGGTGTCGACCGGCAGTGGATTCGGCGGCAGGCGGTCCGCCTGCAGGAGGCGAACAGTTCCCGCGGTGCCGACCCGCAACGATTCGCCCGCGCCGAGTCGGCCACCGTCGACCTGCTCGACTACTTCCACCGCGAGATCGCACACCGTCGCCAAAGGTCGGGGCATGACCTCATCTCCCTTCTCGTCCACGCCGAGGATCCGATGTCCGACCACGAGATCGCGTCGAATTGCATCCACCTGCTGACCGCCGGGCACGAAACCACGACCAATCTCATCGGCAAGGCGATGCTGGCCTTGCTGCGCCGGCCGAAGGTGGCCGACGAGCTGCGTGCACAACCCGCCCTGATGCCCGGCGCGGTGGACGAGTTCGTCCGCTACGACCCGCCGGTCCAGCTGGTCAGTCGCCGGGCGCGGGAAGGCGTGACGATCGGCGGCCACGAGATCGCCGCCGGTAGCACCATCCGGCTGGTACTCGGCTCGGCCAACCGCGACCCCGCCCGCTTCGCCGATCCGGACGTCCTCGACATCCGTCGCCGCCCGGGTCGGCACAGCGGCTTCGGTCTCGGCATCCACTACTGCCTCGGCGCCGCCCTGGCCCGTACCGAGGCCGAGATCGCCCTCGGCGCCCTGCTGCGCGATCTGGCCTCGCTGACGCCGGCCGACGAACCGGTGCAGTGGGCCGAGGACCTGGTATTTCACGGGCCGACCCGGATACCGCTGCAGATGCGGAACACCGGGATCCGCGAGAGGAAATGAGGTGCATGGTGACCGACGACGACAATGCCGACACCGAGGCCGGCCTGCTGCTGCTCAGGATGGCGGAGGCATGGGGCGAGGCCCGGACCATCCAACTCGCCGTCGAGGTCGGTGTCGCCGACCACCTCGGCGACGAGGCCCTCAGCCCCGCTGATCTTGCCCGGCGTACGCAGACCGACGCCGGCGCGACGGGCCGGTTGCTGCGCGCTCTGGTGGCGCTCGGGCTGTGCCGCCGGGCCGACCCGGACCGCTACGCCCTCAGCGACCTCGGTTGGCGGCTCCGCGGCGACCACCCGCAGTCGTTGCGGTCGTGGATCCGTTTCCAGGCCATGCTCAACGAGGTGTACGCCGCCGCCGGGCACAGCCTGCGCACCGGCTCGCCGGCCTACCCGGCGGTGTTCGGCAGGTCCATCTTCGAGGACCTCCGGAACACCCCGGAACACGCCGCCGTGTTTCACGGCGCCATGGCTGAGCACAGCCGGTTGATGGGTGCCGCGCTGGCCGCCGAATACGATTTCGGCGGCGTCAGGCAGGTCGTCGACGTCGGCGGCGGCGACGGCAGCCTGCTCAGCGCCCTCCTCGCGGCGTACCCGAACTGCACCGGCGTGGTCTTCGACCGGCCCGAGGTCGCGGAACTCGCCCGCAAGCGGTTGGCCGCCGAGGGACTGGGCGATCGGTGTGTCCCGGTCGGGGGCGACTTCCATGCCTCGGTGCCCGCCGGCGGCGATGTCTACCTCCTGAAGGGCATTCTGCACAACTGGTCCGACGAGGACGCCGTCAACCTTCTCCGGAACTGCCGTCGAGCGATGGGTCCGGCCAGCCGGCTGGTGCTCCTGGAAGCGGTGCTACCGCCGGGCGACGCCTTCCACCCCAGCAAGTTCCTCGATCTGGCGATGCTGATCGTCTACGGCGGCCGCGAACGCACTCTCGACGAACACCGGACCCTGCTCGAACGCGCCGGCCTGCGGATCACCGAAACCGGATCCGCGGCCAGGCCGATGAGGCTCATCGAGGCCGGCCCCGCCGACCGGACCGACCCCCCGCTCTGGACCGCCACACCCCCGGGAGACAACAATGACGGACGCCCATGAGGTGGTGGTGGTCGGTGCGGGCCCGGTCGGCCTGACCATGGCCATCGCCCTGCGCCGGTCCGGCCTGCGCGTACGCATCCTGGACAAGGCCACCGGAACCCACCGTGAACCGCGTGCCGATGTGCTCTTTCCCCGGGCCGGCGAAGCGCTCGGCGCGCTCGGTGTCGGAGAGGTCATCCGCAAGAACGCCTTCGAGATGCGCGGCGCCGACATCTACGGATCCGGGCGTCACCTGGGCTCGTTCCAGGTCGGTGAGCTCGCGTCGGAGTACCCGCGGGCAATGACGATCGAGCAGCACGAGATCGAGGCGCTGCTCGGCGAGGAACTGGCCCGCCTCGACACCGCCGTCGAATGGGGTACCGGCGTGACCGACCTGCGCGCCGGGCCGGATCAGGTGGTGCTCACGGTCAGCCGTTCGGCCGGCACCACCGAATCGGTGGCCACGCCCTGGCTGGTCGCCTGCGACGGGATCCGCAGTACCGTCCGGGAAGTCCTGAGGATTCCCTACGAGGGCCGGCCGCGCGCCAACATGCAGGTGGTCCAGGGCAACGTCATCCCGCACTGGCGGTTGCCGGACCGTCCCGGTCACGGCTACTTCTTCCTGGCTCCCCGGCGCTCGATCATCGCCTTCCCCACGCCGTCCGGGGGATACCGGATCTTCTGCGTCCGCGACGACCCGGATCCGGACGACAACGACCCGCCCACGGTGCAGGAGCTGCGTGATCTCGTCGCCGAGGCGGCGGCGCTGCCGGATCTGCGTCTGGAACTGGCCGAGCCGGTGTGGCTGAGCCGGGCCCGGTTCGCCGACCGGGTGGCGGCCCGGCTGCGGCACGGACGGGTCCTGCTCGCCGGGGATGCCGCGCACGCCTGGGCGCCGCTCGGCGGGCACGGGATGAACATCGGCATCCTCGGCGCGTACCACCTTGCATGGCGCCTGGCCGCGGTGCACCGTGGCCAGGCGCCGGCCACCATGTTGGACACCTACGGTACGGAGCAGCGTCGGCTCGCCTTCGGGGTGATCCGGGACATGCGGCGCAGCCCGATGGAGATGCTCCTGCCGCCGCTGGGACACCATCTCCGCAGCCTGCTCCTGCGCGCCACCCTTCCGTCGGCCGCCTTCCAGCGACGCACCGAATGGATGATGAGCGATTTCGGGCGCCATCACCGTCCGAGCCCGCTGTCCTGGCAGCGCGGCCGAGGTCGCACCGGACCGCGAGCCGGTGACCGGGTGCCCGACATGCTGGTCACGCCGGTCGGCGGGGGTCCGGTCCGGCTGCATCGCCTGCTGTCCTACGACTGCTGGACCCTCCTGCTGACGAGCAGGGACGACGCCGCGGTGCGGGCGGTGCGGGAGATCTGCGCCTCCGGTTCGGCGCGGATCGAGGTGGTCGCCCTGAGTCCGGCCGGCGATGGCGGGTCGATCCCGTCCCCGGACCTACGACTCGTCCGCCCGGACGGCTACGTCGGGCTGGTGGCACCGGTCGACCGGCCCGACATTCTGCGCGACTACCTGCGGACCTTTCTCACTGTGCGGACGTAGGCCGAGGCGGGCATCCACCGTCCGATCCGTCGGCCCGGGCCCGTTTCCCCACCAGGTCTAGAGGGATACTATGCGATCGCTTGACCAGGGAAACGGGCCGAGAGGAACTGGCTGATCATGAGTGTCACCGACGAACTACTGGCCAACGCCGACCGCTATGCCGCCGACTTCGACCAGGGGAGCCTGCCGTTGCCGCCCGCCCGGCACGTCGCGGTGGTCGCCTGCATGGACGCCCGGCTGAACCCGTACGGGCTGCTCGGTCTGTCCGAGGGCGACGCACACGTGATCCGCAACGCGGGCGGCGTGATCACCGCGGATCAGTTGCGCAGCCTGGCGATCAGCCAGCGCCTGCTCGGCACCACCGAGATCATTCTCATCCACCACACCGACTGCGGCATGCTGACCTTCACTGACGACCAGTTCAAGGCGAGCATCGAGCAGGACACCGGCATCCGGCCCGCCTGGGCGGCCGAGGCCTTTCCCGACCTCGACGACGACGTCCGCCAGTCGATCAAGCGCATTCTGGCCGACCCGTTCATCCCGGTGAAGGAGTCGGTCCGGGGCTTCGTGTACGAGGTCGAGACCGGCCGCCTCCGCGAGGTGAAGTGACGGCGCGTCCGTCATCGAGCGCCAAGAATGAACTTTCAACCGATAACCACGGCCTCTCGTACCCGTCATGCTCTGTTCACGCATTGGTGACGGGAAGGAAACGCTCAGTGTCTGACATCGTCGTGGTCTCGGGACACCCTCAGCCTGGATCGCGGACCCGGCAACTCGCGACCGAGGTGGGCGAACGGCTCGCCGCCCGGCGCGACTACGCGGCTCCGATCCTGGTCGACGTGGCCGAACTCGGCCCCGGGGTGTTGACGCCGGGTGACGGAGCCACCGGCGAGGCGCTCCTCGAAGTGCAGGATGCCACGCTGCTGGTGGTGGCCTCGCCGGCCTGTCAAGGATCGTATGCGGGTGTATTGAAGGCGCTCTTCGATCAGCTGCCCGCCAACGCGTTGGCCGGGGTGGTGGCGATCCCGGTCGTCACGGCCCCGGTGCAGCCGGTGGCCCTCCTCGCCGAGACCTCGCTGGCGAGGCTTCTCGGCGAGTTGGGTGCCGACGTCGTCGACTTCGGGCTCACCGCGACCGACCCCGAGTTGAGTGATCTCACCCTCGTCGCGGACGAGTATGTTGCGGCATTGATTCCCGACGTTACCGGTTGATTTCGTCCGCTCCACCAGGTTGATCTTGGTTGGGGTCGCCGGATCGGCCTCCCGCGCGCTCCCGGGTTCCGGAAGCAGAGCACGCACCTGGGGTTCCCGGTGAGCGGCGCCACACATAGCATGTCCTATTGGCGGACCGTTGGGAGCGCTCCCAAGCCGTGCTGCCAGCACTCAGCCCGCCGCAAGGAGGAATTTGATGCGCTACGGACACTTCGATGACGAGCGGCGCGAATACGTCATCGACCGCCCGGACACCCCGTTGCCCTGGATCAACTATCTGGGCACCGAGGCGTATTTCGGCATCGTCTCCAACACCGCCGGCGGGTACTCGTTCTACCGCGACGCCAAGATGCGGCGGCTCACCCGTTACCGGTACAACAACGCCCCCCTCGACACGGGCGGACGGTACCTGTACGTGCGGGACGACGTCACCGGTGACTTCTGGTCGCCGTCCTGGCAGCCGACGCAGAGCCGGTTGGACGACTACGAGGCGCGGCACGGGTTGTCCTACACCCGGATCGCCTCCGCCCGCGACGGGATCCGGGCCGAGACGCTCTACTTCGTGCCGCTGGGGGAGACCCTCGAGGTGTGGCGGGTCCGGGTCACCAACGACCGCGACACCGCGGCCGAGCTTTCCCTCTTCTCCTCGGTCGAGTTCTGCCTCTGGGACGCGCAGGACGACGCGACGAACTACCAGCGCAACTTCAACACCGGCCAGGTCGAGGTGGTCGACGAGGTGATCTACCACAAGACCGAATACCGGGAGCGGCGTGACCATTTCGCGTACTTCGCCTGTTCCGAGCCACTCGCCGGATTCGACACCCAGCGCGAGACCTTCCTCGGCGCCTACCGCGGGTGGGACCGACCGACGGCGGTCGAGCGCGGCGCGGCCTTCGACTCGGTGGCGAACGGGTGGCAGCCGATCGGTAGCCACCACGTACGGCTGAGCCTGGCCGCCGGGGAGACCCGCGAGGTGATCTTCGTTCTCGGGTACGCGGAGAACCCGCAGGCCGAGAAGTTCGACCCGCCGGGGTCGCAGACGCTCAACAAGCGCAACGTACGCCCGGTTCTCGAGCGCTGGCTGCGCCCCGAGACGGTGGCCGAGGGCTTCGCGGCGCTCGGCGCGTACTGGGCGAAGCTGCTGGGCGGGCTGCGGGTGGAGACCCCGGACTCGGACACCAACCGGATGGTCAACATCTGGAACGCGTACCAGTGCATGGTGACCTTCAACATGAGCCGGTCGGCGTCGGGTTACGAGTCCGGTATCGGCCGCGGCATGGGCTTCCGCGACTCCAACCAGGACCTGCTGGGCTTCGTCCACATGATCCCGGAACGGGCGCGGGAGCGGATTCTCGACATCGCGGCCACCCAGTTCGAGACCGGCGGGGCCTACCACCAGTACCAGCCCCTGACCAAGCGCGGCAACAACGACATCGGCTCGGGCTTCAACGACGATCCGCTGTGGCTGATCCTCGGCGTCTCGGCCTACCTGAAGGAGACCGGGGACCAGTCCATCCTCGACGAGCCGGTGCCCTTCGACAACGCGCCGGGCAGCGAGGTGCCGCTCTACGAGCACCTGCGCCGGTCGCTGAGCTACACCCTGGACCGGCTCGGCCCGCACGGCCTGCCACTGATCGGACGGGCCGACTGGAACGACTGCCTCAACCTGAACTGCTTCTCGAACACGCCGGGCGAGCCGTTCCAGACCACCGAGAACGTCAGCGGCGGCTCGGCCGAGTCGGTCTTCATCGCCGGCCAGTTCGTGCTGGCGGCCAAGGAACTGGCCGCGGTCGCCGAGCTGCGGGGGCTGGACGAGGAGGCGGCCGGATACCAGGCCGCCGCCGAGAAGATGACCGGCGTGATCATCGAGCACGGCTGGGACGGGGCCTGGTTCCGGCGGGCGTACGACTTCGACGGCCGGCCGATCGGCTCCAGCGAAGACGACGAGGGGCAGATCTTCATCGAGCCGCAGGGCATGTGCGTGCTCGGCGGCGTCGGCATCGACGACGGGTTGGCCGCGCAGGCGCTGCAGAGCGTGGCCGACCGGCTCGCCACCGCGCACGGCATCGTCCTCAACCAGCC
>Ga0170475_106342662_pt1 | contig 11776 bp, 8 predicted proteins | sample Soicark_Litter_5_FD_111474 | JGI IMG/M metagenome (GOLD analysis project Ga0170475, IMG submission 111474) | Avena fatua rhizosphere microbial communities from Hopland, California, USA. Combined Assembly of 48 SPs | reverse complement strand
CATGACTCACCCAATTAAGGGCGAAGAGTATTCCTACCTGATGAGTGACTCGTATATCGATGCGTTTCGGCATGTGGAGTTGTCGATGTTTGGAGAAGTTAACCAGGTATCCTGCGCAGATCCGCAATGAATACAGTTATCAGCCTGTGTTTCCAGGTGGCTTGGCGCGCGACTAATCTCATATGCCTCGCCCCGTAGCCCTATTTGTATGTATCCTCGTAATGGCTTGGCTCTTCCACAGAGGCCGGAAAGCGTATCCGATGGTGTCGCTAGCCCTGTGGGTTCCGTTATTAGTTATCACTATTATTGGAACGCGACCTGTGTCAATGTGGTTTTCTGCGGGAGTATTTATCCAAAACCCAGAGGACTATGCGGACGGCAGTCCTTGGGATAGAAACGTATATCTGGTACTGCTGATTTTCGAATTATTCATATTATTACGACGGAAGATACAGTGGAATGCCTTCGTTGCAGCGAATCGATGGTTCCTGATTTTTATTCTATATTGTGGAGTAAGTATTATTTGGTCTGATTATCCTTTCGTTAGTTTGAAAAGGTGGATCAAAGACATAGAGCTTATTGGGATGGTATTGATCATCGCTACTGAGCTGAACCCCGCTACAGCGCTGAAGGCTGTGTTTATCCGATACGCGAATCTTGTGGTACCTCTTTCCTGGTTGTTTATTAAGTATTTCCCTGAATATGGTAGGTACTACAACCGCTGGTCGGGGGAGGTCGCTTTTGGAGGCGTGACCACGAATAAGAACGATCTGGGATGCATAGCAATGGTGAGCGGGATCATCTTGGTCTGGAATCTGATTCAACCACGAAAGGATGGGAAGGGATGGAATACAAAATTCGATTGCGCAATAGTCCTCCTGCTGGATTTATGGCTGTTGCAACAATCGCAAAGCAAAACGTCACTTTCGTGCTTCCTAATCGGGACAGGAATAATGCTGTTGTTAATGCTGCCATCCGCCCAGCGGCAGGCTAAATATCTCGGAGTTTATGCCATTTTTGCGATAAGCATTGTAATTGGATTCTACGCATTTCCTAGCTTCCTGGAGTCATCGGTAATCCTTTTGGGAAGGGATGCCACCCTGACCGGGCGCACTGATTTGTGGGCAGATCTTATGCACATGCCAATAAATGGAATGATTGGGACTGGATATGGCAGCTTTTGGTTGGGGCCATTTGCTAGGATTATGTGGGAAAAGTACTACTTTCATCCCGTTCAAGCACATAACGGTTATTTAGAAACGTACTTGAATCTGGGCGTGATAGGGGTCGGTCTGCTCCTAGCTATGATATTTTCGACAGGTGCAAAGCTGAAAGAAAAGCTCGTTATGGGGGATACGTATCAGGGGCTCCGATTTGCCTTTCTAATCGTTGCTGTCATCTACAATTGGACGGAAGCTGTTTATGACAAGCTCAATCTCGGTTGGATCATCTTCCTTTTGGCCGCACTAAGCTATCCATTTTCTGGTATACGTGAACCAGGGCTAACGGCGAATCATTCTAGAAGGGGCCCATCAAAACTTCGCTCCCAGACTAACTGGAATGGCAGGATCGAAACCACTTTCACTTTGGAAGTGGAGCATAAAGAGATGCAATCGTTTGGTGTAACTCTGGGCAGTGCAGGACAGTCCGGTTAGACAGGCTGACAAGTGGGAAAAGGATCAAGCACAACTGAGATTCGTCGATTGAGCGTGGCCTTCACTCCGTACAGCGTCAGGAACCCCTATCAAACCTTACTAAGAGATGCACTGTCTGCAAATGCAGTTGAAGTGTGCGGAGTCGATATGATCTCCTTGGTTCTAGGGCTCAAGCGCCTTCCCAACGTAACCATTCTACATATTCATTGGCTCGATCGCGTCCTTCGTCCATCCACTTTAGTCACTCGTATTCTTAGCTGGAGCTTAATACAGCGCGTAAAGAGCCTGCGAAAAAAGGGAGTTCAGATTGTTTGGACGGTCCATAACCTTGGCAATCATGAGCGGCTGCAGCCGGCAATCGAGCGAGAGTTACGAACGCGACTTTCTGAACTCGCTGACTTGATCATAGTCCATGGTCCCTCCGCAAGAAGATCGATTCTTGATGTTTTGCCCCCAACCGTCGTCTCAAAGATTCGGATAATCCCGCACGGAAACTACATGAGCTGGTACAAGCCAGCTCCGCCACGGGAAGAAGCAAGACGTAGACTGGATTTGCCTCCCAATAGTCGAATTCTTCTCCTTCTCGGCTTTATTCGGCCATACAAGGGGGTCATCGAATTGATCGATAATTTTCGCAGGTTAGAATCCGAGAATGTATTTCTCTTGATAGCAGGTGATATTCAAAGTGACTTTGAGTTGCAGGTCCGGATCGCTGTTTCAGGGGACACTCGAATACGATGCGACTTCAAATACATTGATGACCAAACACTGCCCTACTACTTCGGCGCATCGGACGCCTGTGTCTTTCCTTATCATCGTTCTTTGACGTCTGGCGCGCTGGTTCTCGCAATGGGATTCGGAGTCCCATGTGTCGCTCCTAGGGTTGGCGCATTCCAAGACGTGATGGGAGAGTCTTCAAAGTTTCTTTATGATCCGGATGATCCGGCGGGTTTTTACCGGACCCTGCTGGATATAGCGCATGCAAAGAACTCTGATTTGCAAGAGCAGGGGGAGCGGCTCCTGGAGCGTATAAAGGAACTGGATTGGAGCAAGATCGGTCAATGTACCATTGATGCATATCAGGAATCCCGCGTTCCATAAATTTGGAGATATCGTGAATTTATTGCTAAAGCTCAAGAATATGAGGCGAGGAATTATGCAAAAATGGGGGACGGCCGAAATCCGACGCTCATTGTGGAATAAAGAATTCGCCGAAGGACATTGGGACTTTATCGAAAATGCGAAAGGCGACGCAATTTATGAATACCTCGTTCGATACGCAAAAAATGGAAGCATCCTAGACTTAGGGTGCGGTACTGGAAGTAAGGGCTGTGAACTTGATGGGACTGTATATCGTTTATATACCGGCATAGACATTTCCGACGTTGCAGTTGAAAAGGCAAACGCAAGGAGTAAAGCTGCGAATAGAGCTGACAAGAATAACTTCTTTCATGCCGATATTACTGAATACGTTCCGGATCAGTTTTATGATGTCATTCTTTTCAGAGAGTCAATCTACTACATACCCCGTTCGAAATTGAAATTCGTACTTCAGCGTTATGCGAAATACCTCAAGAGCGACGGCGTACTGATTATTAAGTGGTTTGATTTTGAGCAGGGTGAGAAGGCGCTTAAGTACGCGAAGGATGGGTTTCGAATCCATGAGAAATCAGCGAAGGCCTCTGGGCCACTGGTAGCTGTTTTGAAGAGACACTAATTGAGTTCCCAACATGAAAGCGCCTCTCGTTTCTATATTGATTCCCGCATATAACGCCGAGGCGTCTATTGCCGAGACAATAAAGTCTGCGCTGGCGCAAACTTGGTCAAAAAAGGAAATCATTGTAGTCGATGACGGTTCCAAGGATCTAACCCTGACGATTGCTAGGCAGTTTGTTTCGAGTAATGTGCTCGTGACCAGCCAGAGGAATGAGGGGGCTGCGGCCGCACGAAATAGGGCCTACTCACTTTCTCAAGGAGATTTCATTCAATGGCTGGATGCTGATGATTTGCTTGCAAGTGACAAAATCGAACGTCAGGCCGAAATTGTGCAAGAGGGAGGGGTTGACTCCCTCACTTTGATTTCAGGTGCCTTTGGGAGTTTCTTTCATCGCATACATAAGGCCCAGTTTATAAGAACCTCCTTGTGGTCTGACATGTCGCCAGTAGATTGGATGATTAGGAAATTAGAAGATGGTTCTTACATGCAGACTGGCGTTTGGCTTGTCAGTCGTGAGCTATGTGACGCTGCAGGTCAATGGGATACCCGATTGCTCGGGGATGACGACGGCGAGTATTTTTGCCGCGTATTATTGAAAAGCAAATCAGTTAAATTTGTTGAGTCGGCTCGGGTCTACTATCGCCGACCGGGGCCCGCTGCTCTAAGTTACATAGGACAATCCCGAAGCAAGATAGACGCGCAATTTCTTTCTATGAAGCTGCATATTGAAAGACTTCGCGCCGTAGAAGACAGTCCTCGTGTTAGAACCGCATGTGTCAAATACCTTCAAGCATGGCTCTATATCTTTTTTCCTGAAAGGCTGGACATAGTAAAGGAGTTAGAGAAGTTGGCTTCGGAGTTGGGAGGCAGCCTGAAGGAGCCTGAACTTTCGCGAAGATACTTTTTTCTGAAGCGACTCTTCGGATGGCAGGCGACGAAGCGTTTTCAATTTCAATATAACAATCTCAAGACAGCCGCGATCCGACGGTGGGACAAGTGCGCTTCGGCAATTGAAAAAAGTCACTGACGCTCAGTGCGCTCGATACTGCGCTTTTTCATACATGGCAGTCCCAAGAAAACAGGGCAAACTTCGATTATTAAGAATTGTTTAAAACACCTCGCCCCACCGAGGAGTACCGATTTGAAGTCACAAATTCACCAAGCTGGGCATCATCGGGATGTGGTGTTTTGAATGACGTTAGTTATCCCAATTCACTGCGTGGTTCGCTGTATTGGGTGTGCAGTTGATTCAGTCCATGAATGCCTTTTTGGACGAGGTACCCCACAAATGAACCGTATCAGACAGTTTTTGAAGTCCGCTTGGTTCGGACAACGACTGAAGACAACTTACGTGTTCGATTTCTACCTGAAACTCAAGGAGCCGCGGAGGCTGCAAGATAGGAGTCGAGAAGCAGACTTTTATCGCAGGCTTTTGATTGGTTTGCGCCCTGGTGCTTTGATTTTTGATGTTGGCGCAAATGTAGGCAGTAAAACCGACGTGTTTCTGCGCTTGGGGGCTCGTGTCGTTGCTGTTGATCCAGATGAAACGAATCAAAAAATAATCAGACAGAGGTTTTTGAACTACAGACTTATACCGAAGCCAGTGACCGTTATAGGCAAAGCTTTGAGTGACAAGACCTCGGTTGAGACCATTTGGGTCGATAGTCCCGGATCAGCTCTAAATACCTTGAGTAAGAAGTGGGTCAATACGCTGAAAGGCAACAAAGGTCGCTTTGCGCATACAACAGATCGGCTTGAGTTCGAAGGTTGCTGGCAGGTCCAGACCACAACGCTTGAAGATCTTATTGCAACATACGGCAGCCCATTCTTCATTAAGATAGATGTCGAAGGGTATGAACTGAAAGTTCTTAGTGGTCTTAGGCGACCCGTTCCCTACGTTTCTTTTGAAGTGAATCTTCCGGAGTTTAGGGCCGAGGGGATTCAATGCGTAGAACTCCTATCCAAGCTCGCCCAAGGGCATTTTAACTACGCAGAGAATTCGTTTGATGAATGGCACTTGTCTGATTGGAAGTGCGGTGAGGATTTCGTGAACTTGCTCCGTGAGTGTTCGGAACCGAGTGTAGAAGTATTTTGGAGGTCAGCCGAGGTCTAGATGATTAAGGAGCCAAATGTATCGCTTAGACTGAGATTGCCCAGGGCGGAGATCGCTCTGAATTCGTCTGCGCCGCTAATACAATCATTTGTCAAGCAGCTTTTGAATGACTTCAACGATTCTCTGACCTGCATTCCCGTCCCATAACTCAGGAGGACCCGATGGCTTCCACTTTCCACTCATAACCTGATGGAATCCATTGATGATTCGTTCGCGACTCGGGCCGGTCATGATGTTCGTGCCGTGCGTAATGGTAACAGGGCGCTCAGTATTATTCCGCAATGTTAAACATGGAATTCCCAAGATTGTTGTCTCTTCCTGTAGGCCACCGGAATCCGTCAAAACAATCCTGGCTTGTGATAGGCGATTCAGAAATTCTAGATACCCAAACGGTTCTGTGATTTGAATTTTCCCAGTCTCAAACCCGAAGTCCGTGATTCGTCTTGCAGTCCGAGGGTGAATTGGAAAAACTACGTCGATCTTTTCGGCAATCTCTCGGAGGGCCTCAAGTATTCCCTCTAAGACGCTTGGATCGTCAACATTCGACGGGCGGTGTAGTGTCACTAGGGCAAAATCCCCATCCACTGCTCCCAAGGCCAACGCTTTGTCCCGATGCTTCAGCAAAGTATCGATCATAACGTTTCCAACAAAAAAGATTTTTGACGGATCTGTGCCTTCTCGCTTCAAATTTTCGTCCGCGTCGCGGCTAGTTGTAAACAGAATGTCCGCCAGCGCATCCGTTACAATGCGATTGATTTCCTCAGGCATTGTTCTGTCGTTGCTCCGCAATCCCGCTTCCACATGTGCTACGCGAATCCGAAGCTTTGACGCCACAAGAGTGCAAGCCATTGTAGAATTCACGTCGCCGACGACCACCACCATGTCCGGATTTTCGTCAAGGCATACCTTTTCAAATGCCAGCATGATTCGTGCGGTTTGCTCTGCATGACTCGCGGAGCCTATGGCGAGATTTATATCCGGGGATGGAATTCCCAGATCTCGAAAAAACACCTCCGACATCGATTCATCATAATGCTGGCCAGTGTGGACGAGAAGCGCGTCAATTCCCCTCGTCTTCTTCATTTGTTCTAAGATTGGAGCTATCTTAATGAAATTGGGACGCGCTCCCACAATATTCAGGATTTTCATGATCACCACTCTAGCACAGAGGAATTTTACGGTGAGTTGCGTTAGTGAATGAGGTCGCTCCATCGATTCTGAACAACGAAGTACTGGCAAGCGGTTCGATGGAAGGAATACGGTCTCCCCAGCGATTTCCGCGTCTGACACGGTTCACAATACGCCTATTCTAAAATAAATTGTGTCCACAATAAAAACCATCGTGGACACAATTTTCTGGCGGTTATTGAAGTGTAATCGAAACAGATGGTGGCGTAGTGTCCGTCGTGCCGGTCATATAGCAGGTATCGGCACTGAAGTTCAGGATTCCGCTTGTGGAGGACGTATTCAAAAAGCATACCGCTGCAGGGATGTTATTTGCGTGCCCGCTGAGACCAGCAATGTTCCCTCCCGCAACGTCCGGGCCATTCGCTGGAAACGGTATCGTTGGTGCCCACCAACCAGGTCTTCCGGACAAGTAAAAAGACGCCGGAAGATTTTGGCTCGCCGGAATAGCATTCGGATACAGGTTAATTCCTGAAGGCACCTCGGAGGACTGAAATCTCGTTGTAGCACTGACGGTATCGTAATTACCCCAGCGCATCAGTGTCGCAGCCGTCAAGGGGTCATAGCTACCACGGCTAGAGCAAGCAAAGTCAAGACAGAACCCCTGTATTGAAGAATCGGTACTTCCACCATTGCCTGTCCAACCCACTGTAAAAATCGCTGAATTTCCACTTGTGCCACTTGGAGCGAGACTTTCATACCTCGTGTGATAGCCACTGCGCCCTAGCACGTTCCCAACAACATTGAAATACCGCGATGAAGCGTACAGATGGATCGGAATTGTCTGTGCGGTGCATGTGTTGGAAGTTCCCGGTGGGCAAGCCGACTGCCATCCAGTGAAGTTATTTCTAAAAAGGGTCGTGAAGTGATGAGTCCCATGAACATTGTCTGATGTAAAACCTGTACCTTGGTTGCCTTCACGAAGCCAAAAACTTGCTCCCGAAGCGTGTTCGTAATCGCTAGCTTGGAACCAGCCATTGGAATTGGTGTAATTGGTTTCGATTGAATAATTGTAGGCAGCAACGTTGCCCGCTCCACCAGCGTTGTTGTTTGGTGTGCTGTCCGTAACGCGGTCAAAAATATTATTTTCAATTAGGCTATCGGATGCTCCAAACAATTCAATGCCATAACTGGTAGAACCATGAGATTTGTTTTCATAAAAATAACTGTCGCGGACCGTTGAATGCAGACTGCCGTAGAACCCAACATGGGCCCGCTGGGCATAGAGCGATCGTACGCCTCTGACAAAACACTGATAGCAATTCACAAAAAGCACGCCGTTAGTGCTGGCCGCATTGTGATTCATGGAAATACTTTCAACGCCGCTGCCCATAATTGTGGTACTGGCCCACCATGCGGCCGGGCTTTGTGACGATTTCCAATTCGGCATATATAATCCAGGGCTAATGGTTATAGTAGTTGAACTGCTCGAGTTACAAGACGGAGAGCAAGCCGTAACGAGCACTTGTTGTTCTTGCGAACGATTACCGCCGCGAGCGCCACCACCGCTTCCACCGTTGGAGCAAACACTTGTCGTTAAACAATTCCAAATGCTGCCGGTATCTGTAGTCTCATCCAACTGATCCAGGTTGAGCATCGTACTGCCTGCGACGATGCCAAGCGAATTTGCCAAAGTAATGGAAGTTGACCCCTTAGAGTAGCCTGCTGTCCAGTTGGCTAAATGATTTGGTCCGTCGGAGTAGCTGTTGCTTCCGGCAATGCAAATATCAGCGCCCAAACCATTACAGGATGTATCACCCGCAAAAATCAAAAATGTCTGGTCCGCTCCAGCACCGCGCAACGTGACATTGCTCTTTTGACCAAAATCAATTCCACTCGTCAGATTATATGTTCCGGCATTCAGATATACCGTTTGGCCTGGGGCACATGCGGCTATTGCGCTGTTTATGTTAGCCGCAGTTGTCCCGGGATTAAGCGTCGCGCATCTTATAGTACGGGCAGGAATTACCGTCCCTGCGGCGCTCCAATCCACCGCACGAGTGCTATTGATTACGCCGGACCAAGCCTGTGAGTACCCGGTCCTGCAGCAAATCATCATCAGAACCAACAGAATGAGAAGTCTTTTATTGTGCATATTTATTCAAAAGTAAGTTAAGGCTGAGCGGTAAGATTGCCACGCAGGCGGATCTTCCAATGTTATCAATGACAACACGAAAGCCGTGTGGAATCAAACCAGCTTTGCATTATCGCACTCCCAACATTACAAGGAGCGAAATTAGTTCCTCCGGTCGGCGACCGCCTCAATACGCTGAGACGTCTCCTTATTGTCTTTCTGTGAGCAATCATGATTCCAATTGTTTAACCATCGTGATTTCTTTCTAAGCATTTGAGTCTATTCCCAAGTCGTATTGCTGCCGCTTCGCGTCAAGGTTCCAAACGAAGGAATATCTACCTAGTTTGTTTATGCGCCGCCTAGAAGATGTATCGGCTCGCGGTTATTTGATTTCTTGGCTGGCGTGTCTTACTGGCCCTCCCTCAGCTTTCTACTTTCTGAAATCAAATGCCGACAGGTAGACCATCTCGTTCCCGTTCGCTATGCGGATTACTCAGGCACTCGTTATCTACTGACATTAATGCCGCTGGTCTTGAGGAATCTCGCACAAATCAGCGATCCGACACACAGCAATTATGCAGCGTGGCATTTCTCCACTCGATGACGTCGTGCTCGGTTTTCCCAGGCCGCCAACCTTGTGAGTAACTGAAAAGCTCAGCGGAGCATACTGACAATGCTCGATGGAGCATCATTATTGAAGTGAAGGTCTCCATAAGAATCGGCTGCACCGCACCAATTGATTTGGGACGGTCTCGCTATCCCGAGCATTTCTGTAAACGTCCACGTGCGAATGACCATCAGAACGCATTTCGTTGTTTCGTGTTATGAGCAGCTACCGCGCGGGACTCCACTATCACACGAGAAGGTAACGCTGGTTTCAGCTTTTTCTCCGCTGGAGACTACGGAGAACCTAAAAGATATATCTTCCCTAAACTGACGATATTATTCCCGTACTGACGATTGCAGAATGTGGCAGTGTTGCACGAGACGAGGTTAGACAGAGTTGCGAAGTTTACACGTTTCATTCCGATTCTTCAACGTGCATCAATCCTGCATTATAGACGACGCCACGACCACTTTTCGTCTCAAGGATTGCTAATGGTCACTTGGAGCGAAGACGTGCCGAGATTTCCCGCCGCGTCTCGCGCCACTGCGGACAGCGTATGACAGCCGTTCGATGCCGTCGTTGTATTCCATGGCATCGAATATGGAGATGACATCATTTCTGCTCCCAAATTCGTACCGTCTAATTTGAGTTGCACGCCCACTACCCCCACGTTATCGGAAGCGGTCGCGGACAGCGTTAGAGTTCCCGAAACGGTGCTGCCGCAGGCCTGTGGCGCAACTACCGTCACGATCATGTCGTCGCTGGCAGACAGAGAGCCGTCGCTGACAGTGAGCCTCAAGGTGTAGCTGCCTGCTGCCGAGAATGTAGCTGTTGCATTCAGCAGGTTCCCATTGATGAAGGTGACCGTGCTGCCAACAGGTCCGCTTACCTTGCTCCAGGTCCCAGTAAGCGCGCTGCCGGTGGGCAGCCCATCATCGGTGGCAGTGCCGGCCATCATGGCCGCGGACGGGTATGTGACAATTTGATCCGTACCGGCATTGACAACCGGGGCCGTATTCGGTGGCGGTGCCACGGTAACGATCACATCGTCCGTTGCGGATAGCGCACTGTCGCTGGCGGTGAGCCGTAACGTGTACGTACCTGCTGCAGAGAATGTCGCGCTGGCATTCAGAGAATTCGCATTTACGAAAACGACGGTGCCTGGCCCGCTGACTTTGCTCCAGCTAACAGTGAGAGAGCTGCCGTTGGGCAGACCATCATCGGTAGCGGATCCCGTCAACGTTGTACCTGCCGGAAATACAATGGATTTGTCGCTACCGGCATTAACAACGGGCGCCTGGTTTACCGGTGCCGGACTCACAACGACCACAACGTCGTCCGATGCAGACAACGAGCCGTCGCTGGCTGTAAGCCGCAAGGTGTACGAACCTGTGGCGGAGAAAGTTGCCGTCGTATTCGCGGCCGCCGCATTGCCGAATGTGACTGTTCCAGTTCCGCTGACTTTGGTCCAGGCTCTTGTAATACCGCTGCCTGCGGGAAGTCCATCATCCGTGGCGGATCCGGCGAGCGTTGCCGCGGACGGAAAAGTGATCATCTGATCAGGACCGGCGTTGACAACCGGCGGCTGATTCGTGGATCCGGTTGCATTGACGGTAATAATCAAGTCGTCTGAAGACGACAACAGAGAATCGCTTGCAGTCAGACGCAAGGTGTATGTTCCGGCCGCGGGAAAGCTTGCTGTTGTCGTCAGGGAAGACACACTGCCGAATGTAACGGCGCCGGCAGGTCCGCTGACTTTCAGCCAAAACTTCGTGACAGCACCGCCGATTGGCAGTCCATCGTCGCTGACAGATCCCAACAGGTTTGCGCCTGCTGCCAATGTCGTAGTTTGATCGGGCCCCGCATTGACGACGGGCGCCTTGTTTATCGGAGTCGTGCCCGCCGCAGCAACCGTCACCACCACATCGTCGCTTGTTATGTACATGCTGTCATTGACAGTAAGGCGCAGCGTGTATGTACCGGAAACTGAGAATGCCGCCGTCGTCTGTACGCTCGATGGATTGCCGAATGTGACCGTACCCGGCCCGATGACCTGAGACCACGTTGAGATCAGGAGAGCAATGGGGGCGCCGTCATCGCTGGCATTTCCAGCAAGGTTCGCCACCGCAGGCAGTGTTATCGATAAATCGGCGCCCGCGTTGACGACAGGGGCCTGGTTCACCGGAGCTGTTCCCGTGGCGACGCTGAAAGCGGTATCGTCGCACGCAATTCCCATGGTGACCGAATTGCCTTTGATACATTTCAGTCTCCAGTTCGGGTCCGTAAAGAGATTTGCACCGTTTATTGGACTCGTTCCTGACATCAGCCATGCGGCAGTCTGTCCCGTCGAAGAGTTGTACCACAGCAAATCGGCCTTGCTGTCGTTGTTGAGGTCGGCGGCAGCGGCAAGATTCCAGTTGAGGCT
>Ga0170475_126740712_pt1 | contig 11778 bp, 10 predicted proteins | sample Soicark_Litter_5_FD_111474 | JGI IMG/M metagenome (GOLD analysis project Ga0170475, IMG submission 111474) | Avena fatua rhizosphere microbial communities from Hopland, California, USA. Combined Assembly of 48 SPs | reverse complement strand
CTTCGCGGTGGAGGCCTGCGCCGTCGCGCCGCCGCCGCTGGAGCAAACCGGCGCGCCCGGCCACCTTGCCGCCTGCTTCCAGAGCGACGTTGTCGCACGCGAGACGGGCCAGGCCGCATGAGCGTGACAGCAGGCGAGGCCGCTCCGCTGCTGCAGGTGAAGGGGCTGCGGATGCACTTCCCCATCACCGAAGGACTGGTTAGCCGCCGGCTCGTCGGCGAGGTGAAGGCGATTGACGGCATCGACTTTTCTGTGCGCCGCGGCGAGACGCTGGGCCTCGTGGGCGAGAGCGGCTGTGGCAAGACCACGACCGGCCGCTGCATCCTGCGGCTCGAGCGGCCGACCGCAGGCGAGATCGTGTATGACGGCGTCGACATCGCCAAGCTGGAACGCAAGGAGCTGCAGGCGCTGCGGCGTCGCATCCAGGTCATCTTCCAGGATCCGTACAGCTCGCTGAACCCGCGGATGAAAGTCGGCGACATCATCGGCGAGCCGATCAAGGTGCACGGTATCGAACCCGACGCTGGGCGCCGCACCGCAAGGGTGCGGGAGCTGCTGTCGGTCTGCGGCCTCAATCCCCGGTTCGCCGACCGCTATCCTCACGAAATGTCGGGTGGCCAGCGTCAGCGCGTCGGCATCGCCCGTGCACTGGCGCTGAACCCGGAATTCATCGTCTGCGACGAGGCCGTATCCGCGCTCGACGTATCGATCCAGGCGCAGGTGGTGAACCTGCTCGAGGATCTGCGCGAGCGCTTCGGCCTCACGTATCTGTTCATCGCACACGACCTCTCAGTGGTGCGGCATCTCTGTCAGCGCGTTGCCGTCATGTATCTGGGACGCATCGTCGAGCTGGCGGACGGCGACGAGCTGTTCGGCAATCCGCTGCATCCCTACACGCAGGCTTTGCTCGCAGCGGTGCCGGTGCCCGATCCGAGCGTGGAGTCGCACCGCTCGTTCCGTCCGGTGCAGGGCGAGGTGCCCAGCCCGATCAATCCACCATCGGGATGCGTGTTCCATCCGCGCTGCCCCATCGCTGTCGAGGGCTGCAAGCACGCACGCCCCGAACTGCGCGAACTGCGGCCCGGACATTTCGTCGCCTGCAGCGAGGCGCGATAAATGTAACGTTATTGCTACCAACAGGAAAGCCGCGACGATGCGAACTGCCGTGTTGGCGATCGTTCTGGGAATTGCATTGGCAACGCCGGCGGCGGCCGACGAGATGCCGAAGCACGGCGGCACGCTCACATACATGATCCCTGCCGATTCGCCGCCGAGCCTCGACGGCCACCGCGAGACCACATTCGCCACAGTGCACGCGGCCGCGCCGTTCTACAGCGTGCTGATCCGCATCAATCCGATGAACCCGTCCTCGCCACATGACTTCGTGTGCGATTTGTGCACCGAGATGCCGAAGCCGACGGACGACGGCAAGACCTGGACGTTCAAGATCCGCGACGGCGTGAAGTGGCACGACGGTTCGGCCCTGACCGCGCAGGACGTGGCGGCCAGCTGGCAGGAGATCATTCATCCGCGGCAGGGTGTCTCCAGCGCACGCGAGAGCTACTTCGTGATGGTCGACAAGGTCGGAGCGCCCGATCCTTCGACCGTGGTGTTCCGCCTGAAATTCGCCACCAGCGCGTTCCTGCCGGCGCTCGCCGATCCGTTCGCCTGGATCTACAAGAAGGCGATCCTCGACCGCGACCCGCATTGGTACGAGAAGAACATCATGGGCAGCGGGCCGTTCAAATTTGTCGATTACCAGATCGGCCAGTCGGTGAAGGGCGCGCGCAATCCCGACTACTATCACGCGGGCCTGCCCTACCTTGACGGCTTCACCGCCATCTTCGCCGACAAGCAGGCGGTGCGGCTCGACGCGATCCGCGCCGACCGCGCGGCGATGGAGTTCCGCGGCCTGCCGCCTTCGGCACGTGATCAGCTGGTGAAGGAGCTCGGCGGCAAGGTCACCGTGCAGACCGGCGACTGGAACTGCGTGAACATGATCACGCCGAACCACAAGAAGAAGCCGTTCGACGACGTGCGCGTACGCCGGGCGCTGATCTTGGGGATCGACCAGTGGCGCGGCGCGCAGGCGCTGTCGAAGATCGCCAACGTGCGCACCGTCGGCGGCATCGTGTTCCCCGGCTCGCCGCTGGCAGCCACCACGGAGGAACTGCAGAAGCTGGCCGGCTACTGGCCCGACATCGAGAAGTCGCGCGCCGAGGCGAGGCGCCTGCTGAAGGAGGCCGGCGCCGAGGGCTTGACGTTCGAGCTGCTGAACCGGAATGTCGACCAACCCTACAAGTATCTCGCCACCTGGGTGATCGACGAGTGGAGCAAGATTGGCGTGCGTGCCTCGCAGAAGGTGCTGCCGACCGGCCCGTTCTTCGAGGCGCTTCGCAACAACGCGTTCGACGTCACAGTGGACTTCAACCGCCAGGGGCTGGTCAATCCGCCGATGGATGTCGCCAAGTTCCTGCCGCACTCGGTTTACACGGAGAATTACGGGAACTACGAGGACCAGAAGGTTATCGACCTCTACCAGGCGGTGCTGCACGAAACCGATGCTGCCAGGCAGCGGGCAATGATGCGTGAGTATGAGACATATGTACTCGATACACAGGCGCACATGTTCATGATGCCGTGGTGGAGCCGGATCGTGCCCCATCGCTCGTACGTCAAAGGCTGGAAGATCAGCCCGAGCCATTACGTCAACCAGGATCTTGCAACCGTCTGGCTCGACGAGTGACGCTTCTGCCGGTGCCGGCAAGGCATGCAGGCAGCGCCAAAAATAGTGGGCCAAAGGCCCGCACGGGGAGGAACATACCGAGGGAGACGGCAACATGCGATCAGCTTTGTTCACGGCCTGGTTCGCTGCGGCCATCGCGGCCGGTTCGGCCATGGCAGCCGACACGGACGAGGCGCCTAAACGCGGCGGCACCCTGACCTACATGATCCCGGCGGATGCCCCGCCGAGCCTGGACGGCCACCGCGAAGGCACCTTCGCCATGCTGCACGCGATGGCGCCGTTCTACAGCGTGCTGATGCGGGTCAATCCGGAGAACCCATCGGACACCACCCAATTCGTCTGCGATCTCTGCACTGCGATCCCGAAGCCGACGGACGACGGCAGGACCTTCACATTCAAGATCCGCGAGGGAGTGAAGTTCCACGACGGATCGCCGCTGACCGCCGCCGACGTGGCGGCGAGTTGGAACAAGATCATCTTCCCCCCGAAGGGGGTGCTGAGCGCGCGGCAGGACTGGTGGTCGGTGGTGGATTCGGTCGAATCACCCGATCCGACCACCGTGGTGTTCCGCTTGAAATTCGCCACCGGCAGCTTCCTGCCGTCGCTCGCGGACCCCTTTGCATTCATCTACTCGAAGGCAATGCTCGACAAGGATATGCGCTGGTACGAGCAGCACGTGATGGGCTCGGGGCCATTCAGGTTCGTTAGCCACGACATCGGCCAGGCTATCAGGGGCGAACGGAATCCGGACTACTACCACAAGGGCAAACCCTACCTTGACAGCTTCAACGGCATCTTCGCCGAAAAGCAGGTGGTTCGGGTGGAGGCGATCCATTCCGGGCGGGCGGCGATGGAGTTCCGTGGCCTGCCGCCGTCCGCGGTCAATGACCTGAAGCGGGAACTCGGCGACAAGGTCGTGGTGCAGACCCACGACTGGAACTGCGGCAACCTGATCACGCCCAACCAGAAGCGCAAGCCGTTCGACGACGTGCGAGTACGCCGCGCACTGCTGCTGGCCATCGATCAGTGGCACGGCGCACCGGCGCTGTCGAAGATCGCCAACGTGCACACCGTGGGGGGCATCGTGTTCCCCGGCTCGCCGCTGGCGGCGACCAAGGAGGAACTGCACAAGCTGGCAGGGTTCTGGCCTGACATCGATAAATCGCGAGCCGAGGCGCGGCGTCTGCTGAAGGAAGCCGGCCAGGAGGGCTTGCGTGTTGAACTGCTCAACCGGAATGTCGATCAGCCGTACAAGTACGTCGGCACCTGGCTCGTCGATCAATGGAGCAAGATCGGCGTGCAGGCAACGCAGCGCGTACTGCCGACCGGCCCGTGGCTGCAGGCGGAACGCAACGGAGACTTCGACGTCGTGGTCGAGGCCAACTGCAACAGCGTTGTGAACCCCGTGCTGGACACACACAAGTATCTGCCCCGAGTGAAGTCTCCAGTGAACTACGGCGGCTACAATGACCCGGAACTGATTGAGATCTATGAGAGGATGCTGCGCGAGACCGACTTCGACAAGCAACGTGCCGTGATGCGAGAGTACAAGACTCGCGTCATCGACACCCAGGCGCACGAGTTTCCGATGCTGTGGTGGTACCGTCTGGTCCCCCAGCGATCCTACGTGCGTGGATGGAAGATTGGCCCCAGCCATTTCATCAACCAGGATTTGTCCAATATTTGGCTGGACGAGAGGCCGGCGGGATGAACCAACTCAGCCGGCAGGACGCGATCTGTTAGGACAGAGGCGATGTATCAATACATAGCTAAGCGCGTCCTGCTGGTGATCCCGACGCTGATCGGTGCGGCGGCGCTGGTGTTCGTGCTCATGCGCCTGATCCCAGGCGACATCTGCGTGGTGCGTCTCGGGTCCGGCGGCGGCAGTTTCGATCCGCGCGCAGTGGCGGCGTGCCATGCGGAAATCGGCCTCGACCGGCCGATGATCATTCAGTTCCTCGACTTCGTCTGGGGCTTCTTTCGATTCGACTTCGGCAAGTCGATGTGGTCGGGCAAGCCGGTGTCGCTGGAAATCCTCACGCGTCTGCCGATCTCGCTGGAGATCGCACTCTCGCCACCGTGCTGTCTATCGCGATCGCGATCCCGCTCGGGACCATCTCGGCATTGAAGCAGAACACCTGGATCGACGTCGTGGTCCGAACCTTCGCCATCGGCGGCATTGCCACGCCGTCGTTCTGGCTCGGCATCATCTCGATCCTGTTCGTGCTGGACTTCACCAACGCGGTCTTCGGCACGCCATGGATGCCGCCGATCGACTACGTGCCGATCTGGCAGGACCCGGTCCGCAACCTGACGATGGCCTTCCTTCCGGCGATCACCGTCGGCTACCGCTACGCCGCGGTCAGCATGCGCATGACGCGCTCCGCCATGCTCGAGGTGCTGCGCGAGGACTACATCCGCACCGCCCGCGCCAAGGGCCTGATCGAGAAGCTCGTCATCAACCGGCACGCCCTTAAGAATGCCCTGCTGCCCGTCGTCACCGTGATCGGCATCGAATTTGCGTTCCTGATCGGCGGACTGGTGGTGACCGAGCAGGTGTTCAACCTGAACGGCATCGGCCGGCTGTTCGTGCAGGCGGTGCAGAACCAGGACTACACGCTGACCCAGGCCCTGGTGATGCTGACCGTCACCATCTTCGTGCTGTCGAACCTGGTCGTCGATCTGCTGTACGGCTGGCTCGATCCGCGCATCCGCTACGCCTGAGGGGAGACCGCACCATGTCCACCACAGTGCACAGCGACATCGCCCCCAGGCTCGGGGGAGCAGGCTCGCCCGCCATCGCGGACGTCGAGATCGAGATCCGGCGCTCGTTCTGGCACGCGACGTTGCACTTCTGCCGTCGCGAGCCGCTCGGCGCGTTCGGCATGCTGGTCGTGCTGATCATGGCGGTGACGGGGTTCTCCGCCGAATTGATCGCGCCATACAGTCCGACGGCGAACGACTTCGCGTCGATGACCGAGGCGCCCAGTTGGGCACATTGGCTAGGCACGGACCAGTTCGGCCGCGACCTGCTGTCGCGCATCATCTATGGCGCGCGCACCGCACTGATCGTCGGGCTGACCTCCGCCATCGTCGGCGGCTTCGCCGGGCTCGTGCTCGGTGTTGCCAGCGCTTACTTTGGCGGCAAGCTGGACTTGGTGTTCCAGCGCATCTTCGACGTGGTGATGGCGTTCCCGCTGATCATCATGGCGCTCGCCGTCGTGGCGATCTTCGGCACCGGCGTGCACAACGTGATCGTCGCGATCACCATCCCGCTGATCCCGCGCTGCGCGCGCGTGGTGCGTTCCAGCGCGCTGGCGATCCGCGAGATCCCCTATGTCGACGCCGCGCGGGCCTGCGGCTACAGCCATTCGCGCATCATCCTGCGCCACATGGTGCCGAACGTGATGGCGCCGTTCCTGATCATGCTCACCGCGTTCGTCGGCCAGGCGATCCTGGCCGAGGCATCGCTCTCCTATCTCGGGCTGGGCGTGCAGGAGCCGACGCCGGCATGGGGATTGATGCTGCAGGGCGGCGCTGAGGAATACGCGTCGACCGCGCCGTGGATCGCGATCTTCCCCGGCCTGGCGATCGCGCTGACCGTGTTCGGTGTCAGCCTGTTCGGCGATGCGCTGCGCGACGTGCTCGATCCCAAGCTGCGGGAACGGTGATCCGGACGGTCACGCGGCACGGCACTTGATCATGCGCAGCGGCGTGTAGGTCAGCGCCACGGTTCCGTCCTGCTTCACCACCTGGTTGCGCGTGCGCACCAGCCCTCTGCCTGGCCGGTTGCGCGACAGGCGCGCCTCGATCACCTCGCATTCCACATGGATCGTGTCGCCGGCGAACACCGGCTTCTCCACGTTGAAGTCCATGTGCAGGAAGGCGAATCCGGTATGCTGCATGGTCGCCTGCACCAGAAGGCCCTCGGCGAAGCAGTAGCCCAGCGCTGCCGGTGCCAGGCGCTGCTTGATGTCGGATTCCTCACGCAGGAATTCGGTATTGGTGAACAACACCTCCACCATGCCGGTGCAGTTGACGAAGTTGGTGATGTCTGCCTCCGTGACGGTACGGCCGATGGTGCGGAAGCGGCGGCCAACCGGCAGGTCCTCGAAGCAGAAGCCAAGGCCCACGACTTCCATGCACGTTCCCCTCACAGCACCTGAAACACGTCCCATGATTCGCGAGCGGCACTCACCAGCCGATCGGCATCCTCCTGCAGCAGCAGCCGGTCGGCGACAAGGCGCGCGGTGGCCGCGGCAAGCTTCTCCGCCCACGCCTCCCGCGAGCCATAGCGCGCCTCGATCGACAGGCGGGGATCGCCGGTGCGCCGACGCTCCGCTTCGGTCGCGGCAAAGGGGATTTGCGAACCATTGACCGTGAACAGATCGCCCTCGGCGTGACCCGGACCGCGCAGGGCCCAGCCGGTATGTGTCGCCAGCGGCGCATCCAGCAGCGGATGGCGAATGCCGCCAATGGCATTGCCATCCGCATCGACGCTTGGAACGAGCACCGGATAGGCGGTGCCCTCGATCGGCGGTTCTACAGAATGGTCGCGCAGGCGCAGTTCGTTCAGCACGGTTGGAAAGTTCACGTCCGGCAACACGGGAAATCCGGCGCGTACCGCGGCCAGCGGCGCCATCGTCCCTGTGGCGCAGGCGGGGAAGCGGCTGGCCGGCGGTGGCACGCCATGCTCCACCCACTCGACCAGTGCAATCAGCAACGACCGCATGAACGCACCATAACCGAGCAGACTGCCCGGCAACTGGGTCACCTGCCTAGCCATCGGCCGAGGCGCTGCATGCTGCACGCCGCTCACCAGATAAACGCGCACGTCTTCCGGCATGGCAATGTCGGCGCCGCCGGTGTCGGTGACCACCAGCGAGCTGCGCGCCTGCCAGGCGTCACTCTCAGTGTCCAGATGCATCACCTTCGGGCACACGCCGGCCCGGCGTGCGCACTGCAGGATGCCGGCGGTGCGACCGCTGATCGGATCGGTCAGAGTGGGATAGCTGAAGGGGAACTGGTCGTCGCCGTAGGAATGATCCTCATGCTGCCGGGAGTAGCGGCCGGGCTGGGCGAACGCCCCGTTCACGCAGGTCCGCCGCGAGCCGGCCACCACCGGCAATATCGCATCGAACACCTGACGCCCGGCCAGATCCTGGTTGAAGCCATGGTACACGAGATCGCGCAGCACGCGGCCGCTCTGTGAAATACCGAAACCCAATGCATGCCGGACGCGCGTGGTCGCAGCCGGTGCCAGCGGATTGGGGTTGCCTGTGTCATCACGCTCCGCATGGCGGAGAAATGCCACGATATCGCGGATGGCGGCGAACCCGATGCCCATGACCATCGGATCGCGTGCGCGGTAGATGAATTCGTAGATTGCACCACGATCGAAGCCTGGAGCGGTGGTCCGGGTTATCTCCACATGCAGTTCGTCGACGAGACGCCAGCCGAGACCCGCTGGTGTCGTCCGCGGATCGGCCTCGCGCTGGCGCACCGTCAGCGTCGCCTCCGTCGCCGTCGGATCGGCAACCGGATAGATCAAGGTTCCGATGAAGCGATCCTCGGACACCTCCTGGATGTTGGCATCGCCGAGCAGACCGGTTGCCTCGGCGATGAACTCCTCGCGGACCATGCCGGTCAGCGGGCCCTTCTCTCCGGTCGCGATCGGGAACCGCGCGGTCAGGCGATCGGCGCCCGGCGGGACATCGCCTTGCCATGCGATCCACACGAGTGTGAAGCCGTGGCGCATGAGGAAACCGTTGCCGGCGGTCTGCGGATGCCCGCCTTCGGGTGCGCCATTCAGCCGCGACATCACAGGCTGATTGCCGCGATTGGGCACGTCGCACAGCAGCCAGCCATTGCCGCGTTGGAGGTCAATCGGTTTCAGGATGCGGAACTCCGCCTGGTACTCCACATTCCCGTGCGCATTGCGCGGCGCCTTGTCGAGATTGACGATGCCGGCATTCAGCGCATGCGACGGATCGAGGTCGCAGAACGCTGTGCCGTGCAGTCGTTCGTATGCTCCCGCGCCACCGAATTCCGCGCCCCCGAACCCCGGGCTTTCCCGCTCGGTGATCTCGACCCGCCGCACGCCACCGCCATTGGTCATGTCATCCTCCCCCACACGACCGCCGTCGCGATCAGCCGGAGACGGCAGGCAGCCCGACCTGGCGGCGGATGTCGTTGATGATCTGCAGCACGCGCTGGCGATACGGCAGGGATTGCACACCGAACTCCTGCACCAGTCTGGTGTTGTCGATCAGGTAGTTGCCGGAACTCGCCTTCCCGCCGGTCTCTTTCTCGAAGCTGATGGGTGCATCCGGCAGGAACTCGCGCACAATGTCGGCGATCTCGCCCAGGCTGATCGCGACCCCGCCGGAACTGTACACCGCATGGCGCGGCTTGTCGGCCAGCAGCACGCGGGTCAACACCTCGGCGATGTCGTCGACGTGGATCGGGCAGCGCATCGCGTCCTTGTAAGGAAACGAGATCGGCTTGCCCTGCGCCGGCTGGGTGATGATGTTCACGTGGTCCACCGAGCCGCGCACCTTGTCCGGCCCGGTCACATTCGCCGGCCGGACCGCGGTGATCGTCATGCCGTATTTCTCGTTGTAGTCCTGCGCCTGCCACTCGTTGAAGATCTTGTGCATCGCGTACTGCACTTCGCCGTGGCGGTAGTCGTCCTCGGTGATCATACGGTCGCCGTAATGCTTCTGCATGCCGTTCACCGCGAGCGAGCTGGCAAACACCACGCGCTGCACGCCGGCAAGCCGGGCGGCCTCGAAGCAGTTGTCCATGCCGAGGATGTTCAGCTTCATCGCCACGTGCGGGGCATGCTCGCTGCCGAGGAAATACGACAGGTTGATGATCCGGCTCGGCTTCGCGCTTGCCGTCGCCGCCATCACATCGTCGAACTGCGTCACGTCGCCGCGCATCACCCGCACCTGCTTGCCCAGGTCATCGAACGACGCGGCGCCGGGATTGATGTCCATGCACACGATCTCCTCGCCGCGTGCAGCCAGCAGGCGGATCACGCGCAAGCCGATGAACCCGGTGCCGCCGATGACGAAGACCGCCATGTCCGTTCCTCCGTGTGGTTGTCCTGATCGCGGATGCCAGCCTGGAGCAAGCAACCGGGGGAGGCAATCGCCCGGCTGGGGCGCCTTGCCGAAGCCCGCTGTCATCGAACCTTAACAAATCTGCAATCTCAGAGTCGCAGCCTGCTCCTAGGGTCGGCAGCATTGCCTACGGATTCGGAGAGGAATGAATGAAAACGGCCATCATGGCCCTGGCCATCGGCCTGGCCTGCTTCCCCATCGCCGCCAATGCCCAGCAGATCACCGGAACGGGCGCGACGTTTCCGGCGCCTGTCTACACCAAATGGGGCGAGGCAGCGAAGGCCGCGACGGGCATCGAGCTCAATTACCAAGCCATCGGCTCCGGCGGCGGGCAGAACCAGATCCTGAACCGCACGGTCGACTTCGGCGCATCTGATGCGCCGATGGATCCCTCCAAACTGGCCGACGGCAAGCTGCTGCAGTTCCCCACCGTGATGGGCGCCGTGGTCGTCATTCTAAACCTGCCCGGCGTGAAGGCGAACGAGATCAAGCTCACCGGCGAGCTGTTGGCCGACATCTTCGCCGGCATCATCACCAAGTGGAACGATCCCAAGTTGGTCGAGCTGAACCAGGGCGTGAAGCTGCCGAGCACCGCCATCGCGCCGGTTCACCGCGCCGATGGCTCGGGGACCACGTTTGTGTTTACCTCCTATCTTTCTGCGGTCAGTCCCGCGTGGAAAAGCAAAGTCGGTGCCAACACCAGCGTGAACTGGCCGGCCGGCGCCGGCGCCAAGGGCAATGATGGCGTTGCGGCGACAACGCACAACACGCGCGGCGGCATCGGTTATGTCGAGAACGCCTACGCCACGCAGAACCACCTGGTCACCACGCAGCTCCGGAATAAGGCTGGGCAGTTCGTGGAACCGACAATGGCCAGCTTCTCCACGGCAGCGGCGAACGGCAACTGGGCCAACGCGAAGAATTACGCGGTCGACCTGATCGACCAGCCGGGCGACAAGAGCTGGCCGATCGTCTCGGCGACGTTCATCGAGCTGCCGAAGGATCCAAAGGATCCGGCACGCAGTGCAAACGTGATGAAGTTCTTCGACTGGGCCTACAAGAATGGCGACAGCATCGCGTCCGGACTGGAGTACATTCCGCTGCCCAACCCGGTGAAGGACGCCGTACGCGGCGCCTGGCGATCCGAGATAAAGACGCCTGACGGAAAGCCCGTCATGTAGGACCGGGAAGAGGTCAGGATCACGCATTTGCAACAAGCCATCGCCGCCCGGGCCAGCACCTCCACATCGCGACCCGCCGTGCATATCGGCGACGCCATCTTTGCCGGCGCCGCTCGCTTCTCTGGCGCCTTCGTCCTGGTACTGCTCGGCGCCATCATCGTCGTGCTGTTCCTCGGCGGGTTCGCCGCCTTCAGCCAGTTCGGCCCGCTGTTCCTGGTCTCTGCCGCCTGGGACCCTGTCAAGGAGGTGTTCGGCGCCGCGGTGCCGGTCTATGGCACCATCGTCACCTCCATACTGGCGCTGATCTTCGCCGTGCCGATCTCCTTTGGCATCGCGTTCTACCTCACCGAACTCGCGCCGGTATGGATGCGCCGCCCCATCGGAACCGCGATCGAGCTGCTTGCCGCGGTTCCCTCGATCATCTTCGGAATGTGGGGCTTCTTCGTCATCGCACCGCTGATGGCCGAATACCTGCAGCCCGCGGTGATCGACACGTTCGAGGGCATCCCGGTGCTGGAAGACCTGTTCGCCGGCCCGCCCTTCGGCACCGGCATCCTCACCGCCTCGCTCATCCTCGCGGTCATGATCATCCCGTTCATCGCCGCCACCATGCGCGACGTGTTCGAGACTGTGCCACCCGTCTACAAGGAGTCGGCCTATGGCGTCGGGTGCACCACTTTCGAGGTGATGCGCTCCATCGTGATCCCCTACACACGGGTCTCCG
>Ga0170475_133015110_pt1 | contig 11780 bp, 14 predicted proteins | sample Soicark_Litter_5_FD_111474 | JGI IMG/M metagenome (GOLD analysis project Ga0170475, IMG submission 111474) | Avena fatua rhizosphere microbial communities from Hopland, California, USA. Combined Assembly of 48 SPs | reverse complement strand
TTGTTATCCTGTTTAATCTCGTATTCCATGTTCCCCGGCACTGTTAATTTTTGCTAAAATAATCGTTTTAAAGCACATTATTAAGCCACTAAACCAATCTGTTGATCCTCTCCTGCAAAGATAGCAGACGGAATGCCATTTACCTGCTGTCCTGCTTGTTTCTTATTACAAAAAACGGCCATTTCAATAAAAATCAAATAACGAAGCCCTTAAAAAACGTGAATTCGCACTATTGAGTTGGACTGGCAGGCATTTTTTGTGCAACTCCTCCAAAAAATTGTTGGAGTTCATTAAACATATCCCTAAAAAAGGGAATAATACTCCCCAGGCTGTTGATCACTTTGGGGCCCCAAGGCTGAATATAGGCGTAAGTAACTGAGTTCCGGACAGTCTCTTCTTTGAAGATGTGAAGCTGCACCGCATAAAAAAGAAAGATACTGTATACAACTGTGAACAGAATCACATAGAGGAGAATACCCCCCAGCCGGTTCACCCAACCCAACATGGCTATTTCCACAGTTTTTTGAATCAGGTTGGCACCTAGTCGAACTATTAAAACTATTCCCATGAACACAACCACAAAGGATATTATGGGCAGCCATCTGTCTGATATATTCACCACCCTGCCAAGCTGCACAGCTACCAGTGCTGATACTTTAATAGCCGCAGCCAGTCCTGCAATAATTGCCAGCAAAGAGAATATGCTTACTATCAATCCCCGTCTGAAGCCTCTGATCACAGCCCATACCATTAGAAGGAGAAAGATTATATCGATGAACATGAAGAAGTATAAAGAGAATACCTGTGATATTCGAAAATGTCTGCTAAAAATCTGCTAAAAGATACAGGATACTGTGGCGGATGGAATTTATTTATTTGCTGCTCAATAATTCCTTCACCATGGCAGAAATGGTTTTCCCATCTGCCTTGCCTGCCAGTTGTTTGGTGGCCGCACCCATCACCTTGCCCATATCAGCTGGTGTAGAAGCTCCGGTATCCGAAATGATCTTGCTGATAGTGGCTTTCAATTCTTCAGGAGAAAGCTGTGCAGGCAGGAATTTTTCTATCACCTCAATTTCTTCTTTTTCCTTCTGAGCAAGGTCTGCACGATTTTGCTGCTGATAAATCTCCAGGGAATCCCTGCGTTGCTTGACGAGCTTCTGAAGTAATTTGATCTCATCATCTTCCTTCAGCTCTCCACCTGCACCTTCAGAAGTTTTCGCCAATAATATTGCGGCCTTAATTGCCCGGAGACTACGTAATGCTTTTTCATCCTTGGCTAGCATTGCAGCTTTGAGATCAGTCATGATTTTTTGTTCGAGACCCATAATCTATTTAGTTGAACTTAATAATTATTTAATCATCAGGTAGCCTTATTTTCTTTCAATTGTTTTTCCCGGAACCTGTTATAGAAATCCTGCGAGAACTTCTTCATTTCCTCCACAGCATCTTTATCATTGGTAGCCCTGCCGTAAGTATCTGCCATTGTCATCATGGTTTGAAAAAAGAAATCAGCCATTTCATCTACCATCATGTCTTTGGTCCAGAGATCAATCCGGAGTGCTGTTTTTTCTGCGCCATCCCAAAAAGACAGCATCATGGCCTTGGCCTTCTGGGCATTTTCAATCGTAGTATCGGTTGCATTCCACGCAATCAGATCTGGTATCTTGTTATCATCTGTATGTACATCGATAATAATACTGGATAAACCCATAAAAATAATATTGTGGCAAAGATAAGTAGTGTCCCGATAGTTATTGGGACAGGGTTCAGTTTGATCAGCCGGAATCCCGATGGCTATCGGGATAAGATTTCATTACTGCCTGCCACATAAGTTTTGCCGTTTTATCCCAACTGAATTCTTTTGCCCGTTCAATGCCTTTTTCGATCAGCCTGTACCTGAGGGATTCGTCTTTATACAACAACATCATCTTGTCAGCAATATCTGAATGATCGGCTGGATTGGCAAACAGGGCTGCATCTGCAGCAATTTCCTGCATGGATGAATTAAGGGAAGTGACTACAGGTATATGACAACGCATGGCTTCAACCACCGGAACTCCGAATCCTTCAAAAAGTGAAGTATACACCATTGCATAGGCAGATCCGATTATATTTACCAGTTCCTGTTCTTCCATATATCCTGTATGCACTACATCGTCCCTGTATTTATAGGATTTCAGGCTTTCCTTAAATTGCTCATATTTCCAGGCAAGCCTGCCTGCAAGCACCAGCTTCCAGTCACTCTTCTGTCTTTTCTTGAATACAGAAAATGCTTTTAGCAGCTGTATCAGATTCTTTCTTGGATGAATGGCCCCTGCATAAACAAAATAGTTTTTACCGTCAGTGTATTTATTCCTGGTCTCTTCCTGAATGGCAAAATCAACCGGATGGAATATTTCTTTCGCAGCACTGTAAACAACTGTAACCTTTTCTCCGCTTACTTTATAATGAGTAACTATATCATTCTTTGAGAATGCAGATACAGTTGCTATCGACCTTGCTTTTTCAAGAAATTTTGGTGTAAAGTGTTTATAAAATAATAAATGGGATTTCCTGATAAAAGAAGGATAATGAATAAATGAAAGATCATGCACAACAAGGCATTGAGGAATTTTTGTTGTCAGTGAACAAAATCCATCACTTGATAAAAAGATATCCGCTTTATGCTTTTTAAGTAATCTTGGGATCTGTATATCATACCACCATTTCCACAATATGGGATGACGCGCTGGCGGACCTGCAACAATTGCTTTTACATTTGACGAAAACACAAATCGTTTATCAAAAGGACGGTCAAAGATGAAAAGGAATTCATGCTCCGGATGATCTTTTACCATCCGGATCAGCACCTCATAAATGAAATACCCATATCCTTCCATGTAATCATTTAATAAGAACCTTGTATTGACAGCTATTTTCATCAGCGGGCAAAGGTAGTCAGTCTGAGCGGGGCAGGAACACTAATTCCATTGATTGAGGCATCTGTCGTTTCCTCGTAAATTTCCTGCACTTGCCTTATAGAGCATCAGCCTTTTACTCAGGAAAACCAGTATTTTCCCATCAATTGATGTTAATCACAACAGGTGCAATTACTGTGGATATTCGGTTAATACTGAATGAAAAACAGGGCAGTAATACAATTGATTCCAGCTCTGTTGATGTCTACCTTTATTGTAGTGAATAATCCGTAAGTGTTATCCATTATTGGATAGTTAAAGTCGTAGCCTATGAGACAAATATACCCCCGTTTTTTTACCGCTATACTGTCAGTAATACTTCTTCTCGGCATAACGCAGAAGAGTCTTGCACAAACCTGTCCTGATGGAAGTCCCCAGGGTGGAACTGCATTTGATACAACCATTGCATTTCCTTCGGGCGTAACAATTACTGATGTAAAATTTCCTCAATTTGATCCTTCATCCGGTATGGTAACCTGTGTTAAACTATGTGTAACTATTACAGGTGTAGTGGATACATTGGCCATGCAGAATTTTGCTGCATCTGGTCAAACAGGAACCTTCACTTATACCAGAAAGGATACCATGAGAGGACCAGGATTGATCACTCCACTATCAAATAATGCCAATCAAACATATGGTCCTTATGGATTGAGCCCTTATGATGGTGTGGCTGGTTCTGGTGGAGACTTTTTTGGATTTGCAGATAGTACCATCCTTACTGCGCAATTATGCCGCACGCTAACAGATTCTACATCGATCGCGGATTTTTATGGAACAGATAGCGTAACATATAATTATAATATTGATGTATCTACAGGGGCTTCTATTACAGGAGGCAGCAGCAGTACATTAGTACTCACATCTGCTTTTGTACATTTTCATTTTGAATATTGCAAATGCCCAAAATTGGTACTCCCATTAAATATCAGTTCATTCAATGCAGATAAATTAACTAATAACAAAGTAGAATTAAAATGGACCGGCCTGGATGATCCATATGCCAACTATCATTATGAAGCAGAAATGAGTAGAGATGGTTCCAAATTCTATAAGGTAGGATCTATGCCCAAAAATGCAATGGCGGAATCATATAAGCTTCTTTATACAACTAATGGTGAAACTGGCTCCTGGTACTTCAGGATCAAGCAGGTCTATTCAAATGGATATGCCAGGTATAGTAATATTCAGCTGGTGGCCATGGAAAATTCCGGTTCTCCAAAGTTTTCTCTATATCCAAACCCCTCTCAGGGCATTGTTGGTATTAAATTTGATAATAGTTCTGCCGGACATTACGATATCCAAATCTATAACACGCAGGGACAAATTATTGTGAATAAAGCTATTGTGGTAGGGGGATCTTCTTATGTGCAGTTAGGGGTTTTGAAGGGCGGGAATTATTGGCTGAGGCTGACCAACAAACAAAGCCTCGAATCCTGCGTCAATCAACTTATTATTAAATGACCTCTTAGGTGGAAGAGGATGGTGGCTTGTAAAAGGGGCCTTGGTTCGGGGCCCCTTTCTTTTTAAAGCCCTTCTTCCCAGGGGACTAGAAATACGGAAAAGCCAAAATTGCCTTTAAATCGATTCCTAATACCTCACAGCACCCTTTTAACCAAAGAACCAGGGCTTCAATTTCCTTCTTCAGGCTGACTTTCATACATTTGTTGACTTACTTATTATCATGGAATATAATACTACCAGAAATCATCTAATGATGAGCGAATACGGGCGTCATGTGCAGAAAATGATTGAGCATCTGCTAACTATTGAAGACCCCGAGAGAAGGCAGCGAAATGCGTATGCCGTGATTGAATTGATGGGATTTCTGAATCCGCATCTCAAAAACGTTGAAGACTTCAGGCATAAATTATGGGATCATCTTTTTCTTATCTCTGATTTCAAACTGGAAGTAAAATCACCTTATCCCATCCCAACCAGGGAATCACTGAGTGAGAGACCCAAACCATTGCCTTATCCCAAACGCTATCCAAAACATTCCCATCTCGGAAAGAATCTTGAGATCGTTATCAGGAAAGCTCTTAAAGAAGAAGATACAGACAAACGCCCGGTTTTGCCAATGCCATTGCATATTATATGAAATTGGCTTATAATAACTGGCATAAGGAAATAATGCATGATGATGCCATTCAGAGTGAGCTCACAAACATTACCGATGGGCAATTAACTTTCACCAATACGCCTTATGTAAAAGCCTTCCGTCCTCAGGATAACAGGGACAGAGATAGCCGTGGTGGTTATGGTCAAAAACGTGGAGGCAAATTCCAGCATCGCAATAACGGTGGTGGTGGCGGCGGCGGCGGAAGACGTAATGATAACAGAGGCGGTGGGAACTTTAAAAAGAAAAGATATTAAGACGGCTGGCAAAAGCTGAAATAGCAACGCGAAAATTGGATCTAAAAATTACTTCCGATTTTCGCGTTTTAAATTTCGATCCGCCGCAGCGGACCAATCAAGACAAATGAACTCATTCGAAGTATACGGAGGCAAAAAATTATATGGCGATATAACACCGCAGGGTGCCAAGAACGAAGCCTTGCAAATCATCAGTGCTGTATTGCTGACCCCGGAAAAAGTAAGGATCACCAATATCCCTGATATCCTCGATGTAAATCTCCTCATTGAGTTATTGATAGAAATGAATGTAAAGGTGGAGCGGCCAAAACGCGATACCTGTATTTTCCAGGCAGATAATGTAAACATCGATTACCTCCATAGCGAAGATTATAAAAAGAAAAGTGGAAGATTACGAGGTTCTGTAATGCTGGCAGGCCCCATGCTCTCCCGGTTTCGCAAAGCATTTATACCAAAACCTGGTGGTGACAAGATTGGCAGACGAAGGCTGGATACTCATATAATCGGATTCCAGAAACTGGGTGCTTCCTTCAACTATCATTCTGAAGATGGATTTTTTCACCTGGAAGCTCCTGATTTGAAGGGTACGAGCCTATTGCTGGATGAGCCTTCTGTTACAGGTACAGCCAATATTGTTATGGCTTCAGTAATGGCAAAAGGCACTACAACTATCTACAATGCCGCATGTGAGCCTTATATCCAGCAATTGTGCAAATTGTTGAATGCAATGGGAGCTTCCATTTCAGGAATAGGAAGCAATCGCCTCACAATTGAAGGAGTAACTTCTTTACAGGGCACAGAGCATCGAATGTTGCCGGATATGATTGAAGTGGGTTCATTCATTGGCCTTGCGGCAATGACACAGAGTGATATCACAATTCGCAATGCAGGTATAGAACACCTGGGTATTATACCGGAGAAATTTCAACAGCTGGGTATCAAATTAAATTTTAAGGGGGATGATATTCATATCCCTTCCCAGGATATTTATGAAGTGCAGCGTTACCTCGATGGTGGAGTGTTAACTGTATATGACCATCCATGGCCGGGATTCACACCTGACCTGTTGAGCATTGTACTGGTTACTGCAATACAGGCAAAAGGAAGTGTTCTTATTCACCAGAAGATGTTTGAAAGCCGTTTGTTCTTTGTAGATAAGCTTATAGATATGGGGGCACAGATCATATTGTGTGATCCACATCGTGCCGTTGTTATTGGTCTTGAAAGGGAACAGAAACTCAGGGGTATTACCATGAGCAGTCCCGATATACGTGCTGGCGTATCGCTCCTTATAGCAGCACTGAGCGCTGAAGGAAGAAGCGTAATTCAAAATATAGAACAGATAGACCGGGGTTACCAGTATATAGACGCGCGATTGATTAAACTCGGAGCCGAGATTAAACGAATATGACCGGAAAAAAGACCTTTAAATCCTGAACGTTGAGTAACCAGAATAAAATCATCATAATCACAGCTCCTTCCGGTGCAGGCAAAACTTCCATAACGCGCTACCTGCTTAACAATTTGCCGAATTTGGCATTTTCGGTTTCTGCAGCAACAAGGGAGGCGAGGAGCTATGAACAACACGGAAGGGATTATTATTTTTTAACTCCTGAAGATTTCAAACAAAGGATACAGCAGGGTGAATTTGTAGAATGGGAAATGGTATACGAAGGGAAATTCTATGGCACGCTTAAGTCAGAATTACAAAGGATATGGGACAATAACCAGGTTCCTCTGCTGGATATTGATGTAAAAGGAGCCCTCCATGTAAAGGAACAATATCCTGATACCACATTAACTATTTTCATTGAACCACCTTCCGTAGAAGAATTAAAAAACAGATTACAATCCCGGGGAACCGAGACCGCCGAATCCCTTCAGACAAGAGTTAACAAGGCTTCTTTTGAATTGTCATTCAAGGACAGTTTCGACGAATGTATTGTGAATGATGATTTTGACAAGGCCTGCCAGAAAGCCGAACAGATTGTACGGAACTTCCTGCAATAATGGCTTGTAAACTCTTCCTATCTTTACTGTTATGATCGAATGGAAGACGATAACCTGGTTCATTCTCACACTCCTGCTAATGGGTTTTTTTGCAGGCATTGAGATGGCGTATTACAGCGCAAACAGGCTGAATATCGAGCTCCGTAAGAAACAGGGAGGCATTACTGGCAACCTGCTTTCCAAATTCATAGATGCCCCGGCGAGTTTTATAGGTACCACTCTCATTGGCTTCACCATCTTTCTCGTTTTCCTTTCCCTGCAGATCAGTACGGTCATGAAACCTGTATGGAGTTATTTTCAGGTTGGATCAGACCTTGTGCATATTATCGTTGAAATAGTCATCGCCACATTTATCGTACTCATCTTTGCCGAATTCATACCCCGGGCAATTTTTCGTGCAAAAAGCAATACGCTTTTAAATGGATTGGCATTGGTAACAGATTTCTTTTACCAGATGTTCTCTCCTATTGCAGAAGTATTTATTCGATTTGCAGAATGGCTTCTTAAATATGTACTGGATGTAAAAGTTGATAAACTTAAGGATGCGCTTAGCCAAAATGAATTGAAGAACCTTTTCAATCAGACCAATGATGAGGAGCGTGTTGGAAGAAGTACCCAATTACTGGAAAACGCACAGGAATTCCCAAAAGTAAAGATCCGGCAATGCCTTGTGCCACGCAAGGAAGTGGTAGGGATAGATATACAGGCATCCATTGAAGATATCCAGAAGAAATTCATAGACACCAAACTAAGCAAGCTGATCGTGTATGAGAACAATATTGACCATATCAGCGGGTATGTTCATCAGCTAGATCTGTTTAGAAAACCTTCTACCATTAAATCGGTTCTTTTGCCTATTCCCGCAGTTCCTGAAAGTATGAGCGCTGCAGACCTGATAGGCAAATTCAGCAGTGAAAGAAAAAGTATTGCCTGGGTAGTGGATGAATTTGGCGGCACAGCCGGAATTGTAACAATGGAAGACGTGCTGGAAGAGCTCTTTGGTGAAATAGAGGATGAGTATGACAGGGAGAAATTCGTTGAAAAGCAGATCTCTGAAAATGAGTATATATTCTCCGGTCGCCTTGAGCTAGACTATCTGGAGGAAAAATATGGGTTCGATTTCCCAGAAAACGATTCAGAAACCCTTTCAGGATATATTATTAATTTTTACGAGACTATTCCCCAGCAAAAGGAACGTATTATTATCGATGATTACGAGTTTGATGTCCTTAGCGTGAGCGATACAAGAATAGAAATGGTGAAAATGAAAAAACTTAAATAGTCTCCAGGCAACTTCGCCAACAATAAGATTTCGACAATTGCTGGCGGGCAGCACCTTATCTTTGCCGCACTTTTTTACTATGGCCTTAATGGATTTTTTTAATAAGAGGAACAGGAAGAGCGAGACCGGTGAGTCGGAAATGTCCTTTATTGACCACCTGGAAGAATTGCGCTGGCACCTGATACGTTCTGTGATTGCGATTTGTATTGGCGCGATCGTATTTTTTATTTATGTGCGTGAAATTGTTGACAGGGTTCTGCTGGCCCCGGCCCATGATGATTTTATTGCTTACTCCTGGTTTTGTAAAGCCAGTCATGCCTTAGGCCTGGGTGATAGCGTCTGTATGAAGGGAATGAAGGTAAGTTTCATCAGTACCGAAATGACCGGCCAGTTCATTTCATCTTTTACCATTGCTTTTGTTGGAGGTTTTATAGTTGCCTTCCCCTATATATTCTGGGAATTCTGGCGCTTTGTAAGACCAGCACTTTCTCAAAAGGAGCTGAAGCAAACGAGGGGTGTGATCTTCTGGGTATCCTTTTTATTCTTTTTGGGTGTAGCTTTCGGCTATTTTATCCTTTCTCCTTTCATGGTTTATTTCTATTTTTCTTATTCCCTCAGCCCATTGATTGAAATAAAACCAACTTTTTCAGATTACCTCGAAAACCTGATTTATACAACAGTTGGAATTGGAGTTCTTTTCCAGATGCCATTATTGGTAATGGTGCTGGCAAGGATCGGGATCGTTTCTGCAAGGTTCCTCAGAAAATACCGCCGCCATGCTTTCGTTCTTATACTTATTGCTGCGGCTATTATTACTCCTTCAACTGATCCTTTTAGCCTTACCATTGTGACCATTCCGCTCTATGCCTTATATGAAGCAAGCATAATAGTGGCTTCCAGGATCAATAAACGGCAGGACAAGGAAATGAATGAATGGAGTTAATTACCTTTGTAATAGATAATAAAATTCACTCCAAACGTATGAACTCCCCTTTTGATCTTAGCAAGCCTGTTGCCATTGGAAGTGATCATGCAGGATTTGAGTACAAAGAAGAACTTATCTCTTTTCTGGAAGGCAAAGGAATTTCCTTTTTGGATCTCGGCACTCATGGCAAGGATTCCGTAGATTATCCCGATTTTGCTCACCCGGTTGCCACTGCAGTTGAATCGGGCAATGCCTGTTTTGGAATTTTGTTATGCGGGACCGCAAATGGCGTTGCCATAACAGCCAACAAGCATCAGAAAATACGTGCGGCCATCTGCTGGGGCGAAGAAATTACCAAACTCGTGCGGGAACACAATGATGCCAATATTATCTGTATCCCATCAAGGTTTGTCCGGGAAGGTGACGCCGAAAGGATGGTACAGATCTTTATGACCACTGAATTTGAGGGCGGCAGGCATAGTAATCGCGTCCAAAAGATCGCCTGTAACTAGACTAATTCTCCTTTCTTTCTAAACCATTCATCAAATCTGCCTTTATCCGAAATATTTTTCCGGTAAGTTTGAGGATTATACTAAATACATGCGCATGAAGAAAATTATTGTCATTCTCCTGCTGGTACCCTCAGTTGCCCTGTTCGCACAAAAAAAGAATAACCCCGCTCCCTATGCCAAAAGCATTACGGCTGCTGATCTGCAGAAACACCTGTATACAGTTGCCGGAAAAGAAATGGAAGGAAGGGAAACTGCCACACCAGGACAAAAAAAAAGCCGCCGCCTATATCGAAAATTATTTTAAATCCCTTGGACTGGAGCCTGGAAACAAAGGCAGTTACCAGATGACATTCCCGGTTTTCAGGGATGAAATAACAAAAAGCAACCTTGAGATTAATGACATAGAATACAAGCCCAATGAAGAGTTCCAGCCATACACTTTTACCAACTATAATACTTCACAATACTTTTCAGAAGTTGTATTTGCCGGACATGGTATTGCCGATAGCAGTTTCAATGAATACAAAGATGTAAATGCTACCGGTAAACTGGTCCTCATTATGGATGGCCTTCCTACTTCCTACCAGCCTAATACAGGTGCTACATCGGCTGGCATATTCAGCAAGATCATCAATGCGCAAAGAAAAGGAGCGACTGCCGTATTGATCGTCAGCAGCAATTTCCCCCGGGCCGCACGTCCAGGTGGAACCATGTACAGGGAATTATACAGGGCATCACAATACCTCCCAACCTGGTATGTTTCTGAAAAAGTAGCTGAGGATATAATGGGCCATACGGACTGGCTTAATGTAAAAGAAGATTATAAAACACAACTATTGCCTGCCAGGGTGTATGCAGCCAATGTTCATCTTGAATTTGAAAAGAAGATCCAGAAACTGGAAAGCAGCAATGTATTGGGGTTCATGGAAGGAACAGATCTTAAAGATGAATATGTATTCCTTACTGCCCACTATGATCACCTGGGGATCCGCAATGATACTACCATCTATTACGGTGCAGATGATGATGGTTCAGGAACAGTAAGTATACTGGAACTGGCAGAAGCTTTTGCAAAAGCAAAGGCCGAAGGCAAAGGACCCAGAAGAAGCATTGTTTTCATGACTGTGAGCGGAGAAGAAAAAGGATTATGGGGTTCTGAATTTTATTCCAATAATCCAGTATATCCACTTGACAAAACATCAGTAGATCTCAACATTGATATGGTCGGACGCATTGGCGAAGAGTATTTGAAAGACATGGATTCCACAAACTATATATATGTTATTGGGGATGATAAGCTCAGTTCTGACCTTGCACCTATTACCAACCAGGTAAATAAGAACCTTAAATTAAAGCTGGACAGGAAGTACAATGATCTGAATGATAAGAACCGGTTTTATTATCGTAGCGATCACTACAATTTTGCAGAGAAAGGTGTACCCATTATCTTCTATTTTAATGGAGTGCATGCGGATTATCACCGCCCAACTGATACACCTGACAAGATCAACTATAAACTCATGGCCAAAAGAGTGCAACTGGTCTTCTATACCGCATGGGAAATGGCCAACAGGAATGATATGCTGAAAAGAGACATAAAACTGGAAGTGCCAAAGGGCTTCTGATAAATCTGATCCTGCCCATTAAAGAAGCAAAGTAATTTCAGGATTCCAGGAACAATCACTTATAATTACTTAAAATATAAAAAAGCTGCC
>Ga0170475_110281755_pt1 | contig 11780 bp, 7 predicted proteins | sample Soicark_Litter_5_FD_111474 | JGI IMG/M metagenome (GOLD analysis project Ga0170475, IMG submission 111474) | Avena fatua rhizosphere microbial communities from Hopland, California, USA. Combined Assembly of 48 SPs | reverse complement strand
CTGTTCTATTCGCTCCTCGGATACTTCCTGACACCTGCGGGACTCGTGTTGCTGGCAGCGCTCGATTCATCGATGGTGTTCTTTCTCCCGCTGGGAATCGATTTCGTGCTGATTCTGCTCGCGGCGCGACAACCGGAGTTGTTCTGGCTCTATGCGGTCCTCGCCACGATCGGGTCTATCGCCGGCGCCGCCGGCACTTTCTGGGTCGGACGGAAAGTCGGCGAGCACGGGCTGTCGCGATTCGTGAAGGAATCACGGCTGAAACGCGTACAAGACCGCGTCGGCAACAGTGCTGCAGTGAGCGTTGGGGCGCTCGCGATTATTCCTCCGCCGTTTCCGTTCACCGCATTCGTGCTGACGAGTGGCGCCTGCAAGGTAAATGCGTGGACGTTTTTCGTGACGTTGGGTGCCGTGCGCACGGTTCGCTTCTTCGCCGAAGGCGCCCTCGCCGCGCACTACGGCAAGGGAATCATCGGGTGGATGCAGTCGACGACCTTCACCGTGACCGTCGGCGCGTTTGCAGCCATCGCCATCGTCGGAACGATCGTCTCAGCTGTCGCGCTGTATAAAAGTGCGAAGCGTGACCGGCATGTCCCGCCACCCTCCCGCGGCGTAGTGGATGAGCCTCGCCACGACGCGCGCCGTGTCAGATCGTAAATCTCAGCAGTGCGGCGACGCCGCCGTACTCGGACAGCAACTCGGAATCTTCGACGAACGTGATCCGGGCGCCAGTTTGGCTGGCTTTCCCGATCAGCTCATCGGCGAGCCGTACGATTTCTGGCTGCGTGCCGGCCGGTTCCCCTGCTGAGATCGTGTCGAGTACGGGTTCCGCAATCGCGGCGTCATTCGCGGTGCCCACGGTCGTACCGATTGGCACCGCCTGAATCCGCTGCAGGTCCGCAGTGATCAGCAGCTCGTCGACTTGTCCCTTGATGAGCGCTGCGAGCGTGTCTTCCGGACCCACGACCCCCAACCCACCGGCGCGGTATGCGCCAATCGCGGCGTTGACCTTCTCGCGATCGTTCTTCGTATTCACCCTGTCCATCGCGTCTAGAGATGCTTTCAGCACCTCCGCCGCTGCGGCGTGCGATTCCACGCGAATGTGATCGACGACTTTGTCCGACAGGTGCTTCGGCAATTGGTCGCGAAGCAGTGGAAGCGTCACTTCGTCGCATGAAATCAGAATCTGCGTGATTCCCTCGTCCTGGACGATGCGGTCGAGCGCGTCGACGACTTCCTTGATGTGGTGGAGGTGAAAGTTTTCGAGGTGCCGTTGATAGCGCGCCTGTGACCAGCCGCCCTGCGACGTCCCCCGTGTCTTGACACTCTTCACTTCCCGATCGGACACCAGTTCACCGGCGGCGAACACGAGAATGTGCGCGGTGTTGGTGTCGGTCACGACTGCCGCATATCGAGGCGATTGCGACTCGAGCCGGGCAAGGGGATATAGATGCGGACGATCGCCGATGTGGAGGCCGTGCTGCGGGATCACGCCGGTTGATTGAATTGTCTCGAACAACTCGCCGGCCGAGCACGCAAAGATAGCGACGCTGTGCGCGGCAGGATCGAGTTCGTTCTCCAGAAAGCCGGTAATGCGGTCAATGTCGCGTTCGAGACTCTCGCGTTCAGGCGAATTCACTGGATATGTGCGACTGCGCGCCTTCAACTCCTTGCGGGTGAATGCCTGATGCTGGTCGCGCCCGTGCTGGTTCGGCCTGGTATCAAGATAAAGACTCACCACGGGATACGGAGCAGGTTCAAATGCGGCAAGCCGGTCGAGCTGTTCAGTCAGCGCCATACGTTTTCTCCTCCCGGGGGCTTCGCCCCGCGGACCCCCGCCTTCGCTCGCGGGGACCCCGATGCCCCGCCGCAAACCGTGTGCCCGGTTTGCTACGCCTCTCGCGTGCCAAGTAGACTACCGTCCACAGCTCAGCGTGGCGGTCGCTCTGAGCATGCTGCGAGGGCCAAACGCTTTCATGCCGATTCGCGACATCCCCATCTGGCTCGATCGCTTTCCGAAAACCCGTCGTCCTTCCCATCCGCGCTTCAAAGGAGACTCCGAAACCGACGTCGTTGTCGTTGGGGGCGGGCTGACCGGATGTGCATGTGCGTGGTCGTTTGCAAACGCGCGGATCCGCACCGTCCTGCTGGAGGCCGACACGTTGGGCGCCGCGGGCACCGCCCAATCGGCGGGTCTCATTCGCGAAGATTTCGATGCGTCTTTTCGCGACTCCGTTCAAGCGCATGGGTTAAGGGCGTCGCGGACGATGTGGGAGGCAATGAGACGGGCGGCGCTGGAGATGGCGGCGGCGCTTCGACGCCTCGAGATTCGCTGTGATCTCGGCCCGTGCGATTTCCTCACCGTTGCCCGCGGGCGGTCGGAGATGTCGCGATTTCTCTCTCGTGAGTATCAAAGTCGCCGCGACGCCGGGTTCGATCACAGCTGGGTCAAGCCTGCGGCATTGAAGCGTGAGACCGCCATCGACGGCGACGGCGCGATCCGCACCCACGGGTTTTCATTCGATCCCTATCGCGCGTGCATCGGACTGGCGGCCGCGGCGATTGCACGTGGCGCGACGCTGTACGAACGCTCTCCGGTGCGGCGCATTCGAGCAGGCCGAAAGGGCGTGCAGATATCGACGGCCGGCGGCACGCTGAAGGCGGCGGCAGTCGTGATTGCGACATCCGCGCCGCTCCAGGATCTGCGCGCTCTTCGGCGTCATTTAAGAGTGTCCGACACTTACGCGGTCGTCACCGCGCCGTTACCGGCTGCTGTTCGTCGCGAACTCGGGACCCGGACCAGCGTCGCGTTGGACACCGAAACACCGCCACACACACTGCGATGGCTGAAAGACGATCGCGCGTTGTATGTGGGAGCCGATCAACCGGTCGTGGCCGATCGCGCTCGCGAGAAAGCCCTCGTTCAGCGTACCGGTCAGCTGATGTATGAGCTGTCGGTCCTGTATCCGCCGATCTCCGGTCAGCCCGCCGAAAGCGCGTGGTCGGCGCGGCATTACGAAAGCGTCGATGGACTGCCGTTTGTGGGGCTTCATCGTAATTTCCCCCGCCATTTATTCGCGATGGCGCCCGGCGGTCATGGCGCAGCCTTCGCATGGCTCGCGGCGCGCCTCCTACTGCGGCAATACCAGGAAGAACCGGCGAAGGGGGACGAGCTGTTCGGCTTCTCCAGGATCCTCTGAGCACAGGTAACGTCCTGCACCCGGTGTCTGTCTAAAGGAAGCTCGTCCTTCAGTCGAGGAGGCGTATCATGCCGGCGGGGAGCCCTACTATGCAGCGACGAGGCGATCCGATCGAACGCGAGCGGGTTCGACACGGCGAACACGTCATCGAACATCTTCTGCGTCGCGCCGGATTCGGAGCGGGTCAGGACGAAATTGATGATTACCTGCAACTGGGATTTTCCGAGGCTATCCAGCAGCTCCTGAACTACGAGAACATTCCCGACGACGTCGACCAGCTGATAGGGACGCCCGGTTACGTCTCCGTGACTGCACGCGGCGAGTTTCTCCCTCGGACGGTCATCAACGATGCTCGCCAACGATGGCTGTTTCGCCTGATTCATTCGCGCCGTCCTCTCCAGGAGAAGATGGCGCTTTTCTGGCACAACCACTTCGCCACCGCTTACTCGAAGATCAGCGGCGCGCTGGGCGCGGACGAAGGCGGGCGGTACATGGCGGCGAAGCCGACCGAAGATCCGAATCAGGTCAAGGGACAGATCGAATTATTCCGGCAGTACGCGGTCGGCAATTTCCGCGATCTCCTCCTCGCCGTTGCGAAGGACACAGCCATGCTCGTGTGGCTCGACGGCCGCACCAATGTGAAGGGAAGACCGCAGGAAAACTTCGCGCGCGAACTGATGGAGCTGTTCACGATGGGCGTCGATACGTTTGCCGAGACGGACGTCTACGCCGGCGCGCGCGTGTTCACCGGCTGGAATCTCGCGCATCCTTCGAACGCGTATTTCACCTTCAGTTACGTCGCCGCGCAACACGACACGACCGCCAAGGAGTTCACGTTTCCGATCTATTCGAACGGCAGCAAAGTGATTCCCGCGCGCTCGGCGGACGCCGGGATGCAGGACGGCGTCGATCTGATCAACGCCGTTGCCGCACATCCGGCCACCGGCCCACGGCTCGCGCGGAAGCTCTACCAGTACTTCATCAGCGAGACGTCGGAACCCGATTCTGCGCTCATCGTGGCCCTCGCGAACACCTACTACGGCAGCGGCTTCGAGATGAAGCCGGTGCTCGAGCGGCTGTTCCTCTCGCCACAGTTCGTCACCGCGGAGAATCGGTACGCGCGGTATTCGTGGCCGGCCGAGTTCGTCGCGCGATCGCTGAAAGAAATCGGCTGGATCGGCTTCTCGGTGAACGATGCGCTCGGCCCGATGTCGAACATGGGACAGCAACTGTTCGAACCGCCCGACGTCGCCGGATGGGACCTCGGCACGAACTGGTTCTCGAGCGGCTCGATGCTGACCCGCATGAACTTCGCGTCGCAACTGGCGACCAATCAGAAGTTCAATCTGCGCGACACCGCGCGCGCGGGACGGTCGTCCCCTGAAGCGCTCCTCTCGCTGATGCTCGACCGATTGACAGCCGCGCCATTTGCCCGTGAGCCGTACCAGGCGCTGCTCGATTACGCTCGTGCCGGCGGTGCGTGGACTGGTTCGGACGCGCAGTTGCTGGTGAAGGCTGCCGGCCTGGCGCACTTGATCGTTGGATCCGGCGATTACCAGCTCGTATAGAGGACGCGAATATGGCCATCACCAGACGAGAGTTCGTACGCGGCGGCGTCGCGGCGTTCACCGTCAGCTTCGCGGCGCCGGCGTTTCTGTCCGATCTCGCGCGCGCGCAGGGTCGCTCTCGACGCAACCTCGTCGTGCTCTATCTGAGCGGCGGCAACGACTCGCTCAGCATGGTGATCCCGTATAACGATTCGCAGTATTACGCGCGTCGGCCGGGCATCGCGATCCCCGCCGCGTCTGTGCTTCAGATTGGCACCGATCGGACCGGTATTGCGCTCGGTCTGCATCCACGTCTCGGCGGATTGCGGACGATGTTCAATGCCGGGCGGCTCGCGTTGATTCAGCGGACCGGCTACGCCAATTCCAGCCGATCGCACTTTGAAGGCACCGATATCTGGTCGACCGCCGATCCACGTTCGCCGCAGGGCAATGGCTGGCTGGGCCGCTACCTCGATACCCTGCCCTCACCGGTCGATCCGCTGACCGCCTGGTCGACCGCTGGCGTGATCCCGCGTACGCTGCAGGCGAACCGCGTCGGCGTGCCGTCGATCCCGACGATTCAGGGATACGCGTTCGCCAGCCCGAACAGCGGCACCGACGCGCAGTCTGCGCGCGACAGCGCCACGCGCATCGCGTCGCATCTCCCTGTCGACCAGCCGCATCTTGCGTTCGTGAACGCGTCATCCCAGGCGGCCTTTGCGACCCTCGATCGAGTCGCACAGGTGGGCACCTACGCGCCGACGGTGAACTATCCAAACAATGGGTTCGCGCTGGCGCTGCGCACGATTGCCGGGGCGATGGTGAAAGGCGTCGGCACCAAGGTGTTCTGGGTGCAGACCGGCGGCTACGACACGCACGCGGGGCAAAACCCCAACCAGGCGAACGGATCGTACACGACGCTGATGACGACCTTGAACGACGGGCTGTTCGCGTTCTACACCGATCTTCTGAACCAGGGATTGCTCAACGACACACTCGTGCTGCAATTTTCCGAGTTTGGCCGGCGCATCAGCGAGAACGGCAGTCAGGGGACCGATCATGGCGCCGCAAGCGTGATGATGGCCATCGGTGGCGGCGTTCGCGGCGGTATCTACGGCACCGCCCCGAACCTGCGGGGCACTCCGGACAATCCCACGCTTGAAAACAGCGGCAACGACGTTCACTACGAGACCGACTTCCGATCGGTTTACGCGAAGGTCATCGACGGCTGGCTGGGCGGGGACTCGGTGGCTGTCCTCGGCGCGGACTTCAGAGCTGGCGCGCCGGCAATGTTTTGATCATCGGTAAGGGAAAAAGGCAAAAGCTCTATTCGCCGAATATCCCCCTGAACGCGACATCGATCTCCGGATACCTGAAATGGAACCCCCGCGACAGCGCGCATTGTGGAATGACGCGCTGACCGGTGAGCGTGAGCGGGTCGGCCATCTCTCCCAGCGCGAGCCGAAGCGCGAAAGCCGGCACCGGAACGAACGACGGACGCCGCAGCGCGCGGCCGAGGGCGCGCGCGAACTCCCGGTTGGTCACCGGCACCGGCGCGGTCGCATTGACCGGACCGGCGATCGACGGCGTCCCGATGATCCAGCGAACCATTTCGACCCAGTCGATCCGATGAATCCACGACCAGTACTGCCGTCCTGATCCCAGCGGCCCACCGACAAAGAACCGAAACGGCGTCATCATTCTCGGCAGTACGCCTCCGCTCCGTTCGAGAACGACACCGGAACGTATCGGCACCACGCGTGTCGCTGCGCTTTGCGCTCGCGACGCCTCGCGCTCCCACTCCTGACAGAGCTCCGCGAGAAAGTCGTTCCCTGCCGGAGCGCTCTCGGTCATCGGGTCGGTGCCTGTACGGTAATACCCGACACCGCTTGCGCTGATGAACACAGGCGGCCGGACCGAGGCCTCGGTGATGGCGGCGGCGAGACTCCGCGTCGGAAGGACGCGGCTGTCGTGAAGCACGGCCTTGCGCTGCGGACTCCACCGTGCATCGCCGAGATTCGCGCCCGCAAGATTGACGACGGCGTCGGCGCCATTGACGACTTCGGTCGCCGTCCCGGCGCGACCATCCGGGCGCCAGCCGACGCGAGTGACGCCAGGCACGCCGGTGCCCGGATCGTGACGTGATTCGCCAGGCTTCAACTGACGTGTCAGGACGCGCACGTCGTGACCCTCTTCCGCGTAGGTTTCGGCGAGCGCGAGGCCAAGAAACCCAGTGCCGCCGGCGATGACGATTTTCATGGCGTCTTGGACGTGCGGGGAAGGTTTTGAGTTTGCACTATAATAAGACGCAGCTCCCACCGGCACTTTCATGATTCATTTTCGACGCGCCGCTGTGCTGGTTCTGGCCGGCCCAGCGCTCCTGGCGACAGCCGTCCTCGCTCGACCCGCGGCACAGCGACCCGAGCCCAGCCGTGAAGCCGCGCAGGAATTCCTGGCGGTGCCGCCGAATGTGAAAGCGGAGGGACTTCCTCCGATTCCAGCCTCGATCGTTCAGGATCTCGCCCCCTACGCATCGTCGCGACGCGCGTTGCTGCTCGGGTGGCATCCGACACGGCGCGAGGTGCTGATCACGACGGCATTTGATGGGAATACCTTTCAGATCCATTCCGTGGCTGGGCCCGGAATGGATAGACAGCAATTGACGTTCTTTCCGACCGGTGCGCTGGCGGCCGCGAGTGTCGCCGTAGGAAATGTCGGGGCGTCGTATTCACCGGACGGGTCATATCTCATTTTCAACAAAGATTCGACCAGCGGCGGCGAAACGATACAGCTGTTTCGGTTCGATCTCGCGACCAAAAAGACGACGCTCCTGACGGATGGCAAATCGCGCAACGGCCTGCCGGTGTGGTCACATCACTCGAGCCTCATCGCATTCGACTCGACACGGCGTGGTGGCCACGGCGGCGCCGATCGCGATCTGTGGGTGATGAATCCAGGTGATCCGTCGAGTGGGAGGCTGATCTCGGAAGTCGAGGGCAACTGGAGCGTTGCGGATTGGTCGCCGGACGACAGCGAACTACTCGTCGTAAACGCGCCAGCGGCGAACACGCGAACGTCGCTGTGGCGCGTCAATATCAAGTCGGGTCGGAGCGTCCAGGTGAGTCCAGAGGGCAATCCCGCTGTGTGGCGAGCGCCGATCTACTCGCCGGATGGACGCTACGTGTACGTTCTCAGTAACCGCGACTCGGAGACACTTCGACTCTGGCGCGGCGAATTGTCCAACGGGACGTGGCAAGCGATCACCGGCGAAACCGACGACCTCGAGTCGTTCGCACTTTCGCCGGATGGTCGCACGATTGCAGCGGTCTTTGACAGTACGACGAGTAGCCGGGTCGAGCTTCTCGACGCCAACACGTTCAAGGTTCGTTGGGCCCCCAAGCTTCCGGCCGGCCAGCTCGTGCCTCGGCCACCTGCCTGGCGGCCCGATAGCAGCGAAGTGGCGTTCTCACTTTCATCGCTTCGAACATTTGCTGATGTCTTTTCTGTGAACGCGCGTACTGGGGCAGTCGAGCGGTGGACGAAGAGTGAGTTTGGCGCGTTTGACCCGGACTCATTACCTGAACCCGAAATCGTGAAGTGGAAAAGCTTCGATGGGCTGACGATTTCCGGGGTCCTCTACCGCCCGCCGGCGCGATTCACCGGCCCACGCCCGGTCATCATCAGCATTCATGGTGGTCCAGGCGGATCGTCTTCGCGAGAACGTCCGCGGTATCAGGGTCGAAGTGCGTATCTGTTGAACGAGCTGGGTATCGCGATCGTGTTTCCCAATGTCCGCGGGAGCTGGGGATTCGGCAAAGCGTTCGGACGGCTTGACGACGGCCTGAAACGGGAGGACTCGGTAAAGGACATTGGTTCGCTGCTCGACTGGATCGAAACCCAGCCGACGCTCGACAAAAATCGCGTCATGGTCACCGGCGTGAGTTACGGCGGATACATGACGTATGCGGTGGCGGAGATGTACAGCTCACGGTTGCGCGGTGCGCTCGCTGCCGCCGGCATATCCGATTTCATTTCGTACCTGGCCACGACCGATCCGACGCGACCCGAGGATCGTCGCGCCGAGTACGGCGACGAGCGGATTCCCGAAATTCGCGAGTTCCTGACGCGGATTTCGCCGGTCACGAACGCGTCGAAGATTCGCATTCCCTTGTTCATCGTTCACGGCGCGAACGACAGTCGTGTGCCGCCCGCGCAGGCCGAGGACATGGCTCGAAGCGTGCGCTCGAACGGCGTCCCCGTGTGGTTGACTATCTATGGCGACGAGGGCCACGAATTCTGGGCGAAACCGGCCAACAATAATTTCTGGTTCTATAGTTGGATCACGTTTATCAAGCAGTATTTATTGAACTAGAATTCTTGAATGCTGAGTGCTGAATGATGAGCTCTGTAGGCTCAATCAAGAATCAGCAATCCGACGAATCGGCAGTCAGCAGTCAACAAATCGGCAATCATCAGTCATCAATCGCCAATTCCCTGCGCTCCATCATCCACTCGTTCACTTCATCCAGAACATCGGCCAGCTCTGAACGCCGGCGGCGCAGCCGTTCCCGAGTGTCGGCGCGGGTCCGCGTCAACAGGAACCACGCGCGTACCGCGTCCAGCACGGCCGACTCGCGCTCGATCGCGAACAGGCCCGCGACCGCGAGTGCCGGCAGCAGCAGTACGGTGATCGCGACCGGATGCGAAATGCGGGCGGCCCACGCGGCCGCGCCGAGCGCCAGCAGCCACGCGGTGTAGATGAGAAATCCGCCGACGACCTTTGCCGTCGCGGCGACGTCCGCCTCCCGTGTGAACATGCGCGCCGCGTACCCGGTGAGCTGATAGGGAACCGCGAACAGGATCAAGGCCGCGACGGCGAGCGGCCCGAGCACGATCGCTCGGAGTGCTTCGATGATCGCGAACCTGGCAGCGTCGGCGGTCGAGATCGTCCAGTCGAGGTGGCGGTCTCGAAGACCAAATCGCTCCAGCCGCTGTTGATAGCGATGAAGCCGAAGCAGGATCTCGTCGTAACGCCGTGGGTCGGCGATGCGCAATCGTTCGATGCCGGCGGCGATGATGCGGCGCCGCTCGATTCGTTGATGAGGATCGCGACCGATCCCGCGCGCCGCCGAGTACAGGCGATCGACGCGCTCGACGATCGCGGCGTCCGTCTTCGACTCCGCTTCGATCAGCAGGCGCTGCATCCGAGCGGCAATGCGATCGGTGAGTTCCCGCACGCCGTCGGGATGCGCTGTTGAATCCGCGAGATCGCCGCACGTGAACGGCTGGCCATAGAAGACGGTCACGCGAGATCGGAACGTCGTCTTTCGTTCGAAGTTGAGCCCAACGGCCACGAGACTCACCCGCGTACCCGTGCGCTCCGCGCTGAGCGCCATCCGCGCGGCACCCGTTCGCAGCGGCACCAGGCGTCCGGTTGAATGGCTGACGCCTTCCGGAAAGATGCAAATCGCATCTCCGTCGGCGAGCGCGGCGTCGACCGCTGCGAACGTCTCGGTGTTTTTCGACACGTCGGCACCCTGATCCAGCTTGCGGTACACCGGAATCGCTCCGGACCCCGCCACCAGAAAGCGAAGCGGGCCGTCGAAGAGCGTCGATTTTGCGAGGAAACGCACATCCCTTTCTGCCGTCGCCCAGATGACGGCCGGATCGAGCAGCGCGTTCGCATGATTCGGCAGGAGCAGCGCAGCGCCAGCGTCTGGCGGCCTGCCCACGCAATCAACGCGATAGAACAGCTGACAGGCCGTTCGCGCGAGAAAGCGGACGAAGGGGGACGCGGGCCGACGTCGTCCCCGCAGCACGGATCCGAACATCGAACTGCTCAATGTGTTTTTCTGGCGACCCATTCGCGAAACAACGAATCCACAACCGCGTAGCGCGCGCCTTCGCGCGCGACGATGTCCTCACGCGCAAGCGCGGTGAGGGATGCCTGGACCGTAGACGCACCTCCGAGACGGTACCGCGCGCGGACATCCGCGGACAGGAGTTCGCGGCCATCTTCGAGCACCGCAGCGCGCAGGGCGGCACGCTGCGCGAGCGTCAGTCGCTGCCACGTTGCCTCGAAGATTGCTTCATGTTCACCAAGCAGGCGTCTCAGCGTTTCGTGAAGATCGTCGACGCCGACGCTCTTTCCTCCCTGGGCATCGTCCCAGACTTCATGTGCGAGACGCTGAACGTCATACGGCAGGTTGCCCGCGAGCTCGACGATCGCGGCGCCGAGCCCCGCAGCCGGTTTGAGCCGCGTCGAGCGGAACCGTGCCTCGATGAAGTCGGCGAAGCGGTCGGCGGGAATCTTCTGCAAGCGCATCACCGGTCCGGCCTTGTAGAAAGGGCGGCTCCGTCCAAGCATGCGCTCCATCAGGCTGGGTTCCGAACCGGAGAACACGTAGCCGACGTCCCGCTGGTGCTGCACGGCCGCGCGCAATGCGTGTTCCACATTGCCGCCGTTGAACGAGGCAATGCCCTGGAATTCGTCGAGCGCAATGGTCATTTTGCGGCGGCGGACTTCGGCGATGCGCCCGGGCAGCGCGAAGACTTCCTGCGCCAGCCGCGAGACGTCTCGGTCGGTACGCGCCGAGGGGAAGGAGAGGGCGAGCTGAGCCGTGCCTCCCTCGTCAGCTTCCACTCGCACTTCGGGACGCACCGTGCCCAGCATGTCACGCAGCCACGTCCGCGCCTTGTCGAGACGGGTTTCGACGGCGAGGAGCGCGCGCGCGTAGCCTTCCAGAAACGACACATACGAGCTGTAGCTGCTGACCGTGACTTCAGCCGTCAAGGCGCCGGCGCGGCCTGCCGCACGAAGCGCCTGCCTGACGAGCGACGACTTTCCGTACCGGCGCGGAGAGATGAGAAAGATCTTCTGGCCGGCGAGCAGATCTCGCGTCAGGCGATCGAGCTCGGTCTCTCGATCGACGAACGCGGTAAGCGGCACGACCTCGCCGTAGACAAAGGGGTTGTTCATGATCTGTGCATTACGTCGAATGACGTAACGATTACGTAGTTTAGCGTAATGCGG
>Ga0170475_110055296_pt1 | contig 11780 bp, 14 predicted proteins | sample Soicark_Litter_5_FD_111474 | JGI IMG/M metagenome (GOLD analysis project Ga0170475, IMG submission 111474) | Avena fatua rhizosphere microbial communities from Hopland, California, USA. Combined Assembly of 48 SPs | reverse complement strand
TAGACTGCTGACTCGTTCAGAAACCGATCGCTTACTGGCACGCATCCGTCAGAGTCAGCCCAGTTTGGTCGAAGAGTTAATTCCCACCGTGCTCTCGGTGAGCGATGTGCAAAAAGTGTTGCAAAACCTGCTGCGCGAGAAAGTGTCGATCCGCCATATAGAGGCCATTCTCGAAACCTTGGCCGATGCGGGACGTAGCAGCAAGGACGCACAGCACCTGACCGAAATCGTACGCCACCGTCTTGGACACGCCATTTGCCAAAGCTTAATCGGAGAATCCAAGGCTTTGCATGTCATTACCTTGGACCCAGCCATTGAAAGCCAGTTCCTGCAAAGTATGCAAGCCGCGCGCGTGCATGCGGCAACCTCTGGCACCGCAAGTGCCCTGCCAGCCTTTGTACTGGATCCAAAAATGGCCGAGCAATTCATGGTGCGTTTGGTGCAGCAAGGCGAACGCATGATGAAAAACAATCTGTTGCCCGTATTGTTGTGCTCACCAGAATTGCGCCGTCATGTGTGTTCTTTAGCAGAGCGTGTCATGCCGCATCTGCGGGTCCTTTCGATGACAGAGATCCCCCACAACATCGAGCTCAAATCCTATGGAGTGGTCAGTCTATGAAGAAGAAAAATCCATTATGAATGAAATTTTGAGCCTTACCTTGAGCAGCATGCAGCAAGACATGCATCGCTTGGACAGCATCGGCGGGAACTTGGCCAACGCGATGACTCCAGGCTACAAGCGCGAAGTGGTCGCCGCGCCTGCGTTCTCAACCGTCTTTGACGCCCTCGCAAATCATGCGCGAACGAGCAGCATTCACCCATCGAATATCGATGCGGGAGCAAACCAGGCGACATTGCAACTGGACCAGCGCAACGGCATGCTGAAATCTACCGGACAAAGCTTGGATGTGGCGTTTGCCAGTGGGGGTTATTTTGAAGTGACCACTGAACAAGGCCCCGCCTATACCCGCCAAGGCAATTTCAGAGTCGATGCCCGTGGTCGCTTGGTGACAGCGCAAGGCTATCCGGTGATGGGTAAGAGCGGCGAGATCTATCTGAATAACCCGACGCCGGTGATCGATGCGGCGGGCAACGTATTTGAAGGCATTCCTGTAGGCGGGCGGCCTAACAGCGAGCCAAACAGTCCACCGATTGCACAGCTTAAAGTGATGCAGTTTGATAACCCCAAAAGCGTACAACGGCTAGGCGAAGGATTGGTCACCGGAGAGGGGGCGCCCAGCCAAATGAATGAAGCCGATATCCAAATTCGCCAAGGCTTTTTAGAAAACTCCAACGTGAGCTCCATGCACGAGATGGTGCAGTTGATGCAAACCATGCGCCATTTTGAATCGATGCAAAAAGTCAGCCTGGGCTATGACGACATGATCGGTAGCGCCATCCGTAAGCTTGGCGATATGTCATGACTGGCCTCTGCCCATACCAATTTCCCTACTCATAACGGACAACACTTATGTCTGATGCCCTGTATATCGGTGCCACTGGCATGCAAGCCCAGCAACTCAATGTCGAGACAATTGCCAATAACCTGGCCAACGTCAATACCACCGGCTTCAAAAAAGGCCGGGTGAGCTTTTCTGACTTAATGGTGCGTGAAGCAGCGCGCATGACCCAGCCCACAAGCGACAGTGACATGGGTGTGCTCACGGGCAGTTTGCGCGCGGGCGCTGGCGTGGGCATCGCCAACCTGTCCAAACTGTTTGACATGGGAGACCTCAAAAAGACCGACTCCACGTTTGATGTGGCGATTCAAGGCGATGGCTTTCTGGAAGTTACGATGCCGGATGGCTCGCGTGCTTACACCCGAGGCGGGACGCTGAAGGTCAATCGCGATGGTCAATTGACGACCCAGGCCGGTTATCCCTTGAAGCCGGGAATCGCCATTCCTGACAATGCGCAGAGCTTGCTTATCGGTAGCGACGGACATGTACAAGTCCAGATAGCGGGACAAGCTGCCCGGATAGAAGCAGGTCAGCTCGAACTGGTGCGTTTTGCCAGTCCACAAGGCTTGCTGGCGCAAGGCGATAATCTTTACCGCTCCAGCGAAGCATCGGGCGAAGCGATTACGGGCAAGGCGGGAGAAGACGGCATGGGCACTTTGGCCCAAGGCTTTTTAGAAGGCTCCAACGTCAAAATGGTGGAAGAAATGGTCAACTTGATGCTGGCGCAACGTGCTTATGAAGCAAGCGCCAAGGTAGTCCAGGCCAGCGACGACATGATGGGAATGGTCAATGCATTGCGCAAGTAATAAGGTGCTTTCTCCTCGAAAACTCCTGCTCTTGCTTCTCATGAGTCTGACCAGCATAGCGGTAGCGGCGCCCGTGACGATTGAGTTGAGACCGCAAGTACAAGTCAAAACAGAACAGGTCATATTAGGGGACATCGCTTATCTCAGCACGCCGGACTTGGCGCTTTTACGTCGCTTATTAGTCGTCCCTCTGGGTGCTGCGCCTCATGCTGGCGGCGGTGTAACCCTGGAGCGCGACACGCTGGCTCGTTGGATTTACAAGCAAGCTGGCGTGTCACCGCAGCAAGTTGTTTGGAAGGGGGTAACGCAGACGCACATTGCGATGGCAAATCAGGAGGTGTCGGGAGAATCCATTGTCAATGTCGCGCAATCCGCTCTGCAAGATTGGTTAGCGCCGCGTAGCCAGCGCGCTCAGGTGCAAGTGCTGTCAACGCCAGCTGACCTGTTGTTGCCAACGGGCGAATTGAGCCTGAGAGTGCGTCCGCTGGACCAGACACAACCGCGCAAGCATATGTTGGTCTGGGTAGATGCCTATGTGGGTCAGCGATTTATTCGCACGGTGGCGGTGAATTTTGAAGTCAGCGCTTATGCGCAAGCTGCGGTAGCCACGCGCCCTATTCAAGGAGGGACCCTGCTCGATGCGCAGACTATCGCCTGGCGTGAAGTGGATCTGGCCTCCCAGCCAGCCCCTCTTTGGGTGAGTCAAGCCGCGCCGGAACAGCGCTTACGCCGATCTGTGCAAAGCGGCGAAGTGCTGACAACACGCCATATTGAATCCATACCCGAAGTGACTCGTGGCGAGTGGGCGAATTTGCAGATGCAAAGTGGTGCAGTCATCCTGGAAAGCCGCGTCGAAATATTGCAAGACGGTCGCCTGGGCCAGATGGTACGAGTCAAACAATCGCAAGCGCACAGCAGCATTGTGGCCCGTGTAACAGGTCCAGGACGAGTGGAGGTGCAACAGTGAGCTCGAACTACCGAATCAAAATGGCGATAGCAGTTTTAGTCGCTGCATTAACGACCAGCCTCAGCGTGTGCATAGCGCATGCTGAAGGCCTGTACCGTGAAGACAGCTACCGCTCTTTAATTGCAGACAACAAAGCCTATCGAGTCGGCGATGTACTGACTGTGCAAGTTTTTGAGAACTCTACTGCGACCAGCACTGCCGATACCGGCACGCGGCGCAAGAACGCCCTCAATGCCAGTCTGACCCATGGCCCGAAAACGGTAGGACAAACGGGCATTGGTGTGGACAGTGACTTTGATGGCGGAGGTACGACGCAGCGCACGAATCGCGTGTTAGCCACGATCAGCGTCACGGTACGTGAAGTCTTCCCCAATGGCGAATTAAAAGTGGCCGGTGAACAAATGCTCACGGTCAACGAAGAGCTGCAAAAGGTCTCCCTTGAGGGGCGCGTGCGACCATTAGACATTTCTGAAGGCAATATCGTGCTATCCACTCGGCTGGCCGATGCCAGGATTACCTATCTGGGCGAAGGCGATTTGGCTGAGCGCAGCCAGCGCGCATGGTGGCGCAAATTTCTCGATGCAGTCGGGTTTTGAACATGCATAAGATTTTCATCGCCATAAGTCATGCTGTCCTGCTGATTGCCGCTTGCAGTCTGCCTTTGACTGCGCAAGCGGAACCGATTCGTATCAAAGACCTGGGCAAACTGAAAGGCTGGCGCGACAACCCGCTGGTGGGGACCGGCATTGTCACCGGTCTGGCGGGTACCGGTGACTCGCCGACCAATCGGGCCACGCGCCAAGCGCTCTCCAACGCGCTGGCGCAATTTAATTTGGTGGTCGCACCGGAACAAGTGCAAAGTCGCAATGTGGCGGTCGTGATGGTCAGTGCGACCTTATCGACTTTTGCGCGCGAAGGCGACAACCTGGATATCACCGTGACATCGACTGGCGATGCCCGCAGTCTGGTCGGTGGCAGCTTATTGCTCACCCCCCTCAAAGCCACCAATGGCCGCGTCTACGCATTGGCGCAAGGACCTCTGTCAGTCGGAGGATATCGCTATGACGCTAATGGCAATGTGGCGCAAAAAAACCATCCCACCGTGGGCTCAGTGCCCAATGGCGCTACCGTCGAAGTCGGGCTCAATGCCCAAGTGCTGGATGCACGTAATAACCTGACCTTTGTCATGGCCGAACCTGACTACACCACGGCCAACCGCATTGCCGCTGCCATCAATGACCAAGTGGCCCCAGGTCTTGCGCAAGCGCGCGATGCCTCGGGCATTGAAATCACCGTCCCCGAAGCCCAACGTAATCAGCTGGTCAGCTTTATTGCGCGCCTGGAAAGCGTCACTGTAGAAGCAGACCACCGCGCCAGAGTGGTCATCAATGAGCGCACCGGTACCGTGGTTTCTGGCGGCGATGTACGTATTTCCAAGGTCGCCATTTCGCACGGCGATCTCAAAATCTCCATCACCAATCAAAACAGTGTCTCGCAACCTCTTGTGATCGGGCGCGCCGGGCCTGGCGTGAGAACGGCATTGGTGACCAATACCGAAGTAAGCGTAGACGAAGCAAGCGGACCGGGTTTTATAGCAGCCAACAGCACCGTTGCTGATTTGGTGCAGTCGCTGGCGCGGCTAAAAACCAATACCCGCGACATCATTTCTATTTTGCGTGCGATTAAAGCCGCTGGTGCTTTGCATGCCGAACTGGTAGTGCAGTAAGAAAGGACGTCCCATGCCTGTCGAAATTGAAGTGATCACCACCACCGTCATGGCATTGGCCCTGGATGCCGCCAGCTTGCGGCATCAAGCCATTGCCACCAATATCGCCAATGCCAATACCTTGGGTTATGTGCCGAAGCGACTGAACTTTGACGCCCAATTGTCAGAGGCCCGCCGCGCATTGCAAATGCAAGGCTCGATCGATCCCCAGACTTTGGCCTTCATGCGTTTAGAACTCGAACCCGTTCTGCAAGCCAATGGACAACCGGCCACAGTGCAGCTGGACACGGAAATGGCGGATATGGCGCAAAACACCGTGCAGTACCAGGCGCTCATCAAAGGCTTGTCGCGCCATATGGCCCTGTTGTCAGCCGCCGTCAATGACGGCAAAAAAATAATCAAGATCAGGAATTACGATGGACTACAACCAAGTTTTTGCTATTAGTGCTGCTGGCATGGCACTTGAGCGCACCCGGGTTGAGGTAGCGGCGCTTAATTTAGCTAATGCCAATACGATCCAAACCCCCAACGGCGCTAATTACCAGCCTTTGCAAGTGGTAGCGCGCTCGTCCCAGCAGGGAATGCCTTTTGACGCGTTGGTGGCGCAAGGCTTGCAAGGGAGTGCGCTGCCCGCCAGCCTGCCTGTAGCCAGCCTTGAGCCTGTCAATGTGCAGCCGCGCATGGTCTATGAGCCGGGGCACCCGCTGGCGAATGAGCGTGGGTTTGTTGCCTATGCCGGCGTGGATACTGCCACGCAGATGGTGACCATGATGAGCGCGACCCGCGCCTATGAAGCCAATGTGGCGGCAATGAACACGGCGCGCACGCTCGCACTCAAGGCGTTAGATATTGGAGGAGCCAACTGATGACACTCGACGCCATCGCCAACATTGCAAACCTGGCAGCCCCAGAAGCTTCAGGTGTGACGCCAGCAGTTGCGGTACAAGCGCCATCCACCGCTTTCGGCCAACTGGTAAGCCAAGGTTTGCAACAAGTCAACCAGCAGCTAATGACAGGCCAGACGGACTTGCAGCAACTCGCGGTAGGCGATGTTCAAAATTTGCATCACATCATGATTCGCATGGAAGAAAGTCGCTTGTCATTCGCGCTCATGATGCAAGTGCGCAACCGCTTGCTGGAAGCTTATCAAGACGTTCTGAAGATGCAGGTATAGATCATGAAAGATTTCTGGCAAAGCCTGACGCCTCGTGCCCGTGCGGGTTTATCAAGCGGCGTAGTACTGATTGTATTGATCGTGGCGTTCGCGGGCTGGTGGCTATTGCGCACCGACTACCAAGTGCTGTTTGCCGATCTCAAACCGCAAGATGCTGTTGCCATGACGGCAGAGTTGGAGCGTCTTAAAACGCCCTACAAGTTGACGGAAAATCCCGACAAGAGCAACACTATTTTGGTCGATAAAGCGGTGGTTCACACGACCCGTATCAAGCTCATGGGCCAAGAGCTCCCCTTGCACGGGGCCGTTGGTTTTGAGTTATTCAACAACACTGATTTTGCGATGAGCGAATTCACGCAAAAAATCAACTATCAGCGTGCGCTGCAAGGTGAATTGACGCGCACGATTTTGTCGTTGTCAGAAATTCGTGATGTGCGCGTTCATTTGGCATTGCCGGAACAGGGGTTGTTTAAACAAGCGAGCGCTACACCCAAAGCAGCGATCACCTTAACGCTGCGCCCAGGACAGAGCTTGCGTGCTGAACAGATTCTCGGCATTCAACGTTTAGTGGCAGCCGCCGTGCCGGGGATGAACAGCCCGCAAGATGTGACGTTGGTGGATAGCCAAGGCGTAGCGTTAAGTCGGGTAGCGGCTCAAAGCGCTCAAGGCGAGTTGGACGCAACGAGCGCTCGCTTGGAACTCAAGAAGGAAACTGAAAATTATCTGTCCCGCAAAGCGACCTTGGTACTCGAACGCGCCTTTGGCGCTGGACAAGCGATGGCCAGTGTCGATGTCATTCTCAATATGGATCAGGTGCGCACCACCACCGAAGACGTCATTGCAGCGCCGGCAACAGGTGCAAAGCAGCTCGCCACCGGCGTGATCGTGCGTGAGCGTGAAACCATCCGCGATGGAGTCGCGCCTTTGGATGCCAAGTCCACCGAGATGCGCAATGGCGGTAGCACCCAGCGCGAAGTGGACTATCAGGTAGGCAAACGACTGGAACAAGTCGTGAGTCAACCAGGCTCGATCCGCCATATCCAGGTGGTGGCGGTTGTGCGCAAGGCGCTGGATCCACAACAGCAGGAACAGACACAAAAGATGCTGGCAGCAGCGGTAGGCGCCGCAGTTGATCGAGGCGACACGGTGGTGCTGCAAACCTTGAAAGAAGTAGCGACAGAAGCACAGTCGCACGCGCCTGTGCCGGCGAATCAGTCCGATGACAAAGAGACGCCTGCTGCTCGCGTGTCGGATTCTGCCAAAGCCTACCTGTTGGGAGGCGTGCTGATCGTGATGACGCTGCTATTCGGTGCGTGGCTGGGGTATTGCTATCGCAAGTCAACGCTGGGCCGTTTGCCTTCTTCCCTTAGCGAGAGCCAGCGACAAGCGGCATTACACAAGGTACAAGCGTGGCTGCAAGCCGGCAGTGCCGCACATGCGAGCGCGGATAACGCAGGCTATACGGCAATGCCACTTCAGAAAAAGAGTCGGTAATGAGTACAAGTGCACAGATGAGACAAGCGGCACTGTTGGTGCATGCGATGACAGCCAGCGATCGCGACTGGTTATTAGCGGCTTTGTCGTCATCGCAACGCACCGATTTGTGCCCATTGCTTGACGAGCTGCGAGAGTTGGGGATTCCCGCCGATCCAAGTTTGCTCGAGCAAGTTTCATCGATAGATCAACAATCACAAGCAGCCACAGTCAATTCCCAGGCTGATCCGAACCAGGTCCATGCAACAGCGCTGCAATTTCTAAACCAACTCACACAACCGCAAGTGACGATCCTGTCAACGATGTTGCGTAATGAACCTGCGATGCTGACCGCGCGCTTGCTGCATATGCGAATCTGGCCTTGGAGCCAGAGCGTGCTTGCTCAGTGGGATGCGCTGCAACGGCGACAAGTGCAGCACTGTCGACATACGCTCCAAGAGCAGCACCAGCATCAAGCACCCGCTTTGGCTTTTGAGGCCGCTTTGATGCAGCTTTTGCATCAGCGTTTGTTGCGAGAATTGGCGGTACAACCACCTCAAAAGCCGGCACTTGTTTCGTGGAAGCAGCATTGGATTTATTTCTGGCGCAGGCTGGAACAGAGAGGGCCGGCACGATGAGTAAGCACCATTCGTCTCGTTTTCATCCTGTTGTACAAAACGTGGTACTGCATGCCGAGCCGCATACCTTGGCACGTCCCAGTCGAGGCGCTTCCAAAATTCAGTCTGCGTCGCTGCCCTCTGCACCCGTCAACATTTCGCCCGAGCAGCGAGAGCAAGTCTTGCAAAACAATGCACAGCAAGCGTATCAAGCGGCTTACCAAACAGGTTTGCGAGAAGGCAAGCGCGATGGCTATGAGCAAGGTCTTAAAGAAGGTTTAATCCAGGCGCAGCAAGAAGCCCAATCTAAAATCCCTGCGGCGATTGAAGGTGCGGTGCAGCAGGCCACGCAAGCGCAACATGAGCGCATCCAGCGGCTTGATGCCTTATCGCACACGCTGGTCAGCCAGATTGATCAGCAACTTCAAGTCGCTGAGGATGACATGGTGGCGCTGTGTTTTGAGACGATGTGCCGCGTGTTGGGTGAAAACGCGTTGACAGCGCAAGGCGTGCGTCAGCATGTGAATCAAGCTTTGCAAGCGTGGCGTGGCCGAGCCCGGATAAACATCCATTTGCACCCCGATGATGTGCAGCTGCTCCAGGAAAATTCCCAAAACGAATCATTTATCAAAACGCTGGAAACGCGCGGCTACCCGGATACGCAGTGGGTGGCGGATAGCCAAGTGCAATTGGGCGGCTGCTTGTTGCGTTCTGCAGAAGGCGGCTTGGATGCGCGACTGGAAACCCAACTGCAAGCCATGAAAAATACGCTCCTGCAAACTCGTGCAACAAGGGAAAATCACGCGACCCAACAGCCGCAGACCGATCAGGGCAAGCCAGCATGAATAATGGTCCACTGCAAGCCTACCGCGCTGCTTTGAACGCAACGGAGTTCAATCGGCGCATGGGTTGGGTGCATCAAATGCAGGGCCTGGCGATTGACGCGCAAGGACCGGATGCGACGGTGGGCGAATTGTGCCGCATCATGCCGCGCCTAACGAATTCCACGCATTTAGCCGATGCTGACGCCTCAGGCGTATTGGCCGAAGTCATAGGCTTGAAAGCGGGTCATGTCACGTTGATGGCCTATGGCTCTGTGCACGGTATCGCAGCGGGTTGCGAAGTCATCGCGCTGGGGCGACGGTCACAGATTGGCGTAGGCCCAGAGCTGCTCGGGCGCGTGATCGATGGTTTTGGTCAACCGCTCGATGGCTTGCCGGCTCCCCACGTTACCGCGATGCGCCCACTTCATGCGGCACCTTTAAACCCAATGCAGCGCCCTCGCATCAGCCATGTTTTACAAACCGGCATTCGCAGCATTGACAGTCTGCTGACCTTGGGCCAGGGACAAAGAGTGGGTATTTTTGCGGGCAGCGGGGTGGGCAAAAGCACGCTGCTTGGATTGATTGCGCGGCATGTCAAAGCCGATGTCAATGTGATCGCTTTGATTGGCGAGCGTGGGCGCGAAGTGCGGGAATTTATCGACAAGCAATTAGGTCCGGAAGGGTTGAAGCGCTCGGTGGTAGTCGTCGCCACCTCGGATCAGCCTGCGCTGGCACGATTGCGCGCTAGCCATGCAGCCGTGGCGATTGCCGAGTATTTTCGGGATGCGGGTCAGCAAGTGCTGCTGACGATGGACTCCATCACCCGCATGGCGATGGCGCGGCGTGAGGTGGGCTTATCCGCTGGCGAGCCCCCTACCGCACGCGGTTACACGCCGTCTGTTTTTGCCGAGCTGCCGCAGCTGTGCGAGCGCTGCGGCACCGCGGACTCGGGCGGCTCGATTACCGCCTTGCTGACCGTACTGGTCGAAGGCGACGATCTGAATGAACCTATCTCCGACAGCCTGCGCGCCATTTTGGATGGGCATATCGTGTTATCGCGCCAGTTAGCGCATCAGGGCCAATACCCCGCTATCGATATTCTCAAGAGTGCCAGCCGACTACTACCGGACCTTACTACCGCAGATGAGCGCGCTCTTATTACTGAGACGATCAAGCACTTGGCTATTTTGGAGCGCAACCGTCAACTAGTGGATATCGGCGCTTATGAGCGCGGTTCTAATGCGGCACTGGATCAAGCGCTGGAGGTGCAAACGGCGCTGAACAACTGGTTGAGCCAAAGCACGGGAGGCGAAGCCCGTAGCGCCGCTTTGCAGCAACTGGCGCAGATTATCGGGGGCAAGGTATGAGTACAGTGGATTTGCGCGGCTTTGTCTATGGACTCGAACCGGTGCAACAAAAGCAGCAGTGGCGGCTCGATGCGTTGCAGGTGCAACTGAGCAAAACACACAAACAACTGCAGCAACACCAAGCGGCGCTTGACGCATTGCAACTGACCCATCGCGAGCAGTCCCTGCACGCCACTCAAGCGCTGCAAAGACAATTCAATCCCGCCGCTCACTCGCTTACATTGGCTTATCTTGCTCAGCTACAAGAACAGATTGACGTCTCACAAGCCCGTTTGGTCCAAACCCAAAATGAACAAAAGGCTTTGCAGCAAGCTTGCATTGCTCAGCAAAATCGTCTTGTGCTGTTAACGCGCCATCGAGAACAGGCGACGCAAGCCTATATGAAAGAAGAAGCCAATCGTTTGGCCAGCGAGGCCGATCGCGATTGGATGGCGCGCCGCCAATGGCGTCATCAAGAAGAGCGAGGTGACTTATGAATGATATGGCGACCAGCCTGTACCCAGGCGGGATAGTGCAGGCCAACTACGCTGCAAATACAACGAAAACGGCGCTTCAAGATAAAAATTCCGGCATGGCCTGGCAACGTGAGATGGAACGTGCGCAACTGGCAAGTTGGTTTCATCCTCCGGTATTAGCGGGATCGCACCATGCCATGACGATGAGGGATGTTGGCGCCAAAGTAGCAGTGCAAGGTCCTCCTGCAATTGCTGTCGATACGCCTGCTCATATGAATGCGGGGGCACCTGCGATCGACATGTTGAGCTTGACCAAAACGGTCAGTGGGGCGGTTAACTGGCCCTGCGACGCTGGGCCAGTTCAGGCTGAAGAAACGAGCGCTGTAGAGATAAAGGTCTCGCAAGGAATGGCGAATGCATCGCCTCCGCAAAAGAGCGCTGCGGTATCTGTACAACCATCGACGCAAAACACTTCAAATCCGGGAGAGCCCTTATCCGCATTGCCGTCACTGAACGCACCCGATCAGAAGCAGGCGGCCATTCGCTTGCATGCCCAATGGTCAGCACAAGGGGTGCAGGTGTGGCTTGGTATCGATGGTGATGCCAGCGTCATTGAGCAGCATGCTGCGCGCATCGTCTCGCAATTGGAGCAGACCCTGCAAGCTCAAGGTCTGTGCTTGGATAGTGTGGTTTGCAATGGTCGCCGCCTGAGCCTCGCGCAACCTGGAGCACAATTTTTCAACCTATATTCAAGCAAGGAATCATCATGAGTATTAGCGCCGCTAGCGGTGTCGCCAGCAGCACTGCACAATCTGCTAGCCTGAGCATGCAGGATTTCCTCAAAATCCTGTTAACTCAACTCACCTATCAAGACCCACTCAAGCCGATGGACAATCAACAGTTCATGGCGC
>Ga0170475_123527725_pt1 | contig 11786 bp, 1 predicted proteins | sample Soicark_Litter_5_FD_111474 | JGI IMG/M metagenome (GOLD analysis project Ga0170475, IMG submission 111474) | Avena fatua rhizosphere microbial communities from Hopland, California, USA. Combined Assembly of 48 SPs | reverse complement strand
TGCTCGACAGGTTGCCGTTGTTGAAGCTGATGCCGTCGTTAGCAGAGAGCGATACGTCGTTACCGGTTACGGTTACGAGGTTGCTGCCGTCTACTGCGATACCATCGTTGCCGGACAGAGCCACCGTATTGGTGTCAACGCTTATCAGGTTGCTGTCGGTGACGCTTACGCCGTTGTTGCCGGACAGGGCCACGTTGTTGCCGCTGATGCTCGACAGGTTACCGTTGTTGAAGCTGATGCCATCGTTAGCAGAAAGCGATACGTCGTTACCGGTTACGGTCACGAGGTTGCTGCCGTCTACTGCGATACCATCGTTACCGGACAGAGCCACCGTGTTGGTGTCAACGCTTATCAGGTTGCTGCCGGTGACGGAGATGCCGTCATGGCCGGAGAGGGTTACGCCGTTACCGCTGATGCTCGACAGGTCGCCGTTGTTGAAGTTGATACCGTCGTTAGCAGACAGGCTCACCGTATTGCCGCTAATCTGGGCCAGTGTGCTGTTTGCCGCTTCAATGCCGTCATTGCCGGAAGCGGTCACGGTGTTGCCCGTGATCGAAAGGATGCTTACGTCCTCAGCATGGATACCATCAGCTGCCGAGCCGGTAAAGTTGTTGCCGCTGATGGTGATCAGCGCGCTTGGGTCAACGAAGATACCGTTAGCGCCCGAGAGCGATACCTGGTTACCAGTGATGCTTACCAGGTTGCTGCCGATTACGCTTACACCGTTGTTAGCCGAAGCAGCTACCGTGTTGGTGCCGATCGTGCCGAGGTTTACGGTGTCGAATGCGATGCCGTCAGCGCCCGAGAGCGATACGTTGTTGTTGGTAACGGTAGCAGCGTTGGAATGCTGAACCAGTATGCCGTCATGTGCCGAGAGGCTTACGGTGTTGTTGTCAGCGGTCAGGCCGGTCAGGTTGCTGGCCAGGATGCCATTGCCGTTTGCCAGAGACACGTTGTTGCCGCTTACGGTAGCGAGCAGAGCATCATGTACATAGATGCCGTTGCCACCCGTGATCGATACGGTGTTGTTCAGCACGTGTGCGTCGTTGGTAGTAGCTACGTCAATGCCGTCGCCGCCAACGAATTTAACTGTGTTGCCGGATACCAGCGGATCAGCGCCGATACCGAGGAAACCATCGCTGCTGGTTTCAACATGGATACCGTCATCAACCGAAGCGCGGCCGAGCGGATCGCCGCCGGTGATCGAGTTATTGGTGATCTGAACACCATTGAAGTTGGTGAAGCCTGCAGCGCCATCATTCTTAGCGTAGATGCCATAGCGGCCAGCCAGGGTGGAGAGGCCATTTGCATCGAGCGTGTTGCCGCTGATGATTGCGCTTGCAGCGTTTTCAACGTGGATGCCGTCTTCGCTGGCAACCGACGATACGCCGTTGCTGCGCAGAACGTTACCCAGTATCTGAGCGTTGTTGCTGCCGGTGACGCGGATACCGTCGCCGTTAGCTGCGATCTTGGATACGCCGCCGAGGGTCGAGGTGTCAGCAAGCAGGGTGTTGTTCTGAACGATCGTGCTAGCGTTGTTTACAACGTTGATGCCGTTAGCGCCAGCCAGGGTGCTGCCACCGAACAGGGTGGTTTTAGCGGTGAGCTGGTTGCCTTCGATCGTGGCGTTCTTGCCGCCTTCTACATGGATGCCATCAACACCAGCCAGCAGCGAAGTGGTTTCGCTGGTGAGGATGTTGTTGCTGATTTCAGCGGTGTAGCTGCCAGACAGACCGCCGAGCTGAACGTTGATACCGTCATTGCCAGCCAGCATGCTCGAGCTCTTCGAGTCCAGCGTGTTAGCGTTAACGATAACGTTCTTGCTGCCGCTAACCTTGATACCATCGGCAATTGCCAGCTTGGAGCTGTTATTGCTGATTAGCGTGTTGCTGTAGATATCGGCGCCGTTGTTATTGGCAACTTCGATACCGTTGGTGCCAGCCAGCGTGGAGGTGCTGTTGCTGGTCAGGCTGTTGTTATGAACCAGAGCGTTGCTGCCACCGGTTACCTTGATCGCATCAGCAAGCGCCAGTTTGGAGCTGTTATTGCTGGCCAGGGTGTTGCTGTAGACCTGGGCGCCGTTGCTGCCTGCAACTTCGATGCCGTTGGTGCCAGCCAGCGTGGAACTGCTGTTGCTGGTCAGCGTGTTGCCGGAAACGATAACGCCGCTGTTGTTGTTTACGTGGATCGCATCAGCAAGCGCCAGTTTGGAGCCGTTGTTGCTTACCAGTGTGTTGTTTTGAACCAGCGCGTTGGTGCCGCCATCAACCATGATACCGTCCACACCTGCCAGCGTACCGTTGGTAGCGGTCAGGGTGTTGTTATGGATGTTAGCAGAGTTGCTGTTCTTCACGTAGATCGCGTCGTTACCGATCAGGTTCGGTGCTGGAGCGTTGTTTTCGGTGAAGCTGTTGCTGTTGATTTCAACGCCGTTGTTGCCTTCAACATGGATGCCATCGCGGCCAGCTGCGAACGGTACGGTTCCATTGGAAGCGAAAATGTTCTGCCAGATGTGCGCGTTGGTCGAGCCATTTACGTTGATGCCATCGCGGGTGATGTTTTTCAGCGTGTTGGCCTGAACGTTAGCAGCCGAGCTGCCCGTTACTGCGATACCGTCGATACCGGCGGTGTCAACCGTGTTGCTCTGGATGTCTACGCTTGCTGCGTTGGTGGCGAGGATGCCATTCGAGCCGCTGCCAGTAACCGTGTTGCTGAGAACATGGTCGCCGCTGCTGTTTTCAACAACGATGCCGTTACCGCTGCTGTTGCTTACGGTGTTGGTGTTTACCGTGTCGCCATTGCTGCCGTTGGTCAGGTAAATGCCGGTGACGTTGCCTGCAACGGTGTTGCTGGTCACGTTAGCCGAGCTGCTGTCCAGCTTGATGCCGGTAGCGAAGTTGTTCACCGAGTTGGTGTTCACCGTATTGCCGACGCCAAATACGCCGTTCAGCGAGATGCCAGTGCCAACATGGTTGGTAGCTGCGGTTAAGCTGTTGCCGGAAACAATCAGATCGCTGTTGGTAACCAGGATGCCCGTGCCGGTGATGCCGGTCAGCGTGTTGTTGCTGATGGTCACGTCGTTGCTCTGGTCAACATCAATGCCGGTGGTGCTGTTAGCAACCGTATTGTTGGTGATCAGCGCGTTGTCGCTGGTGTTGCCAACATAAACGCCGGTGGTGTTACCCGTCAGGCTGTTCTTGTTGATGGAGACGTTGCTGTTGTCGATGTTAACACCGGTCATGTAGCTGTTGATGGTGTTAGCGTTCGAGGACGAACCGCTGCCGATCTTGTTGGTGCCGGTAGCGCCCGTCATGTAGATACCATTGCCAGCATGTACAACACCCGAGGTGATGCTGTTTGCATATACGGTGTAGTCATGGCCGCCATCGATATGGATACCATCGGCGGTGGTGCCGGTGATGGTGTTGCCAGTCATGGTGATGTGGTGGCTGCCGCCGGTGACGTAGATACCCGTATTGTCGTTGCTGAGGGTATTGTTGGTCAGCGAGCTGTTGCTGGTGCCGGTTGCGTAGATACCGTAGTTGCTGCCGCTTACAGAGTTACCTGAAACGGTGAGCAGGTTGCTGTTGTTGAGCAGGATGCCAGCATCGGTGTTGCCAGTCAGCGTGTTGCCGGTCACCGAATCAATGGTGGAGCTGTAAAGAGCAATACCATCGTTGAAACCAGATACATGGTTGTTGGAAACGCCGGTGGTGGTCACGCTGCTCAGATAGATGCCCGTGTTGCCGTTGTTGCCGGTGATCGTGTTGCTGTCAACCAGGCCGAGATTCGAGCTAACAACCGAAACGCCGTTATGCGTGATACCGTCGAGCGTGTTGTTGGTGATGCCGGTGATGTTGCTGTTACCGAGATAGATGCCATCAGCGAAGCCATGGATATCATTGTGGTCAATACCAACGCCATCAAAGATGCTGCCGTTGGAGTTGGTCACATCGATACCGGTGCCAGTGGTGTTGCTGGCGTCAGCCGTGATGTGGTTGTTCTGGATGTCGATACGGCCCGCGTTGTTAGCGTTGATACCGTTGCCCAGTACGTGCGTCAGGGTGTTGGTTCCAACATACAGATTGGTGCTGTCTGCAACATTGATACCCGTGGTGCTGCCATCGATATCGTTACCGGTTACGTTTACATTGTTGCTGCCGTTGACTGCATTGATACCGGTGGTATTGGCGAACAGGTGGTTGTTCGTCACATTACCGAGGGTATTGTTCAGGTGGATGCCGGTATGGAAGCCGGTTACCGTATTGTTGTCAGTCAGCGTATTTGTGCTAGCGGAGTAGTAGATACCATGGCCGGATACGTTCGCTGCGTCAGCAGTGATATGGCTGTTTTTAACCGTTACATCGTTGCTGTTTACTACATTCACGCCGTCGCCGGTGAGGCTGCCGTTCGTGTTGAGTACGTGGCTGATGTTGTTGTTATCGAGCGTTACATGGTTGCTGCCTGAAACACCGATGCCCTGATAGGTCAGGTCGATGCCGTTGCCAGCCACGGTTACGTTGCTGCTGTTCGAAACCAGAGCTGCGAACGTGTCGTTGTACAGGGTGTTGCCCGTTACGCCGACATTGTTGGAGCCTTCAACGTTCACCGCATTGGTGATGTAGGTCACGTAGTTGTTGCTGATCGTCGAATTGGTGTCGTTGCTGAAATGGATACCGTTGTAGGCATAGTTCGGCAGACCAGTGTCGTCGATGTTGTTGTTGGAAACAGTCGCGCTATCGCTGTTGCTTACAACGATGCCCTGAGCGCCTGCGCCCACAATGTGGGTCAGGTGGTTGTTATCAAGCACTACGCCATTGCTGCTGTCTACGGCGATGCCGGTGAAGCTGTTGTCGATCGTGTTGAAAGAAACCAGGTTGCTGTCGCTATGATGGTTCAGCGAAATACCGGTGGTATTGCCATTGAGGGTGTTGAGGTCCACGTCAGCATGGCTGCCATTGAGGTCGATACCGGTTGCAAAGTTGGTCACTGTGTTGCTGTCAACCAAGTTGCCGCTGCCGGTTACGCCTACCAGTTCAATACCGGTACCATGGCCTGCAACGAGTGCGGTGATGTGGTTAGCGCCTACAAGCAGATCGCTGTTGGAAACATAGATACCATAGTCGCCAGCATTGGTGATGGTGTTGTCGATGAGATGTACGTTATTGCTGCTATCAACATTGATGCCGGCAGCGGATGCGCTGTCGATGTTGTTATGGTCGATCTGTGCGTTGTCGCTATGGTTAGCTGCCGAAATGCCGGTTGCAAAACCATTTACGGTGTTGGTGTCAACCGAGGAATTGGTCACTGCATCCAGGCTGATGCCCCAGCCAGTAGTGTTGCCTGCGCCAGCGGTGATGGTGTTATGATCCACCGTCAGGTCATCGCTGTTAGTAGCGTTGATACCGTTGCCTGCATAACCATCGGTGATGCCGTCAATGGTGTTGCCAGAGAGGGTAACGTGGTTGCTGCTGTCAACCGAAACGCCGTAGTAGGTCGCATTATGGATCTGGTTGTTGATCACGTGGGCGGTGGTGCTGCCACCGGTGATGGAAATACCAGTCCGAGTGTCATTGACATGGTTATTGGTAATAGTGCCGTTGGTGCTGCCCTCGTAGCTGATGCCAGTATCCGAGCCGGTGATGGTGCTGTTCTTCACGGTGTTATTGTTGCCGCCCTGCACCAGAACGCCAACTGCGCCGCCGGTGATGTTTGCGCCGTCTACCACAACATTGCTGCTCGGATCGATCAGGATGCCGGTGGTGTTGCCCGTCAGCGTGTTAAGGCCGATCTGGGTGTTGTTGGTGTTGATGTTCGCGATACCAGTGCCGAAGTTGCTGATCTGGTTATTGCCGTTTACGGTGTTGATGCCGGTCATGTTGGCCAGCTCGATACCATAGCCGGAACCGATATTGCCAGCGGCGATGGTGTTGCCGGTCAGCGTCCAGTTGCTGCCGCCATTGCCAACGATACCGCTGCCAACGTTGGAGATGTTTACGCCGTCAACCGAAACGTTGTTAGCTGCTGCTACGCCGTATGCCAAACCTTCGTCAGCAATGCCGGTTTGCGAACCGGTGCCGGTGATGGAACCGCCCGAGATGCTTACGTCATGCGAGCCGTGGAAGCTTACGCCAGCATTATAGCCGGTGGTGATGGTGTTATCGGTTAATGTAGCGGTGGTGCCATTGGAAATGTCAACGGCGGTGTTACCGGCCGAGCCATTGATTGTGCTGTTGTCCATGTTGAACGTCAGGTCGCTGCCGATAACTGCGACACCTGCCCAGCTATTGCCGGAGCTGTTTACGTTATGGGCATTCACGGTGCGTGCAACGCCTGCGTTCGCAATGGCGTAGAGGCCGAATGCGCCGCCGCTGTGGATGGTAACGTCAGAAACGGTACCGCCAGCGTTGTTATAGGTGATGCCAGCGCCCGCACCTGCGGCAGAGCCGTCGAAGGTCAGGTTGCTGATGTTGATGTTGGTGCCGTTCTGAGCCAGCAGCGGAGCGCGGTAGGTCTGGCTGGTCCATGGGCTGCCATTGGTTACGAGCGGTGCGCCTGCAGCGGTAGCTGCGTCAGGAGCGATGATGGTGCCGCCTTCGCTGGTGCCGGTCAGGTTGAAATCATGTTCGCCGCTGATCTGAGCGATCTGGTTGTAGGTGCCGTCGCGCAGGGTCAGCGTTGCGTTGCCGCTATGTACGCCAACCGCGTCGATTGCGTTCTGGATGCTGCCGCCGGTGCTTTGGAACAGGCTGATGATGTGGCCGGAGAGCGAGTTTGCTCCGCCGGTGAATACGCCGGTGTCATTGATAGCGAGTGTGCCAGTGGTGGCGTCTGCACTTATGGTGCTGCCGTTAGCCAGAGTCACATCGTTAGCATTAACGGTAGTGTTAACACCGTTGATGGTGCTGTTGTGGTCGAGGCTTACATTGCCGCTGTCCGAGGTAACAGTGGTGTCGCCGGTAAGATCGCTGATAGAGCTGTTGTTATCGAGGGTAATGTCATGAGCAGCCTGAACCAGCAGATCGGCGTTGATAGAGCTGCCATGGTTGAGTGACAGTTTACCCAAATAAGAGCGAATGGTGCTCAACACGCCGCCATTAATGGAGCTGCCGTTATCGAGCGTGATGTCGTTATTTGCGGTAGCCGTTACACTGCCAGCGCTATTGATGGAGCTGCCGTGGTTCAGGGACAGGGCGTCGCCAGCGGTGACCGAAGCGGTTCCAGCAGAGCTGCCGATGGAGCTGTTGTGATCGAGGCTGATGGTGCCAGCGGTAGAAGTAACGCTTACGCCGTTGTTGCCGCTTACGCTGCTGTGGTTATCAATCGTTACGTTATGACCGGCAGTAACCTGGGTGTTAAGACCGAGTACCTGCGTCTGGTCGATGATGTCCAGGTCATTGCCAGCCGAAAGAGTGGTGTTGCTGCTGCTGGAACCGACAATCGTGGGATCGCCCAGGCTGAGATTGTGGCCCGCATGGATCGCCGTGGAGAGCGCACCAACAATGGAGCTGCCGTTAATCAGGCTGATGTCATGGGTAGCGTTTACGCTGGTGTTGCCACCGGTAATGCTGCTGTGGTTGAGGGATACATTGGTGCCGGTGATGCTGATGCCGCCGCTGGTGTTAACATTTGCGTTCTGTGCACTTACCGAGCCATTTAGCGTAATATTGCCGCTGGTGGAAGTGATCGCGCCATTGCCACCATTGCCGCCCTGGCCGCCATTGCCGCCCTGGCCGCCATTGCCGCCCTGGCCATTGCCACTGCCGTTATTGCCGTGGTTGCCATTATTGCCGTGGTTGCCATTATTGCCATGGCTATTGCCATTACCAATAGTAATGACATCGCTTGCGGTGATGCTGATCGCGCCGGAGCCCGAGCTTATAAGGCCGTCGCCGCCATTGCCGCCATTGCCGCCATTGCCGCCATTGCCGCCCTGGCCGCCGTTGCCATTGCCATTGCCATTGTTGCTGCCATTGCCGCCGTTACCGCCGTTACCGCCGTTGCCGCCGTTGCCGCCAAGAGTCACATCATTAGAGGAAACCAGCGTGATGCTGCCATTGCGGGTAGTGATGCGGCCATTAGTGCTACCACCGTTATTGCCGTTGGCGCCACCATTGCCGTTATTGCCATTGTTGCCGCCATTGCCATTATTGCCGTTATTGCCAGTGCCACCGCTGGTGCCAGTTGCGCCGGTGCTGCCAATATTGATGCTGTTAGCTGCGGTGATATTGATTGCACCTTGGCTGCCGTTGCCGGAAGCGTAGCCGGAATCCAGGGCCGCGTTCACATTCACGTCATGGATGGCGTCCAGGGACAGATTGCCCACGCCGGTCCAGCTGACATCGGCGTTAACATTGAGGTCACCAAGGTTGCCAGCAGTATTGGCAGCGGAGGTCTGGATAGCAACGTTTGCGCTGTTGAGCTGAGTAGCGAGCGCGGCATTATTCCAGTTATTGGCGCCATTGGCGTTCGTAGAAATGGTGAAGTTGGTGGGGTCAAGCAGCAATGTGCCAAAACCTGCGGCGCCAACTGCGTTGGTGAAGCCTGCATAGGTCAGTTCGTTTGCGGAAGATACTTCGGCAAAGCCGCCCAGACCCGTGGCGCTGCTGATGTCGATATTGCCCTGGAATACGGTGGAGTTATCGCTCCATACGACGACATTGCCCGCGTCGCCGCCGGTGCTGCTGGCGTCGATGGTGCTGTCCTGGTCGATGGTGACATTGGCTGCATGCGCCATGGTGCCCTGACCATGGAGGTCGCCGCCGATTTTAGCCGTGCCGCCGCCTGCGACGCCGCTTACGTTGACCTTAGCTGCTACCAGCTTGATGTCGCCTTTGGTTTCTACGGTTACGGTGCCGCCTTTTTGGCCAGCGTATTTGCCGGAAGCGTCCAGCGTGCCACCAACGGTGATATTGTTTTCGCCGCCGTTGAGAATGATGTCGCCGCCCGAAGCATATTCAGCAGACGTTGCGTCTACGATGCCGGTGGTGTTGATCGCGTTGTCAACGATGCCTTTGGCAACGTCAGCGGTCATGAGAATGGTTTTGCCGGTGATGTTGCCGGTGTTGGTAATGGCATCCTTAACCGGGTTGCCATTGGCGTCAACGCCTACGTTGGTAGCTTGTTCGGTTACCTGGAAGCTGTAGAGGTTGTCACCATACATATCTACGGTAGCTGCATTGCCAGCACCGAGTGCTACAGTGCCGCCCTTGGCTACGATAACGCCGTCGTTGCGCACGCTATGGCCTACGAGGGCCACAAGGCCGCCTTCAGCGACCGTGATGGTACCTTGGTTGACAACTTGACCGGAGCCCGCGTTGGCGAGCTTCAGGTGCTGCATGTTGAGGTTGTTTTCATCCTGCACGGCTGCGGTGGTGGCAACGAAGCTGCCAGCGTTCACCTTACCAGTGGAAGAGACCAGAACACCGTTCGGGTTGTATACTACGATATTACCATTGGCAGTCAGCTTGCCAGAGATGTTAGAGAGGTTACCGGTTTGGTCCTTGTAAAGCGCAATAGAACCACGGTTTGGCTGTCCAACATTCACCCCTGCGTCGCTGCCGATGTTAAAGCCACCGCGCCAATCAACCACAGTGCTCTGTGTCATCTGGGTAATATCCAGATGATTATGGCTATAATTAAAGGTGTTGGCACCAGACGTGGTGACAGGATTTTGTGGCAGGGCCGACGGATCAACCGCGTATGCAGCTTGAGACATCCCCATACCGGCCAGGGATAATGCGAGGCCTGTAAAAAGGCGGGCATTGCGGGAGGTCAGTGCGGAGCTGTTGTAGAGTGCTGAACGGTTTTTGGTCATAATCTGTCTCTTGCGCTTGGGATGAATGATATATGCGTCTGATTTATTTGTAGTTTTATTGAATTGCTCACCTGTAGTACCAAAAGATTTTCTCTTGAGGGTGGTTTTGATTAACGGATTATTAATCATTTGGCAATCCTTTTTTTACTGTTTTTTAACAATTGAGATAAGTCATATACTTACCAGCAGTATTGACTTAAGGCTCTGTTTTAAATGAAATTTATTTCCTTAAGTGGCTTGATATATCCTAATAACGGTAAGCCAAATCAAAGAAAATACGCGGTGCACTTCCATCTTCACCATACGATGCAACTTTACGTGTCAACGGTACGGCTACTTCTACACTGCCCGATACGGGTTCAAATGCGTTGAAGCGCATACCAGCGCCAGCCGATGCCAGCGAAGCACGGTCCGGATCGCTCGGGCCGGTAATATCGCGAATCCATACCGCACCTACATCATAAAAAGTGTAGGCCTGGAAGTTAGACATGAAGTTGCCTGTGCCATCATTATAGTTGTATTGCAGCTCTGCACGGGCCGCGATACCGGAGTCACCCAGAATTTCGGAAGGATCATAGGCCGAGCCGAAATCTGCACCGCCAACGCCGAACTGTTCAGCGGTCAGCAGCGTATTGGCCGATTTCTGACCTTGAGCAGACACGTATAAACCAAGGGGACCATATAGAGGCTGCAGACGATTAGCTTTTGCAGTGAATTTCCAGAAATTCATTTCGCCATTGGCGCGCGAGCGTTCGTCTGCCTGGGCATTGTTAAAAATGCCAAAACCTTTAGATACTTCAGCTTCCATGCGGTTGATGGCCAGCAGGCTGTCTACGAAATCGTAGGAGCTGCCAAAGCGCAGAACGCGCAGGCGATCACGGTACAGGGCGGAAGATAATGCATCCGTATCGGTATTGCGAACATCGAACTTGATATCCGAGATAAAGTTGGTTTCACGCGAACGCAGGAACGGATGCGACAGATCCGTGGTAAAGGCCGTGTCATAACCAAGAATACTGAGGCTTTTGAGGGTATGGCCCGGGTCGGTGCGCGTGCGGCCAGCAGAGAACACCACCTTGGTGCCTTCGCTGTCGAGCTGTTCTTCATGCGTAATCTGACCGTATTTCAGCTCGTTAGGATTCGTGGCGCTGAACAGGCGAACTTGTGTTTTGTCATAAACACCCATGGCATTATTCAGTGTGCCAGTGGCGCTCATTTCATACGGCCCAATGTAGCGGGTGCCGCGATTATCGAACGATGCGGATGCTTCGATTGGCTTTTCGGTTACCTGAATAATGACGTCAGATGCACCTGGAACGCCCGCAGCCGGACGAATGACCGCATGCACGGAAACACCCGGCAGATCTTCCATCAAGAGCATGTAGCGTTCGAGCGTAGCTGAATCGAGCGGCTTGGCGCTGCGAATCTTGTTCGCATATTCGGCAAGACGGCTGGACTCGCTTTTGACGCCTTCGATGGACACTTTGTTTACAAAGCCTTCCACGATGCGGACTGTTACCACGCCGCCGCTGATGCGCTGTGGAGGAAGAACGGCGCGCGACAAGATATATCCAGCATTACGGTATTTCGCGGTAATTCTGGAGACGATTTTATTAAGGTCGGCCAACGTTACTTTGGTGCCGATTTTATCCTTGAATTCAGCGCTTAATTCTTCAGCGGTGAAAGCGGTGTTATCCTGGAATTTTACGCCCTTGAGTTCAAAGGTGGCACCTTTGGCCAATGCATGATCAGCGCCATTCTCATCCGGTACGGTGATAATGCTGTCGCCCCCTACTTCCGGCCTTTCATTATCGATCTGAATACGTTGCTGGATGCGCGGAGCCTGAGCAGCGCCCGGAATATCGCTTGGCACAACGGCCAAAGCATCGGTTGCCATAAAAACAAGAGCAAGAGTCAGTGAGAATGGTAAGCTAAGTTGTCGTTTCATGTAGCGAATTTCCTATTGCAC
>Ga0170475_107661879_pt1 | contig 11789 bp, 9 predicted proteins | sample Soicark_Litter_5_FD_111474 | JGI IMG/M metagenome (GOLD analysis project Ga0170475, IMG submission 111474) | Avena fatua rhizosphere microbial communities from Hopland, California, USA. Combined Assembly of 48 SPs | reverse complement strand
GGATTTCGTGCTGGTGCTGCAGGTGGCTGACATGCCGGCGTACGACGCGCTGGTGAACCGCCTCTTCACTCAGGATGCCAACGTCCGCAATGTGAAGGCATTCTTCACCGTGAAACGTGCCAAATTCGAGCCTGCCATCGGGTTGCCGCCGGCCCGCAGTTCAAGCCAGCAGCCGGCCCGCCGATAACGCTGATAAAGAAGCTCGTTGTCATGCGCAAGCCCGCGCGTGACCCCGCTCCCTACCCGACGATGCCTGCCATTCCTTCCGCCGACCTGCGAGACGACGAGGACTTTGCCGCCGCCGCCAGCCGCGCCGAGCGCAAGCGCCAGTGCATGCAGATGCTGCTGGTGGTGATGACCAGCTACGGCCTCGACACGTTGCTGTTGCTGGGCCTGGCCTATGCCGGTGCGATCGATGCGCTCGTGGCATGGGTCTTCGCCGCGACAGGGGCCGCCGCATGCGGCTTCTTCGCACTGTTGCTGCGGCTCAGTTTCAGCGAACGGCTGAGCGACCCGTTCCTCGTGGTACCGCAGATGCTGGTGCACGCGGCGATCCAAGTCGGTTTCATGTTCTGGGTGCCGGGCGTGGGGGTTCTATTCCTGACGATGCTGCTGATCATCCACGCCTTCGGGGCGATGCGCGTCTCGCCGGTTCACGTGCTCGCGTCTTCGGTGCTGATCGCCGTGGGGGTGGGCACGGTCATCGTGTTCGGCGAACTGCATCTTTCCCTGCCGATGGACGACGTGGCCCAGCGCTCGCTGAGCGCGGCCTGGTTCGCTCTCGTGCTGGCGCGCAGCACTTTGCTGGACGTGTACGGCGCGCAATTGCGCGACATGCTGGTACGGCGCAACAAGACGCTCAAGGCCAAGTTCGAAAAAATGCACCGGCGCGCCACGCGGGACGGCCTGACGGGCACGCTCAGCCGCCGCAGCGTGATGGAACTGCTGGAGCAGCAGCACCACAAGTTCGAGCTCACCGGTCACTCGTTTGCCATTGCGCTGCTGGACATTGATCACTTCAAGCAGGTCAACGACCGCTTCGGCCACCCTGTAGGGGACGAGGTCCTGCGCTATTTCTCACGCCGGGCGTCCGCCGAGATGCGCACGACGGACCGCCTGGGCCGTTACGGTGGGGAGGAGTTCCTCGCGGTACTGACTGCCACCGAAGACGAATCCTCGGCCCATCTGGCTGCCGAACGGGTGCGCGACGGCGTGGCCAAGCACGACTGGTCCCGCCTGTCGCCCGACTTGAAGGTGACGGTGTCGCTGGGGGTGGCCGTTTGCAGGCCCGACGAGTCGGTGGAAGAGCTGCTGGCCCGCGCCGATGCGGCGCTGTACGCCGCCAAGCGCGCGGGCCGTGACTGTGTGCGGATGGGCTGAGGCCTTGTCCTCCCTCGCCACAGCCTCGACAGGGCGGGCGGGCGGCAACGCCTCTGGCCGCCCGCGGCCTCAACCGGCCCCGACAGCCGGTCTTCTTCTGCTCGCCCGCGCGAATTCTCAAGGCCCGGTCAAGATTGCCGGCCATCGGTCAGGAAAATCTCCACGTCACGATCGACAAGCAGCGGACTTCATGGTCTCGGCCACTGGCCACGGTGGCACGTTGCTGGACCTGCCGGCATGCCCGTGATTCCCCCCAGGTTTCGCCACGTCCTGGCCTTCGTGCGCTGGTGGCTGCCCGTGTGCTCTGTCTGCATCGGGGCGAAGTGGCTGTTGCAGCAACCGCTGGACGGCTTGGGATGGATGGCCTCCATCATCCTGGCCGGCGCGGCGGGCGGGCTGCTGATGGTATTTGTGGCGGCGCTGCTTACCGGTTGGTCAACGCGCACCCTGGCGGCCAGCCTGCTGGGAGCGTTGTGCGGACTTCCGGTGGCACTCACCGCCATCGGCGCCATGGAAGAGTCCGACCAGCAACAAGCGGCGGACCAACGCAGGGCGCATGAAGAGGCCTGGGCCAAACAACGTGAGGAATTCCAGGCCTTGAAGCAGGCGATCAGTGCCGGCGACAGCGCGGAAATCCTGCGCGGGTTCAAAGCCCTGCGCCATTTTTCCACGGCGCGGGCCGTGTGTGCGCTGTCGACCGACCTGACTTTCGGCACCGTCGATACCTTGTTCGAGGAATCCAGCAATCAGGACCCCGACACCTTCGTCAAATACCCGATTCCGAGCGCCCGGCTGATGCGCGTGGCCGAGGTGCTGGCATCGAACACCGCGGATGAAAAAGAGAAGGACACCGTCCTGTATGCAGCGCTTCGCATGCTGACCCGGCGTGAGCCGGTCGAGTCGTTCGCGCCGTGGATCGCACTCTGGAAGCGCACCCACGGACCAGAGCCGCTGAAGGTGCTGGTGTCGGAGCACCCCCTTTCTCCGGAACACTACAACACCGACTGTCCGGTGAGTTCCACCCTAAAACTGGCCGATTTGCCGTTGACCGCCTGGGGGGACGACGCCATCGTTCTGTGGCTGGACAGTGGCCTGGCCTTCGTGCCCGCGCAGCACCGAATCGTACTCAACCATGTGACCCGCGCAAGGACCTTGGCTGCGGCAGTCAAGTCTGGCGTGAACCCGAATGCGGCATGGCCAAGCGCGGGGGCCGATGAGGTGGTGGACAACGACCCGATCATGCCCAGGCTGGCGCGCGAGGCGCCGCTGCGGATGGACCAGTCGACCGAACCTGAAGAGGTGGCGGCGCTGATCGAGGAATTTGTGCGCCAGGGCGCGAACCTCCGCGCCGGACGTTCGCCAGATGAAACGGCTTGCAAACTGTACCTGGGCGACGAGACGGTGGAGCACGTCTGCCCGTGCAAACCGGAACGGCCCGGGCACGCGCAAGCGCAGGAGCGGGCGGTAAAAAGGACACGAGCCGCCTTGTGCGCCGGGTAACCGGGGTAGGCACCGATGGCTTGCGATGCGGCTGACGGCGCTTGACCGGCCCGCGGTTCAGCGCTTCAGCACCACCAGGCCCTTCAGGTACTCGCCTTCGGGGAACGTGACGGTCATCGGGTGGTCGGGCGCTGCGCCGGTGCGGGCGTAGATCAACCCGTCGGCGGGGGCATCGAGCCCCGCACCGGCCACGATCTTGTGGAAGAGATCGGCGCTGATGCCGCCCGAGCAGGAATAGGTGAACAGCAGGCCGCCGGGCTCCAGCAGCATGAAGCCGAGCCTGTTGATGTCCTTGTATGCACGGGCAGCGCGTTCGGCATGCGCCGCGGTGGGCGCGAATTTCGGGGGATCGAGCACGATGGCATCGAAGCGCCGGCCCTGGCGGATGAATTCGCGAAGTGTGGCGTTCACGTCCGCATCGAGCGCCTCATGGCGTGCCGGATCAAAGCCGTTGAGAACCACATGGCGGTTGGCCCGCGCGAGGGCCGTCCCCGACGAATCCACGCTGGTCACGTGTTCGGCCCCGCCTGCGAGCGCCGCGACGCTGAAGCCGCCGGTGTAGCTGTAGCAGTTGAGCACCCGTCGGCAGCCGAAATGGCGCACGGTGTCGGCGAAGAGTTTGCGGCTGTCGCGTTGGTCCAGGTAGAAGCCCGTCTTGTGGCCTTCGGCCACGTCCACCGTCAAGCGCCAATCGTGTTCGCGGATTGTGGTCTCGGTATCGCCGTCGCCTCGCAACCAGCCGGTCAGGTGCGGCAGGCCCTCGAGGTCGCGGGCGTTGGCGTCACTGCGTTCGTACAGGCGGGCCAGGCCTGTGACCTTGAGCAGCAGGTCGGCGATGAGCGCTTTCCAGCGTTCGATGCCGGCCGACAGGAACTGGGCGCTCAACGTGTCGCCGTACCGGTCCACGATCAAGCCGGGCAGGCCGTCGGCCTCGCCGTGGATCAGGCGCATGCCGTCGCTGGCAATGGGCAGCCGGGCGCGGATCGCCACGGCCTCGCGGATCCGGCGCTCGAAGAAGGCCGCGTCGATGCGTTCGGTCTCGGTGAAGCTCCACGCTCGCACGCGGATCTGCGAGGCCGGGCTGTATGCGGCCCATGCCAGGAAACTGCCGTCGTGAGCATTGACCCGCACGGTCTCGCCCGGGTCGGCCTTGCCACCGGCGATGCTGCCGGGAAAGACCCAGGGGTGGCGCTTGCGCAGCGAGCGGTCCTTGCCTTCGCGCAGGGTGATCGTTTTCATGGGAAGGGATTGTCGCCGGTTACTTCTTCCGCGCTCTCGGGTGGGCGGCGTCGTAGACCCTCGCCAGGTGCTGGAAGTCGAGTTTGGTGTAGACCTGCGTGCTGCGGGTGTTGGCGTGGCCGAGCAGCTCCTGCACGGCTCGCAGGTCACCGCTGGACTGCAACAGGTGCGACGCGAAGGAATGGCGCAACATGTGGGGATGCACATGCGTGGGCAGGCCTGCCTGCAACGCGCGCCGCTTCAACCGGGCGCGCACCTGCGGCGCGGTGAGCCGGGTGCCGCGCTGGTTGACGAACAAGGCCGGTTCACCGGCCTGTGCAAGGCCAGGTCTGGCTTGCAGCCATGCGGCCAGCGCCTGCAACGCGGGGCTTCCCACCGGCACGCTGCGCCGCTTGCTGCCCTTGCCGAACACGTGGGCCAATGCATCTTGACTGTCAATCCACCCACCGGCTTCGGCCCCTGGGACGACGTCCAGGCCCACCAGCTCTCCCACGCGCAGGCCGCAGCCGTACAGCAGTTCGACGACGCAGTGGTCGCGGGCAGCGGCGACGGGATCCTCTTCGGCCTCAGGAGCTTCGGCCAGCGTCACGGCCTGGTCCACCGACAGGGCCTTCGGCAGTGGCACGGATGCCTTCGGGGCACGCACGCCTTCGACGGGGTTCATGTCCACCAGGCCTTCGTGCCCGAGCCAGCGGTAGAAGCCGCGCCAAGCGGACAGCACGAGCGAGATGCTGCGAGGCGAAAGCCCGCCGGCATGCAGTTGGGCAGCCCATCGGCGCACATGGAAAGTCTGCGCGCGGCGGAGGTCCACCGGTTGTTTCCGGGCGAAGCTTTGCAGGCGTGCGAGCGCGTCGCGGTAAAGCGAGAGGCTGCGGTCGGCGAGGTACCGTTCCACCTGCAGGTGCTGCAAGTGGCGCTCGATGTCCGGCGCCAGCGCCGCCGCAGGCTTGGCGTGCGGGGCGGAGGGCAAGGTCATCGGGTCAGCGCGGGGGCAGCAGGCGCGACAGCCCGGCGCTGCCCAGGTCCCCGATCCGGACGAGGAAATCGGTGCCCATGTCGGCACTGAATCGCGTGGGATCGGGCGAGCCGAGCACCAGCATGCCGAAGGCCGGCGTGGCGAGGTCATGGCGCAACGGGATCAGCGCCATCGAGGTGACAGATGCTGAATCGTCCAGCCAGGACGATGCCTCGAAGCCCGAGTTCATGCCGCAGTACGGCTGAGTGAGGCTCGATGCGAAGCTCTGCGCATCGGCCGTGACCGCGCGCGAGAACGGCTGGCCCTGGAACATCTCGGCTGCGCCCCACAACCTGATGCCGGCTTGTGGAATCAGGAACTGGTGCTGCAGCTCGGAGACGAGCACTTCGGGCACGTCGCTCGGGTTCTGCGTAAGCAAAATGGCACGCGTCCAGCGGTGCAGGCGCTCCGCGATAGCGACGTTTTCCTGGCCGTGGCGGATCATGTCGACAATCCGCATTTCCAGGCCCTTGAGTTTGTCGCGCAGCATTTCCATCTGCCGCTCCTGGAGGGAAACGGCGCGCTGCCCGTGCGGACTGGTCAGCTGGATCGAGGCCAGCAACTCCGCATGGCGTTCGAAAAAACCGGGGGTGTTGGCGAGGTAGTTCGCGATGTCATCTTCGGTGATGCCTTGCAGGTTCATGCTCACAGTTCGATTACTCCTTCGTAGACGGTGACGGCTGAGCCGGTCATCAGGACCGGTGCCTCGCCGCCTTGCCATTCGATCGTCAGGGTGCCGCCACGGGTCTCGACATGCACGACCCGGTCCAGCAGCTGTTGGCGGATGCCCGCCACCACCGCGGCGCATGCACCCGTGCCACATGCGAGCGTTTCGCCGGCACCGCGCTCGTACACGCGCAGGCGCACGTGGGCGCGGTCCACGACCTGCAGGAAACCAGCGTTGACGCGGCGCGGGAAGCGGGCATGGCCTTCGATGAGCGGGCCCTGCATCGCCACCGGCGCGCGGTCGACGTCGGCCACCACTTGCACGGCGTGAGGGTTGCCCATCGAGACCACGGCGACCTCCACGGTTTCGCCATTCAGGTCGAGGGGCCACAGGTCTAAACCGGCGACCTGGCGCGGGGACAGGCCGGTCCCGTTGAACGGCACGCGCACGGGTTCGAACACCGGAGCGTCCATGTCTACCGTCACGCGACCATCGGGCTGCAACTTCAGCTCGAGTTGCGTGTTCGTCGTCTCGACGCGGATGGTGGTCTTGTGTGTCAGGCCCTTGTCGACCACATACCGCACGAAGCAGCGCGAACCGTTGCCGCACTGCTCCACTTCCTCGCCGCTGCCGCCGTTGAAAATACGGTAACGGTAGTCCACGCCGGGCGTGGTGGTGCGCTCGACCACGAGGATCTGGTCGGCACCGACGCCGAAGTGGCGGTCGCCCAGGTGGCGCAACTGTGCGGGGCTCAGATCGAGCGGCGTTCGGGTGGCATCAAGCACGACGAAGTCGTTGCCCGCGCCGTGCATTTTGGTGAATGGCAGTCGCATCGCGAGATTATCCGCCCGTCATTTCAGTACAGAGAGGGTTCACCGGCCGGACGGGTCTTGAACCGCTTGTGGACCCACAGGTATTGGGCCGGATTCTGCCGGATCTCGGCCTCGATCCAGCGATTCATGGCTGCGGTATCGGCCAACGCATCATCGGTGGGGAAATGGGTCCACGGCTTGCCGAAGCGCACCTTGTAGCCCTGCCCGCCTGGCAGCATTTCGGCGATCACCGGCTGCACCACCATGTCGAGGGCCTTGGCCATGCGTGATGGTGCAAGCAGCGTTGCAGCCGGGACGCCGAAGAAGGGAACGAAGCCGGCGTCGCGCTCGCCGAAATCCATGTCGGGCAGGTTGAAGAAGGCCACGCCGCGGCGGATGGCGCGGATCAGCGGCAACGCCTTGTCGCTGCGCGGAAAGATTTGCGCATGGCCGAAGCGCAAGCGGCCGCGGCGGATCACTTCATTCATGGCGGCGTTGCTTTGCTCCTGGTACATGGAGCACCCTTCATGTTGCTGGAACAGCAGCACAGCCACGCCCGCGACGTCGAGGCCCATGAAGTGCGGCACCAGCCACATCACCGGCTTGTCGCTGCGTTCGGCGAGCTTGACATCGCCCTCGACGTGGATGACCTTCTTGAGCCGCTTGGCGGAAGCGAACCACAGCAGGCTGCGCTCAAGGATGCTGCGGCCCAGCCACTGGAAATGCTCCTTGGCGAGCCTGTGGCGTTCATCGAGCGACAGTTCCGGAAAACACAGCTCGACGTTGCGCAATGCAATACGCCGGCGCGCCGTCCCGAATGCCCACAGCACCCTGCCCAGCCCGCGGCCCAACCCTGCCAGCACCCTGAGGGGCAACCACTGCAACAACCACAGGAAACCCAACAGCACGCGTGTGCCCACGAACTTACTCCTTGACGTTCACCGTGGCGCCATCGTCAACCACCAACTGCTGGCGAGGCGTCTTGTGCCGGTGGTACCCCCACAGGTACTGCGACGGGCACTGGCGGATCAGCCACTCCATCGCCCGATTGAGGGCGGCGGCGGATTCTGCCGCATCTGCGGGCAGCGGCTCCGGGAACGGGTAAAAACGCTGCACGAAGCCCTGCCCCCGCGGCAGGCGTTCGCCCCAGGTGAGCAACGGCGTGGCGCCGGTCTGCTGCACGAGGCGCGACACCAGGGTCATCGTGTAGGCGGGCCGCCCGAAAAACGGGGCCCACACGCCCATGCCTTCGGGCGGCACCTGGTCCGGCAGCAGGCCCACCATCTCGCCCCTTCGCAAAGCGCGGATCATCTGGCGCACGCCCGACAGCGTGGCGGGCGCGGCCATCAGGTGCGGCCGTTCACGCGAGGTGCGAACCAGTTCCTGCAGGATGGCCTTGCGGGCGGGGCGATACAGCACGGTGATGGGTTTGACGGAGCCGAACCGTTCGGCGATGGCCTGGGCCGTCACCTCGAAGCAGCCCATGTGGGGCGTGAGAAGCAACACGCCGGCACCCCGGGCCAGCGCGTCACCAAGCAGCGACTCATTTTCGAACCGCACCTTCGGCAGGATCGGGGTGCCGGCGGACCGGGCCCAGAGAAAAGGGATCTCCGCCACCATGCGGCCGGCCGAGGCCACGGCAGCACGCCAGTCTGTCGCGGAAATACCGGCCTCTTCGGCGTTGGCCTTCAGGCGACGGCGGTAGGTTGGGGACGCGGCATAGGTGATCCAGCCCAGCACGGCGCCGATGTTGTGGAGCAAAGCCAGCGGCAGCTTGGAGAACCAACGGAAAAGAGTCAGCATCGAATCGATTGTTTTCTATAATGCCCAAGTCGCCGAGTTACTGAACAACTTGCAGGGCGATGCAGCCGGGTGATTTCCCTCCCCCGCGACTGCCGGGCCATCCTGACATTGTGTCCGGGACCGGGCCTGAAAATACTGCTAAAGCGTTCGCCGCTCTACAAACCCTCCGGGTCGGCAACGCATTGTCTGCAACCTGACTGGAGTTTAAGAGTGTCGAACGACTTCCTTTTCACATCCGAATCCGTCTCCGAAGGCCACCCCGACAAGGTCGCCGATCAAATCTCGGACGCCATCCTCGATGCGATCTTCAAGCAGGACCCCCGATCCCGGGTTGCCGCTGAAACACTGACAAACACGGGGCTCGTCGTGCTTGCCGGCGAGATCACCACCAACGCACACGTCGACTACATCCAGGTCGCACGCGACCCCATCAAGCGCATCGGCTACGACAACACTGAGTACGGCATCGACTACAAGGGCTGTGCGGTGATGGTCTGCTACGACAAGCAGAGCAATGACATCGCCCAGGGGGTGGACCACGCATCCGACGACCACCTCAACATCGGTGCCGGCGACCAGGGCTTGATGTTCGGTTACGCCTGCGACGAAACGCCCGAACTGATGCCGGCGCCCATCTACTACGCGCACCGCCTCGTGGAGCGCCAGGCCCAGCTTCGCAAGGACGGGCGCCTGCCATTCCTCCGCCCCGATGCCAAGAGCCAGGTGACGATGCGCTACGTGGACGGCAAACCGCACTCGATCGACACCGTGGTGCTCTCCACGCAGCACCACCCGGACCATAGCGAGACGTCGTCGAAGAAGAAGTCATCGTTCATCGAGGCCGTGATCGAGGAGATCATCAAGCCGGTGCTGCCGAAGGCGTGGCTGAAAGAGACGAAGTACCTGATCAACCCGACCGGTCGCTTCGTCATCGGCGGCCCGCAAGGCGACTGCGGCCTGACCGGCCGCAAGATCATCGTCGACACCTACGGCGGCGCCTGCCCGCACGGCGGCGGCGCATTCAGCGGCAAGGACCCCAGCAAGGTCGACCGCTCGGCAGCTTACGCCGCACGTTACGTCGCGAAGAACATCGTGGCCGCGGGGTTGGCGCGTCAGTGCCAGATCCAGGTGGCCTACGCCATCGGCGTGGCCAAGCCGATGAACGTGACGGTCTACACCGAAGGCACCGGCGTGATCCCGGACCACAAGATCGAAGCGCTCGTGAACGAGCATTTCGACCTGCGTCCGAAGGGCATCATCCAGATGTTGGACTTGCTGCGCCCGATCTACGAGAAGACTGCAGCCTACGGGCACTTCGGCCGCGAGGAACCCGAGTTCTCGTGGGAAGCGACCGACAAGGCAGCAGCATTGAAGGCGGCGGCGGGCCTGTAAAGGCCTTTCCCCGCTTGGGAAGGCGGGGGAAGCTGTTCTGCTTGGCGAGGAGCTTGCTCTCTGGCGCGGGGCCGCGCCAGCGGGCGCCCGTGAGGACAGGACCGATGCGGCGCCAAGGGGCCTACAGCGCCTCCAGCAACCGATTCAAGTTCACCACCACCGCCGCCTGGTCGCGCTCATGCGCGCTCCAGTCGTCCCCTGCTCGCAACGAGTGGCGTTCGGCGGCGACCCCATCACCCAACTCAGCAAACACCCGAGCCAGCCGGCTGTGCGCAGCAGCACGGTCGTCCAGGTCGGTTTCGTGTTCGGCGGCAAGAGCCGCGGCGCGGGCGTCCTGCATCGCGCCGTGATCGTCGCCCAGCCGAAGGCGACACCATGCCATGTCAGCCCTCAGACTGCCCTGCATGCGGGCAAGGCCCTGCACCATGGCTTGCGCCATGTGCTGTTCGTAGAGCGCCAACGCCTCGACACACTCGCCCTGCAAGGACAGGATCTGCGCGCGCAGGATGGGCAGCAGCGCGTCCAGCGCGACGGTCCCCATCAGCACGTCGAAGTTGCCCGTGGATTCGGCGCTCATCAGCATCTGCGGCGTGACACCCCCCGTGCCGGGCGCTGTCAGCGTCTGCTGGCGGGCATGGCTCGCATGCAGCCACGCCATGTTGTGCATCAGTGCGCCGAGCGTGGCCTCATCCCCGTCGGCTCCGGCGTGGTGGCGCGCCTTCGCGTACCACGCCTGGGCAAGGTCGTAACGCCCGCCAAAGTGATAGGCCTGCGCCACCACGAGGCACGCGCGCGAACGGATGCCGTGGTAGATGGCGTCGGACAAGCTCAAGGCCTCACCCACGTGGCGCACCATCGCGTCGAAATCGTATTGCGTGTAGTCCATGTGCGCGAGCCAAGCGGCCGACAACGCATGGAGCTTCATGTCGCGCGCAGCACCACTGAGCGCATAAGCCCGGCGCATGCGGTCGTGCGCGGCAGAGCCGAGATCGCTGAAATGGCTCAGCAGGCCCTCGCCGAGGCTCAACCATGCGCTCATCACGACGTGGGGATGAGCCGCGTACTGCATGTGCAGCGACGACAGCACGTGGCGCGCTTCATCGAGGTTTCCTTGCCGCGCCAGGAACCCCGCCCGCTCTGCCCGCAGGCAATCTGCCTTCAGCGGGTGTTTCGCCGCGGCAATTTCCGAATCGAGCCGGGCAAGCAGGCGAGATGCCATCAGGTCACGCTGTGAGGCGCTGGAGCGCTTCGCGGTATTTCGCAGCGGTGTTCGCGACGACATCGGGGGGCAGCGAAGGCGCGGGGGACTGCTTGTTCCACGGCTGACCATTGACGCGGGCCTGCTCGAGCCAGTCCCGCACAAACTGCTTGTCGTAACTCGGTGGGTTGCGCCCGGCTGCAAACGCCTCGTCGTACCCCTCCACCGGCCAGAAGGCGACGAATCCGGGGTCAGCACCTCGTCCATCAGCGTTAGCGTTCCATCGGCGTCGAGCCCGAATTCAAATTTGGTGTCGGCGATGATGATGCCCTTGGCCAGCGCCAGGTCGGCCGCAGCGGTGTACAGGCGTATCGACACGTCTCGCACCTGAGCGGCCAGGTCGGCGCCGACAATCTCTGCCATGCGATCGAACGAGATGTTCTCGTCGTGGTCGCCCACATCGGCTTTGGTGGCTGGCGTGAAGATCGGCTGCGGCAAATGGCTCGCGTTTTTCAAGCCGGGGGGCAGGGGCACCCCGCACACCGACTGGCTCGCCTGGTATTCGGACCATCCGCTGCCGGCCAGGTAACCGCGCACCACGGCCTCGACCGGCAGCGGCTTCAGCCGCTTGACGAGCATCGCACGGCCGCGCACCTGCTCCCGTTCGCCTGCGGACACGACCGCCTCCGGGTCCTCACCTGTCAAGTGGTTGGGCACGATGCCGGCCAGGCGTTCAAACCAGAAGAGCGCCATCTGCGTCAGCAATGCGCCCTTGCCGGGGAT
>Ga0170475_104612358_pt1 | contig 11791 bp, 3 predicted proteins | sample Soicark_Litter_5_FD_111474 | JGI IMG/M metagenome (GOLD analysis project Ga0170475, IMG submission 111474) | Avena fatua rhizosphere microbial communities from Hopland, California, USA. Combined Assembly of 48 SPs | reverse complement strand
GCTGAAGGCCTGACGGAGCACCGCGTTTCGCCCGACAAACGGCAATTTGCGCAGCGCCATGTCTTCGCGGGCGCGCTTCACGCGCTTTGCGACTTCAGCATTCACCTGAGTTTGGAGCTCAGCATCATTCAGGCCAAGGAAGATTCTGGGCCGTACAAACCTGAGCGTCAGCTCTTCAGGCAGCGAACCATCGGAGTCGAAAAAAACGTCGGGCATCTTGATCTCTCGTTCTTCGCCGAATCGATTCGAGATCACGCCTGGCCACTCGTGGGGGGATTTGACCAAACCGGCGACGGTAGGGTTGCTGAGCGTATAAGCCATTTTCTCGAGCACATCGCTTTCGGATACGAGCAGCACCACGCTCGTCTTGTCCGACGACCAAAAATTTTCCCAACGACCCAGCGAGGCGTTCTGGGCTTTGGCGATCAGTTTGTGAAAGATCTCGAGAAACTCCGGCAAGCGCGCGTCTGGATCGGTCAGCACCCCGTGCCAATGGTTGGACATGAAGCACACGGCGTGGAGTGCGATGCCGGTGCGTTCGGCGGCGAGTGCCAAGCAGTATTGGATGTTGTGATTGGTGAGCCGCGAAGGGCGCAGCAGGAATTGACGCTGAGTGCATCGGCGAGTGATGAGGTACGTCCGCCCCGGGAGGATCTGTCTGGGCAAGGTCACCGCAGTGGATCGGTCGAGGCGCGGCGTCGGTTGCGGACTATTGATAGCGCGGTCCGTCATCCACCCGCTCGAAACTGGAAGTGCAGATGACCACGGAACAGCTTCGGTGGAGCAGTTTGCTTCAGGTGCGGCTTCTTGCGCTCCCGCTCTTGTTGATCCCACTGGCTGGGTGTGACTCAACGCCAAATGCCAACGTCAGCGCTGCAGGTGCGGCCGGTATCAGCGGCTCATCCGGCGCTGCTGGCTCGTTTGCCTTTGCTGGCACATCGGGCACTGCGCACACGACCGTCTCGTTTCCGAGCACGACGAGCATCGTCGTGCACTTGCCGAGTGGCACCGCGGGAAGCACGGGCAGTGGCGGAGCGTCTAGCGCGGGTGGTTCTGCTGCTGGCTCTGCTGGCGCCTTCGCCCAATGCATTCCAGATTTGCCGACCGGTACTCCGCCGCCGACCGCCGTGTGCGGCGACGGCTTCCGTGCTTCAACCGAAGCCTGTGACGATGGCAACACGCTCCCGAACGACGGTTGCTGCAACTTGCGAAATCACTCCGCAACTCGTGAGCCCGCGCGTTCACGCACTGGGCGAGGTCGCACGCGTCAACGCGGGTGGCGATGCGGTTGGGACTTTCGGTGTGGATCGTTTTTACAGCGGCGGCGGGTACTATGTGAGTGGCAACGTTGTCGCGACGAGCGGGGTAGAGAACGCTGCGTCGCCCGAGCTATATCAATCAGAGCGCGTCGGAAATTTTTCTTACTCGTTCAGTGGGCTTAGCCCCGGTGCCCCGTACACGGTGCGCTTGCATTTCGCGGAAATTTGGTTTGATAGCGATAGCGCGGGTGCTCGCGTTTTCCAGGTGGCGATCAATGGCGCCCTAGTTCTGGAGAACTTCGATATCGTCAGCGTTGCTGGGGGAGCGAACAAGGCAGTCGTTCGTGAGTTCCGGCCCGTGGCCAACGCTGAGGGACGGATCGTCGTGGACTTTGTCTCCGTGGTGGACAACGCCAAGGTAAGCGGCATCGAGCTAATTCCGCCTGCGAACCAAGCACCGGCATTGCTCGAGCCAGTCCTGCAACTCAATAGCGGTGGCGATGCCGTGAGCTCGTTTGGCGAGGACGAATTGTTCGCCGGCGGTTGGACCTACTCGAGCAACAACCCGATCACGACGAGCGGCGTAGCGAATGCCGCGCCCGCGGAGGTCTATCAATCGGAGCGCTGGGGCCTTGATTCCTACACATCCTCCGGGTTGACGCCGGGCGCACTCTACGCCGTGCGTCTGCACTTCGCGGAGATTTACTATACTTCCGCGGGTAGTCGCGTTTTTCACGTTGGGATCAACGGAAAAAGCGTGCTCGAGTACTTTGACATCTATAGTGAGGCCGGAGCCAACAAGGCGCTCGTCAAGGACTTCAGCGCTATCGCGACCGAAGACGGTCAGATCGTCGTCAGCTTTTGGGGCGCAATCGACAACCCGAAGTTGAGCGCGCTCGAAGTCCTCAAGCCCGTCGAGCAGAGCAGTCCAACGCTCCCTGGACGCACTATCGGCGCGGGGCGGCATCCGTTGGTCTCGGGGTGCAATGCGACGGCGGTGGCGTTCTCAGAACGCACGGACGACTCTGCGGCTGTGTATCTGTCGACGTTCAAGCCAGCGGGTGAAGCGTTGGACTCGGTTCAAGTGGCGCAGACCCGCGTGTCGACGCCGAATCCCGGCGTCGCGGCGTTGCCCGGCGATGATTTCGCCGTCGCTTGGACTGACTTCGACGACGACGAGCTCGGGATCTCGCTGCGCAAAGTCGTCGCTGGCGTGCCGCAGGACAACGCCATCATTGCCAACGAGGATCGGGCATTCTCGCAGAGCGACTCAGACATCGTGTTCGACGGCAACAAGCTGGTCGTCGCGTGGATGGATTCGCACGACGCGGCCAATGGCCCCGATCTTCACTATCGATTGTTCACGCCGGATCTGAAGCCGCTCTCCGGGGATCAAGTTTTGGCCGCTACGGGCGCGGTGGAAGACAACGTCGTCCTCGCCGGGCGTAGTGGGCACTGGGCCGCCGCTTGGCGCGCGGGCTCGCAAGGCAAGGAAACGATCGAAGTGCAGAGCGGCGCGTCGCATTGGACCGTTGGGCCGTTTCTGCCGGGCGCAACCGACAACCGCCCGGATCTGATCTTCCTCGACGACACGCACCTCGCCGTGGCATTCACGATAGGCACCGACCCGGACAACACGGGCACAGCGAACGTGCCGCGCTTGCATGCGGCCGTCCTGGGCGCAAATTCGCCGGGCATAGCGGAATCGTTCGCGCTGGCGCCTGCAAGGTCGCCTTATGCGACTCTGCCGTCTGTTGGGCAAAGCGAACCCAATCTCGTGTTGTCTGCCAACGAGCTACTTCTGGCGTGGCGATCGAGTGCGATTCCCGGCGACAGTCACGGTTCGGAACTGTGGTTGCGGCGCGTCCCGTTTATATCGCTTGGCGACAAGGTGATGTTGAATCCCTCGGTCGTCGAAGCGCCGCTAATTCAAACGAACGCGCAACGCGAAGGCGATCAAGACGCGTTCCGCATGGTGGCGACAACGCTCTGGCCGAGCGGGGGCGTTGCTACTGTTTGGGACGACTTCAATCATTCCTTTGGAGCGAAGGCGGGCGGGCCTGACGTCGTGCTTCAGATTGCGGCCCGCGAAGCCGACGCTGGAGGAGCTTGCACTGCGTTTGGGCCAAACCAACCGGTTCCTCTCCAAAACGCAACTGCGACATTTTCGCAGACTAGCTTCGGCGGAAATCCGATCACTATGGCAATCGACGGTCAGATTGTCGTAAACAATGGGTGGGCGATCTATGAAGGCAGCAATTCCGACGGGCCGAATGCGATCGATCGAACCCACGCACAGACTGCGGTGTTCGAGGCTGTATCGGATATTGGAGTAACCGGCTCGCTGCTGACAGTGAAGCTCCACCAGTGGCACCAATTGGCCGGCCACAGCTTGGGACGCTTTCGAATCTCCGTCACCGCCGATCCACGCTCCGACTTCGCAGATGGGGCGTTGTCCGGCGGAGATGTCACAGCGAATTGGGAACCCCTTCAGCCCATCGACGTGAGTGCCACGGGCGAAGTCACACTGACGATCCTCGCCGATCAGTCGATCGTCGCCAGTGGCGCACCCCCTGCGGACACCGTCTACACCGTGGTCGCGCCCGCTCCACTTGGAGCAATCACTGGCTTTCGGCTCGAAGCGCTCGAAGGCGCAGACTTTCCAGACTTTGGTCCAGGGCGCTATTCGAATGGGAATTTCGTGCTGACAGAATTTGAGGTTCAAGACAGTGATTGCACCGTCGAGCCCGTCTTGTCTTGGACGAGTCCGAGCGTCACGAAGCTCAATGTGTCGAACGATTCGGATCCGCTGGTCGCCGGTTGGCAAGGGTATCTAGTGGTGCAAACGGCCCTCGCGGGCACGGGGGCAACGGTTCAGTTCGCGGCGGGCTCGGGAAACTTGGGCCCACCCGTGGCTGTGGATGCAGGCGGCAAAGCGACTTCAGCGCTCGTGACGATCCCTGATGCGCCCTCGGTCACGCTCACCGCGACGACGAGTTCGGTGCCCGGTCGAGGAATTCGCAGCACTTCACTCACCGTCCTGGTCGATACGTTGCCACCGCCCGCCATCGGAAATCTGGCCGCGTCCGTTCCTCCCGAGTTGCGTCGTCAGACTACGTTTCGCTTGGACTGGACAGCGCCGAATGACCAGGGGGCACGCGTTTCGTCCTATGACGTACGAGTCTCCAAAGGGACGCCAATCGGCGCCGCGAATTTCGATGCCCAGGCGCAAATCGCGTATTCGCATCTGGCTTCTGCCGCCGGCGCGGCGGACGGTGTCGACGTTTCTGATCGCTTGATCGAGAACAATTACTATTTCGCCGTGGCAGCGATCGATCAGGCGGGCAATCGCGGGCCGATGGCTTTTGCAGGTCCCGCAGCGGCCCATTTCAATTCGACACTGCTCGCGACGGGCATTACTGATGAACTATTTGGTTTCACTGCGGACGGTTCTACGAGCATCGATGGGGACGCGTACTCGGACCTGATCGTTGGGTCCTACATTTCCAACACCGTAAGAATCTACATGGGCTCTCCGTCCGGGTACCCGAGCATTCCCAGTGCAACGATCGAAGGCGTGCCGATCATACCGCCGCCATGTACAGGCCCTGACCTCAACTGCGCTAGTTTCGGGCGGGCCGCGAAGATAATAGGAGATATCGATTCTGACGGGCTTCCCGATTTGGCCATCGGCTCGACGGTCGAGAACGGCACTGGCAACGTCTATATCTTCAAAGGTCGTCATCCTTGGCCGACGTTGCTCCATGAAAGCGACGCCGACTACGTGGTGCGGGCCACTACTGGCTTCTCGGGGGCCCACCATGGACTCGACATCGCGCGCCTAGGCGATGTCAACGCAGACGGCATTGACGACTTCGCCGTGAGCGCCCCGCTCTACGGGGTGGACCTAGGACGAATTTCCGTGGTGTACGGTGTTCCTCCAGGCACGGCATTTGGGTCGGTCTCTCTGCCTGCCGACTATGGAACCAGGGCGCTCGAGATCGATGGTTCCGCGGGGCTGCTCTTGGGAGCGCATGTCGTGAGTCTTGGCCCCAATTATGCCAACACTTTCGTGGCGAGTGCGCATGCGGCGACCAATGCGCTCCCCCCAACATCAGCTGGTAGCGCGTTCGCCTTCGCCGCGCAGCAAGCCGTGGGGCCAATCTCCATCGCCAATGCGATTCAAACGTTTCCTGGTCCAGTCCCGACCGGGCGGACCGGCATCGGACTGGCCTTCCTCGGCGGCGGTGGCAGCTTGCCGCTGATCGGGATCGGTAGTCCGTCTTATCTGAGCAACCCGGCGGCGGGGCAAGTCGACATTTTTACCGGTTCCGCTGTCGGTCCCTTTGGCGGAGCTCACGCGCTTTATACAAATTCACGAGCGACATTGGTGGGCGACGGCTTTGGCGTTGCCGTGGTGGGTGGTGCGTTCCCCAATGGTGAAACCACCTCCTTCTTGGGTGACAGCGCCCCGGACGTCGTATTGGGCGGTCTGCGAGAGGGCGGTGGCGGGACGCACGTCTACTTCCTGACCGGGCAAAACGCGGCGACTCCGGGCACGAGAGATATCGTTTCAGCCGCCGACGCGAGCTATCAAATGCCGAGCGATTGGCAAGGTTGCTCATACTTCAGTAGCGCGATCAAAGATTTGAATGGGGACAGTTATGGGGATATCGCAATTGGTGAATGGCGTCGCACGACCGGATATAACGGGCGACTTGTCGTGTTGTGGTAACGAGCGCGCCGAATTCCGAGCGCGCCGCGAAGCCGCACCAATGTGCGTTTTATGGTTGGCGCTGTTGCTCGTCTTCATTCCCCTGGCGGGGTGTGATTCGACCTCGAACGTCAACTCCGGCAGCGCAGGGATGGTGGGCGGCGATGGCTCGGCAGGCACGGCGGGCGCACTCGGTTCATCCGCCGGTACGCTCGGTACGACCGTGTCGTTTCCGAGCACGACGAGCATCGTCGTGCATCTGCCGAACGGCGCCGGAGGAGCCGGGAGCAGTGGAGGCACTTCTAGTTCAGGCAACTCTGGCGGCACCGCCGGCTCACCGCTCGTCCAGTGCATTTTAGAGGCGCCCACCGGTACCCCGCCGTCTACCGCGATCTGCGGTGACGGCTTCCGCGCTGCAACCGAAGCCTGTGACGACGGTAACACCCTCGAGGATGATGGATGCAGCCCAAGCTGCGAAATCACGCCGCAACTGGTAAATCGGCGTGTCCGGGCACTCGGGGCAGTCGCGCGAGTCAACAGCGGTTCAGGGGATACAGTAGGCGGATTTGCTGCGGACGGGTTCTTTTACGGCGGCTGGGACTCTCCGTACGCAGACGCAGTCGATACGAGCGGCGTCGCAAACGCTGCACCAGAAGAGGTCTATCAATCGGAGCGCTGGGGCAATTTTACGTACACGTTCAGTGGGCTGAGTCCCGGCGTGACGTACACGGTACGTTTGCACTTCGCGGAGGTCTATTTCGACAGCGTAGGCGGCCGAGTTTTCAACGTGTCGATCAATGGGACCCCGGCTCTGGAGAACTTCGACCTCGTCGCGATCGCCGGCCCCAACCAGGCGGTGGTGCGCGATTTCACTCCCAAAGCCAACGCCATGGGTCAGCTCATTTTGAGCTTCGAGGGCGTCCAGGATGTCGCGACGGTTGGCGGACTCGAGCTGATTCCGCCGGTAAGCCAAGCTCCGGCGGTGACTGAGCCAGTCATCCAGCTCAACGCCGGTGGTGAAGCCGAGGGGCCGTTCGGCGCGGACCAGTTCGTGACGAATGGCTCGCCCTATACCGACTACAACGCGGTCGAAACGACTGGCGTGGCGAATGCAGCTCCGGCGGAAGTCTATCAATCCGAGCGCTTCGGCAGCTTTGCGTACACGCTCGACGGGCTGACGCCGGGAGCGATGTACACGGTGCGTTTGCACTTCGCGGAGATCTATTGGGACTCCGCCGGGAAGCGGGAGTTCAACGTCGCGATCAACGACCTGACGGTCTTGGCGCGCTACGACATATTCCGAGAGGCCGGCGGCGACCATCGCGCGGTGGTGCGCGATTTCAGCGCGTTTGCGTCGGACGAGGGACAGATCGTCGTGGAGTTCACGACGGTATTCGACAACGCGAAGTTGAGCGGCCTCGAATTGCTCAGAGAAGTCGAGCACAGCGCCCCATCGCTGCCGGGGCGTAGCATCGGCGCGGGTCGGCATCCGCTGGTGGCGGGTTGCAACACGGTCGCTGCGGTGTTCGGCGAGTCTGGCGACGATTCTGCCGCGCTGTACCTCTCGACCTTCAGGTCAGCGGGTCAACCGTTGAGCTCGGTTCAAGTCGCGCAGACCCGCGTGTCGACGCCGGACCCCGGTGTCGCCGCGCTGCCCGGCGATGACTTCGTCGTTGCTTGGACTGATTTCGACGCTGACGAGCTCGGCATCTCGATGCGTAAGGTCGTCGATGGTGTACCTGCGAGCGAAACCATCGTTGCCAACGAAGATCCGGCTTTCTCACAGAGTGGCTCGGACATCGTGTTCGACGGCGAGAAGCTCGTCGTCGCCTGGGCGGATTCGCAGCACGCTGCCAGCGGGCCCGATCTGCATTTCCGCCTGTTCACATCGGATTTGGACCCGCTTACCGGCGATCAAGTGCTCGCCGCAACAGGCGCAGTGGAAGACAACGTGGTCCTCGCGGGTCGCAACGGGCACTGGGCGGCGGCGTGGCGCGCTGGTTCGCAAGGCAAAGAGACCATCGAGGTGCAAAGCGGCGCGTCGCATTGGACGGTCGGGCCGTTCCTCCCGGGCGCGGCTGACGACCGCCCGGATCTGATCTTCCTCGACGAGACGCACCTCGCCGTGGCATTCACGATGGGCACCGATCCTGATGGCACGGGCCAAGCGAACGTGCCGCGCTTACACGCGGCGGTGCTCGACCCGAGTGCGCTCGGGTCCACGCAGTCGTTCGCGCTTGCACCTGCGCGAATGCCATACGCTACGGAATTCTCGAGGGGGCAATCCCAGCCGAGTCTGGTCTTGGCGTCCGACCATCTGCTCGTCGCGTGGCGCTCTGAAGCGAAACCCGGAGAGCCTCTCGGGTCTGAGCTGTGGTCACACCGCGTGCCGTTTGCGGTCAGCGGTGACACTTGGTCGTTGGATACTTCGCACCTAGAGGCGCCGGTGATCCAAACGGCTGCACAACGTGAAGGCGATCAAGGTGCATTCCGAATGGTGGCGACCACGCTCTGGCCAAGCGGTGGCATCGCGGCCATTTGGGACGATGCGAGCCGTTCTTTTGGTGCCGAATCAGGCGGTCCCGACGTCGTGCTTCAGGTCGCGCCTGACTTCAAAGAGCCCGTCGACACGAGCCTGATGTGGGTGACCAACTGGTCTTTCTATTCCAACCTTTCTTATGCTTTCACACCCGCGCAATACCACGCGTCAGGCCTCAACACGGACCCACCAGGGGTGGTGTTCACCGCACCGTTGCCTCCCAACGAGAGCCAACCAGTAGCGGTCGCATTCGAGCCGAACGGAGACATGTGGCAGCTCTTCTGTTCAGGAAAACTGGTTCCTCAGCGGCTCATGAAGTTCAGCGCGAGCAAGGTGGCTGCGACCGGCGCCCCACAGGCGGACGTTTCGATTATCTTGCCCTACGTTGATGCTAGCTACCGTCGCCCCACGACGCTGGCATTCGACGCGATGGGCAAGCTGTGGGTCGGATTCGTCGACAATCACATCATCAGCTTCAATCCGGAGCAGCTGCTGGTCTCTGGTGCGCCCACCCCGCAAACGACGCTGACCAGTTCCGCGTTCAGCGAAATTGTCGATATGTTCTTCGACAGCCGTGGCAACCTGTTCGTCGACGCGTACGCTCGAGGAAATTCGATCATTTCCCGCCTGTCGCCCGCCGACCTGGGGGCGAGCAACCCTGCAATCACACCGGCGGTTCAAATCTCACTGCCTGGAGCGGACGGAATTGCTTTGGGAGCGCACGGTGATTTGTGGGTGTCGGACTGGGACCACAACCAAGTGTTGGAGCTGAGCGCATCCGATCTCTACGCAAGTGGTAGTCCCACTCCGCTGGTCGTTCTCTCGAACGTACCGGGCCCCGAAGGCATCGCCTTCGATCGCCTCGGGAACCTTTGGGTTGCCGACTACAACGACAACGAGATCTTCGGATACGCCGCCGCTGACATCACCACGAGTGGGGAGAAGGCACCAGTCACGACTCTCACCGGTGGAGGAGCGCTGAACACGCCGTTCATGATACGGTTCAGCCCGCAGCTGCCGATGAGTCCCGCCGTGACTTGGCTGAGTCCGAGCGTTCCGAAGCTCAACATCTCGAGCGACGCCGATCCGCTGAGTCCTGGCTGGCAGGGATCTCTTTCGGTTCAGACAGACCTAGCCGGCACCGGTGCAACGGTACAGTTCTCGTCCCAGTCGGGAACTCTAGGCGGCCCTGTGCCCGTCGACTCGACAGGGAAAGCAACTTCACTCATCGTCACGCTCCCGGACGGACCCTCGGTGAAGCTGACCGCCACGACTAGCGCAGTCCTCGTCGACACGTTGCCTCCCGCCGCAATCGCGGATCTGGCAGCCTCGGTTCCTGCAGAGCTGCGTCGACAGACGGCGTTTCGCCTAGCGTGGACATCGCCGAGTGATCATGGCGCTTCTGTCTCGACCTACGACGTGCGGGTCTCCAAGGGGACGCCGATCACGAGCGCGAATTTCGATGCGCAGGAGCGCATCGCCTATTGGGGCACTGCGCGGGCCTCGGGAAACCCGGATCGAGTCGATGTCCCGGAACGGCTCATTGAAACTGACTACTACTTCGCAGTAGCGGCCATCGATCAGGCCGGCAATCGCGGGCCGGCAAGCTTCGTCGGACCTGCTGCCGCACATTTCAATTCGAAGATCCTGTCCGTTGGGATCGCCGACCAGCTATTCGGATGGGCGACTGACGGGTCGACGAGTCTCGACGGAGATGCTTATTCCGATTTGATTGTCGGGGCAGCGGCTTCGAACACGGTCTCGATCTACTTTGGGTCACCCAGCGGTTATTCCGACACAGCGGGCGCGACGATTGTCGGTGAGCCGGCTATCAATCCTTGCGTCGGCAGCACGTTGGATTGCTTCAGTTTTGGCCGAGCCGTGAGTGTCGTCGGCGATATTGATTCCGATGGCCTCCCGGACTTGGCGATTGGCCATCCGCTGGAAAATGGCTCTGGCAACGTGTACATTTTCAAGGGGCGCCAGCCGTGGCCAACGCTGCTGCACGAGAGTGACGCGGACTACGTCGTGGTTGGAGGAGCAGGATTTTCTGGCTCCAGCAATGGAACGTCGCTCGCTCGCCTTGGCGATTTCAACGGCGACGGCATCGATGATTTTTCCGTCGGGGCTACGGGATACGGAGGTGTCGGTCGAGCGTCCATCGTCTACGGGGTGCCTCCAGGTGTGCCGTTTGGCAACGTTTCACTGCCTGCGGACTACGGCACGCGCGCATTGGCAATCGATGGCTCTGGAACGGCCTTTTCGAACCACATGATCAGTCTGGGCCGGTTTTACCCAGGTGCTGGCAGCACACTAGCCGCGAGTGGCAATGGCTTGCGGGACGATGCTCCACCGCTTTCGAACGGGAAGGTGCTCGCCTTTCACGGACGAGGAACAGCGGGGCCGGTCCCCGTACCGGACCATACCTTCATCGGCCCGATCCCGAATGGGCGCACGGGTCTTGGGCTCGCGTTTCTCGGAAGCGGAGGGTCGTTTCCGTTGGTTGGCATTGGTAGCCCGGCGTACCTCAACAATCCCGGGAATGGCCAAGTCGACATTTTCACCGGTGATGCCGCCGCAGGGCCTTTCAGTGGCACGCGCGCAACCTACACGGATTCACGAGCGATTGCGTCGGGTGATAGTTTCGGGGTGATGGTGATGGGTGGCGCGTTCGCTGACGGTACGACGGTCTCGTTCATAGGGGACAGCGCGCCGGACGTGGTCCTCGGGGCGCTGCGGGAAAACGGGAACTCATCGCGCCTCTACTTCTTGACCGCGCAGAATGCGGGAACGCCCGGTACTCGGGACATCGTTGCAGCCGCTGACATCAGCCTGCAATTGCCGGCGGATTGGCGTGGTTGCTCGGCCCATAGCAGCGCCATCAAGGACCTGAATGGCGATTCCTATGGTGACATCGCGGTGGGCGAATTTAGCCGCACCTCATCGTACCCAGGGCGCGTGATTGTCTTGTGGTAGGAGTGATCGGCCCGGGCGCGCTGTTCCCACGTCGACATCCGCCCATCCTTGCCCCACCGCGGCTCGCAGCGCATCCTAATCGCACACCTGTCGGTCGAAGCGCCGCAGGCGCAACTAGCGGTCAGGCGCGGGCGTAGCCTCGCAACCTTGCGACTCCTCCCAGTGAAGCGCATAGTTCCCGCCCGCAATGGGCACGAAATGGCTGCTGATCGCTCTGCCTCTGATCGTCATCGGAGTGCTCGCGCAGTCGGCCCTGTGGGTGCCGACTTACGCGAGCCAGACCAAGGGCAACCCTGAGCGGCT
>Ga0170475_108300017_pt1 | contig 11792 bp, 13 predicted proteins | sample Soicark_Litter_5_FD_111474 | JGI IMG/M metagenome (GOLD analysis project Ga0170475, IMG submission 111474) | Avena fatua rhizosphere microbial communities from Hopland, California, USA. Combined Assembly of 48 SPs | reverse complement strand
GCCACGACAGCTTGATCCGAGATGCGGTAGCCTCCTCCGGTACTTCGGGCGCGCTGGAGGGACGCAGGCTCATCGTGCGCAGACGCCTCGCGGTCGCGGGAACGCTCATGCTGCTCGCGAGCACGGCAGTGCTCGGCGTCGAGGTCGACGCGACGGCTGCCAAGCCGAACGGCAAGCCGCCGCCTCCGACGACCTCGTCCACGACGACCACATCCACGACCACCACCACCGTTCCAGCCGGACCTGGTCCCGCACCCGGTGGTTCCTACGCACCGCCGGTGATCTTCACGGACGGGAAGCCCCACGACTTCCCGGACCCGTCCGTGCGCAGCACGTCGCGCGGATGGTTCGCCTACGCGACGGGGTTCGGGTTCTGGACCGCGCAGGTGGCGTCATCACCTGACGGACGAACGTGGACGCTGGTCGGTGACCCGTTCTCCGGAGGCAGTAGCGGTTGGGCCGAGCTGTTCGGGTCCACCTGGGCGCCCGACGTCGTCGAGCGTCCGAACAATCCGAGCTCGGCGCGCTTCGTCATGTACTACACGTCGAAAGACCACACGACAGGCGCGCAGTGCATCGGACGAGCAACGGCCACCGATCCGGCGGGACCCTTCGTCGACACATTGAGTGGGCCATTGATCTGTCAGGCCGGCGGATCCATCGACCCCTCGCCGTACGTCGCATCCGACGGGACACTTTCTCTCCAGTGGAGCAGCGGGACTCGCGCCATCGGCACACGGCTGTGGAGCCAGCGGCTCTCCGATGACGGGCTCACAGTGAGCGGTCCGGCGACCCCCATCTTGACGCCCACATCCGCGTGGGAGGCTGGTCTCGTCGAAGGTCCGGCGATGATGACCGCGCCCGACGGCACGATCCTGCTGTTCTACTCCGGCAATGACTGGACGACTTCGGACTACGCCGAGGGTGTCGCCCGCTGTGCGACGGTGAATGGTCCCTGCCAACGGATCTACACCACGCCGGTGCTCGCCACCCGCGGCACCATGCAAGGTCCCGGAGGCGGGACTCCGTTCCCGTCCGGACCGGGAACATCGGTGTTCGCGTTCCACGCGTGGGAGAAGCATGCCGTCGGCTACGGCGCGGGCGGCCTGCGGACGCTGCGCCTGCTTCCCATCTCCCTACCGGGCGGCTCACCGGCGATCGGTTGAGCGCGGCGTCGACACACGTCGCGCCATCTCGAGGCGCCCGCGGTCACCTTGCTGCGGCCGACCTAGACGTCGGCGGCGTGCGCCGAGTCGGCGCGAGGTCTCGCGGGCTCGAGGCGTTTGCGGTACCAGAGCGCGTCGCTGCCCGATGGGAAGTCCTGGACCCGTCCCACGAGCTCGTAACCGTTTCGCTCGTAGAGCGCTCGAGCCTGGAAGTCGTAGGTGAAGTGGACCGTCTGTGTGCACCCGCGCGTCGCGGCTTCGGCTTCGGCGGCGGCGATCAGGCGAGTCGCCAGTCCGTGATCTCGGAGGTGCGGCGCGACCCAGAGGCTCTGCAGCTCGCAGCAGTCACCCCACGTCCACCCGCTGATGCCGGCGACGATCGTGCCGCCTTCGCGCACGAAGATCGCCAACTCGACTTCGTCACCGAGTCCCTTGAAGCTCGAGGCCTCGGATCGGATGTGCGCTTCGAGGAGCTCGACGTCGAGCGGATCCGGATCGTCCTCGACGAGGAACTCCAAGGAACCGGACTCGTTCAGACGCCGACGATCTGCTCGATCATCGAGAGGTCATCGAAGTAGGTCCGGTACGACCGGATCTTCCCCTCGCGGAAGTCGGCCACGCTGACCCCGGGCAGCTGAACATGCCGTCCCGTGGCTTCCATCACGACGTCGTCGTCCAAGACCAGTGGCCCGGTGTGATCCGCTTCGATCACCCACTCGGCGTACACCCTGTTGCCGACCTCGTCGACGCCTCGCAACAGGATCACGACGTTGGAGAACGCGATTTCGCGGAGGCTGGAGAGCTCGGCAAGTGCTGTCAGCCCGGAAACGCTCGCGTACGGCGACCAACCGACGACATCGTCGGTGAACAGCGTGCCCAGGTCGACCGACGAATCGCCGACCTCGGCCTCGAGTGCCTTCACCATCACGTCTTTGCGCGATTCACTCATCGCAGCCCGCCCGTCCGGTCGTCGTCCCCACTGCACAATCCTCTGACACGCCGGTGTACTTCAGGACCCGATGACCTTCGCCTTGGCGGACGCGAACTCCTCGTCGGTGAGCACGCCCGACGCGTGCAACTGTGCGAGGTGTTCGATCTGGTCCGCGGGGTCGGCGGGCGCCGGCGCGTATTGCGTCTGCGCTTCGGGCTGCGGCTCTTCTTCTTCTCTCCCGCCGCGGTGATGAGCGACCGCGGCTCCCGCCGCAGCTCCCACCAGGAGCCCGCGACGCCTTGACCTTCGCCTCATTCCCATGAGCAGACCATAGACGACCGCGCTCGAGACCACCGCTTGATCACAGCGACGTGCGTGCGTTACGTATCGTTGTCTCGGATCGCGACCCGGACGGTCGTTCCCGCACCTGACCGCTCGACTGCCCAGCTCGACGACAGCGCGTCCACGAGACGCAGACCGCGGCCGGTGCCATCGAGACGTTCCACGAGATGTGGCAACTGCCCGCTCGTGCACTGGTCGGTCACCGCGCACTCACAGCCGGTCCGCGAGTGCTCGACGGTCACGACGATCGGTGTACCGGCATGGACGACTGCGTTGGTGACGAGCTCGTCGACCACCAGGAGCGAGTCCTCGACGAGCTCTTGGGCGAGTTCGGAGTCGGCCAGCGCGTCACGGAGCCAGCGGCGCGCGTGTTCGGGCGCGTGGTGATCGGGCATCATCCTCAACTCGGCCAGAGCCTGATCGCCCATCCGTCCTCGATGCCCATCCTCGGCCCGCCGCCCGAACGGCGACCTTGCCGGATGATCCCCCATCCCGTCCACCGCAAGCGATGATGTGTGACACACGACCGGTCACGCATCACTTCGAGCCCGTCTGAGAGAGAAGAGCCGTGGAGTACGTCGGAAGCGCCCGCATCGGTGACCCCGAGCACGGGCAACAGGTGCGCGTGTGGATCGACGACGTCGAGGAGCCGCGCTGGCTGGCCCTGATCCTCGACGAAGGACCGCAGGAACTGGCCGCCGACACGGTCGTGCTGACACTCGTCGACGAGGGCCTGTACGAAGGCTGGTCGGGGTCTGCGTTCATGGCTCGTGGCGCCGGCCGCGACGTACTCCTCCCGGGTCGCGATCCGCTGACGCCACCGGTCGGCGGTTAACCCGTCGACCTCTGGGTCAGCTCGTGCACGCGGCGGCGCGCACGAGCTCTGCGACGACGTGAGGGAGGTCTCCGTGTGCCGCGTGCCCGGCCCACGGGAGCAACCTGAACCGTGGCTCCGACAGCATCACCGCGAACCGGATGGTCTGGCCGCCCGCGAGCCAGTCGTTGGTGCCTTGCGCCAGCACGACGGGACAGTCGAGATGCTCGACGTCGATGCCCACGTCGACGGCGGTCGACCACCACAGCAACCGCCAGAACTCTCTGTTGCCGAGGCCGGTCCCCAGTGCGGCCGCTTCGTCTTCCGTCACTCGCCACGGCCGCGCCCTGAGCCCGGCGAGCAGCACCGCTCGCGCGAGCTGACTTCGAGAGAGCGCAGGCATGAGCGGTCGCACGACGCGGATCGCGAGGCCACCCATCGCCATGGCCGTGAGCTGGTACACGCGTTCGGGTGGGTTGCTCAGGCCGGATGGCGCGATGGCGACGACGGATCGGGCGCGACCGCGACGTGCAAGTTCGAGCGCGAGCCGTCCTCCGAGGGAGTTTCCGAGCACGTGCACGCGGTCGAGCCCTCTCGCGTCGAGGTCCGCTTCGAGCGCGGTCGCGAGCGCCGCGACCGTCGGCCGGTCTCCGAGCGGCCTCGCCTCTCCCTGGCCGGGGAGGTCGACGGCGATGACGTCGAACGTCTCGCTGAGGAGCGGGACAACGGAATCGAAGTCGCGCCGATTGGTGCCCAGACCGTGCAGCAGGAGGAGCGGTGCACCCGTACCTGCGCGTGACGATGGCAGCAGCCGCGGGAGCACGACGATTTCATACCCAGCAGGCGTTCGATCATGACGCCGCTGAACTGCCGCTCGTTCAGCGGGACACGGCGGCCCGCGCTTCCTCGGCCTGCAAGAGCGCCATGCAGACCTGCCCCCCCGCCAACGGCGACGTCAGCAGTCCTGCATGGCCGGCGCGGACGTCGACGACCTCCGCGTCATCGAGGTGGGCGCGTCCGGGTGGCACGACGAGATCGAAGGTGCCGCGCACGGTGGTCCAGCGAGCGTGACCGACGCGTCGTCGGCCGAGCGCGGTGTTCACCGCCGAGCTCTCGACCAGGTCACGGACCGGCGGGAGCAAGAAGGGGAGTCGCGTCCAGGGCGCACCGCGCAGCGGAGCACCGAGGGTCACGACGGCATCTGCGCGCGCGTCACCTCCCAACACGTCGTGCCAGTAGCGGATCGCCACGCCACCGAGGCTGTGTCCGACGAGGTGCACACGGTCCACGCCGCGTGAGGTCGTGATCGCCTCGACCTCGTCGGCGATGCGCGCCGCGATCGCCGGCACGTCGTCGTCGATGCCGTACGTCACCGGCGTGAGGTCGAGGAATCCCGCGGTCGCAAGCCGCGTCGCGAGCTTGGTCCACGCGCCTGCGTTGTGACCGAAGCCGTGGACCAGCACGACGGGTCTGGTCGTCCAGGTCGGGCGTCCTGTAGTCGGGCGGCCCGGGACCGGGAACCGGCGCCGGTAGTTCGCCACCGCGGCACCGACCTCCACCGCCTCGCGAGCATGACCGAGCGCTGCGTCGACCAGCGAGCGCACCGCAACCATGAGGTTCCTGTTACCCACGATGGCCCCAGCGGTACCGCACGGACAGCGGCGGATCGGCGAGGATCACGGGTCACAGCCCGGTGCTGCCGTCGGGGGTTGTCCCCCAGGGGGTGAGGAGACTGGCGCCCCGACGGCAGCGAGCCGGACTGCGTTTTCCCTCTGGAGCATGCGACCGACGACGGAGGCGCGTCTGCGTCACCTGCCACAGAAACCGGTGGTATCGGTCGCGCTCAGCGGATGCCCACGCCGGCGCCTTCGCCCCGCGGGATCCACACCGTCTCCGGTTCTCCGGCGAGCACGTGGTCGACGAACTCGACGCCCTGCATCGCCGAGTGGTCCATGTTCCCGATCTCGTAGAGCCAGGCGCCGAAGCGCCCGCGGGACCAGATGTCGTGCTCGCGCAACCACGGCTGGATGGTGCCGAGCGCGTCGTCCCGGCCCAGTGACGGGACCGGATACGACATCGACGGGGCGCGGTGCCACGTGGTGACGATGCGCGAGCGGTCGTCGTCGGTCATGAGCCCCGTCGCGACGAGTCCGTCGACCACGCGACACACGATCGTGTCGGCGTCCTCGGGTTTGAACGACGAGAACGACGTCTCGGTGAGGAAGAGGGTCTGGTCCGGTTCGGGCGTGATGTACGGCGAGTAGTTCGACAGGTAGGTCACGCGGTAGAAGGGCACGTCCGGCTCGGGGAAGTAGACCCAGTTCTTCGTCGACTCCGCGGCGCGGTCGACGCCCACGCCGACGATGTGGCTGCCGCTCCAGACGAGGTCGTCCGCTGCGCGTGCGATGGTGTCGGGTGCACCGTGTATCGCGCGGACGAGGTGCGTGACGGGCATCGTGCTCAGCAACACGTCGTAGTGATGGCGCGCGCCGTCGCTGGTGTGGACCACGCGCTCGTGGACATCGATGCACTCGACCGGCGTTCGCAGTTGCAAGTGGTCGTCGACGTACTCGCGCAGCGCCTCGTAGAGGAACCCGGTACCTCCGCGCAGTGGATAGCGGAAGGTGTTGTTAGGACCCCACGACACCTGAGGTTCCTGCAGGATGACGTTGCGCAGCACGCCTTCGACGTCGACCGTCGACACGCGTTCGCCGATCCAGACGTAGTTCATGAGCTCCGGTGGTGTGGCCCAGACCTTGAAGTTGTAGGGGAGCATGAAGTGGCGGGCGATGCCGTCGCCCATCGTCGCGAGCACCCACTCCGCGAAGTTCTCCGGCGTGCTGCACCTCCGCTGTGCGTCGAGCACTCCCATGACGCACTCGAACACCGTCGCCCGGTCGAGGTCCTTGATGTTGTTCTGGAACGGATACGGGATGAACCGGTCCTCCATCCAGATCCACGCTTCGCGCTGGAGCTCCGTGTAGTCCGGGCCCATCAGCTTCGCGACGAGATCGTCGTAGTACGGGTAGTGGCTGAACATCACGTGGCCACCGATGTCGTACGTGAAGCCGGCGTCGTCCGTGAACGACGTCGCCAACCCCCCGACGTAGTCGTTCGCCTCGAGGATGACCCAGTCGTCGTAGCCCAGCTCCTGCAGCCGGTACCCGGCCGCGAGGCCGGTGGGACCCGCACCGATGATCACGATGCGCGGGTCGGCGCTCATGCCGGGACGTCCGTTGCCGCGGTGCGCATCACGCCCGTCTTCGCGACGAGCTCCAGCATCTGTTCGACGATGCGCTGCCAGTCGTAGCCGGCCAGGTGCTGCTCGAGCGCGGGGCTGTCGATCGTCGCTGCACGCGAACGTCGGCAGGCAGCCGCGAACGACAGTGCGTCGTCGCAGATCTCGACGAAACGCCCGAAGTCGGCGACGACGTCCGCGACCGGAGTCGAGACCACCGGCAGCCCGGCGGCGAGGTACTCCGCCGTCTTCGTCGGGCTGATCGACCTGGTTGCGTCGTTGAGGGCGAACGGCATGAGCGCGACGTCGAACGTCGCCAGCACCCGCGGGAGGTCGGCGTACCCCACTTTGCCGAGGTACGTGACGTTCTCGCGGGTCGGCAGTGCGGCCGCCTCGATCTTCGCCACCGGCCCGACCATGCGGAAGTCCCAGTCAGGCAGCAGCGCGGCCAGTGCCTCGACGAGCTCCAGGTCGACGCGTTCGTCGATCACACCGACGTAGCCGGCGACGGGTCGCGATCCGCTCCTGCGCATCGTGCGCGCCGGCCGGTAGTGGTCGCAGTCGACACCGCTCGGGAAGCAGTGCACCTCGTCGCGACGGTGCGCGAGCACCTTGGCGTGGAGCGACCGGCCGCCCGTGAACACGAGATCCGCGCTGCGCAGCAGGGCGAGGTGACGCAGCGGAAGGTTCGGGGACGAGTGCTGGAACGACGTGAGGTCGTCCATGACGTCGTAGACCAAGGTCGAAGGCGCGAGCGCCTCGCCGATGGGCAGCGCCAGTGGCGTGTACGCCCACACGATGCGGCCGTTCGAAGGCGGCGGTCCGGCGAGCACGGCCAGCAGGTCGGCGTACCCGGCGGCGTCAGGGTCGTCGTAGCCGAGGCGCTCCGCCGGTCCGGGCAGCTCGAGCCGCACCGTCGTCACGATGCCGGTGTCCATGGCGAGCCGGGGTTCGACGAGGTCGGGTCGTCGCCGCGGCTCCTCGACGAAGCACACGTCGTACCAGCACGCCAGTCGGCTGACGAGTTGTTGGGGGCGTTGCCACACCCAGTCCCAGTCGAGGTGGGACAGGACGACGAGCTCAGGCCGTGCGCTCATGGACACGCAGCTCCATTTCGGTGTCGTGGGGGTCGGCGACGACGAGCTCGTCGTCCGGCGGATCGAGCCACTCCCAGTGCGCGGTCTGCGGCGCCCACCCGTGGAGCCAGCGACTGACGGGCGGTCGGTAGCGGTAGGCCGGCAGCTCCGAGGCCGGCGTCCCGGCCGCGGCGCGGGCGAACGAGAGCGTCATCGTCGACAGGCGCCGGTCCATCCGCTCGTCGAGCCGCACGACGCCGACAGGGTCGACGCAGGCGTCGCAGCGGTACAGCAAGGAGTTCCAGTCGCAGGAGTCGACGAACGGGAACCAGCAGTAGGACTCGAGGGGGACGCCGGACTCACGCAGCGCCTCGCACTGCTCGAGCGTGTACTTCAACCAGGTGGCGCGGTCGCTCGCGTGGCCGCGGATGTTCGTCTCGCTCAACATCATCCGCATGCCGTAGCGGTCGCTGTACTGGGTCGCGACCGCCGCGAGCCCGAGCGGTTCCGGCGACGGCGTCGTGCCGCCGTTGCGCGAGTACCACCACTCACCATGCGCGTAGTAGTCGATTCCGAGGACGTCGACGCGCGCCGGCGGGAGGTCGAAGAGCGCGTCACCGCCGTGCTCGAGAACCTCTCGGCCGAACGCGTCTTCACCGGTGGCGCGGCCGAGCAGCGCGTCGAGCACGAAGAACCGGCGCGTGTTCGCCATGTGCGCGTGGCCTGCCGCCCACTCCGTGCCGTCGCTGTCGTGGTGCTCGCAGGTGTCGACGTACACGTGCTCTGCGTGCGGGAGCAGCTCGGCGTACATGGCGGCCGCAGCCGCGAACCCCGGCAGCACGTTCGCGAGCACCGCGACGAACTTCTCGATTCCTTCCTCGTACGGAGGCCAGATCGCCTCGTGGCCGCACAGGAACAGCGTGGCCAACGGCTCGTTGAACAAGGTGTACGCACGCGTGTCGGGGTAGCGCTCGGCGAAGCGGAGGCAGTACTCGAGGTACGCGTCGTGGAAGCGCGCATCGGAGAACCCGGCCGTCAACCACCGCGGGTAGCTCGTGTGGTGGACGAGGTCGACGATCGGCTCGACGCCGTGCGCCGCCAGCGCGTCGAGCGCGGCATCGGTGTCGGACCAGTCGTACACGCGTGGTTCGCGCTCCGTGCGCTGCCACCGGATGGGATAGCGGACGCGTCGTACACCACAAGCGCGCAGCAGCGACAGGTCGGAGTGTCGTCGTATGTCGTGTTCCGTCGTCTCGACGACGTCACGATCGTGACGGGGCAGGTAGGTGCTCTCGAACCCGGTGAGGAGCTCGAGCGGTGTCGTCGACATCGCGTCGCGCTCGATCCGCATCGTTCCCGTATGCCCCCGGTCGCGCGCGTGCACGCTACCGGGGTCGAGAGTTGTGAATGATTCGTGGCGACGTTGAGAAGTGCCGTTCCGCGCCTCGACCGCAACGGCAAGCACTCGCTCGCGTGCCTTTCGTCCACGATGACCGGTTCAGTTCGGCGTCCAGAGGACCATGACGATGGTGGCGTCGTCGCGCCAGTCGTCGTCATGGAACGCACCGAGCGCGTGCATGAGCCGCCGCACTGCTTCGGCGGGCAGGTGCTGCTCGCTGAATGCCCGGTCGACGGTGTCGGCGAGACGATGCTCGCCGAACAGCGAACCATCCGGCGCCCGCGCGTCGGTGAGCCCGTCGGTGTAGAACAGCAACCGGTCGTTCGGCTCGAGCGAGTGCGTCTGCACCTCGACGTCGACGGCGCCGAGGTCGCCGAGCCCCAGGGGAAGCGCGGGGCGTTGCCCACGCAGGTTGGTGAGTCGACCGCGCCGTACGAGCAGCGGCCCCGGATGACCGGCGTTCACGAGGCGGAGCTCGCCGCGCTTGGTGTCGAGCACCGCCAGCTGCGCGGTGACGAACCGGTCGCCGCCGAAGGTCTCGCGCAACAGGGCGTCGAGTCGCGCGTACGTCTCCTCGAGCGGGATGGACCGCCGCCGGAAGTATCGGTAGGCCGAGACCATGAGGTCGGTCAGGAGCGCCGCTTCGAGGTCGTGACCCATGCCGTCGAAGATGCCGACGTGCAGCTCGTCGCCGTTGAGCGCGTAGTCGAAGGCGTCGCCCGACACGCCGTACGCCGGTTCGAGCGCCGCGGCGACGTACACCCGAGCGCACGAGAAGCTCAGCGGCGGCAGCAGCGACCACCTGACCTCGGCGCCGAGTGTCATGTCGCGGCCCCGACGAGCCAGGTGGAAGTCGTCGGTGAACTGGTTCTTGGAGACGAGCAGCTGCGCGACCAGTGCCGTGAGGTGCTCGCAGGGGCGCACGAGCTCGTCGGGGAACGACGATCGGGCGAGCATGAAGACGCCCAGCCTGTCCACGCCGTCGCGGATCGGTACCCACAGGCGCTCGGGGTCCGAACCGGTCCGCGCGGTCGCGCCGCCCTGGTAGACGCGTCCCGCGAGCGTCGAATCGATGCCGAGCGGGTCCCGCCCGTCGATCGGTGGGAGCGGCACCAGGACCCGCTGCTCGTGGTCGGCGACGTAGACGGCGACGTCGACGAAGCCGAGCGGATCGAGCTCCCGGGTCAGGAGCGGAACGAGGTCGTCCGGGGCCATCTCGTGGCTGTCCTCGAGGAGCCGGCCGAGCAGGGCCTGCATCGCTTCGACCGGCATCAGGAGTCGTTCCCGCACGCCCGCTCGCCGTCGCCGGTGGACAACTCGAACCACACTGTCTTGTGATCGTCTCCGGTCTCGACGCCCCACGCGCGCGCGAGCCGGTCGACGATCGTCAACCCTCGCCCGCTCTCGTCGGACGCCACCACGAGCTCGGCCACCATCTCGGGTGCGTGGTTCACGATCTCCACGCGCACCGAGTCGGGCTCGTGCCGGAGTCGCACCTCGAACGGCGTCTCGGCGTGGATCACCGCGTTGGCTGCGAGCTCGCTCGCCATCAATTCGGCGGCGTCGGCGTCTCCGCCGGCTCGCGCCACGCCGTCCCTGATGAAGCGCCGAGCTTCGGGCACGCTGTCGATTCGGGGATCAAAGCGTCGACGCTCGATGGCCACGACGCTTGATACCTCCAGGCGGCAGGTCGAAAACCGCCGGATGCGCTCGCCGCCCGGGCGAGCGGCGAGCACATCGTGGCGACCGGCCTCAGACGACGCCGGCCCCGAGATAGCGGCGGTCGTACTCGTCGCCGAGGACGCGCAGCGCCGCGCCGCCATCGCCCTGGAACGAGGCTCCGTGCATGATCGCCAGCGTCGCCGGCTCGAGGGCGGCGAGCTCGTCGATGACGACCGGCAGGCTCGGCGACAGCGACGAGCACTTGAACGCCGCCTCGAAGGTCATGGCGCGCTCGACGATGTCGTCGGTCGTGAGGGGTGCCGTGCGCCCGAGGTGGCTGAACAGGTCGCCGCACAGCAGCGTCCCGGTCGTCTCCTCGTAGAGGACCCGGGCCTCCCAGTTGTGCGGCACGTGCGGCGTGTCGAGGTGGCGAACACGCTTGCCGCCGAGGTCGATGACCTCGCCGTCGGCCAGGGGACGAGGCGGCCGGTCGCAGAGGTCGTTGAACGACACGGCGCAGCCGACTGATCCGTGCGCGAACTCGGCGCCCGGGGCGGCGGCGAGGAACTGGTTCATCGAGCCGCACTCGTCAGACTCCAGGTGCCCGGCGGCGATCCAGCGGAGGTCGGCGACGGGACGGACCCGGGCGACCGCCTCGCTCACCAGGGGGAACATGGCCCGCGGTCCGGTGTGGAACAGCAGCGGCTGCTCGGCGTCGATCAGGAACTGGTTGAAGGTCATCCCCTCGGGCGGGGCGATGTCCGGCACCCACGTCGAGATGCGGTAGATCCCGTCAGCGATCTCGTCGACCGTCGTGTCCATGATGCGCTCCCTCGGTTCCGGTCCGCACCGGTTGCGGGCCACCAACGCATCATCCGGCGCCGCCGGGGGTCGCGACATCGGGGGATCCCCCCGGAGGTACCCCTATTCCGCCGTCACCTTCGGATCTGCGTGGGGCGCGGCCGCCGCCGCGATGGCGGCCGCCTCCGCCCGGCTGCGCACGCCGAGCTTCCCGAGCACGCGACCGACGTGGTGCTCGGCCGTCTTGGGCGAGACGAAGAGGCGCCGGCCGATCTCGGCGTTGGTGAGGCCTTCCCGGATGAGGGCGAGCACCTGCTGCTCGCGTTCGGTCAACCCGGCGACGGCGGCTCCCGCGGAGCGCCG
>Ga0170475_102643430_pt1 | contig 11792 bp, 5 predicted proteins | sample Soicark_Litter_5_FD_111474 | JGI IMG/M metagenome (GOLD analysis project Ga0170475, IMG submission 111474) | Avena fatua rhizosphere microbial communities from Hopland, California, USA. Combined Assembly of 48 SPs | reverse complement strand
GGCCATTGCAAACACCCTGATCCAGACCTGCAAATTGAACAGCATCGACCCGCTCGCCTGGCTCACCGACGTGCTGCAACGGATCGTCTCGGGTCGAACCAAGAACCATCAGTTGCACGCGCTCCTGCCGTGGAACTGGCGCCAACCGTCCACCATCTCCGCCACGGTCGCTACGACAGTCTGCCTTTACCCCTCCTCATCGGGTCAATCACTTGCATCAGTGATGCCGACGCGCCGGTTACGAATCAACTCGACATCACGTAGGCTCAGGCTGAACACATGCAGCCATACTGCGTGACTGATGATCTCCGCTGGAAACCGATGCCGGGGGTAGGAGGCAGGATCGTCCATCATACAGCCAGCCTCGCGTGCCTACCATCCTGACGCCAGACTCGGTTAATTTGGCAATGCCATCATGGTTGCACAACGCACCGCGGCTTAAGGGAGGGGCTGGACGCGAACGTTCCTGTATTGAACGACTTCGGTGTGACATTGTAGCCCAATGTAGCCGGCGGCACGCTTGAAAACCGGGTCCGGATTGGCGACGTTCGCCGCATTTACTGGCTGCATACGGCCCAATGTGCCTTCCGAGACTAGGCGGCCGTTCAACGTGACGCTAATATCGGCCCCGTTTGCTCGGATTTCGTACGCGTTCCACAATCCCGACCGTGATGTTCCACGTGGTCCGACAACCCGCTGAGCGACCTGACGGGCGGGAAACACGCCGTAGACCGCTCCCGTCCTATTCAGTGGATGACCAAAGAAGCTGTTGGGCGGATCAAAATGGAAGCCCCGCTCATCAATCTGAATCTCAGTTGCCGAATTATAGAAATTCTGTTGGTCAAGGATCGTCGGCTCAGGTGCGCGGATAAACACGCCTCCGTTGGCTCGTTCAGCAAAGGTCCGAAAATCGAGGCGTAAAATAAAATTCGCAAACGTGCGAGGACTGAACCACAGCACGCCAAGAACGCTGTCAAAACCTGGGTTGTCCAGGCCTGCGCCGATCACCGGGCGCCCTCCATCGCTGACGTCAAAAAATGGGACGGTACCATCGAACAAAGGCCCGACATACCGCCAGCCATCTGCCATGAAGTTTGTGTTCAGGAGGGTCTGAAAGCCTGGCTCAAGTGGAATCAGAGCTGAAGATGCGAAGCGACTCATGATGCCACGGGCGACCATACGGCTGAGAGCCATACCAGTGTTTACTGGGTTGGCCGAGCCAACGGATGGAAAGAGCGACTGGTCAGTCACATAGGCGTTACTCACGTGATGAAAACGACCTTGGCCGTCCGTGACAGAGGACGTGTAGTCGTCGCCCATCCATAACGTGCCGGACTCGTGGTAGGTCGTTCCCAGTGCGTCCTGCCCGCTGCCTGCGTTTATAAATTGTACCGGCGCGCCGTCTGTCTGGTCGCGAGCATCGTTAATCGGGACGCCGGCGAGAGCCGCCACAAACGCGAACGCCGCGTCGGTCTGTGTGGATCGCACTGTACGGTCATCGTTGGTCTCCACCAGATTGACGAAGACCTTTGGAACTCTCAGCTCGGCTCCGTTCTCTTGGTAGACGTCGTCGCCAGTTCCACCAAAAGGATTAACGCTCACCCAGCCGATGTCGTTACGAGAACCAATCGGCGTGACCTTGTCACCAAATGTTTCCCCCGTGCACCGGATTCCCACCACGATCGTGCCAGCTCTTTGCGCCGCCAGGATGGTCTCAAGATCCTCAAGGTTTGGCACCATCCGATATAGGAACTGTTCAGGCGAGCCTGACGCTGCAAACATATTGGGAGTAGCATAGAATTGAAAATGGAACTGGCCGCTTCCACCTGGCGTGTTGACAACCCCGCGTATGTGGAGCGCCGCTGTCTCTAACTCGGACGGCAGAGCTGGCGGCACATTGAGCAAGTTCCGGTCGATCCGCCAAAAGAAATTGCCTCGCCCATGCGCCATCAGGTTGCGGCCCATTAATTCCGCTCCTGGCTCAAGGCCTCCCGGCCGGGGAAGTGAGTTAAGCGCGAGTCTTGTCGAGTTGATCGTGTTTCCCGCAAGCACAACCTGTGCTCCCGGCTGTAAGCCAAGACGGACAATCCGAGCGGCACTCCGGTTGTTGGGATCCTGCGGATCGTGCAGCGCCACCACGAGTTGCCGTACCACGCCCTCACTTGTCTGTAGCCGCAATACCTCGGCGTTTGGCACCACAAACATGCGGCGTCTGGTGTCGTTCGCTCCGCTCATGTCGCTATCTTCCCTGATGGCATCGATAAGAAGCGGAAGACTGCTGAATTTATTCGTGGCAAAAAGGCCAGAGCCCGGGGCTGAACTCATGACGCCTATGGTGGGGTTGATCGGAGAGAAATCTGGCGCTGCATCCAAAGCTTTGCCTATCCCCGTGAGGGCGGCGATTTGGGCCTCTCTCTGAGCGTCCGTCAACGCGTTCCATGCGGCGGGTTGTGCGTTCACTTTAAACGTCTGCCACGCAACGTCGGCAGCCGCGGGAAAATTTGGAACGGGTCGGAGGGCAGTCAGAGCCCCCGCCGGCGGATGCAGCATCTCCGACCCGCGGGCTCGGAGAATTTCGAATAACGCCCCGTTGATAAAGTCCGCTACAGGCCAGGTGCCATTTTCTTGTTCCACAGCCTCATACCCATCTATTCGCGGGGTATTTGCCGCTGCCTTGGCCTTAAGATATGCGACAACATCCGCTGGCCAATGTTTGGCGAAGTCATCATCCGTCAGTCGAGGGGTCCAGCCCCCCCAAAACAACGATTTGCCTCCGACGCAACGATGATGCGGAACGAAGCCGGCGTTTGGTGGCGAGACTTGCGCCGGGTCAATTAAAGCTTTTAGAACCGTTCCATCCAGGGAGCCTAGTCTTGGTAGGTTCTGTACATGCTGGTTTACTAGGAACGGCCCGCTTTCAAGCACGAGTACCCTGGGTGGAGAAAAAATTGCACCCAGGCCGAACTCGAACAGCTTGGCAGCGCAGTAACCTCCGTACATGCCAGATCCAATGATGATGACATCAAATGGCCCTGAGGCTTGTGCAGCAAGCACCTCGTCCCAACTGTTACAAATGTAACGGCCTAAGCCGTCGACAGACAGCGTCGTGCGCTGCACAAGCGGAACACCGTTGGGGGCGGTGATCGGTGTTCCAGAGTCTTGGAGCCGGTTTAATGTCACGGCGAATACCTTCTGGACTGGGGGACCGAATTAAGGATTGCTTAAGGTCGTGCGCAGCGCCCGTAGCGAGGGCACGAAGAAGTAGGCGCCACCCTTCGGAACAACAAAGGCCGCAGGCAGGCCTTCTGCGTTGCCGATAGCGGGGAAATGCAGGCTGCTGCGCACATTGCCTATAGGATAGTTTGGCACCGGCTCATCGGAACTCCGAGCTTGACCCGAAACAATCTGGCCGATGATCGGATCCACCCCGACGGTCACAATCTGTGCAGGATCCGATGGCCGCGGGATTTGCGCGGCCAATCCAGAGATGAAGCCAGGATTGTTAGCCCAAGTGCCTTGGAGAAATTCGAATTGCTGCGTAATCGACGTTTGGTAGCAGACGAACAGCAATCCGCGCGCTGACGCCGGATCAGTTTTACTGGCCGTCCGTTCAGCGTTGGAAACTTCCGGCCCAAACGGAATTCCGGCACGGATGATGCGACGGGGATCAAGTTGATCGCGTGGTAGATCGCGCCGCGGATTGGTTTTGCGAATATGCGCGCTGAACGGACAACGCCTTTGCGCGATGTCGTGGCTGAAATCGAAATTATTGATTGTTTGTGGGTCGCTCGCTACTCCGAGATCATCCTGCAAAGGCGTGGTATCGAGTGGCGCGCCGCTCTTCCAGCGACCCACCATCCGCGCGCCCAGCAGCACTGGGTCGAGTCCGAGCCGAGATGCCTCACGGTCGATAAACGCATCAAACTCGGGAACCAGTTGCTCCAGGCGTCGGAATACCATGAACGCACCGTTTTTCATCCACGCCGGGCGGCCGGCGGGAGCGTCGGTAGCACCGAATACAAATCGGCCGGCGGCCACGACATCCTGGCCGGGAAACGGTGTAGCAACGTTCGGGTCGAAGGCCGGCTGCGACACGCCGTCCAGCCAGCCGAAATGCTCATGGCCCTTCTCTGCGCCTGGCCGAACACTACCCAACTCGCGGTGGATAGACCTCACACTGCCGCCCAATACCCCCAGCAAGCTGTTTGCCGCTCCATCGACCGCCGCTTGAGTCCCCCCGGTAATCAAGAACACGCCATCAATTTCACCGGATAAATACGGTGCGTCCCATACCGGCAAGCCGGCCGCGTCCACCGGATCGTTGATCGGCAAGATCGGGATAGGGCCCTCATTAAGGACATTGCGATCGGCGGCGAGTGCAGCCGCGCCAGCTTTGAACGAGGTGTCCTGAAGGTCGTTCAGGGCCGGAACGAGCTTGTCGATGCCCTGCTGCGTGAAACCGACATTGAGCCCAATCATTGGCAACCGCTCGTTGCCGCCTTGCGCGCGAAAGTCGCGGATCTGAAACTCGCGATGGCGAACCTCTGCCGTAGTCGTCACTTGTCCAACCACATTTGTCCGCAAATGTTCTTTAAACGACGGCACGTCTTCTATCGTGAAGAACAAAAAAGTCTGAAAGAACTTCTGGAGGCCAAGCAGAACATCGCCTTGGATGTCAGCCAACTCGAGAGCGGTTTGCGGAATCAGGGAATTTACTTGCTGCGGAGTGAGTGTAGAGCTCATGCAGGTGAGTCCTCTCGTGTCTATTGCTTCCATATTTTGTTCATTGCAGGCGAGCATCGAGTAACGATACTGAACTCAATTATTATATGTAAGAGCGGCTCCAATCTTGCGCTGGAATAACTAGCTTAGCCGGCCCTGCGCTCTCTTCATCGAGTTGCCCGCGGCAGCTAAATTGCGACGGACCGTCGTGTATCAGAAAGTAACTTAACATCTCTATCGGTTTCGAGAAACCGAACAAATTAATTTTGATCCCCGCATTTTTGTGGTTGCCGGCTATTCGCTTACTTTCGTTGGTGGTGCGCAATTGCAGAGGGGGTGTGGCAGCAACGTCCGGCTCGAGGTCCCCAGCACATGCGCTCGAACATGTCACCGTTCTCGCTCTTGGTCCCCGAATGTCTCAGGTCATTTCTGCCCAACGCCGCCAACTTGGGGCGACGATCGCCACGGCCAGCCGACTAAGGCCAACGCGAGCCTGTGCCAGCTTACTGGCCACTGGCGTCACAAGACTGCGATTAGACGCCTGGTGGGAGGACGACGTCCTCGACGATGGCGTCCACCCCCGCATCAGTAGAGCTTGCGTTTGGGCCCATCCCGAACCGCCCAAAGCTCGCGAATGCCGCCTGTTGCGCGGCTGCATGAACCCCCTGCGGGATGCGGCGCTGATCAAGCATGTGATCGAGCGCTAGCAGGATGGCGTCTCGCGCATCGAGGAAGGACGGATTGGCAGGGGTCAGCTTCAGCCCATCGACCACCATCTGCCAGCCGAGCCGGTAACCGTCCACATCACCCATGGCGGCACGCATGCGGCGGACCATCATCATGAGGGCGGCGCACCAAATCTCGCCAGTCTGATGCACATCGGGCTCGCCGTTGGGATCGGGTTGGCCCGTGCTGGGATCGAAGCGCGGGAAGGAGCTTACATTGCCATAGGTGAACGGGTAGCGGTCGTCGTACGGGTTCGAACGGATACCGGCCTGGTTGTCCACGACCCAATTCCCAGTTATAACTCGTTCCGCCTCACCGTTCTGAGCTCGGAAGAAGTTCTGGATGGTGAGGGCGAAAAAGTCACTCCACCCTTCACCCATGCCTCCGCTTTGCTGAGCGTCTAGCGTATGTCCTTGCCTCGTTCCGCCGACGAGACGGTTGGTCAACCCGTGTGTGAACTCGTGGAAGACGACGTCCGCGTCGAACGCGGTGTGTCGGTTGGTCCTCTGGACGAGCCCCATGTTCATAACCGGCGGTGTTCCGTCGGCGGCAGTAGACATGTTGGCGGTGCCATCGACCGGGCCGCTGTGAGCGAGGGCGCTGACCGGGTCGCCGGCGACGCCCGTGTGGGTGAAATTCACTTTCTGGAAATTGCCGGCAGCTTCGTCAAAGCCGAGGATATACAAGAAGTCATGCATGTAGTTGCAGAAATAGAAGATGTTAAGCAGCTTCTGATAGTCGCCGAACTGGTTGGGCGGGTTGAACTCGACAACGTTGCCATTCAGGGTCCCGGTGAGCGATCTGGTGCCGAAGTTGAGCGTCGCACCTGTCGCATTGTCGACCGTCTTATCCACCGCAACCCAGTCGGCAGGAAAGGCCGCCAGCGGCGCGCCTGGCATGAGCGGGTAGTCGACGATCGGGCGGGGGAAGTCGAGTAGGCGTCGGCCGGCGATGCCAGGGCTGAACTCGAAGACGTTCCCGCGCGCCTGGACCATGTGCATCATATCGCGAACGTATAATATCTCGCCGGCAGCCCGATCTGCCGAGACGATCACTGCATATTGCTCAAACTTCGTCTGACGAGTGAATATGGCATACCAGCCGAGCCTGGGGCCGGCAGGCTGGTCGAATAGCACTAGATGAGTCGGGATTGGTTTTGAGAACGGCTTTTCTGAAGCTGGTGCGTCCGGGGACGTGGCAACCCAGTCCACCACGGCGGGCTGCGATGGCAGAGTCGGGAAGCCAGCGACCACCTGCGGCTCGAACCCTTCCAGCGTGACCGATGTCTGCGTCGCCACCTGGCCAAACTCGTCCTTGACTGTGCGCGGCGCCGCAGAGGCGAGGTGCTTGGCGGCGATGGCGACAGCCTGCTCTGCAACTATCGTCGGCGCTGTATCCACTTCTGTCGCGAGCACCAGGTTGTCCCCAAGCACGTCGGCTTCCTGCCCCCCGGGCGCGAACCGCACTGTGTGTCCGGTACGGAACAGCGGCACTCCTCGATAGAATTGTTGGAAATGGACGATTTGAGCAGCTGAGCTGGTCCGTTGCGGCACCGGGTCGGGTACGAACTCCGTGCCATCCGAGGGCTGAGTGGCCGTAAACCCCGCGGCCCGCGCCCGCTCGGTCCGAAGGACAGAAAGCGCGCGGCTGATAATCGAGCCGGTCGGATGGGGTGCCGCAGCAGCAGCAACACCGAGCGTCGCAGCCCCGGCAGGTGCCTCTCCGAACGACGCCGACGCGTTCAGGCGCAGGCGCCGAGACGAAGGCGCGCCCGGCGATGCCGCCGTCGCAAGCGACGGACTTGCTCGGTGAAAATTGCTCGTGTCGATTTCTCGCGCAACCATAGGTATTCCTCCCGCCCTTAGGTTAATTGCTGGCACGGTAAACTCTGGTGTGAGACCTGAACCGTCTTTTGCCGATATCCAGGTCGCGGCGGCAACGGCGCGCGCGATGTCCGCAGCGTAGTCAGCGACGACAACCGTGTCGCCGGCGCGATGATAGTTCGGATTGGCTTGCGGCGCCGGCGCGTCCGACGTCGGTCCAATAAAGAAGTCCTCTGACACGACGCATGCGGCGTAACCTTGGGCTTGGAACGGCGCATGGTCGCTACGTCCGGCTGCGGGATCGTCGGCGCCATAGATCTGCGGCGGCTGCAACGCCGGCGAGACGAGTGAGGCAACCTGGGCGAGCACGCGGGCTAACGCGAGCGAGCGAGCTTGGGTCTCGGGAGACTGCGAGTAGCCCGCGTGCACCTCCCAGGTCCGCGGTGGCCGCTCGTGGTAGCCGATCATGTCCATTTGGAAGACCGCGACGATCGGCGCCTGCTGCGCCCTCTGCTGTCGAGCGTAAACCCGGCTGCCGACGAGGCCTTCCTCTTCTGCGTTGAACAGGACGAAACGGATCGTGCGCGCGGGGAGCGCCGTCGCTGCCAAGTGCACGAAGCACTTGGCAGCCAGCAGCACGGCCGCCATGCCGCTGGCGTCATCATCGGCGCCTGGTGCCGCCCCGTGTGCCTCATCATAGTCAGGGTCGTTCGCCGCCGTGGAATCCAGATGGGCTGTAACCAGAACCAGCGCCGGCGAGACTCCGGGGAGTTCGGCCTCCACACTGTATAGCGTCAGTCCTCGGTGGCTGAACCGAACCATCCGTACCTGGAGTCGGCCCTGGCCCGCCGCCTCGAGGTCACGGGCAAGCGCCATCACGGCCCGCTCATTGTTAGCGTCAGCGATGTGCCTGCTCCGGATCGGTTCGGGGTCGTCGAGCGAAAGCGGCCTGGCGCCGCTATATCGTTCCACCAAGGTGAGCATGGCGTCGCCGCCGATGCTGGAGAGAACCTCACTCTCCTCGGGGGAAAGCTGGATCGTCGCGGCTGCCTCCGCGGCGAACCGGGCGGAGGCTCCCCCGCTCGCCGGCTCCAGCAGATAGGGGTCGGGGATCAGCTTGAGCGTGTGCCCGTGCCGCGCTTCGGCGAAATGGAATTCGCCGGGCGAACGGCCAGCGGGCAGGGCGGCGAACAAGCCGTCTTCGGTCGCTGACAGCAGCAGGGGGGCGTCATCGCCGGCGAAGAACCGCCGCGCGGCACCCCCGGACGAGCCAAACCCGCTTGCTTGCGCCAGATCGTCCCGGAGCAGGTACAAGTCAGACGCATTCGGCGCGTCCTGCTCGCCGAGGAGATCGACCTGCAGCAGCAAATTGGCGAGTTCAGTGGCAGTGCGCTGGCTGGCGATCCCGTACACCACGCCTCCGCCCCGGCCGGCGACATATAGCGGAACGAAGGCACGCTGCCGCAGCAACTCGTATCCGGCCTGCAGGCGTGCTGGCGGCATGGTCACACGGACGTAGCGCAACCGTTCGCCCGCAATCACTTCATTGATCTGCAGCGGATGTGGACACACGCGCAGGCCCGCCTGCATGGCGAAACGGCGCTCGACTGCATCCTCTCCGACGAATAGACACGCCTCCGGGGTTGGCCCGTGCCCCGCCAGCACCGCGGCGCGGGTAAAAATCGCCGGCGAGTTCTTGGTCAGGCCCATGTCACGCGAATAGAGCCGCAACGCCGGGTCAAAATATTGTAAGATCGTGGCCGTCTCAAGCACGGCGTCCACCGCCATTCTGCCGTCGTCTCCCGTGTTAGAGATGATCCCGAGCCGAATTCCCCTGGCCTGCAAAGCGGACAGCACTCCCGGCGCGAAGGGATAAGGGTCAAAACGGATGAGGTGCAGGGGCGGCGGCGAGAGAACCGCAGACCCGAGAGTGTCACCCAGATCAAAGAATATGACGTCGAGCGCTTCCGGCAAAGGTCCTGTCCCTCTTCGTGTGGACTGCATCTAGACGTGTGAATACACAGGCCCGCATTTACCCCGTATCTAGATCAGAAGGTCACTAAAATTACAGGAGAGTTAGATCCTTAGATGTGAGGTAGCTCACACTCTCTGTGGCATTGCCAAGTTAACCGATGCGCAGGCAAGAGGAGACTTCAGAGGGGATTGTGGGCATCACGCTGTTTGGTGGACGCAGATCTCCTGCCGCCAGACCCCTCGCGCGAGTTCGGCGATAGGCGGCCGCGGCCATGAGGTGCCGTCGCGGCCGGAAGTGGCCGTAGATCATCGCGTGCTAGTCTGTGAGGCCTGCTAGTTACAATCATCTCGGGCGAAAACGAGGACGCTGTTGGCAGGCACGATGATGCCCGCTGAAGTCAAGAAGCCATCCATCGGCGGCCCGTCGGCGAAGACCGCGCCGCCGTTTCCGAACGGGGTGCGCTGACCGATGTCGTCATAGACGTCGCTGTTGAACACTTCGAGCCAGCGGCCTCCGCTTGGAAAACCAAGCTGATAGTTGGGTTCATTGAAGGTGCGTTCGTTGAGGCTCGAGACCACCATAATATCTCGCCCGACCCCTTCTAGCCAGCGGTGCATCACGAAAACACGGTCGTTGTCCCGCGCTATATAGACGCGGCAGTGTTCGCCGCAAAGGGCTGGGTGGCGCTTCCGCAGGGCGACGAGTTCCTGCATAAATCGATAGAAATCTTGCATCACGCGCTGGCCATGTAGGGGATCGAGTCCATCGAAAAAGACAAGGTTGCTTCCACTGGAATCCCATTGTTTATCCTCAAGCATCTCCTGCCCCATAAAAAGCATAGGAATACCAGGGGCGGTGAGGAGGATGGCGTTGGCCACACGGCTGCGACTCCGCGCGTACCAGGAGCGCCGGTCGTTTGAATCGGCACGAAAGGGGATGCGGGGGTTGCGCCCCACCTGCACCTCGTCATGATTCTCAATGCAGGTTACTGCGCGCCAGAAATCCGGTAGGTCATTGGGGCGAAAGGCAAGAGCGGCAGCGAGACGATCAAGACCGAGGACCGCGCCCGCCCCGACACTTGCGGCGCTGACCACCCGCCAGAGTTCATTGCGTAGCTGATCGCTCCAAGCGGCATCGAACCCGAGGCCCTGAGCTGGAAGGTTTACCGCGCGCCGTTGCGGGTCACGCCAGTATTCGGCGATAAGCGGGTTAGACGGTCGGTGCGCCCGGTAGGTGCCCGTTAGATCCTGGCAGAATCCTGCACCGCCGTGGTTGTCGATTTCGTTCACTAGATCAAAGCGGAGGCCATCAGCTCGATACTCGTCGTACAACAATTTGCCATTGTCTATCAAGAACTGGCGAACGTCTTGGTTCCAGTACGCGAACGCCAAACCTCCAGCCACACCTTGGTTCGTAAAATATAGACTGTCGTTGTTATTCTTATTCGGTGCGCTGGGCGGGGCCTGCAAGTCAAAGAAATAGAGGCATTCGTCATCGCCGTTGAACGGTCCCGCATGATTGTAGACTACATCCAAGATCACGGCGATGCCATACAGGTGGAAGATATCGATCATCACCTTTAGCTGCGCCATCGATCCGGCGAGATCCTCAACGTGTAGGCCGGGTTTGCCTTTTGCAGCAAACAGCGCATTCACCCTTTGCTTATAGGGTTCGAGGGCCGCAGTCGGCACGCCAAAACTCATCTCCGGCGAGAAGAAATCGCGACCATCGTAGCCGATGCTCCTATCCGCGCCGGCTTCATCGATTGGCAACGGCTCGATCGCATTTACGCCAAGGCGCACAAGATGCTCGACTTTATCGAGAGCGTCGAGAAAAGTGCCTTGGCATTGACGGCGCTTCGGATCTGGGCCGGAGAAAACGCCGACGTGGAACTGATAGATGATGAGTGCGTTGAAGAGTGGTGGGCGAAAGTTGTCGCTGCGCCATCTGTATTTGTTCGGATCACGGAGCACGCAATCGCACGACGGGAAGCCGAAAGTGCCGGGAAAATCGGCGGGCGTCGTAAGTTCACGTGCATAAGGATCGCGCTTGAACCCGCTCGCGCCTCTGCCAACAACGTAGAACTTGTAACGGTCCCCTTCTCGAACACCGTCGAGAAAGCCCGTCCAGCGGCCGTCACTATTCTTTTGTAAGAGTAGCCCGGGATCGGTGTCCTTGTGGAACGCATTAGTCCCGCCGAATGCGCCGTTGATGTAGACGGCTTTTGCGTCGGGCGCCCAAACCCGAAACGTGGCGCCATTCGCGAAGAGGTTGGCCCCCATGGCGGTATTTGCGCTGATATGGTTTTGGGAAATCCGCATTGGTAACCCCCGGGGTTCCGTGAATTCATCTATCTCCATGTCGACTCAGGCCCTCTGCCGCCATCGAGGATGCGTTCGTCCGGCTCCTGCCCCAGGCGCCCGCGGGCGCCTGCTTGATACGCACGGTTGACTGAAAGGACGCGCCGATCTGCTCCTCCGGTGTGGCACCACGTTCGTCAATCCAGGCCTCGGTCGCCACGGTAAGATTCGCGCGGCATAGGATCG
>Ga0170475_114974527_pt1 | contig 11795 bp, 1 predicted proteins | sample Soicark_Litter_5_FD_111474 | JGI IMG/M metagenome (GOLD analysis project Ga0170475, IMG submission 111474) | Avena fatua rhizosphere microbial communities from Hopland, California, USA. Combined Assembly of 48 SPs | reverse complement strand
GGAACATTTCTACGACTAACTCAAAAGTGATGCCCTCCTCAATAGATCTAGACATTGATTAAATAGGAATTGTCTTTATACATTCAGATACAATTTTACTAGTTTGACCCAGAGAGAGAGAGTCCGGAACATACATTTATATAGTGAAAAAGTGACACAAAACAAAACAATGCAAGTGTGCATTAAAATGAATAAGTGATAGAGCCACCATCGGGCTGGAACTCCTGTGTGGGACCTGATACAGCAGGTGCATCGTCTACACGTTTCGCCTGCTTCTTACCTCTTTCTGCTTGAAGTAGTCTCTCAATACGTTTCATCTCTTCTAGGATAGTTTGTCTTTCTTTGTCTAATTTGTCCATTTCCATACGATCTAATTCCTCCTTTTGCTCTAAGTTTTTATTGACTTCATCTAATTTCTTCTTTTGCTCGTTTAATTGTAACACCAATGGGTTGGCCACCATGACAATTTCATCACCAGCAATACCAAAACCACCCCAGTTTTGAGCCATTTCGTCGGCTTCTTCCTTGAGTTGGTTGACTTCGCGTTGTTCAATCTTGTACTTTTGACGATATCTGAATAATCTGTATAAGACAAAAGCCAGCACCAAGAGGATCAAAACAACAGGGATAGTAACACCAAGGACAATCGCGCCATATTTGTCCCAGAAAGATCGGGCCTTAGTTTCAGCGATGGGTTCAGGTGGTAATGGAATATTGAAGAAACCATAGATACCATTAGCTGAGCATTCAGATAAACGACCACGCATCACCTCAAAACGACGACCAGAGGTAGCAAACCAAGAACGGAAGCCGAGGTCTTCGTCAGCGTCAATACGTTCATAGTAACCAGAAAAACAACGAAATTCACCAGTAAAATCGAAGACACCGAAGCACACATCTTGTGGGTTAATCTTGGAATTGATTGATTGATCACAAGCATTAGGATTAGCAGCATTAGGAGCGACTTGGTATGAGCGAGCTTCAGCTTCAGTAAAACCAGCTCCTAATAATACAGCAGCATCTGGGCAGGTCGCAAGTTGAGCGGGATCATTCGCGAAAGCCATACGAATTCTACCAGTACCAATACCCAATACAGTGATGCAAATTGTTTGTCCCTTGGTTACGTTCAAGGCGTTAGCATCATCTGTTGTAGTTACGTTGTATTCAATGTTGTAACCACCAGTGTAAGTGTTCTGATCCAACTTTGTAACCTTGTTAATATCACCACTAAAGAAAATTTGATCGCAGATTTGTTGACCAGTGGCCACATCGGTGGCAGGAACAACGTTCATTTCCAAAGTAGTTTCAGTGATAGTGAAGGAACCACCGCATTGAGGTCTGACGACACCTTGAATATCAAACTCACCAATCCATTCACAAGGAGCGGTCAAGTTGGCCTTAGCAGCTTGAGCACCAAAACGTTCACGATCAGTAACACCATAAATGGTCCAGTTCAATGGGAAAGAACCGAAATTTTTGCCGGGTGGTGAAACAGCACCAACAACCGGATCAACTGAACAGCGGAACAGAGGACCAAGAGCAGCTTGAGCCCAAGTGCGTGATTGACCAACTTTGTTGACCAAAACATAACCACCCTTGACGTCTTCGCTCACAATTGGTGTGATACGCACGTTCGTAGAACCGCCAAGAGAACCAGCAGGAATTTCAATCCACATCTTAGTTTGAGAATAACTGTTAAGGACAACATCGATGACAGCAGGAGCATGAACAGAAACGGCCACAACTTGAGGGCGAATAGGATCATCACGGTTACAATTGTCCCAGCAAACTTGAGGATCAGTACCAAAGCAAGTAGCATGATCATTGGCAGGACTACTTGGGGCAGTGAAGCAGAATTGGGATTTGGTTCCACATTGTAATGGACGAGCTAAAGGACAGCCATAAGCCTTCAAGCAAGTTTGACGGCAAGAACCATCTTCACAAGCATGAGTATTACTCGGACATTTTGGTGCTGTTCCACAAGTGCTCACAGCACGATCGATGCAGGTACCATCAGCACAGCGGAATGGAAGATTGAATGGACACTTGGGAACAGGTAAACAATTGGCATCATCATTCAATGGAATGCAGGCACCATTCCAGCACAATTGCTCAACACTTGCATTACAAGCAGCTACGTTATGAGCAGTAGTGAGAGCCGCGGGATTAGCACCTTTGAGTCCCAATTGAATGGCAATACAAGCTGCAGGGCTTGATTGGCATGATCCATCAAAGCACTTAAAGGACATTTCTTCAGGACACATAATACCCTCAGGAACACCACATTCACGATAAGAGCGAACACATGCACCGTTAGGGCAGAGAGTGGGAGAGCCAGAAGGACAAGCCAGCTTGGGGCAGTTTGCTTCAACTTGGCATGATCCATCCATGCATCGAATCATACTTGCATCAGGGCATGGCCAGAAAGCAGGGCAGAGCATAGGGTTAGATACGCAACTGCCATCAAGACATACATATGGAAAATCAGGTGAACAAACAACCACTGTTGGGCAACGATCAGCATCAGAAACATTAGGAAGGGTGCCAGGCTTAGCGTTGTAGGCAGGATATTTAGCACATGAACCATCAGCGCATTTCCAAGGAGTAGCAAGCATACAACCAGAGACAGTTGTACACAAGTGACGACCTGTGACACAAGTACCATCAGGGCAGCGTACATTTCCTCCTCCACATGAGACATTGGAATAACCACATGTTAAGGCAAATGGATCAGCAGGATTACATCCCTTGGGAATGGGAATAGGACAGTTCGCGGCACCACCAACACAGTCACCATTCCAACACTTGAAAGGAGGATTACCAACACTCTTTAAGCAACCGTTAGAATGGTACTTGTTGTTAGAAGTGCAAGTAGATCCATCTGCCTGACAAAGACCATCAGGACATTTAGTGTAGTTCATTGGACAGCCAGTCATTTCGTCAATGCACATAGTGTTACTTTCAGCACATAAGCCAGTTTGGCACATGTATGGACGATCAGTTGGGCAAATAGCAAGCGGAGTACAAGAATCATTAGAAGCCTTGCAAGTACCGTCGTTACAACGGAATGGGAGAGTTTTTGAACAAGGACGAATCACACGGCATTGGATATGAGTTAAGACACAAGATCCATCAGCACAACGATACGGCTTGCCAGTTGCGCAGATACCAGTGATGGGGTACATAGGACAGAAAGCAGAGGAGATAGCACAGTAGCCGTTGGGGCAGCGATAAGCACGATGACCAGGGCATCCGTTGGGGATCTGTCCACTGATCACACTGGGTGCAAAACAGTCATTAGATTTAGCTTCGCAGGTACGATCGTAACAGCGTGTGAAGTTCGAAGGACAACCAGCAGCATTGACGGTGCAGTTGCTTGAGGAGCAAGATCCATCGGCACAACGGTTCATATTGTTAGGACAAGCTCCAGGATCAGCAGGGCAGGAACTGGCACTAACAGCGCAGCTACCATCCTTGCATTTTTCTGGCATGGCTACGGGGCAGCCGTTAGCCTGGAGGTTGCAGTCACTCTTCATACGAGCGCACATGCCATCTGGGCAGGTCCAAGGGAGGTGAGTTGGACAATCAGTAACAGGACAAGCATCACGACATGAACCATCACGACATCGTTTGCGACTATCAGGACAAGAGACGGTTAAAGAAGTATTGGTGTAATCACCACAAGCAGAAATATCAGCAACACATACTCCGTTACCTTCAACAAGACCGGGGCATTTAGTGAAACCACGAGGACATGGAACATTGGTACGGCAAGAATAGATATTACGAGCACATGAACCAGATTGACAAAGATAAGGTGCAATTTCACGAGGATCATTAGAGTCCAATGCACAGAGAGGTTCAGGGGGACAATCTTTAACAGTCGCACGGCAAGTTTCATCCCAACATTTTACAGGAAGCATAGATGGACAAGTGGTACTAGTACCGCAACGACCAGTGCCATCAACCCATGTGTTAGCAGGGCATGGTCTTGGAGTAGCAGCATAACTTGGATCAGGCGGGCATTGAGAAAGAGATACACGACAAGATCGATCCATACAACGAACAGGACGATCAGGTGGGCAAGTAGGCTGAGTTGGACAGTTAGCATAATCTTTTGCACGAGAGAAACCAGTTTCATAATCAGGACATTCTACTTCTTCAAAGGAGAAATCTTCAAAATTGCCGAGACTAATTAAATATTTGCGAACAACACCGTCGCAAGAAGTACGACAAGAACCATCACCACAGCGAACGTGATTAAGAGGACAAGAGATAGCAGAAGGACAATCACCCAAACCATAGGCACAGCCACCTAAAGGACAAGGCATGAGACCCATCGGGCACATGGCAACGGTAGTTTGGTTGGGACACATTTGATAAGAAGTAGAACAACCACCAGAAGCACAACGAATAGGAGAATTAGATCCGCAAGAAATAGGAAGAGGACAATCCATTGGGTTTGCAACACATGAACCAAAGCCACAGCGGAAAGGACGATGGCGTGGGCAAGGGGTAGGTTCCTTGCACATAGAAGCGGAGGCATAGCATCGGAGATCAGGACAAAGAACAGGAGCAATAGGAGTACAAATAGGAGTAACAGGACAATCACTCATAGCAGGCGCGCAGAATCCAAGAGGACATTGGACCCACGCTGTGGGGCATGCCATAGGAGCCTTACATAAAGATACTGAAGGAGCACAAGTACGATCATGACACAACACAGAAGAAGTGTATACAGAAGTGTTCTTCGGGCAAGTAATACCAGTTCCGCATAAATCAGCACTAGCACGACATGCACCATCAGGACAACGAACTTGAGTTGCATTGCAACTTGGGGTAGTGCAGTCAGCAGCAGACATAACACAGTGACCAGAATCACAGAGAGCCCAACCAGGTGGGCAAGTGACTGGTGTGGGACAATCCATGTAGTTAGCGCGGCAAGATCCATCAGGGCAACGGAGAGGAGTTGCTGCCTTGCAAGCGAACATAGGTGGGCACTCAGTGGCAGCACCACGGCAAGAGCCATCAGGGCAGCGAACAGCACCTGATTTGCAAGTGATAGGAGTTGGACAGTCCAAATGAGAAGTCACGCATCTTCCATCTGCGCACTTGAAACCACTAGTGCAACTTGTTGCCACGTAGTAGCAATCAGTAGCAGTGTTCAACACACAAGTTGTCTTATCGGGGCAGAGGTTCAATCCAGGTGGGCAAACATTGGTGGTTGGGCAACCAGCAACACTAGTACGATGAATACCACCGCAGAAATCGGTAGCAGCAGGGGGATAAACTTCTGCATTAGTACCAGTGGGTGGGCATTGACCGGCAGACTCAGCACACCATCTTGTCTTGGCATCACCATCGAGAGAACAAGCAGAAGTAGCAGCAGGGCACGTTGCCGTTGTAGTAGCAGCACATGCGGTGTAATCAGCAGCACAGGCACCAACGAAACCACAACGGGCAGGGGCAGTGGTATTGGATTGTGAATAACATGTAGCACCACCAACTGTGACGACGTTTTGAGTCACACTGAACAGAGGCTGAATGGGGTTGTTGATAATTTCAATGACGAGAGTGTATGTGCCATCCCATAATAACAGGGCAGAGGCAGTGTGTTGATCAAGCATAGCACTGTATGAAGAAATGGAAACAACTTGATAAGGATTGAGAATGTAAGGAGTTGTTCCATAAGTGAAAGTGACTTGCCAATAGTGAGGTCCATCTTTACCATTGACGGTGTTGTTGTATTTATCCTGAGCAACGACGTTCACTTGAACGATTCCACCAGCAAAGTTGGCAGCTGTGGCGGTAGAGTTGAAAGTGTACACCCAAGATGGGAAGATGGTGAGATTGTGGCAAGAAGGTCCAACAAGATCATAAGAACCGTTGCCTGAAATGTTGTGAAGAACCACAAGTAAGTTCCAAGTACGAGCCAAAGTGGCTTGGAAGGTGAAACGATAAACACTAGCGTCAGGGGAAGGTAAAGCACGTTCATCCCAAAGAGCATTGGCAGTCAAGTTAAGTTGATTAGCAGTTGACAACCATTCAGTGTCCCTAGCAGGAGTTCCACAGATGGTTGGGTTACTTGGGTAGATACCCGAACTACTCCAAGGACCAACAAGAGGAGTTCCTCCGCCGAGAGGGGCTAAGCAGTCTTGGTCACAATTTTGAGTGCAGAACATACAGACAAGATTGCCATAGTGATCAGTTAAGACAACATCAAAAGTAATATCAACACCAGCAAGAACGTCCGTTGGGTTAGTGATAGCACTACCGCCCAAGAAAGACATTTGTGGATCAATTGGTCCGGGCACAATTCGGAAAAGGAAATCACTAATCAAACGGCAGGGCTTGATTTCATCTCCTTGTGGATCAGGGACTTGCATGTAAGCCAAATAACGACCAGCACGTGTGGTGGAGACACTCCATGAATAAAGACCAAGACCATCGTTCGTGATAGGAGTAACGAATGTAGCATTGGTTACACGTCCAGCGACAATCAAATCACCATTAGAATCACAAAGAGCATTTCGTTCATCATAATCGAGGTAGGTCACATTAATGGTGTAGTTAGTAAAGATAATAGGATTGCGGTAACGATCCATCAATGTAATGTTGATGCCACTGAAGGTCATACCCGCGACGATATCTCGACCGCTGAGTAATGTGGTGAATGAAGTTAAGTTAGCTTCAGGTGGTCCAGCGATAACATTAACATCAGTGGCGCCAGTAGGAATGAACGCAACACCTCCCGAAGGTTTGACTTGGAAGGAGTACTCATCCTCAGTGGGTTTAACAGCGCGAGTAGGCGTGAAACGAATAGTGTAGTTAGCGCGAGGATTTGGACTTCTAGAGATACCATCTGCACTAGCACCAGTACTAGTCAAAAGAGTTGTGAAGACGGCAGGCATAGCGGCAATACCGAAGACTGGAATTTCGAATTGAGATGGAGCATCTTCCCAGGGGTTGTTGTAATTATCACGAAGGACGAGATTGAAAACAATAGGAGTACCAGCGACAACCTGAGTAGGTAGGCCACTAACAAAACTGTTAGTGATAGAAATATCAGTAGGATTGATGTTGACACGGCCGGTCAAAGTGACCAAAGTAGAAAGACCAGTTTGGAAAACCCAGACGGTAACCATATTTCCAAGGAAAGGACTTTCCTTGTACACAACTCGTAGTGTGGGAGCAATAGTCAAGACATAGCGACCAGGGGCAGTAGCGAAATCAAAGTCCACAGCTGAAATCGTGACGTTGTTATTGAGTTCCACGTTACAAGTGAAGGTGACGTTGGGATCAATGATAGGATTTCCATATTTATCCTTGAGATAGACAGCAAATTGGTAAGGAGCACCAGCGACTGTGTCGGAGAGATTAGTGCATGCTGTGAATGGATTTCCTAAACAACTTTGAGTTTGGTTAACAACATCGGGGTTCACATTGATCAAGTAACTCGACAATCCAGCTCCAAGAGGAGTACCCAGACCATTCGCATAAGTTCGGACAGATTGGCCTAATCCAGCCAGAATGGGAGTGAAAACGGCCTGGAGGGCTCCATCGTTGTTTCCATCCGTGATCGGAGTAGTAATCAAAGTACTAGAGACGTTGACATTGTTACGATACACATCGGTATGGAGAGTGTATGTGTTTGGCTGCGGGACAGCAGTGGCATCAATTCGGTTGTCGTAGGCGTCATACAGAGTGATGTTGTAAGCGATTGGTTGACCAGCAGTGACAGTTCGTACGGGGTTGAATCCGTCAATAATACAACGAGCAGGAGCAATTGTACCAGGGAAGTTCACGATTGTGATGCCGTTAATGGATTCTTGAGTCTCGATGGCACCAGCAAAGTTTTGCACATCCCAGGTACCAGAAGTGGTAAGAGTGAAGTTGACTGAGAATTGAGCAGGAGCGACCGTTTGGGTGGAGCGGAAAGTAAGTTCGGTACTATCGTTTTGGTTGGTGAAAGTGATACTGAACGAGACAGTCTTGTTATTGATTTGAAAGGTAGTTGGATCACGATCAAGGATATTGAAAGTTGAAGGAATTCCAGCAACCGTCGTTGCTAAGCGACGAACTGGGCAAGTACATCCTGTACCACATGTACTCAAACATTGTCCGAGTGTGGCGTTAGCGAGGGCTCCATAGTAAATAATAGCGGCGTTGGTGTTACCAGCTTCGTTCAATGGAATGTTCAACAAGACTTTGGTAGTATTGATACGTTGTCCAGTGACTGGGTCGATAGAAGAAAGCAGGATAGTGATATTGATAGTATCAGCAGCACCAGTACGATTTGGTGCAATATAACTGATTTGATATAATCCATCACCACGCGAAGTAATGTTAGGAGTCGTGAAACTAAGAAGGTCCTTTTGGATGGTGACTTGGAAGAGATCGGTGGTTGTGTTCAAGTTGTTTCCGTACTGATCGATGGAGCGGAAGTTGAAGGTGCCCAATGCGCCGGAAGTAGCAGCCTGGGCTCCAGAACCAGACACGGTAGAAGTGGGCGCATTACCCCACGAGGGGGTAATACTAAGACCACTTGGATTAATCGTCACTGCAACACCACTCACTAAGACCTTCAGATCATAATCTCCACTGGTTAAGGTGACAATGTTGATATTGTATTGAGAACTGAGATTTCCACCGCCAGATAAGGCATATGGACCAGTAATTTGAAGACCATTAGCCGATCCTTGACCAGCCCGTAATTGGAAGAGAGGGAAGACGAGAGCACTATCATTCCAACCAGCACGACTGTTGTTAAAGTCATCACGAACAGTGCAGGTGAAGTTGAACATATTTCCCGCAACACCAATGTTAGGAATTCCGGCGCAGGTACTTGTTGCTGCACTGGCTGGTCCGGGTCCAACATCGACGGAAGTAACAGCACTTCCTCCAAGAGGTCCAGTCCAAGTAATTGTGATGTTGTAAGGAGCACGTTTAGTTGGAGAGAAGTAAACTTCGAATTTACCATCGAAGTTGCTGTAAGCGCAAGAAGGAGTTTGAATTTCAGAAGTGCCCACACCACTGGAATCACAGAGGAAAGCGGCAGTTGTGGTGCCAGGACTAGCAATTCTTACAGAGAATGTACCTCCAATAGGACGAATACGAATATAGTTTTGGAATGAATCAACTGCCTGAAATTCCACCCGCGCGGTAGTTCCAGCGAAATAGGGACCAAAGGTGTTAAAGGTAGTCTGAGCACCATTGGCAGCAGCAGGAGAGACAGTGATAGCAGCAAATAGATTAGAGTTAAGAGGTGTTGTGGTTGAAACACCAGTAGGCATACTAATATTGAGGTTGTAAGTAGCAGCGAGATCAGTGTTGTAGGTTAACAACCAAGTGTTAGTAGTGTTATCACGAGTGACGTTGTATGTCCAAGCCATAGCGTTGCAGCGAGTCTGAATCAAAGCGAGTGAAGTATTAACACAGGCAATAGCAAATGTTGGGAGACCCAAACTTGTTGAGAATAAAGATCCGGTGATTTGGTTGCCATAGGCATCGATAGGTCGAAGTGTGATAACAGCAGCAACACCAGCCGTAGATCCACTCACATAACCAGCGCCACCAATAGTTCCCGCTGTTCTGACAGTATCAGGTGGTAGAGCAGCAGTGATGATAACAGGGTTGATGGGACTAGGTGTAGCAGCACTAGAAGTGTTGCGAGTAGGAGGATAAGCACTAACGGGATCATTTCCAATATCCTGTAAATCAAGCTTAAGTTTAATGGCGTCAGTTTTGGCTTCCGTGACAGTACCACTCATAGTATAAACGTTTCCACTTTGGCTAGTAATAGCAAGATCAGCATCAGAGCATGATCCAACAAGACGACCAGCAGCCAAAGGAGTGGTGATTGGGTTACCAAATTCATCAAAAATAGATACGTTAACAGTAATAGTTCTTCCAGCCTCAATAGTACAAGGACAAGCATCCCAAAATGTACTAGTGGGAGCAACACTCTTCCAACGACAGCTTCCACGGTCAGCAGGAGCAGGTGTGATGGTGACGAGATCATAAAGTTGAACATCGTGGGGTTTGGTCAAAACACCTCCAATGAAGGTTTGAAGACGATCAACTTCAGCAACTTGAGCCCAGTAAGTTACGGCATATGCAGCACCATTGACAGCAATTGCAGTGTTGCCAACTTTGGCGTTGGGATTAGAATTAGCCCATAATTGAGCACTCACCATTTCTTCTCCAGGGTTGAGACTAATAGCAGTACCACAGACATCAAAGGTGTTCAATGAGAATTGAGAGCTAGGAGGAGCTACGGCTTCACGAGCAATATCGGTGGTCGACCAGGAAACAGGAGTAGTGGTTGAGCGAACAGCGGCAAGAGGAGTAGTCCAAACACGGAATTCTTGAATGAAGGTAGAACCAACAGTGTAAGCGTTATCGTTGGAAGAAGTGAAACCCATGATCATACTGTCATCACTGAGTAACAGACTTGCCCATGTTGCATCAGTCACCGCATTCCATGAGACAAGTGGGGATGCAGTGAGGGCTGTGCCGGTAGTGATAGCTACTTCAGTGCCAAACCAGACTTCAATCTTACCAGTACCAGCTGTAACACTAGGGACATATTGAACAAGAACAGCATATACAGTATCCTGGACAACGGTGATAGCTCCACTATTACTCACGCGGCCAGAAGGCTTAGCATCGTTAGCAGTAGCATACTTAGTATGAATTTCAATGTGTGCACCAGTAGCATCATCATAACCCCCTAAAGTCGCGTTCTCTACTTTCAAATCAATTTCAACAGCCAAAGAACGGGGCATGCCGTGATAACCCAATTGAGCACCATCACCAGGACTAGAAGCAAATCCATTCGATTGAATCACGAAGGCAAAACCTTCAGGCTGACTTGCTCCAGAGTATCCAGTAGTCTTGAAAGTGAAATAAGCGCGCCACCCATTACGGGCTCTTATCTTTTCTTTTGCCCATGTTGCGGCTCCGGCAGCAGCTTGAGTCGGTGAGATGCGGAGAGCACTACCAACGACAGCAGTGGCTCCAAGGTAGAAGGAGTATGAATTAGCATCAAAAGGAAAAATGTGACGAACTGGTCCCTTGGAGTGTTGAACCTCGCAGTTTGAAGCACTGACGAGATCAGGAATAGTAATAACAAGTGGGTGAGCAGTTCCCGCATTTGCTCTTTTAGCAATGAAAATGTGCACTCTTTTTACACCAGCAGTGAGAGCGACGGTGAAAGAAGTACTCCTTGTGGTAGTAGAAAACCCATAAAGGCCGCCTACTAAGGTGTCTTCGACAAAGACAAACACTTCACCAGGGAACGAAATTGTCCATGAGTTACTGTTACCGCCAACAGGTACAATCAACTTTGCTGATATGTCCACAGTATAAAAACTTTGCATATTAGTGGGCATAAAGTCAGGAACATCATATGAAGCCATGCCTCCAGCTATTGACTTTTGCTTCAAGGCAAAAGCATAACTCTGGGTTGAATCCCAGTGCCACCAGTTTGCGAAGGTGCCTGCAGTGACACCAGCAGGAGGTGTACCGCCAGCAAGCGTCGGCCGGGTTAGAAGGCCGAGCGAGGAGGCCACATAACCAGTGCCGGCGTCAGAACCAGTCTTACCAAAATCACCTCCAGACACAAACGGACGGACCGTCCCGCCAATGTAGCTGTCTGCAAGTGTCCACGGTAGAAGACATATTAAAAATATAAACACACGCAAAGAGAACATGCGCAATTAATTTATATAATATAACAAGTGGACGAAAAAGGCGAAAGTATTGACACACGACACAAGCTGTTTCGCCTTCTG
>Ga0170475_110018723_pt1 | contig 11799 bp, 11 predicted proteins | sample Soicark_Litter_5_FD_111474 | JGI IMG/M metagenome (GOLD analysis project Ga0170475, IMG submission 111474) | Avena fatua rhizosphere microbial communities from Hopland, California, USA. Combined Assembly of 48 SPs | reverse complement strand
GTCAGTTAAAACTTATGACAAAACGTAGAAAGAAAGAAGGTATTGAGATTAAATGCCATAATCCCAAATGCAATTATGTTTGGGCATACAAAGGAAATCTGCTATATGCTTGCTGTCCTTCTTGTCGATTCAACGTTAATGTAAAAGATGGTAAAATTCGATTTTTAAAATCTACTAACGCTAATGGTAGTGCCAAATCACACGAAGGGAGTAGTTAGGCAAATAGGTGAAAGTTATAATGAGATTTGAAGACGATGCAGAAGAAATTTGTAAATGGGAACATAAGATAACGAAATGGTATAATCGACTAGGCCCAGAATAAACAAAACAGAATAAAATAAAATAAAATAAAAAAGAAGGTTAATTCGTTTGATTGAAAATAATACTTTACCACTTACTGATTTAGAAACAAAAGCCGGAATTACAGAAATATATCGAACAGGCACATCAAAAAACGATTTATCTATTCATTTTATAATTAATGGATATGAATCGGAATTAATACTTCCAACAAATGATAATCTATCGTCGACATATAATCGTCTTAAAAAGAGATTGGAAGATTTTCTACCATATAAAACAGATGAAGATAAAGACTATTTCAAACGTTTACAACAAACCCTAGAAATTACAATTAATAAGAATTTCAACTGGATGTGTGGAAAGGATATTAGAGCTGAAAAAGAAGGGTTTAAAGAAAATAATTCTAATTCTAATAATCAATCCGAAGCCGAACAAGAAACAAAATCAGAAGATGACCGCAATTCCTACGTTCCTGTTACAGTTCATAACGCAGTTGCAATGCATTCAGGTTTAATTCAATTTGAAGGTGTAATTTCCTCAATTGATACTACTGAAGAACCCCAAGCCTTTTTGAAGAAAGCCGAATGGAAATGTTACGTCTGTGGTAATTTAGTTGAAAGACCAGTCTATAATATGTTGGATATTCCTTCTCCTCCTAAAACATGTAGCTGCGAAAATGAGAACTGTTTTGAAAATTGTCATGAGTACATTAATTCAAGACTTTTCAAACTTCAATCTGAGGATAATTTTCTAACGGATGCAACATTAGAGTTACTTCCAGTATATGTTTTAGAGGACGACATAAACAACATTCAGCTAAGTAGTAAAATAAGAATATATGGTAAAATTCACAAGCGACAAAATCCTAAAACCAAACAATTCTATACTGTTGTAGTAGCCAAATTTGTTGATTATAAAGATAGAAGAAGTATAGAAATAACAGAGCAAGACAAATGTAAACTTGAAGAATTAAGTAAAAGCGAAACTCTTGAACAAGACCTAACAAATCAATTTGCTAAACAAATTATAGGACTAGAGTTTGAAAAACTTAGCATTATTCTAAGTGCTGTTGGAGGAGAAGAAATCTTACATCCCGATAATGGTCGTGTTGTCAAGAGAGGAAGAATTAATATTCTGATAATCGGGCCTCCAGGATTTGGTAAAACCGAGCTAATGAAAGAAGCAAATGAGCTCCGACTAAATAGTAAATATGTTTCTGGCACAAATACGACTGGCGGCAGCTTAACCTCTATGGTTGTGTTAGAAAATGGTCAATATGTTCTAAGATTGGGTGCTGCTGCATTGGCTGTTAAAGGATTTCTAGGTATTAATGAGTTTGATAAATTGAAGGTTGAACATCAAAATTGCATTCTTGAAGTGATGGAGGAAGGTGAATCTATACTCAACAAGTATGCCTTTCTAAAAAAGATAAATGCACAGACAACAGTTATCGCTTCAGCTAATCCAGTTAATGGTGATTGGGTTAGCGATACTTCTATTCAAGCTGAAGAGCTTCCCTTCCCTTTACAAATATTGAGTAGATTTGATGCTATCATAGTTGTTAGGCGTCAGAAGACAAAAGAAGAAGCGTTAGAGTTTGCAAAAATGTATTGTAATAGAAATCCAGCAGACCTTGTATCGAATAATGACGAACTTCGTAAATATATCGAATTAACTCACCAAGTAAGGAACATTACAATAAATCCAGATGCCTATGAATTATTGAATAATTTCTTTGCCAATCTAGTATCTAACAAACACCTAGGTTATTACACATCCAATAGAAATATGCCGATAATTACTAGATATGCTGAAGCATTTGCTAGACTAAGATTAACAAATGTAGTAACTAAAGAAATCGCACAACAAGCTATCAATCATATAGAAAAAATGCTTGACAGATTAAATATTGAGGTAGCAGGCTCACTTAATCCGCGGTTTTACACATATGGCAAATTCATGAATTATATCCAAAACCATTCAGATAATCCAAAGAATGCCCTTGCTTTAACAGACGTAGCTCAAAGGCTTCGGATAGTAGATGAAACTATCAATGCTTACATTGGAGATATAATTGACCGAAGTAAAAATATAAAATTTAACAATATTTGTAAAAAAGTCTTAGAGAAGACAAATGAAAATGTCATAAAGGTTGTCCGTGTAACTCCAGCGACAGTTTATTGGAAGCATCAAGAAGGGTGTGATTGCGAGCGCCATAGAGATAGAAAAACTACTAAAAATGAATCTGATAATTCTGATGATTCTGATAGCCAAAATCCTAACCCAGAGGTCAAAAAAAAAATTGAATGAGCAAAAAAGTCAGGATAGTGAGACAAGAAATGCAATATAAAAATTTTTTAACAGCTCTCCAGGGAGAAAAAGCATATCAGACTTATCAGACTCATCAGATTGGTCAGATTCCCGTTAGGCAGAAAACTCTTTCATTCGATTTAGAGTGGTCATTAAGTAAAGATGAATTCGATGAATATCCCATTATAGCTGCTGGATTTTGTGATAATAGAGGTTTCCAGATGGCCTTATTACTTGAAGATTTCAGTAATGAGAGAGGCTTACTATCTGAAATTGTACGAACTATAGATAGATATGATTGGTCAATTGGGTTTTATTCTACTGGTATCAGAGCTTTTAATCCCGCTCAACATAAAATAACTGGTCGAGATTCAGATTTAATTCAGTTACATAGGAGATTGCTTCGCTATAGAATGGATTCGCCTATCTATATTAGCGAACACACAGGTAAGCCGTATCTTACAAATAATAACCATGTACATTTAGATGCTTACAATCTATTTACAAATAAAGTAATCAAGACTTCGATTTATAATAATGCATACAATTCGTTTGATTTAGACACTATTAGTCGAGCAATATTAGGAGATAAGAAAGGTGGTAAATTTGAAGGTATAAGTGGGCCTATGTTTGAGTCATTAAAAAATGTAGATGATAAACGAGCTTATGTTTTAAGAGATGCCGAATTACTCATGTTATGCGTAGCTCACAATGATTATGAATTACTAAATATCATGGGTTCAATCTCGGAGTTAACTGGAATATCATTTAGAGATGTTTGCAATTCAAAGGGAGTAACTAAGATTTGGACTCCAATATTAGACCGTCTAGTGCAAACAGAACTATCGAAGATTGATGATCAAGGTAATTTAGAAGAGGCTATGCGTTACGCTACACTATCTGATTTTTTCCTTCGAGATAAAGATAAGAAATTATCTAGTTCTGATATAATAATAACAGAGGACGTTGATGTTGATAATGGCAATGATGATAATGGTGGCAACAGTAACAATGAAGTAAAGAACAGTAACAGTAACAATAATAATAATAAAAAAGAGCCCAGATATATTGGTGGATGGACATTTGATAAAATTGTTCCAGGCGAGTACAAGAATGTAACAGTATTTGATATAACATCACTTTATCCAACGATGATAGTAAATCACAATATTAGTTTTGAAACTGTAAATTGCAATTGTTGTGTTAATGAAGAAAGTGCAAGGGTTCCTAAATCATTATTTGAGAGCATTGATAGCGATAATGAAAAGGTAACAATAACACAACATCATATTTGCATTAAACATGAGGGAATTCTTGCTAGAGAAATTTCCAAGTTTATGAATAAAAGAATAGAATACAAGCGCCTAGCCAAAGCAAAGTCAAGTGAGTTCGACGAAAGTGCAAGGCGTCAGTTTGAGCTTAGGTCAAATGCTTATAAAATTCTTATAAATAGTGCCTATGGCCAAATGGGTCATAAATTTGCCAAGTATGAGAATGTATTAGCTGCTGAAATGGTAACTAGATTTGGTAGGTTTACAATCCAAGAATGTGTAAAAATTGCAGAAGAAATAATGAAATGGAAAGTAATTTACGGTGATACTGATAGTTTATTCGTTCTCAGTGATGAACAAATTACACCAGATGACATTCAAAGATTTGCCTCAGCTATCAAAACTAAACTTAATGTGAATATGGAGCTTGACAAGGTATATGATAAATTTCTAATTACTGGAGCAAAGAACTATGTTGGAATAGTCAAGGATGCTAACAAATCCTTGGTTGTAAAGGGCTTAGCTGGAAAGAAATCTGATAGATGTCTCTGGGTTCGAAACTGTTTTAAACAGATGCTTGAAGACTACAAAAACGATGCTAACCCGTGTATTAACCTAAAAAATGAAATAACTAAATTGGAATCTGGTAAGTTAGAAAAGGCTGAACATCAACTCGTTATATCCAAGCAGATAAACAAGAATCCAGATGAATACAAGACAAATGTTGTTCAGAAATTAATCGCTTATGATCAAAATCTGCAAGCCGGAGATTCAGCTAGATATTATTTAACCGATTATACTAAGGAAAATAAGGTAAAATTTACTTTAGATATTAATCAGGCAGGTATTAGAGACTACATTAAGCAGCTCATTAACACCGTTAAACCTGTTTTAAAGTTGTTAAAATATGATTTAAAGAAAGAATTAGATATTGCAGTAGATAAATCTAATAATAGTAATAGAAAATTGGCTGAAAATGAAAATAATGTAAATGGAAGTGGAAGTAATTCTTCAACAACATCAACATCATTTCTTGATGACAAGCCAAAGAATTATCGATTAAAAGTTCTATCTGCTACTTTGAAGAAAAACGATATAATTCAAATTAAATAGAATGAATATGTTAGATACATCTACTCCATTTACACTTAGGGCAAACGAAGACGATGTTATGGATGGCATAAATTCCATCCTCAATATGTTTGAAACAATTAGACAGCCAGTTTTTCCAAGACGAATAATGACTGCTTCCTATAGCGGAGCATTTATTGTATATGATATCAAACAAATGTACAATGCGTTTAGGCGAGCAAACTTTCAAGATTGCAGGATTTCAGCCTATCCAGATAGTAATAATAGCGTATTAATTCCCAATTTACTATTACTTGATATTGACTACGATAATAATTCAGCAAAATTAAATGGTGTGATGTATGCTGATACTTTAAACAAAACCTTAGTTAACAAGATTCTTCAAAAATTACAATTGAAATTTAATATTCATAATTTTATGGTTATGCATACTGGAAATGGTAGACATATCCTAATACCATTTCTATTCGATTCAACTTTTGAATCTATTAGAGATTTTAATGTACTACTTCCTAATTTAATATCGTCGAATAACAGACAATCCAATAATATAATCGGTGAATATTTTATCTCATTTGCTAAAAAATATTTGTCTGGTGATAAAGCCGATAAAAGTAACTTTCCAAAATTTTCAAATATATTTTTGAGAGTTCCAGGAACGCTTAATATGAAAATGAAATATGGTTCAATTGAAGTTGTTAGGACTGAATACGAATGGAAATATGAAAGAAATTCACTTCCTAATTTTGGAGATTTACATCAATATACAGATTTATTTTTTGACTTTACACATTATCTATGCCTAGAAGTCGATAAAGAAAGACAGAAGACTAAACGTAGAAGTAAATCGTTTAAGAGAAAAATAGGAAATAAGTACAAATGGATTGAAATTTTGTACAATACTGCAATTTCCGATTGTCGTAAACGTATTTTATGGTTGATTCTAGCTCCCTATGCCATTAACATTCGCCAAATGACTCCTCAGAATGCTTTTGTCTGGATTAAGCAATGGGCTAATAGATGTGCAAAAGTTTACCCATTTGATTCAGGGTTTGATATCGATAAGCAAATCGATTATTATATTGCCGTAGCAGAGGATAACGGACATTATCCTATTACATTTAACAGAATTAGAGTTAATCTGGAAGAATGGGAGATGAAAGATGGAAAGTATCTCTGGGATATAATTGTCCGTAAAATGCCAGGATATATTGAAGAAACCCTGCATATACCTAGCATATAGATATAGATAATTGGAGTTGATGTGTATCCAGCCGATTACTGGATACATATATATCTAACACATACACATACTATTGTAATGGTAAATCCAGAAATTAGCTTTAGTAAATTAGTAGCTACAGAAATAGAATCCATTAGCAAAAGCAACAGGAGTGTAATTTTTATTTAAAATGACTCTTGAACAGATTCGACAACTAAACGCACAACGAAAGCAACAGATGCAAGCAGCAAGTATGAACATCTCATTTGTGAAACTAGCAAATAATGGGGATACAATTGTTGTAAAATTGATTCCTCCATTCAATGGTTACATGAGATTAGTAACTACATTGCAAGGTGATAAGAAATTAAAATCACATTACAGGATGCATATACTCGGGGACTATAATTTTGAGACGGGTAAGTACCTAAGTAATCCGCCAATCGAACTTGATGTAAATCAAATCCGAGAGTTAAATCAAAGACCAAATAATGCGCGTATTTGGACAGTACCATTTAGTGCAGAACAAGGATTTCTACGAGAGACCGATAAAGGACATTCAATACTTCAAATTCGTAGGGATGGTATAGCTAGAGATACCAAGACTACTTACAATGTAATTAATGCAGCACAAATTGACGACGATGATTGGAAATATCTATTGCCAAAAGTTACTAAGGAAGAAATTGCAGAGTTACAACGCGAAGAAACATGGGATGGAATCTCGAAGGATGAATTAAACAAACTAGAAAATATGGGTTTGAAAGAAAGAAATGACTAAGACCAAAATGGTAACATGTGACAAGTGCAAGCGGGATATACTATCAGACCGTGTTTTCGCTGTCACTGTCACTTCTCAATATTCTGGCGGGGATTATATGGAAACACTGCAATTACAGTTATGCAATGATTGTCATAGCCAAGTCTTTAAGATGGTAAAGATACCGGACCGAAAACAAGAACAAGAACGACATGAACTTGTAATAAAGAAATTTGGTAAGACCAAACGCGGTATTATGAGTAAGGCCGCATAGATATGACAAAATCATGGAATACAAAACCAAGATCAAGATCATGGAATAGTTCTAAAAAAGAACAACTTACACCTCGAGATAAAATGTATTTGGGGGCACATGAACATGAATACAGACGTGATAGGTTAATGCTAAACCTAATTGAAGAAGTTACCGGACTATCATTTACAGAACAGGGTGGCATAATTGGAAAAGCCGAAAGTAAAGGGGTAGATAAGCGTAAACTAATGTTGGAGAGGGCTGAACCATATATGAATAAGATTGCCATGCAATTAACTGACTCACAACAAAATTGGACTTTGAATATAATACGAGATTTAACAGCATATCTATCAACATTTGGCGATATTGTCTATGAGTCAAGAGAGGCACGTAAAGCAAAGGAACATCTAACATCAGTATAACTAGGAACCTAAGGAATGACTAAGATTGTAATAGATACAAAGAAGCCTACTCCATTATACGATGCCAAATGCGAAGAATTGCGCCAATTCATAAAAATAATTATCTGGATAACAGTGCCAGAGATGTGCGATGCCGTTAAACAGGAGTATCTAAGTGAAGAGTTTAAGAGAATAAGAGAGAGGATGGATATGAAATATCCCGCTAGGTCTTTTATTCAGTCGATTTATGAAAGTGGCCACTACGATAAAGAACATGGTGTATATGTTATTGAAAACGATGGGCCTACAATAGAAGAAAAGGAAGAGGAAGAATCTGGGTTTGGTGATAGTTACTCTGCTAGCGCTGTCGCAGACGATGTTTTAAGGCGTTGTGAGGGTATAGCCTATCATGAAAGTGTGCTTGCCAGACATAGCCTTGGTAGACGCACCGTATTTACTAGATACAGTCTTGGTAAACCCACTGGTATAGGTGGTTGCTATCGGACATGTTACTATACACGTAAGACACCGAGCCACTTTAACCGTAAGACTATGGAGTGGGTGGGTGGTAGAGTAATTGAAGGCAGAATGCCTGGTTGGCCATTCAAATACACAGAACACATTTGTCGCTTATGGTTAGAGGCAGAACGTAAAGGCGATAGTTATGTTAAGCAAATGATAGGGCCTTGGCAGGATGAAGGACTTAGACCTATGGATTGGCTTTCAAAACACATAGACGAGTTGACATCTAACTAACTAATTAACTAACTAACTAACTAACTAATTAACTAACTAAATGAGCTAAATGATAACTATACTAAAAACGCTTTATTATTCACGCTCATTATATAGAACTATACAGAACTAAATGAAGAAATCTAGACAACAGTTACAGGCCGAAAGAAATCAGGTAGAACGGCTACTACGTAATGGTTTGGAAGATAGGGATATTATAAGAGAGCTAAACATGAATAGGTCGGCATTCTATGCATGTAAGCGAAGGATATTCAAAGAAGAAGCCGAAATTTTTAAGCAGCAAACAATAGACGATATTGCATTCCACTCCAGTACATTACATGCTAGATTAAGGCGCTTACTCAACATAGCAGAACGTAAACTAGAAAGTATGGCCATATCAGATACAAAGGATATCGCACCTATGTTAGTACAGGCAAAAGAAATTGCTATTAATATATGGGAGCTTGAAACACAGGGTATAAGGGTTGCCAATTCCGAGTTTAATAGGAACGTTCACAGGGTCGAAAGCAAGGAATTGGTATCCAGATAAAGTCAAACCAGTTAATGAATTGCTAGAACTATGGACAGGTAAGTAAGACCAAACAGCAACAAGACGAAATAATATTACAGACTTCTTTTTGCAACCTAACTAACTACTAACTACCAATATCGTGCTATAGTTGTCCTAGCAATCCCTGTTTTTGCAAATATCTGTCTGCTACTCATACCTTTAGCGTGCATATCCCTTATCTGTTGAATCTTATCCTCAGGTAATGGTTTGTTTGCCGCATGAGTTCTATTGTTGGTATGATTTCTTCCACTACTATTAGTAATCGCTTTAACATCATGCTTAACTGATTTGACTATCTGTTGTTGTTGTTGTTGTTCTAGATAGTGAATTACTGAGATTAGATATTCTTTTGAACATTTATTCAGGTCTATAGATTTGTAGTCAGACGGTTGAATTTGCTTTGGCTGTGACTGAAACGACAGATTGTCGTTTCGTTTGGCATTATCATAACCACCACTGCGTTTTGCTGAGGCAGGAAGATAACGCTGAACAGTCCTAATACTGTAGTTGTTTGCAAGCATTTCCTGCCTAATCATTACACCAATCTCTTTGTCAGCATAGCCTTCTGACCGTCCTATCGATAAGGCGTCTTCTATAGAGTCCTGTAGTTTCCTAAAGCCTAAAGCACATTCTTTAACTGCTAGGGCTAGCCGCTCGCTTGGCTGTCTACTATTAGTACTACTATTACTACTATTACTAACTAGAATCTCTTGCGTCGTTTCCATGATTGCCGATGATTGTTAGCCGGTGTAGTTTTAGAAGAGTTTGGTGCATTATTGTTTATGCTTTTGTCCAATGCTGCCGCAACACTTCCTACCAACTGATCGCTGTTATGCCTATGCCGTTTGAAGAATAGACCGTCTGGTTGATATCCTGATAATGCTAAATTGCCGCCGTTTGCTACCAGTAATCGATAGACAAAACTATCAACAGTTTCATCTCTAGGTTTCATATGATAAAGCAAATGCTTTGTTCTATGGCTTAGTCTAACGTGGGTTAAAGCAGGATTTTCTATGATATGACCATGTGGTCTACCGCCTTGGTTGCCTGAATGCTGCACTAATTGGTTAACAGTTAACAGGCTTATAGACCTGTCTGCCTGCAGCTGCTTGGCTTGTTGGTTGGTTGACTTTACCCCTTAGTCTCCTTCAAGAATCCGTTGCAATGAGGACAGTTATAGACCGTTAGACCATCGTCACGTTTACTCGGTATCAAATCGTCGTCGCTGTTTATCGGTTTGCCGCAGTGTCTACAAGTAAATGTCATTTTTCTAGACCAATGTTACAATTGGTGAGATATTTATTGTATATCAAATACCGTAGCGAATTGACTAACTAACTTTAAATTCAGATGAAAATTAACAAATGTCGGTTGCTGGTTGTGATTAAGCCTATGACAGTGGACTAGTTAGCGCTAGTTCATGGCTTATTCCTGGTTCGATACCGCCAGCAACCAAACGTATTTTTTCAGTTAACCTATGTATAGATACGGTATTATTTATTGCTATTATATACTAATATTTAGAGAAGTTTTTTCTGGTAGTTGCCTACCTTCATTTCTTCAGGTTTAGATTTAGGTTTAACTCCTTAGAACACCAGGGACAATACTTGAATGGTTCTAGCGACGCTATAGGCCTATTGAATTGATTATCGCGGATATACCAGCCGTCCTTTGTTATTGCATCATACGAGTCTTCCTTCGCCCTGAAATAGCGAAAGTCATCATAGTCAACCGCCTTCTCATACTCCCTGCAGCAGTATTCCTTGATCATACTAGTTAACTAAATAAGTTCATCCTTGTTAACCCTGAACACTTTAATACCTTCTCCTAGTAGGAACTGATCAAATTTAGTATTTGTATCTGTTGTTATAACAACCGCATACAAACTATTTTTCTCAATAGACTTATTGTCTATTCCATGATCCACAAGACTATCTCTATATATTTTAATCTGAGATATTAGACTAGATATGGAATCAAGTTTAGGTTTAATTTCACATAAAACAGTCTTTTTATACATACTACTTTCATTACAATTATCCTTCCAATTACCAGACTCTATACGTATACGTTGATTATTTTTTTTAATCAATGTCTTATCCTCTTCACGACACATAAAAGAATAGACTACTGTTAATATACAATCAACTATACCAATTATGGATTTATTGGGTCTATATATAGGAAACTCTGTTAGTTTAGTTATTTTTATAGAATCCTCATCAAGGCCATATAGTATCTCAGGCGCGTCATCTAATCCATATAATATACGCTTGTATGGGGCCCGACTGTTATTATAATCAGATATGATATAATCAGATAGAGTCCTTCTTTGATTTTCTTTGTCGAAGAGCCATAATTGTAGTGCATCATGTTCAGGTGTCGAATGCGCACGTTCACGCAGTCCTGTGGCCTTTGCGGTGCTAGGATTCATTTTATTAATGCGCTAGATAATGGCCTGTCTTTAGGAAGTTAATCCTATTTTTGGCTGACTTGTTAATCGTTAGCGATAGGGCTTGATACTTAGCAACCTCGTCATAATTATCTTTTTGATTAAAGAATTCCTGCCAATATTTAGTAGTAACTGAATGTTCTTCTAGATATTTGTCAAGTCCTTCTATCCTTGAAGATTTAATATCCTGGCTGTCCATATTATAGTTGATCTTTATTGGGTTAGTGAGGCCCATCACGTTTTTTTCATTTTTTATTCTTTCTAGCCGCTCCTCTATCAGTTCTCGAATTATTTCAGACATTGATTTGTTAGGATATGATTCTAGCAATTCATCAAGTCTATCTTTGTCTAAGACGACTTGTTTGTTTACCGCGCCGCCTGTAATGCTAACAGACCGGCCAGGTTTACGGTTTACCTTTGCTT